>Ga0075429_100000123_pt1 | contig 45462 bp, 36 predicted proteins | sample RhiMetdeltSRZDD3_FD_75295 | JGI IMG/M metagenome (GOLD analysis project Ga0075429, IMG submission 75295) | Populus rhizosphere microbial communities from Tennessee, USA - Rhizosphere MetaG P. deltoides SRZDD3 | ecosystem: Host-associated > Plants > Roots > Rhizosphere > Soil | place: USA...
CCAGCGCACCGGCCATATCCGCCAGGACGGGGCCCGAACGTCCTCCCGGAGATCCCGATGACCGTTGGCAGGTCAGATGATGCCAGTGTCTGCCGCCTCGATATTCTGCGTGAGCGATACGGGCATAGGGCCCAATGGACCGAAACTGTGCGATACGAGGTGCGGCGGGGCCTTGCCGGCGCGCCGTACCTCCAGGACGTCCTCGACGCCATCTGGCTCAATGAACCAATCGAAATCAGCGGTAGCCCGGCAGTTCTTACCGAAATCAACAACATCCGCCGAGGACTCGGCGCAACTCCCGGCGAGGAGACGCAGCACCTCGGCGAGGCCGAGATCATCTATCACCTACAGTTTGTTGACATCGGCGGCTTCTTCGTGACCGACGATCAACCCGCGCTGGACTTCGCGAGGCGGCGAGGCGTTGCCGGATTCGACACCCGCCGAATTATGGAGGAGTGCTACGCCGTCCACGAAGTGGGCTGTCCGGAGGCGTTCAACCTGTTGCAGCAAATGTATCTGCTCGACCGTGGCGTCCGTATGCCAGCGAGCCATGCAGAGGTGTGCCCGAGATGACATTTGTGCGCGACCCAGACGTCGGATACGACCAACGGCACTACCTCGATCAGGAAACGGTGCCATTCAGCCAATGGCCCGCTGGAGATGCTGAAGCAGTCGCGGCCAGGCTGCCTCAGCTTGCTGGCGGCTAACAACGGAGGTCGTGCCGGTCCGTAGCTCCCATACCTCGATCTCGGCGATGATCTCGAATAGCCCGTCCCCGCCCTCAAACTCCTTGAGAAGGCCCTGCAGGGGCGCCGCAGCGATCAGCGCTCGGTCCGTGTCATCGAGTGGCCGAGGTATGACGCCGGTGAGACAGGCCCGTCCGACGTAGCCGCGCGGGTCGGACAGCAGGACATCGATGTTCGCGGCGATTTCATGTCCCGCCCAGGTGACCGTTCGAGCTGTGGACCCGACCGCGACGCGTTTGTCCGGGGCGGCGAGGTGGATGTAGGTGTCTAGCAGGTCCCGCGCGATCTTCGCCTTCGTCAGGCCGTGTTTGGCGCTCCAGTACTCGCCGGACAGGCCAGACTCCAAGCTCGCGTGGGCTGCGTGGGAGCCGTGCGCGTGGTACTCGCGGATCGCCTTGCGCACTGACGCGTCGGTCGATGGCGCAGGCGGGCTGTGCGGCGAGATCCGATAGTCGGGGTCCATGACGGCGTTGCGGATCGCGCTAGGTGAGATGCGCATCGTGCCTCCCCGGTCTTGCGTATTCCTCCCGAAGTCAAAGGCCAGCCAGGGCTGCGGCGTGCCGGTAGGTACGCATCACCGCCAAGCATTGACTGGCCCACCTGCGGTGCATGGCGAAGCTGTCGTCTCGGGTCAGCTGGTCGCCGCAGTTGAGCAGTTCCGGGTATTCGTATTCGAGTGCCGCGTCGTCGAGTTCGCACATGTCGATGGCCTGGGCCGCGAGGTCGACCAGGTTGGGCTTCGCTGTCGCGGCCCACGGTGCACCGGGCGGTATGTCATCGAGCGGGTTGGTCTCGTACGTCCCGTCGGATGCGTCGGAATGCTGGAAGGCGATCCGGCGGACAAGGCACGGGATGCAGTAGCCGCAGTGCACGGGGTGCCGCCCGATCGCCCAACAGCTCACGGAGTGCGGTAGCACCTGGTTGAGGCCAAGTCTCAGCGCGGCGTCAACGACGTCCGGCTTGGTGAGCGTGACGAGGAGGTTGCGGATGGCAAGATCGCATCCAAGCGCGGCCGACGCCAGCCGGGCGAAGTCGCGTGTGATGTTGGGGTTCGCGGTCCGGGTGCTGTAGGAGCCGAGGCGTGCTGCGGTGAGCGGCGCGTGGATGGCCATGACGCCGTTCTCATTCAGGTAGACGTCCCGGAGACCAAGACAGGTGGCGAGCAGGCACGCCACTCCCATGTACAGCATGGATCTGCTGCGCTGCGTGCTTTCAGCGCGCAGCGGGTCCTGGAGCCTGGCGGTCAGCGACACACGCCCGGCGCTGCTGCCGAGAGGTTTCAGGCCGTGGTCGACCGCCCCGAGAGCCTTGCCGACGGCACCGCTGTTCTGATGGCTGAGGAACAGCGGTACATGGCTTCCATTCAGGAGCATGCCCGCGCCGGTGAGGCTGTCCACGCCGCCGGATATCAGCGCCACGCAGTCAGCACCGTTGATCGGCTTTCGCCGTTGCCGTGGCGGCTCGATCGGGTTCCGGTCGTGTTCGAAGTGGATCTCGATGTGGTCGAAGGTCAGGGCCGCGAACAGCCGGCTGAACCGTGCTGCGAGCGGTTGCCAGTGGTCGGGTTCCCGTACGCCGATCCAGACCGTGATCGCGCGTGCCCAGTCGGCGTTGGCCCCCCGCTGGCACGCCAGGTCGGTCGCGTACAGCGCGCCGAGGATGTCGAGCCAGTCCTGCTGAGCTGGCGTGAGCTGAGCTGGCAGCCCTTCGACGGTTCGCTGGTAGACGTAGTTGACGTTGGGAGGCTGATGCCCGCCGGGGCGGGTGTATAGGTGGGTCAGCCGGGTCATTGGTGGGGCCGCGCAGTCGTTGAAGACGACCCGGAAGTCAGCCACCATCGAAGACGGACCGATCGGGTTGTCCTCGGGCGCCTCCGGTCTGGAAGGCGATGCGGACGCCGTCGCTCCACGCCTGTGCGCCGCGCTCGCGCAGGATGTGCCGGGCCGGTTCGGCTGCCGCGGCGGCAACGTCGCCGACCTGCCGGGTCAACTGCCGCAGCGCCCGGGCATCTGGCACCGCTGCTCCGCCGGTGACGCTCGACGCGTCGCGTGAGAAGAAATGAGATGCCAGCTGTCGCATGGTCTCGGCGAGGAAGTTCGCGATGAGGTCGCCAGGGGTTGATCCGCGATTTGCCTGCCACGCCGAGACAGCGCCGGTCACCGTGGCGCCTGCAGCAGCCGGTTGGGCCTGCGGGATGCGCTCCACCAGCACGCGTGCCAACGCGCGTTCCGCGACTCCGATCGCCAAGCCGCCGCCGCCGGCCGCCAGACCGGCCGTTCGGGTGTCGTCCACGAAATTGGCGATGGCCTCGCGAGCTCCGTGGACCTCGACCTGGCCGGGCATCTCATGCCATGCCTCCGCGATCCGACTGGCGTAGACGCCGAGGCCGGGGCTCTGCAGCAAGGACAGCCATTCATCGACCGCGCCCGCCGCAACCATCATCTCGGCCACGACGGTGCGAGGTGCGATGCCGCTGTTGATCGACGCCCGTACCATCGCCCAGGCGCGGCTACCCGATGGAGAGCGAATTGACACCGACGTGCCCATCACGGTCCGCCGATCGCGGCGCGGCAGGCACCGAGCAGGCGATCGTTCGTCACCATGCCCTGGCACAGAACCCGGTGCCAGGCAACGGATTCAGCGCGGCGCGTGTCATCGCCGGCCTGGAGCATCGCCAACGCGGCGTCGACAAGATCGTCCGCCCGCACACACGCCAGGTTGCTGCCGGCTTCCTGGAATCTCCGCCTGCGCTCTACGAACCGTTTCGGGTCGGCGTCGAAGGTCGGAAACTCCGAACTCACCAAGACCACGCAGTCGATCACCTCGGAGTCGCAGTATCCCGGCTGCCGCTGCCGGGCGTAGTCGAGGAGCCGACGCTCGTCGTCCACACCCAGCCGGTAGCCGGAGTACGCTGCCTTACAGTCGAGCAGGACCAGCCGCCCACGCCACCACAGCAGCGCGTCGCCGACGCGTTTCCCGCGACTGGCCGAGCCAAGCCGATGGCCGTTGACCCTGAACACGGTGGTTATCACACAGAACACCGCCCGTTCGAACCATTCGTCGGCCGTGACTGTGGAGTGCCGCAGCGTCGGGGGAAGCCGATGCCGTGCTAGGGCCGGCAGCCACGCCAGTCCGAGGACGTCGAGTTCGCTGAGCGCTTCAGCTCGCTGGCGGGCTGTCTGGTATGCCGCCCGACGTACTCGTGGGCGGCGATTCGGCCACTCGACCATCGCCGATCGACGGCATAGATCGATGAATCCGGCCGCGTCGAGTACGTGCTCCGACCCGGCGATCTGCTCGTCCTGGGACGGATGGCTGGAGACAAGTAGATAGTCAGCACAGCCACGGTCGGCGGCCTCCGCCCGGACGTTGTCGAGCGCCAAGATGGACGCCGGATCGGTCGTCGCCCGGATCAGCACCTGACGGGGGCGCAACAGAACGGTCGAGGAAAAGAGCAGGTCGACGTGCGACCCGTATAGCTGGATACCTGCCGGCGTGAGCCCCAGCTCGACTGCCAAGGTCTGGCACAACCGGCGTACATCGTCGAGAGCCAACCGGGACGCTTCGGAAAGATCATCGGTAGGCACATCGTCGTCGGGCGCTCCGGCGGCAGGATTCGCGGTGTTACTCGCGGCGATGCTCTTCATCTAGGCCCCGGCTGAGATCGGCGTACATGAACTGTAAGTCATTTATGCATGACAGAGCGAGACCTTCGGCTGACCCTCTTCGTCCACATGCATCTGCGGCCTGCCGACGCCGAAGCGCGTCCGCTGACTCCGAACCCCGTCCCACCGAGCGCCTGCACGAATGCGTCGCGGCATCGGCCACAGGAACGATCTTGGAGTGTCCGATTTTTCATAATTGATCTAATTTATTGATGGCGGCTGATGCTCTGGTCGCGCAGCCTGGACGCCACTGATGTTCTCGATCAAGGAGGTGTCCGATGGCGAAGACGGATGGTGTGTTCAAGCGATGCGGATGCAAGGACACGCTGACCGGCCGGCGGCTGGACCGGGCGTGCCCCCGGTTGGCGGAGCGGGGCCACGGCAGTTGGTACTTCCGCTGCTCGGCGAGCAACGCGCTGGGCGGTAGGGAACGGGTCCGCCATGGTGGGTACCAGTCCCGCGCCGCCGCCGTCCGGGCGCGGGAGGAGTGGCTGGCCCGCACGGTGGAGGAGCGCACGGCCGGGTCGTGGACGTTGGAGCGGTGGCTGCGGTACTGGCTGTCCGCACATACGGCGATCCGGCCGACGACGCGGTCGTCGCACACCGGCTACATCGAGCAGTTCCTGATCCCGCATCTGGGCAAGGTCAGACTGGCCGAACTGACCTCCCGGCACCTAAACGCGGCCTTCACCGAGATCGGCAAGACCCACAACCGGTTCGGTCGGCCCCACTCGCCCTGCACCCTGGCCCACGTGCGGGCCACCCTGCGAGCCGCGCTCGACGCCGCCGTTCGCGAAGGGCTCATCGCCGACAACCCGGCCAGGCGAGTGGAACTGCCGACCAGGGTGCGTCCGCACGCCGTGGTGTGGAGCCGGCCCCGGATCGCTGAGTGGCGGGCCACCGGCGCCCGCCCCGCCGTGGCGGTCTGGCCCGCCGCGCTGCTGGCCCGATTCCTCACCCACGTCAAGACCGACCGGCTGTTCGCCCTGTGGTGGCTCATCGCCCTGCGCGGCCTGCGCCGCGGCGAGGCCGCCGGGCTACGCTGGGCCGACCTCGACCTCGACCGCGCCGAGATGACCATCGCACGCGCCCGCACCAGCGTCGGCTACCAGGTCCACGAAGGCCCACCCAAGTCCGCCGCCGGTACCCGCACCGTCGCCCTGGACAAATGGACCGTGGCCATCCTGCGCGGCCACGACCAGCAGCAACGCGCCGAACGGGCCATGGCCATAGCCGCCGGACAGCGCTGGCACGAGTCCGGCTACGTGTTCACCCGCACCGACGGCAGTCCACTGCATCCGGACTACCTCAGCCACCGCTTCGGCAAGCTCGCCGCTCGCCACGGCCTGCCACCGGTCCGGCTGCACGACCTCCGCCACGGCGCCGCGTCGCTGGCCTACACCGCCGGCGCCGAACTCAAGACCGTCCAGGACCAACTCGGCCATGCCAGCATCGTGATCACCGCCGACGTGTACACCAGTGTCCTACCCCAGACCCAACACCGCGCGGCCGCGGCCACCGCCCGCCTGGTCCTCGACGCCACCGCCAAGCTGCGCGGCAAGCTCAAGCGCAAGCGTCGGCGCAACCGCCCCGACACCCCATAGAAGCCAGGCGACCCGCCCGCCCAGCCAGGCAAGTGACCCGAGTCGTCGCGGATCAGCCCACCTTCGGGGGGCGAAACAGGCCCCGACGGTACGGGGCCACGGTGACCCCACCGTGACCCCCACCCTCCACATAGACCAAGACGAGCGGCTATCTTGCCTGCTCAACGTGGCGCGCCCGAAGGGACTCGAACCCCTAACCTTCTGATCCGTATCCCGCGGCGTACCGATTCGCAAGCCTGAGTCCATCTAGCGGTTCCGAGTATCGGCTGGTCCACGGCGTGGGCATGATCGGTTCTCCTCGTTGTCGCCCGTGGCGAGGGCTGGATGTCGACCAGCGTCCTGGAATCGCGCCGCAAGTCCAGAACGGTGCCGAACATCCGAGCACCATCGGAGCACCCGAGATCAAAAAGACGGCCGGTGTCCCCTGGTGATGACGATGCCCTTCGATCGTTTGATCTCGGTGAGTTTCCCGGTCGGATGGGGCGCTTCTGGCGTGATCGGCGGTCGACATCCTCGTCGAGGTCGACCTTGCCGCCGCAGGCGAACCGGTGGGTGTGGGCTCGAATACTCGGTCATGTTCCACGACCTGGGCATTTGTCCGACGGATGCGCTGCGATGGCTACTGAAGTTGCGCTCAAGACACAAGCCGAGGTCCACCTGAACGTTACACCGCCCCGTAACTCATCGCCCTTGCTCAATCATCTGACGATAATGATCGAGCGCTTTCTTGGCTCTGACTACGTCCGAGCCGAACAGCCCGGCCGCCAGCAGAGGCCACCCGTCGCCCCACCGTTCGAGTTCGGTTGCCACCTTGTCGGGCAAGGCCCATCGGTACTCACGTCGCCAACTGAAGGAACCGGTCGGCGCCCAGGCATTGCGCCCCCGGGTAGTACTCTCGTCGAGATGAACGAGTCCCGCCAGGAACTGATAGCGGTCGAAGGCGTCATCGAGCTGTGCTTCCGAGTCGATGAGGTCGGGAACAAGCCATTTCGTCAGTTGTTCGCCGATCAGGTCATCCACTGGCGTGTGCGCTCGTCCGCGCCCTAAAGAACTCCGTGCGACGCCCGGGTCTATCGCCTGCCCAGGCGAAAGCCCGATTGCGGCAGACTCCTCCTTATTCAGCCCGCGAACGATGACCCACGACAGCATGCGCCCAAGTAGGTCCTCCCGCTGGGCATCCACAGCGGACGTTCCGACAGCCGCTAGGCAGACCGCTGCAGGCCAGCGTCGCAACCTCAACCACACCGAGTGCCCTGAGTGCTGGTCATCTATGTTGGCAAGACGCTGCAGTGCGGCGCGCACGACGGGTTCATGTATTCCAGGCTGCCCCCAGGCCGTGATCCATGCCAGCGCCTCGGCTACTGGCTTCGTGTCTTCGTTGAGGCGGGTGACAGCCAAGGAGTACGTGTCCTCGTTCAACGGGTTGGTTGGGTTAGCTACCTCATCGGCTGTCTTGCGTAGGGCAGCAGTCGCCGCTTGAAGCTTCATCAGGAGAGGCAGTCGACCGTCGAGCGATCCGAGAAGCTTTTGCGTAACTTCCGTAGTAAGATGCACACTCTCGTGCGCTTCTTGAAGGTGGTCATCCTCTGCCATAGAAGCCTTCGCAATGTTCATTGGTATTCAGCTTAGACGATTCACCATTGGTGTGCTTGTCGAAGTGCGTCGAGCAGGCGCAAGGCGAGTTCCTGCCCGGCTTCGGTCGCTCCGCGATCCAGGGCAGCTGGGGTGACGGCATCGTTAGTGGCGGTGCGTGCCTCCTGAGTCCGATATGTTGGCATTGACGCTTTGTTGCGATGACCGATAGTTGAGGTATCACCGATCGACAGCATCCTCAGCGGATGGATAGCTGCCGCCACCACTACCTCGCCGCCCATCCCCACGATCCCGAGCAGACCAGCTAGCCGCAACGCTTCAGCAGCAGCGGAAGCCAGCGACGCTTCATCGACAAGCGTTCCCATCATATCCTGAGGCAACGACTGCCATATGCAGACTTGGCCTTCGCGCTTTAACTCCGCACCGCGGATCTGACGCTCAGAGGCTTGATCCCAGCGACGACGATCCACGGCTTGCACCTCTACCACAGCACGGCCTGCGGAGCTGTCTTGGTGCAATGCGTACGATTGGCTCACGGCACCCGAGCCGCGCAGCACATTAGCGATGCGCTCAGCATCGCTGCGCAGTTGCGTCGCGGTGCGCGAGGTTGACGTTACTGGCCGAATATAGACTTCTAGGACATACTCTCCAGCTTGTGTCTGAGCACCGGCCTCCTCACTCCGCCAGACCACCTGAATGGGTTCCGACAGATCCCGCCACGACAGCGCCTCCGGCTTCTTCTCAAGCTCCCGAACGGCCTTGGTGACCTCTGTCAGGAGCTGAGCCGTTGTGCTAAAGGACGCACGGAACAATCCCGTCGAGTACGCCTCGACCTCCTTGGCAAAAGCCTGCTGTTCTGGTTCATGTTCGATCCCGGCCTTACGGAACACAATGCGTGGTAGCCCGCGAGCTTGGGCAGACCGGTACTCCTCGTGCGTCGCCGACAGGCCAGTCTCCTCCCAGGTCCATCCGTAATTCGGGCCTAGGAGCAGGAGGTAGGCATCTGAAGCCTGCACAGCCGCCAAACATGCCTCCCTTGAGGGGGTCGTCTTGGCGGTGAACTGCTCGAACATGATCGGCTCGTGGCCAAGGGCCATGATCAGACCTGGCAAGGCATCCCGCTCTTCCTCCAAACCGGTGCGGGTGGAGGAGATGAAGATTCGCACCCGGACAGTATCTCGTAGGTGCATCTCGGCTCTCACGCCGGGCGGTGCGTGTCTCGAATACCGATGCTAAATGCGTATCGGACGGAGCGGAACCTGTCGCTATGCCACTCGGTGGGCTTACGGGCTGCTGCTATACGGTCGACTCGCCGTAGCCGCCACTCGCTCCCGCATCTCCCTCACCCCGCCATCGCCGAGTACGGCTCCGCATCTTATCCCGACCCCAGGATTAGGCCGACCCGCATCCCGCAACAAGTCCTTGAGCCGCGTTCGCACCATCCCGGACCCGTCCCCTCGGCCATCTCCAGTGCCAGCATGCCATCCACGCTGGCCTGTTCCGGTTCACCGGCCACGAAGCGCACGCTCGCCAGCCGGATCTGCGAGAAGACTCTGTTACGCCCCCTGCGCCTGGCTGACGTGCGCCACGTGGTGCAAGGTGCGCTGTTCGGCCTCGGCAGCCAGGCTCGGATCGTCCCGGGCCAGCACCAGGCAAGCGGCTGGGACGCCATGCCGCACAGCTCGGCCTCGGATGTGTCGAAGGTCCGGTGCCACAGCTTGTCGGCGGTGGCCCGCTCCTCGTCGTTGGCGGCGGCGTGGAGATCGAGGGCTAGGCCAATCGTGTTGCGGATCTCCGGCACGGCCGGGCTACCCAAGTAGCACAGTCCAGCTTCGACTCGCTTGCATGAGCGACGTGGCGGCTGTTGAGCACGCCATCCGCTACTCCGCCAAGCTCCACCCCGAGCCAGCGCTCCAGCGGGGCAAGCAGCGCCGCACCTGAGGCTACCTTGACCGCACCGGTGAACGCGTCCTTGACCGTTCCCGCGTCGGTGGTGTCCGCGCGGTCGGCGACGCTGATGGTGGCCGGGGCCATGGCAGCGGCGCTGCGGGCGAGCAGGTCGACGCGCACCACGCTGTTCAGGTGCCCCTGGCTCCAGAACGGGTAGTGTACCGGGCGCAGCGTGAGCGCCAGTTCGTGGCGCTTGTTCGGTCCGGCGTCAGCCGCGTGAACCGGGCCCACTCGCTGGGGAACTCTGCCGGCGAGCGCCTGCACTCCACCGCAAGATGGCCCTGCCCGGCCAGCCAGTGCGGCGACGGGAGCCCTCGACGAGACCGGCGTCCAAGGAGGAAGACGCCGGTCTCCACGGCCAACGGCGGGCACGGTCAACTACCGCGCAACCTTTCCACCAACGTCCGAGCTGCCGCCGATACCTCCACGACACCAGACCCGGTCCGTTGGTCGCCCTACCCGGCTACGTTCAGATCGCTGGTCCGCCGACCGCCGCTGCACGCGACGCTCCGCTCGCCCTGGTCTCACCCGGCGCCGCTGGGAAGTCTTCGGTACAACGCCCGGTCAACCCGCTCCACGTCAGGCCAGGAGTGGGTGGCCGAGTTGCGGCACATGTGCGAGGTGATCATTGTGACAATGGTGCTGTCGGCGTAGCCCGTCCCCCGGCGGCGCATCTCTGCTACTACGTCAACCGGCGCGAAGACTGGTTCGCAGCCGCGCGTGGTCACCGCGTCGATGGCCGCGAGTATCTCCCGACGGGCTCCTCCCCGCGTACCGGCTACAGCAATTCCGCCGACTGCCACGGCCGACCGCGTATCCGCCGATGGCGCCTCGGGCCACTGGCATGGCGCTGGCTGTACCACATCGAGAACGGTCAGGTGCAGCTCTGGGCCCGCCGGAATGCGGGCGTGGATCGCGGCGATGACGGGGCCCAGTACGCCCGCGGGTCACGAGGAAATTTGAACTCCACCGCTGCCTGGCGGGCCAACTGGAGGTCAAGCTTGCCGCGGCCACCCCCGGGCAACGCCACCTCGATCGCAATGTCCGCCGGAGGGATCCCCGACGTTTCGAGGATACGGGTCGCGGCGAACCGCAGGACGTCCTCGGTGAGTAGATGCCCGCGGCCGGCCGCGTAGTGGGCGGCCATCGTCTCGGCGAGCGCGTGCCAGACATCGGTCCAGGCGACGTCTAGGAACCGGTCGCCGGCGTTCTCGGGTAGCGGCTGCACAGGCGGCAGACTAGGCCGATGAGGGCGTCAGCATCTAGGTCCACCCCCGCGACGGATCGCATCGCGCGCCCGCGCCAACGTCTCGCCCTGGTAGCAGGTGTTGCCCCTTCCGACGATCGGGCCGGGGCAGTTCGACGGTCATTGCATGCCACCGTGGACTCGCGGTACTGACCGGTCTAGCCGCCGAGCTGCTCAGGGATGAAGGGACTGCGCCTGCCCTCCCAGAACACGGCAAGGTCGTCGCGGCGGGCGCCAGCCGCCACCAGGTACGGTTCCTTGGCCTTCCACCTGAGGAGGAGTCCGAGGCTGACCCCGGCGGCGGCCGCGGCGGCCCAACTGTGGATGGTCTGACGGGACAGCACCACCACCGCGCCGGCGATCGCGCCCGCCGCGGCGGCGGTTGCGCCGGCGACGAACGCTTTGATCTGGAGCGGCGGCCCAAGCGCAGCGAGGCTGGGTACCGGGATGTCAATGTCTATGCCTTTTCGACCCATTGGATGAGCCTTCGCATCCTGATCGAGCCAGATGCTGTCATACCTTCGAGGCAGAATCGTGTTGTGACGACTCCGTACATACGGATGACAGCAGGACGATGAGACCACGGGTGGTGCACAACAGGGGATGCGAGCAGTCAAGACGGCGGAGTGAAGTCGTCGGCACTTCTTGTTACGCTCGCCTGCTGACAGTATCGATCACGATACAGGGCGTGATCGACCACTGCGCTCGGCATCGTCGCAGGTGCCGTTGGCCAGCGCCCGGCGTTTCTGATCACGACGATCGGAGGTGGTGATGTCTCCGCGACGAGACGCGCTGCCCACTGAACGGGTGACGTCGCACATTGAATGACTCAGACGCTGCGACCGCCGAGGTCTTCGTCCAGCACCCGGTCTACGGCATTGGCAAGCTCCGGGAAGGTGAGGCCGTCGTCCGGTTCTTTGACGGACCGACGAGAGATGCTGTTGTGGTTCCGATCGGTGAACTCCAGCTACGACCCGTGCGACTGGAAAAGCACCAGCGAGTGTGGTACCGCAACGGCGGCATGTGGCTCGCCGGCTTCGTCGATGGATGCGACTCCCGCGGTGCGGCGTACCTGGTTGACTTCCCCAACGGGCGCTCTTCATCCGTCAACATAGCTCGACTGTTTGCACGCTGGGCGCAACCGGTCGACGACCCCGTTGCCCTCTTGAAGGCTGGCACCGTTGAGAGTCGATATCTTCATGACCGTCGGGCAGGTCTTGTTGGCAACATTCTTCGCCAGCGTGTTGCCGCCCAGGGACTAGCCGGGCTCTGGTCCTCTGGGATCGAGATCCACGCGCATCAGGTTGGTGCCGCGCGTCGGATACTTGCCGACCCGGTGAAGCGTTACCTGCTCGCCGACGAGGTCGGGCTGGGGAAGACCGTCGAGGCCGGCATGGTGCTCCGACAACTACTGCTCGACGACACCGGGGATGTTCTTGTCCTTGCTCCGAACGGTTTGACTGGGCAGTGGCAAGCCGAGCTGTTATCGAAGTTCCGGGTCGATCAGTTCCCGGGCCGAGTCCGCGTCCATTCTCACTCGGACATCGAATCAATCAGCCCAGCCGGCCGCCTGCTGGTCATCGTCGACGAGGCTCACAGGCTGACGATGGCATCGGACGGTGTACGCGACAACGTCTACAGGCGCCTGTGCGAGGTCACTCATGCGGCTTCGAGTGTCTTGCTGCTCTCGGCGACGCCTGTGCGGTCGAACGAAGACGGGTTCTTGCGCATGCTCCATCTGCTCGATCCAACGGCGTACCCACTCGATGGACTACCACAGTTCCGGCATCGCGTCGCGATCCGCGACGACCTCGCGCAGGCGTTGGCCGCACTCGGCGACGACACTCCGGTGATGTTCTTGACCGAGCCGAGCGAAACACTGCGCCGGCTGCTGCCCGATGAACACTGGCTCCAGCAGGAACTGGACGTCCTGGATCGCCTCATCAATGAGCGGGACACGGACGGGGTGCGTGAGATCTGCCGACGCGTCCGTATCCAACTTGCCGAAACGCATCGGATCCACCGCCGGCTGATAAGGACCCGGCGGAGTACTTCGCTGGCGCGGCTGTTTCCGGTGCGGGGTCGCACAGTTGGTCGGGACTGGCTGCTGACTGATCCCGACCGGCGACGTCCCGAGATCCTCAGGTTGATTGAGGATCTTCGCGTGGAACTTTCCGTGCTTGAGTCCGCAGATCCGGTCGGTGTCTTCCGCACCGTGCTCGGCCGGGCAATGGCACCGGTTGCCGCGCTTGGTGATCTGGCGATGGCGTTGCGCGGCGAGGCTGGCCATGACCTCGACGACGCGGAGGTCGCGTCGCTGGCGGGCTTTGCCGGTACAGGCCTCGCGCGGTCAGTCGCGGCCCAGATCGACGCGATCTTCGAGCAAGACACTGCGGCGGATCGTTTCAGCGCGATGGTGGAGTGGGCCTGGCCGCATGTGAGTAGTCATCGCGTCGCGGTGACATGTTCGTTTCCCGCGACGGCTGAGGCCGCCGCGCGGCGCCTGGAGGCTCAGTTCGGGCCGGGGCGCGTCGTGCGCCTGCTGTCGACGATGAGCGCGGCCGACCGCGCAGAAGCGGGCCGGCGTTTCGTTGACGAGCCGGCAAGGGCTGTCATCGTTTTGGACCGAGGTGGCGAAGAAGGCATTAACCTGCAGGTCGTCGAGGAGGTCTTGCATCTCGATTTGCCGGTGAACATTGCCCGGATCGAGCAGCGTCTCGGACGGTTCGACAGGTGGGCCCAGCGTGGATCGTCGGCTCCGGCACCGGTACGGTCGATCGCGTTTCGCGAGGAATCGGCAAACCTCGATCTACATCTGGGGGGATGGCGTCGGGCAATGGACGACGGGCTCAGCGTGTTCGGGGAATCGAGCGCAACCCTGCAGTACGTGCTGCCCGACGTCGAACGCGACTTTCTCGCAGACGCGATCGACCAGGGCCTTCCGTATGCCAGCGAGCGTATGGCCGGTCGCCGCGACGATCTCGATGCGCAGCGACGGCGCATCGAGGGTCAAGACCTGCTCGACGCGATCGAAGACCGCGCCGAGGATCAACAGTTAGCGGACAGCATGCGGGCGGCCGACGGCGCGGACGGGATACTCAGTAAGTTCCGCGGCTATGCCGTCAAGATGCTCGGGTTTACCGAGGATGTAGACAAGAACAGTACCCGCTTCGGCATCAGCACCAAGCACCCGCCGCGCATCACAGAGTCAGAGGTGCGCAAGATCGGGCCGGGGAACCTGCGGCGGCGGTACGCTCACCGGCGCACAGCCGCCGTCAAGGGCACCGGGTTGCTCCGGTGGGGCGAACCACTCGTTGACCGGTTCACCGATCTGGCGATGCGCGATGACCGAGGACGGGCCTTCGCCATCGAGGTCAGCCAACCACGCCGCGAGCCCGGCTCCATCCTGCGGTTCTTCATGTTCAGCGTTGTCGTTACAGCTGACCCCGGGCCAGTAGACGATCTGCGCCTCATTGATGTCGCGGCCGCGTCTGCCGCAGCGGTGCGCCTCGGTCAGTTGTTCACGCCGCGTTCGGAACGTGTGTGGTGGAGCCCCGAACGTGGTGAACTTCCAGAGCGGGCGCGCCAGGTCCTCGACGACGCCAACGGCGAGGACCTCGGCAGCTGCCCTGAGCGGTTCGAACACCTGGCCCGTGCCCAGGACTGGGCAGCGCTATGCGAACGCGCCGCACACGAGGCGTTACGGCTCGTCGCGCAACGTCCCACTGTTCAGCAGCACGTGTCCGCCGCCGCACTGGACGCCAAGGCGATGCGCGCGCGGGAAGAAGCGATCGTCCAAGCGCGCCGAAACGTCGGCGCGGACGCATTCAGTGATCCTCGCGTGATTGAAGCGGTTCTGGCGGCCGCCGATAGCCCACAACTAACGATCGACTCGTGCGGAGTCGTCTTCGTCACCGGGCCAGGAATATGAGTGCGACCCGCATCACTCTTGAGGACCTACGTGCGCGGGACCCGCGGCTTGATCGCAGGCTGGCCATGCGGAACCCGTCCGTTGCTGATCTCGCGATCATGATCCGGGGCGGGTTGATCGCCTTCGACTACGCGTCGCTGGTGCTGCCTGGTACACCGATGCAATGGGATCCCGGCGTCTGGGCCAACCACGGGCTTGTCCACGATGGAGAGACGGTACGGCCCACAATGTGGAAGCCGGACTGGCTCGACCACTACGACATCACCGCGCCTGACGATGCACCGAGCCGCCGGGCCCAACGACGGTTCGACGATGATGTACCGGCTGACCCGTTCTACAGACAGACGATGCAGCATGGGTCTGCCAAGACACTCGGACAGCGCGATGCGCTGCGGGCAGCGGCCGTGGCGGGCCCAGGCGATACGGTCATCTGCGTCCTTCCCACCGGCTCCGGCAAGAGCGATGTGGTCCTCGCCAGGGCGCTTCGTAACCGGCCACGGCAGGCTGTCATTGTGGTACCGACCGTCTCGCTCGCGATCGATCTGGAGCTTCGGGTTCATGCGGTTCTCCCTGATGCCCGGGACCGGTTAGCGTATTTCGGTGCCGGCAATCCCGCAGACAAGGAAAAGATCTGCAGCGGCATCGCGGCGGGATCTCAATGGCTGACAATCGCCGCACCGGAGGCGGCCTGCACGTCTCTTGCCAGACCGCTCCTCGAGGCCGCCCTGCGCGGGACTCTCGACCTGATCGTTGTCGATGAGGCCCACATTGTCGCTCAGTGGGGTGATACATTCCGTCCCGCCTTCCAGGCCTTCGCCGGCCTACGCCAGAGGCTTCTCGACACTGCGCCCGATGGGCGGCAAGCCAGCACCGTACTTCTCACTGGGACCCTGGACACCTACGGCCTGTCGACGCTTACCCGGCTGTTCCCGGGCCGCAACCGTCTGATCGTCTCCGGCCAGGCGACCCGCCCGGAGCCAGCGTGGTGGTCGGCACATTGTCAGGATGAAGACGACAAGCGCAACAAGCTGATAGAGGCCCTGCGTCACCTGCCCCGGCCGGCTCTGGTCTACACGACGCTGCATACGTCCGAGCGTTCAACCAACACCAAGGCGGTGCGGTCCTGGCTGGCAAGCGCAGGCTTCACCGCCGTAGCCGAGATAGCCGGTAACCCCAAGCCAAGCGTTCGGCAGGCAGCCGTGCGTGGCCTGCGCCTGGACGGCGCGCCAGACGAAGATCTCGATGTGGTGGTGGCCACCTCGGCGTTTGGCCTCGGGATCGACATTCCCGACGTCCGTACCGTCCTGCACGTCTGCGTACCAGAATCAGTCGATCGGCTATACCAGGAAGTCGGACGGTCGGGCCGCGACGGATGCGCAACAGCGGCCCTAGTCCTGTGGACGCCCAGGGATGTGCGGGTCGCCACCGACATGGCGCGCGAACGCCTGGTCGGTCCGGATGTGGCGTGGGATCGCTGGCAGAGTATGCGACACGGGCAATGGTCGGGTAACGAACTTACTGTCGATCTGCGCGCGGATCACGCCGGCGTCACGTATCCGTCCAGCGACGCCAACATCTACTGGAACGTGCAGACCATCGCAGCTATGGATCGAGCGGGAATGTTACGGCGGCGGTGGCCCCTAGCCGAGCACGCACCTGTCGACGCCGACGACGACGACCTAGAGGCGTTCTTCGACACTCAACGGTCGGCTGCGACGGTCGAGGTGCTGCATAGCGACATCAACGACCCGGCGACATTCCGGGCCCGGTTTGCCACCGGTCAACGGACCGCCCGCCACGCCGCGGATGCAGCGCTGACTGCGGCGACGGACTTGATCCGCGGAGTCGACGAATGCACCAACCGCTACCTGGCGCGGCGTTACCGCCTGGAGGACGGCGCCGGCAACCAGTTTCCGGTTTCGGTCGCATGCGGCGGCTGCCCGCATTGCCGCCGCGTTGGCAGGCTCCCAGCGCCGGCGCCGGCCCACGCTGCGCTGATGGCTGGCGAGTTGCGCACTCAAGCGCTTGACGATCTGCGCAGCCTGTCGGCGGACCGCAGACTGAGCGTACGGATGGACGCCCCGAATGACAGCGCCGTACGTGCGCTTGTTGACCGTCTGCTGCGGAGAGGCGTCATCGTGATCGTAGCCGCCGACCACGAGGACACGGCATGGGGCAGCCGTGCCGCAGCCCCCTGGTGGATAGAGAACGTCTACGCGTGGACGAGACAACTGGACGCACCGTGGCGCGTTCCCACACTGCTGGTGGTTGACCCGTCCGTGGACGACACAGTGCTCACACGGGCTTTGTCGCGTCTTGCACGCCAACCGCTCGGCATCGTGCTTACACCCGCACTGCGACATGATCCAGCGAATCCGAAGCAGCTTCTCCACGAGTCGTGGACGCCCAGCTACGGAATCGAAGATCTGTTGAGGAAGGTTTGATATGGCGCTACTCACCCCTCCCGATATCTTGCCCGAGGCGATGCGTTTCCTCCTCAGAGCTGTTCTTGCCCATCCCAAGGCGCGGTGCGAGAAGTTGGCCTTGCTCACGTTGGTGGCCCCGGAGGGCCTTGTCGAAGCGATGAAGCCCCTCGACAGCGACAGAGACGACGAGTCGGACGGCGAAGACACCGCGGCTAGTGGACGAATCATCGCTGACCGTTCCCTCACCGCGTTGGTCTCGTTGGGGCTCGTTGCTTCAGAAGGCCCGGACATCGTTGCCACCGACGTTGCACTTCGCCACTGGCGGATTGCGCCGCAGGTGAGCGCCGCTTCGTTCAGCCAAGTGTTGCGGTCGCGGATCTGGCGCATCGCAGCCGGTGACGAGGCGACTGGGTCAGACAGCCGGGTCGACGACCTGGTCGACGGTCTGGCCGTACTGTTCGCGGCCCGCGAGCCTCTGCGGCCATTCGAGTTCGAGACCGGCGTCGGCAGAATGTTCGACGCCGCTCAGATGAAGTGGTTCGGACCGAACAAGCGAGATTGGCCGGTGACAAACGCGACACAATTCCGGCCATTTCTTCGATGGGCCCCCTACCTCGGCTTGGCCCAGCCAATCAACTCCAGGTCGCTCGTCGCTGATGCCAGTCGAGCGTTGCTGGAGGACCTCCGCGACATGCCGGCTCGACGACTCCGGGCGGCCGAGTTCATCGCCCGCTGCAGCGAGACTCTGCCGATCAGCGACGGCGGGCCTCGGTCGCTGTGGAAGCCGGATGACGGCCAGGAACTATCCCCAGGGCTGTCCATGACGCTGCGTCAACTAGAGGCAGCACGCCACCTCGCTCTTCCAGCCGCAGAGAGCGATACCGACGCGGTGGTTGTCACGCTGGGCGTTCCCGGCGACTCCACCCGTGTTTCGCACGTCGATTGGCACCCACGGACGTCGGCCGAGGAGCGCTGATGACAACGACACCCATCCCGCCCTGCTGGTCCCGAGCTGAGATCCAGGTTGCGGCACAAGTCGATGCCGGTGGGCTGGAGTTCGGGGATCCGGCCGCAGACGCGATATTCAAAGCTGTGCACCAGAGAGTTCCGCTGGCTAGGCGTGGGAAGTCGGGTGCCCTTGAACCCGTCACTGAAGACGAGGTGCTCGCAGACCTGTGTCAGCCGCTCCCATCGAACGAGCCACACATTCGGTTCATCACCGGACGCGCCGGCACGGGAAAGAGCCACTTCGTTCGGTGGTTGCGAACGTCCGCGCCCCAGCACGACGACTGGCACTTCGTCTACATCGAGAAGCGCAACACCTCGCTTCGCCGCATCATCGAACGGGTTCTCACCGGCATTGAAACCCCCGCCGCCGACAACCTGCGGACCAGCCTTGCGCGTGCGGCCTCACGAGTGACCACAGTGCAGGAGGCGATGCTCGCGCTGCTCAACCATCTGCACAGGCTCGTCGAATTCGACGATGCCCCCGTAATCCAAAACCTGAAGGGGGCAGACCTCGCCGACGTCCGTCAACGAGTGGCGCGGCTAGTCGGCGACTACACGTTCAAACAACAACTTTCGCGGCCCGGCGGGCCAATCGAGCGAGTCGCGAAGCTCGCCAAAGATGGCCATGACCCTGGCGCCGATGTCAATGCCGAGGACCTGCACATCAGCGAGGCGGACCTCGCGGTCAGCCCGGAGGCGTTCCTCGATGCTGGTGAGGAGTTCCAGCGGCGGATCCGAGACTTCGTTTCAAACAGAAGCCTGCGTGCGGCGGCGGCGGCCGTCATCGACTACTACCTTCCTCGAGCAACCGCCGAGGTCTTCACCGGCGACTCCACCGATCTCCTGCATGTCTTCGAAGATGTACGGGGCGAGTTGGCTAGCCGCGGCCAAGAGTTGTTCCTCTTTGTCGAGGACCTCGTCTTACTGCACGGTATCGACGCCCAACTGGCGCAGGCGTTGACGCTGCCTGCTCGCAAGGACCTATGCCCGATACGGGCAGCCATTGCCGTCACGTCGGGTTACCTCGACGACCGGTACGCGACGTTTGCCGAGCGGGGCGTGCACTACATCATGGACGTGGAGCGCACGCGTGTTGGCACCGGTGAACTGCGGACCTTCGTTGGCCGGTATCTCAACGCCGGCCGCGTTGGTCGCCACGAACTGTCCGTTGCCGTGCGTTCGGGCCTGCCGACACCCAACAAGTGCACCGATTGCCCGTACCAGGATCGATGCCACCCGGCGTTCGGAGTGACGAGCGAAGGGCATGGACTCTTTCCGTTCAACGCCGCCGCTGTGGATCACCTTGTCGCCCTCGCCAGCCCAACTGACTTCGATCCGCGCAACATCCTGCGGGAGGTCGTGCGGGCGCCGCTCGATGTCGCCGAGGCTGAACTGTCCAAGTCGGGCGTGTTTCCGTCCGCCCGGTTCGCCGCAGGTCTCGCACCCACCAGGATGTCGGTGCCGTCCGAACTCCGCGACGCGATTGCCAAGCGCTCGAGCACCCCACAAGCCGAGATCAGCCTTCGTGCGTTCTACGCGACGCACCCGCCGGTGGCCGACGATGCCCTGCAGAGCATCTCCGACATCCTCGGCGTCCACCTCACGGATCTCGGCGACGGTGACACCATCGCGGAGAGGGCTGAACCGGTACCGTCAGTGCCGCCACAAGTGTCTGAACTCGAATTGTGGGTGGCCGGCAAACCACTCCCAGGCCCAATCGCCGGCCCCATCCGGAAATGGATCTTGGACGGGCTGGCTGCCCGTTTGCAGAGCGCCCCAAATGGGCTAACCGTCAAGCGCGCCGCCGGCGGCATACGCGTCGGGTCGGTAGTGATCAAGACGAGCCACGTGGTCCTGGACAATGCCGCTGGCGGCGGTAGCACGCCACCGGAGACACTCAGGATCAGGTTCTCCCCCAATGACAGTGACGCCGTCCTCCTCAAAGGCGTTCTTGCCGCCGCATCCGGCAACCTGGCAGGCCCGAACGGCGGCCGTTGGTTCTTCGACATACACAACCGGCTTGCGGCACTTGAGACTGAGATTGTCGAACAGGCGAGACAGCAAGCGGAATCGGGAACGGCCCAGGCACTGGCGGTATTGGGCGTCCTAAGCACCATAGACGGCCGTCCTGCTGACTCGCCGGCCGACGCCTTAGCCGTCATGATGCGCCCCAAACGTCCCAATGACATCAACCCGGGGATCGTGAAATTCCTGGACACGGTGGAGCGGTATCGCACCTGGGCGCTGACGACAGTGCGTGACAACCTGACCCAACGTAAGGCCGGAGGCGCCCCGTCGATCTTCGACGCGGGCGCAGTTCTAGGAAGTCTGGTTTCGTCCGCGCGACTGACTCAGCTACCCGACGCCCACCGCGACGATGCCAGCGTGGGTATGAGCCTGCGCGGATTCCACGAACAGCAGACCTCCGCCGCGGCGACGTTATGGGCCCCGATCCGAACCACCTTGGGAAAGATCGGCAAATACGTCGCCGAGGGCGAGGACCTTCAGGCCACGGCAGCGATCATGGACCGGTTGGTTCAACAGGCACACCGAGCATCAGCGTTGACCCGACCAGACGCGAAAGACACCTATGAGCCGCTACGGGCACGAATCAACGGCGAGCGGCTGAGCGCGCTACGCCGGCTCACGAAACTCGCCAACTCCGCGTCAGATCCCGCATCACTCTGGGCTCTCACGCATGACCCAGCCCCGATGATCAACGACATGCTGAGCTACTGGCGCCTATGTGACCAGCTCCTCCGATCGCTTCGCGACACGGCACCGCCCCCGGGCGGCCCGGCGGAAGTGTACGATCGTGGCCGCCTTCAGCAGGCGGTCAGAGCGCTCGCGGACAGTCTCGAAGGGTTGGCCAAGCGATGATCGACTTGCCCGACGCCGCTGTGGGCCCCGAGCAGGGCTCGTTGGCCGAGCGGGCCACCCAGGCCCTTCTGATGCTCGCTAGCCGGGCGGATCAGAGAAAATCCGAGGCCGAGTTGAGCGCTATCGCCAACGTCTGCACGCGGGCGGAGTCGTTGACTTCTCGTCTCGAGGCCGGTATGCGCGTTTCCGCCCAACTCAACACACTCGGCGTTTCGCACACTCGGCCAGCCGTTCCAACAGCTGCGGTCAAAGCGATCCCAAACCTGCGCACGGCCGCGACGCGCGCCCTCGACGTCGACCAGGACCTGACCGAGCGGCTACGTAGCGGAGCGGTTCAGGAGGCTCTCAAAGCAGCTGAGACCACCGCCAAGCTCCTCGAACAAACGTTGGGCAACGCGGCCGAGGCCGAGCGGCTCCGCCTGATACCCGTCGACCTCCATGGCCCAATCGCGACGATGCCTGGCAATGAGTCGCTGGGAGCCGGAATCCGCAGGATCCAGAGTTCCCTGTCGCAACGCTTCAGCGGATCAATTGGTGATCTTCCTGTCGTGATCGATCGGTGGCGGCGGTCGGCGGCGGAGTGGGAGGGGACACGCGAGGAGGTCAGACGGACCATGGCGGGACTCCCGGCTGAGATCAAGGCGTTTGTCGAGGCTGCCGCTAGCGAGGATGGTGCGCCATGGTCGCTCGTTACAGCGGCGGTACGTGAGTGGCTCGACACCGATGGTCACGGCGAGGGATACGGGGTACGCAAGTGGTAGCCGTCCCGTACGGCATCCTCCTCCGCGTACTCGACGCCTTGGAGGACGAGGAGGCCCGGAATCTGGTCTGGGGGCTGACCGATGAGACCTGGCCAGAGGACCGCCTTGTCGAGAGAATCGGCGTAGGCGCGAGGTCCCACGATCCTCAAGATGTTCTTGAACAGCTCCTGCAGCACGGTCTGGTCTTCGAACTCGACCGGAGTTGGCCCAAGCAGTACCGGACCCGGATGGCCGAAGCCATGCGGCTCATGTCGCATCTGCGGCAGCAGTTCCCTCGCAAACCGTGGCAGGCAGCCCCTCGCCTGGTGGCCGACTTCCGCTTCCGGCACGAGCCTCGGCTATTTCCCGAACGCGACATCACCGCAGACACCGTTGCAGCGCGCCTGGCGGCCCAGCAGGTTACCAACGCCCAGGTTGAGGCTGCCGGGCGCATCCTTGGCGACCGCAAACTTTCAGTCTTCCAACTCGACTCAGCCGTCGAGGTGTTCGCAGCGATGGCCGGCCGTGACCGGGGCGTGGTCGTCAGCTCTGGCACCGGCAGCGGCAAGACGCTCGCCTTCTACCTGCCCGCGCTGGCCTATCTCGCTACCCGACCAGTACCGTCGCACGGCGTCGGCGTAGTGGCGATCTACCCGCGCAATGAGCTGCTGAAGGACCAACTTGCGTCGGCGCTGGACGAGACGCGACGCCTGCGAGCGGCGGGCGGCCGACCGATCCGCATCGGCGCCTACTTCGGCAACACTCCAGTGAACATGACCCGAGGGCGCGCCCCCAACCGCGCCTGGCGGCGTTCCGCTGCGGGTTGGGTCTGTCCGTTCCTCACCTGCCGCGCTCCTATCGGCGACGGCCGCTGCGGCGGTGACCTCATCTGGCGCTCTCCCGACTATGACGCGCGACGCGAGCGGCTGACCTGCGCGACGTGCGGCGACGTTGTCAGCGACGACGAGGTCATGCTGACCCGAAATGCCATGCAGCGCCGCCCGCCCGACCTGTTGTTCACTACGACGGAGATGCTCAACCGTTCAATGAGCGATGGCTGGAGCATGCACGTGTTCGGGGTGGGACCGATGGCTCGTACCAGGCCTGGCCTAGTTCTCCTCGACGAGGTGCACACCTACGAAGGGACCAATGGGGCCCAAGTGGCGTACCTCCTTCGACGGTGGCGCCGCCTACTGGGCCGCCCAACCACCTGGGTGGGCCTCAGCGCGACTCTGGCGAACGCCGATCGCTTCTTCGAAGACCTGTGCGGGCTCGGCGACGGCATGGTGGTCAATGTTCAGCCCCAGCCAGAGCACATGAAGTCGCGCGGCCGTGAATACCAGGTCGTGCTTCGTGGCGACCCGGGTCCACAGACCGCACTGCTGTCAACCACGATCCAGTCGCTGATGCTCCTGCGCCGCGTTCTCGACGCAGGGCCGACCCGCCTCGGCGCCTACGGAAGCCGCGTCTTCGCGTTCTGCGACAACCTCGACCTGGTCAACCGGCTCTTCCGCCAGGTTTTGGACGCCGAGGGTTTCACCGAGACCGGCCAGCGCCGGCCGAACGGGTTCGCACTCGCCGGTCTGCGCATGAGCCGGGCCGCACAACGTTTTGGTCCCGTGGTGGACTGGCCTAGTCGAGACGCCGACGGCCAACAGTGGTGGATGGCCGAGCAACTTGGCTTCGAGGATCGAGTGTTGACCATCGGTCGAACGTCATCCCAGGATTCCGGTGTCAGCGTTGCGGCCGACATCGTCGTCACCACCTCGTCGCTAGAGGTCGGTTTCGATGACCCGACCGTGGGCGCGATCCTGCAGCACAAGGCTCCTCGCGATGTCGCGTCGTTCTTGCAGCGGCGGGGCCGCGCCGGCCGTACCCAGACACAGCGGCCATGGACGGTTGTTGTTCTGTCGGACTTCGGACGCGACCGGACGGCGTACCAGGACTACGAGACACTTCTCGCTCCGGCACTTCCCGAGAAGCGCCTGCCCTTGGGCAACCAGTCTGTGCGGAAGATGCAGGCAGCGATGTGCCTGATCGACTGGGCTGCCGCCTATCTCAACGTTACCGCCCGAGGCAACGGTCGAGTGATGCGCAAGGTGTTCATCCAGCCTGACGATGACCATGCGCAACTGCGCGTACAGGTGGCCGATCTGCTCACCCGAGTGATGAATGGTGGCCCCGAGCGCAGTGACTTGATGACCTTCATCGGGTCGTCCCTGCGGCTGCCCGCGGAGGAGGTCGACGCAGTGTGCTGGGAGCAGCCCCGGTCGCTGCTGCTGGACGCGGTCCCGACCGCACGGCGCCGCTTGCTCAGCAAGTGGGCCGCCTATGAGGACGGCGAGGTGGTGCCCGAGCGCGAAGGATGGGTCAATGACTCGCCGCTGCCCGAGTTCATTCCGAAGGCATTGTTCAGCGACCTGTGCCTCCCCGAGGTAGCCATCGAGCCGCCGAGCGACTACGACGACGCGGCGCGTGAGTCGATCGCGGTCCACTTGGCGCTGAACGAACTTGCGCCCGGCAAGGTCACAATGCGGTGGGCGGTCGAACGGGGCCGCGGCCTGTGGATCGAACCCACGGCCGACGGTGCAGCGATTCCGCTGGAGGCCGGTCTTGCTCGAAGCGGCCAAGTCGTCGGGGAGGTGCCGTATCACGACCGGGCGATTCCGTTGGTGCGCCCGCTGACAACTGCACCGCAGGTACCCGAGCGTGACGTGCAACCCTCCTCGAACGGCCGCCTGCATTGGCAGGTCCAACGGCAGGCTCCCAGCGGCGCCATCGACGTGACCCGGCCTCGATCCGGCCCGCTGGTGACCAGCGTGATCTCCGTGCAGGCGTATCTGCACACCGGACGGGGCGCGCTGCGAACATGGCGATATGCGACTGATACCTCAGCCAACGTGGTACGTCGAGCCGGTGGACGCCAACAGCTCACCAACAGCTTCACCTGGCAAGGCCAACCAGCGGCTGTCGGATACGAGGCGACCGTCGACGCCCAGGTCATCACCGTCGCCGTGCCACAGACTCTGGCAGCGTTCGGCCTTCACCGATCGGCAAGCCGCCTTCGCCAACTGCGCCGGGACTTCTTCGTCGACCAACTTCGGGCCCGCCTCCACGAACTTCGGGTTGATCCGTTCCTTTCCCGCAACATCGCGGAGTCAGTCGTCGCTGCGGCCGCCGTAGCGATCCGCGACAGCAGCGAACCGGTCGACCTATCGGCGGTACCTGCGGCGGATTGGCGACGGCTCGTCGCCGACCTGCTTAGCGAGGGCGTGATCGGCCTCAACGACGAGGACGACGGTGATGCCGACAACCATGGTCTAAGTCCGCGGCAACAACGCCTGCTCGATGCGCTGACCGAAGCCCACACCGCACATGTGATCGTCGAGACCACCAGCCTGCTGACCACCGAGCCCGACGACACCTGGCTGCCCTGGCTGCGTACCCGCTACGTCCAGACGATGGCCGCAGCGTGGCAGGCCGCCGCGCAGCAGATCTGCCCCGACTTCGACGCAGACCTCGACAGCGTCATCGACGTCGACCCAGTCAGGGCCGGCGCGACAGCAGCCTTCGTCCTCAGCGACTCCACAGTCGGCGGCGGTGGAATGCTGGAGGCGTTGACCAGCCGGATCAGTGATGATCCACGACAGTTCGACTACCTCGTCGTCGCCGCGCTGCAGCCATCAGATCTTGAGGAAGTCGACTGGTCGCTACGCCAGAGCCTCGCGCTGCTCGATAGCGTTCCCGCTATCGCAGACGCCGCGCAGCGCTTCCGGTCGGCGGCAAGGGACAGGCTAGCCGCCTGGCAGGAGGTGCTCGCGTTGCTCGCCGCATACGGCGTCAGTCCCGCACACGCGACCGTCACCACGCTCGCAAGCCGCATCTTCCGGGCCGGATCGTCGCAGCTGTCCGACGATCTCCTTCGCAGCTGCCAAGCTCGCTGGGAGGACATCGAAACGCGCGCCGGTTTCGCGATCGACTACCGCAGCATTTGTATGACGCTTGCCGCAGATCCCGAGATCCGCGCGGGGTTGGCCAAGGCTGTTCCCGAAGGCAGCGACGCAAGCGAACAGTGGACGCGATCCGTGCTGCAAGGACTGCTGTGGCCCAGTGCCGAGGCCCGGCGTGCTCAGTCTCTCGTAGCATCGAACCGATTCGTGAACGAAGCCGCGATGACCGAACGGACACTGGTGCTGGACACCCTGCCTGACCCGATCAACGACGTCGACGTCGACGATCCGCAATGGCCTCAACTGCTCGCCAGCCAGATCGCGACCTCGGGACGGTGTCGGTTGGTGTCGGCGACCGATGACCGCGGCCGCCTCAAGCAGGCGCTTCAGTACCTCGTCACCAATCCGATCGAACTTGGCTGGCTACACGTGCACCCGCATGTCGAGGCGACGTCACGCCGCGACGGGTTCCTCAGCGTTGACGTATCGCTTGAGGAGTCGCTCCAATGACCAGCCGCTACATTCACCGGCTCGCCGCCCGCCCGCATCGCCTCATCGGCGAGGCGCTGCAAGGATTGATCGTCAGTGAGCTTCTCGCACCGGGCCGCCGGCTGCTGATCACCTCACCCTGGATCAGCGACGTGCCCCTGCTCGACAACCGAGGCGGACGCTTCAGCGTCCTCAACACCACGTGGGGAGCTCGTGTCATCCGCCTTTCCGCGGTACTCCGCACCCTTCTTGAACAGCAGACGGACGTCTACCTGCACTGCGGCCCGGGCCCCCGCGAGACCGGGTTCGTCGAGCGACTTACCGACGCGGCCCGACGCGACGGGACAGACACACGACTTCACACGCGCCAGTCATCACACGACCGAGACAACGTTCTCGATCATGAGAAGGCGATCGCCGGAGACGACTGGATCGTCCACGGTTCGATGAATCTGACCTATCGCGGTGTCGAGATCAACGGTGAACTAGTGACCGTGTCCACGGACCCGGCCCAGGTAGCCGCGGTCACCACCGAACTGATGAGCCTCTTCGCATGAACGAGGTGGCCGAGACAGTGCCGCAGCGCTGGCCGTACTTCCGAGACACGTTTTTCGCACCGCCGAACGGCCTGCGCGTCGGCGGTGGAGTCGCTGCCCTCGATCGTCTCATTGTGACGGCCGGTCACCTCATCGCCGCGGAACCCGCGAGTCCGATTGTGCTTCCCGCGGTCATCGGGCGCACCACGCACTACTTCGCCCTGGCGTTCACTCCAGAACAGTCGCGCACACTTCGCGAACTCTTGCAGTCACATATCGGAACAACCTGGACCGACTTCGACGGTCAAAGCGTGCACGGTAGAACCAGCGGCGATCCGCTGGAGCAGGCGGCGGTCGCGTACGCCGGTGACAGCCGCCACGTCTACCGGTTCCGTGTAGCCGACGACGCCCGGGACGTGGTGCGGGACTCGATCCAGACCCTCCTGAAGTCGATCATGTCGGCACCACGACGGCAGGCACGAATCTCGCTGCCCATCGGCCGCCTGATCGGCGACCTCACCGACGCCTGCGCAGCTGGCGCGGAAGAGGCCGCACGCGAGGCGTACGCGGTCCTCGCCGCCGACCACCGCGTGTCCGAGGCGAACAGGCTGTACCTACAAGTCCAGGTCCTTGCCGCGTTCGAGCGTTGGCAGGACCTCGACCAGCACCCGGCCCTCGACACCCTGCTGAAGCTCTCCCGTCCGAGCCTTGCCTCCGACGCTCTCGCACGTCTGGCCGTGTCGAAGCTGCCGGACCCTCCGGACCTCGTGACATTCGGGCCAGTGGCGACACGGTTCAACGCGCTCATCGACTCGGTGTCGGCCATCCGGTCGGCCGCCGGCGCCCAGTACTACACGCTCTGGGCGCTCGCCGCCGGTGAATCACGGGAGATGCTGCGGCAACGGTTCACGGCCGCGGGATGGTCCACGGATCCAACGATCGTCGCATTGCTCGGCGCTGTCCCGGGTCAGGCCATCGGGTTGGCTACGTCGTCGATCGCGGAGCTGCGCCGTGGCGCCAAAGAGTCAATCGAGGCGGGACGCTTCGACGCCGCCGTCGACCTCTTGTCGGAGCTGCCCACCAACCTCGTTGACCTACCAGCGGTTCTTGAGGCGGTGTCGCACACGTTCACAGCCAAGGCCATCGCCCTCCTGGAGCGTCACCGCACGCATCACGGCGACGAGGCTATGCGTCGTGCCCTTGGCTCGACGCCGCAGCTGGAAAGCCGGATCGATGCGGCGGCGCTCCCGCAGAAGCTCGTCGAACTGTTCTCAGCGTCGGTCACCCCACACCGCCTCGCGGAACTCGTAGCATCCGTCGTACGCACCGGTCTGGCCGAAGTCCGCACGCCGGGTGGCGCCGCCGCGACCTGCCAGGCGATCCGCGCGGTCACCTCCGGTGATGGACCTGCACGCCTTTCGCCGGGAATCGACCTCTGCATCGATTTGGTCCGGGACCTCAAGACCAGCGACGCCGCGGTAGACGACATTCGGTCGCTGAGCTACAGCGTGCTGGAATTGTGGGCATATCACGACACCACCGGTGACCGGCATCGCGCCGCAAGGATTGTCCAGCTCACCGGAGATCTCGTCGAACTCGGCGTCGGGGTACATACCTTCGACGAGGTCGTCGAAATGATACGTGCGGGGTGGGACCCGTTCCTCACCGACGCCGACCTGCCGATCGGCCTCGACCTGCTCGAACAACTCATCGCCTACCGTGCCGACGACACCCACAGCCTCGACAAGTTCGCGGTCCCGATGCTGTCGCGGATCGGCCCCCACAACGCGCCACGCATCCCCTCGGCGGCGCTCGCCGTAGCCGTCGATCTCGCCCCGTCGTTCGGGCTAACGGTCGAGGTCCCGCCGCTGGAAGCTGCGGAGGTCGATTTTGTGGGGGTTGTCCGGCCCGGGACAACGATTGCCTTGTACTCCTTGCAGGAACAGGCGCTCGGCCGTGCCGCAAAGATCCTGCGCGAGCGGCATCCTGGCCTCGAAGTTGTTGTGTCCGGAGATCACGTGTCAACCGAAGCATTGCGTACTGCTGCGCGGACCGCAGACCTGTTCGTCGTCATGGATCGCGCGGCCGCCCATGCCGCGACGAACGCCGTCAAGGCAGAACGCCGGACCGCGCCGACCCGCTACGCGGCCGGAAAGGGCTCCACCTCCATGATTGAAGCCGCCGAGGCGTGGCTTCGGGAGCGGGCCACGCCTCCACGCCACGGTCACGCCGTCGACGGCACGACCTGACGCCAGCCGTCACGAACTCCTCCGGCGGCCCCGCCTGGCCGCAGGAGAAGCCTGGGTGTTGCGGCGGTATCTCGCCAGCAGGTAGTCGGTTAGTCGCTGGATGTCCCGGGTCGTGTTCTGGAGGTCATTCCACGCCCGGTCGCCGTCGTCGAACGGCCACACGCCGTCGGTCCAGTGACAGTCGTCGGCGATCGCTTTCAGGCCGGCCGCGAACTCGGACACCTCAACGACCTCGTCGGCGGTTACGTGTTGATGGGCGATAGCGTCCATGAGGTAGCCCATGCTGATGATGCCGGCACCGTGCATGAGTCGGGATCGGCGGGGCGGCTTGTTCCAGGCATCGGGGAACACCTCGGCGACCGCGGTCCAGAAGGTGTCCAGCATCGCGATCATGCAGCCGTAGTTCGGGCCGGCGTTGTCGCCTCGATACGGGTAGAGCGCGCCGTCGCTGAGGCTGTTTTCGAGCATGCGCAGCATCGAGTTGTCCTTGATGATCCCGTTCGGGTTGGTCGGTGTTTGGATCATCCGATGCAACGGGGAGGTCTTGGAAAAGTTGACACGCTCGACCAGAGTCGCCGGCACCTGGCGGACCATCAGCGGCACGGGCAGCGCTCCGGAGGCTTCGGGCAGCAGTTCGTGGATGAGGCCCTTCGACAGGGCTTTGGTCGAGTTGACCAGGATGAACTGTGACCGTTGGTCGGCGTGGGTGTCGGTGATGAACGCGGTGACGCAGATGGGGAACTCTTCGAGTTGGGCGTCGCGGATCGCGGCGCTGCGTTGTTGCCCGTCGACGATGAAGCCAGGCTTGTCGGGACAGTCGTCGGCGACCACGGGGATGACCAGGGTGCCGGAGCGGACGAACGCGGGTCGTTCGTCGGCGGTCTTGTCCGCGTGGAAGCGGACGCGTTCGTCGAAGGCGATGACGATGGCGTTGGGTAGCAACGGGCTGGGGTCGGTGTCGAGGTAGCGGCGGATCGCGGCAACGTGCGCAAGGCTTTCTGGGCGTTGGTAGCCGTGCAGCCGGGTCTGCTCATCGCGGCGGATGCGCGCGACGGCGGCGATGTCGCTCACGCGCTTGCCGTCGATGGCGAAGGTGTAGATGCGCCGGTTCGGGCCCTGGCGGATCTCCAGCGCCGGCAATCGTAGCGTCTGCCGCCGCCTGGTCTTTGCTGGTGTGGCCTGTGCCCGGGTCACGTTTGGTCCTCTCCCAGTTGAGCGCGCAGCCGCTGCCTGAAGACGTACAGGTTATGAAATCCTCGCCGCTTGTTTCGTTCGGTGCCTCTGAAGACGATGATCTGGATGCCGAGGGTCCGGCATATCTCGCACCGGCAGTCCCGCCAGGGCCGGTCCTGAAGGGTGCGACGGTAGGCTTCACCGCGGTCGGTCTTGCCATCCCACACTTCGCTGTAGTCCTGCAGGGCTTGCAGCGTGTCCTCCAGTGACGCCCTGCCGGCGTCATACTCGCGGAGCAGGCGCAGCGCGGACCGCTCAAGGGTGAGGGCGCGTCTCTGGTCGATCTCGCCGGAGCTGATGCGCTTACGGAGTTTGAGGTTGCCCTCTACCTGTGGCACCCGAAGCGCCAGGTAGGTGCTGTCGAGCGTGTAGTAGTTGTTGCGGTCGTCTTTGAAGGCCTGCCGAAAGGGTGAGGTGCTGTCGAAGCTGGTGACACCGTGGTCGGCGAACATGGGAATGTCGTCGCAGCGGCTGATGCCGAGCAGGTGCAGTTGGGTGCCACTGTCGCGGACGCCGTCGACCGAGCGGAGACAGGTCAGGATTTCTCGTGTCTTGAGTGGCACCATGCCGCCCATAGCGATCCGCCGGAACCCGATGCGCTGCAGGGTGGCGACTGAATCGGCGTAGGACTGCGGGCTCCAGCCCTGTGCGACGCCAAGCGGCTCGAAGGTGACGCGCCGGTCTTTGCAGCGTTTCCAGAAGTCGTTGGCCAGCGTGAGGGTGATGTCTTGGCGGCGCACCCATTCGGCGGCGCACTCATCGTCACGGTCGGTCTGGGGCTCGTACTGGAAGATGACGTGATCGACGGCAATGCCGTAGTCGAAGCCGCACCCGGCGTAGAAGTCGATCACCTCATCAACCGTGTAGGGCGGCTCGGCATCATTAACGTAGGAGAATGCCCCGCAATCGCCCATAATCTTCAACGGTCCGCGGGCGTGGTCGAGCCTGAAGAAGCGTCGGGCACCTTCGCGGTAGAGGCGGTGGCGTTGCGGCGTGCTGTACTTGCCGGCGCTGCCGTCGGAGTATCCGTCCACGATGGCTTTCGAGACGAGCAGGCCATGGAAGGGGGGCGGGTCGAGCACCTCGTGGGCGTACAGGTCGTCACGTTGCCGGACCCGGTACGGGTCTCGTTCCTCGGTGACGAAGTCGAATCCTGGGTCCACCTGGTCCTGGCTGTCGGGGAAGAAGAACCTCATCGGATGTTGGCCCTTCCGCTGCGGTACACGCGGATGAGGTAGTTCGACAGCTTCTGGATGTGGCCGTGGATGTTCTCCACCGCATCCCAGCGCAGCCCGCTCTCCTCCCAGGTGCCGGAGGTCCATCGGCAGTGTGGGGCCACTAGGTCCAGGTGCTTGCGGATCTCGGCGGTCGCGTCGGGTTGCTCGACGTCGATGGTGCCCAGCACCCGGTCCATGAGCCGGCCCATCGCACGGATTCCAGCGCCATGCATGAGGCGGCTCTCCGTTGCGGGCTTGCCCCAGGCGTCGGGGAACGCGTCGCGCACCGCGCTCCAGTACACGCACAGGGCGTGGTGGATGCCGTCGACGTCGGTGTCGCCGGTCGTCAGGTTCCGGTACGGATAGAGGCAGCCGGCGGGTGAGCGGTAGCTCTCCTGGAGCATCTGGACGACGCTGTTGTCGGCGATCACCGCGCGGGCGGCTTTCTTGCTGGTCGACGCGCGTTTGATCGTGCGGTAGAACGGCGAGTCCGGGTCGTTGTTCAGCCGATCGCACAGGAAGGAGGGGGCCTTGCGAACGGTCAGGTGCATCGGCAGTGGGCTGTCGACCTCGGGCAGCAACTCGGTGACGAGGCTACGGGGTAGGGGTTTGGTGTTGTTGACCCGCAGGAACTGGTCGCGCTGCAGGCCGACCGAATCGGCGACGAATGCGGTGATCGGGACTGGGAGGTTTGAGCGCGCGGCCCGCGACAGCGCCAGGGCGCGTTGCTGACCGTCGACGATCCATGCCGGTCTCGGCTGCCCGTCGCTGGGCACCGGTAGGAGGAGCTTGCCGGCGGTGGCGAGTCCGTCGGTGACATTGGGGCCGCGGCTGGAGACGAACTTCACCGTCGAGGACAACGCCATGATGATCGCGTTGGGGAAGATCACCGGATCGCTGTCGAGGTAGTCGATGATGTCCTGGACGTGGCTGTGCACCTCGGGGCGTTGGTAGCCGATAAGCTTGCCGGCCTCGTCGCGGCTGACCCGCGACACGTCGGCAACCTGGAGCACCTCCGCGGCGGTCAATGTGAACAGATACAGGGGGTGGCCGGTGGTCTGCACGAGCTTCAGTGCGCGCCGCACCAGATCGCTGTTGTCGGTCATGGCCGGTGCACCTGCTGACATGTCTCCGCGTGCAGGAGCCCGAAACGGGCCTGCTCACAGGAGCGGCCCGTTCCACGCAACTGTTGCAGCAACTGTGTGGCGCTGGTGTGCGGCTGCGCCTGAATGTAGGTGCGGACGTCCGCGTCGGACATCCGCTGCCCGGAGGCGCGCCGGACAGGCGGGTTAGCCGGCACGGCGGCAACCGCAGCCTCCCGCAGTGCCGCCCGCCCGCTGCCTGCGCTGTGGCCGAGGAGGTGTTTGACGACGCGGACATTGAGCGCCTGAAGGCTTCCACCGACGGTGTGCCGCAGCGTGGCGGTGACGGGCACCAGTACGTCAGCCAACGGGGGGTGGGCGGGCGGCCCGACCACTGACAGCGCGTCGGGGTCGAGGATGGAGGCGGCGGCGATCAGATCGTCACCACACGCGCGTTGGTACGCCTCGGACAGCACCGCGATGATCGTCGTGTCCGGGCTGCGCCGGGCCAGTTCGGTGAAGGTGCGCGGCCGGTCGGGTGCCGGTCCGGGCCACTCGCCGAGACGTTGCCACCAGTCGGCGACCTCGGCGACGCTCGTGCCGACCGCGTCGCGGCGGGCTGCGGAGAACGTGGCGCCGTAGGCGCAGATCCCCGTGTCCGCTCGGATAAGGCCGTAGCCGGCCGATGCGATCCACAGCACCGCGTTCTGGGCCGTTGGCGTGTCGGTGGTCAGGTTCCGGGCAACCTGCCAGTGCTCCCCGGCGTACAGGTCGACGGCTGGGTAGCGGGGGTGGGCGCCACTACCGAGCCGGGCGGTCCAGGCGGCAAACCGGGCGGCCGGTCGCCGGTTGCTGAGGTTGCCGAGGCGAAGCTGCGACGGCACAGCGTGCCGCTTACGGTTGGCGCACGTCACCACGACGTGCAATGACCGGTCAGCGGCGGGTTTAGGCATCGCGGCGTCCTTCGTCGGCGTTTGTCCAGGAGACCTGGGCGAACGCGGCGTGGTTGTGGATGCTCTCGTCGTTGACGACCCGGACGCTGCCGCGCGCTAGTCGGCGGTCGTGACGCAGGGCGACGACGACGTTGCGGGCCATGTCTTCCACGAAAACCGGGTTGTCGTAGGCAGCCATCGTGACGTGCCGCTCGTCGGACCGCTTGAGCAGCGCATACAGCGGTGAGGACGCGGACCGCTCGGCGACGTCGATCAGTTCGTCGAACCACACTCCGCAATCGGGATCGGCGAGTTCGACGTCGATGGTGACCCGGCCGCGTTGGTTGTGGGCGCCGCGGTCGCTGATCGCTTTGCTGCACGGGCAGACGCTGGTCACCGCAACCTCCACCCGCAGCCGTACCACGGCTCCGGCCGGCCCGACGGTGGCGGTGACCGTACTGGGGTAGTCCATGAACGACACCGCCCCGGTCGCCGGTGCCAGCCGCTCCAGGAAGTAGACGAATGCGGCCGCTACGGTGGCCCGGCCGCTGCCCATCCGGCGGCGCAGGTCGTCAGTCATCAGCACCAAGCTGGCGGCACTGAGCTGGTCACGCCACTGATGCAGCACCTCAACGAACCGGCTCAGGTGCGCGCCCTTGACCTCGCTGGCGACATCGACCGACATCGTCAAGGTCGCCACGGTGTCACGTTTGTTGCCCTGCCCGTCGCAGACCAGCACCGGATAGCGCAGCCCCTCGACGCCGACCGCGTCGAGGCTGACGCCACGGGTGTCGGGCAGCGCCTGGACGTCGATGAGGGTCATGATTCACCCCGGTAAACACAGCCCGAGGTGCACGTCTCGCGCACGACGATCGCCGCCAGCGGCAGCGCGCCGGTCAGCCTATTCCAGGCCCAGCGGGCGAGGTTCTCGCTCGTCGGGTTCTCCAGCCCGGGCACCTCGTTCAGGTAGTAGTGATCGAGTTGGTCGATCACCGGCTTGACCGCGGCCTTTATGTCTGCGAAGTCCATGATCCAGCCCATCGTCGGGTCGACTTCACCTTGGACGTGGACTTCGAGCCGGTAGGAGTGGCCATGTAGGCGGGCGCACTTGTGGCCCTGCGGCACCTGCGGCAGCCGGTGCGCGGCTTCGAAGGTGAACTCGCGGAAGATCTCCATTACGCGATGCCCAGATACTTGTGGGTCTGCAGGCTCAGCTGCCACTGCGGATGCTCCAGGCAGTACGCCACGGCCGCAACCGTGTTCGCTTCCCTTTCAGACCCGTCCATCGGCTGCAGCAGAAACCTGGTGAAGGTGAGGTGTTCGAACTGCTCGGGCATCGCCCCCGGTTGCGGAAACACGAGCTTCAGGTCGTCACCGCTGGTCAGGACGAGCTCGGCGCCGGCCTTGGGGCTCACACAGATCCAGTCGACGCCCTCTGGTGCAGCCTGGGTGCCGTTGGTCTCGATGGCGACCTCGAAACCTTCGGCGTGCAGCGCGTCCACTGCCGTGTGGTCGAGTTGCAGCAGCGGCTCACCGCCGGTGCACACGACGTAGCGGCGGCTGCGCGGATGTTCACGCCCCTGCCAGGCTTTCGCGACCGCGGCGGCGAGTTCGGTCGCCGTGGCGAATCGTCCGCCGCCTGGGCCGTCCGTGCCGAGGAAGTCGGTGTCGCAGAACTGGCAGACGGCGCGGTGCCGGTCGCGTTCACGTCCGGTCCACAGGTTGCAACTGGTGAACCGGCAAAACACTGACGGGCGGCCAGCGTGACTGCCTTCACCCTGCAGCGTGTAGAAGATCTCCTTGACCCGGTACACGGTCAGGTGACCGGTACGAGTGCCGGGTCCGTCCGACCCAGTTCAGCGAAGCCACGTGCACGTAGCAGGCAGGAGTCGCAGGTGCCGCACGCGCGGCCGTCGACAGGGTCGTAGCAGCTATGGGTCAACGAATAGTCGACCCCGAGCTCCCAGCCCCGCTCGATGGTCTGCGCCTTTGTCAGGGCAATCAGCGGCGTGTGGACCTTCAGCCGTTGAGTGCCCTCGACTCCGGCTTTGGTGGCCAGGTTCGCCATCCGCTCATATGCCTCGATGTACTCCGGGCGGCAGTCGGGGTAGCCGCTGTAGTCCAAAGCGTTGACGCCGATAAACACATCCGCTGCGCCCAACGTCTCCGCCCAGGCCAACGCGAACGACAGGAAGATCGTGTTCCGGGCCGGCACGTAGGTGACCGGGATGTCCGTGGCAAGCTCGTCGACGCTGCCGTGGTGGGGCACGCCGATGGCGTCGTCGGTCAGCGCTGAACCGCCTCCGAACACTCGCAGGTCGATGTCAGCGATCACGTGGCGGCGCGCCCCGTATGCCTGCGCGACGCGAGCCGCTGCTTCCAACTCGACCGTGTGTCGCTGCCCATAGCGGAAACTCAAGGCGTAAGGCTCGAAGCCCTCGGCGCGGGCAATTGCCAGCACGGTGGTCGAATCCAGGCCACCGCTGAGTAGCACTACTGCCTTCGGCCTGCCCATCGCACGACCCTCCCGATCGGAAACTGGTCCACTCGCTGAACTACAAGCGTGTAGTTTCAGGCGCCGTCGCGGGTGACGTTACCCAAGAAACTGCAGTAGATCGAGTCGCGCAACGCCCGTAGTTTTCCGATTTCGGGCAACGACAGGAGCCGACGGCGAGGCTCGGCGCCCCACCCCAGCCACGAGCAGTACGTGTGTGCGGCAGTTCGGGCTGTGGGTGGCGCTGTGGGCTGTGGGTGGCGCTGTGGTACGTGAACTTCCGGTCGGCGGACGGACGGCAGGCGCAGCCGCTGGCCGATGGGGCACCGGCTGCAGGCGCTACCGGGAATTCTCGACCTTCGGCTGCCACCGACCGGTGATCGGCTCCCACTCGGCCTCGACGTACAGCCGGTTGATGTCAGGCTGCGCCCCCGGGGTGTCCGGGTCACACGGCACCCAGCCCCGGCCGGGCTCGAGCCGGGCGAACCAGCCAAGGCGCTCGCAGTCCTCTTTGACCGAGGGTTGGGTGTTCTGGATCTTGGGTGTCGGCTTGAGTGACGACTGTCGATAGACTTCGATGGGCCGGTGGAAGCCGAGTGCCTCGTGTGGCCGGATGTGGTTGAACACGTGCCGGTAGGCGCTGCTCTGTCGCGCCAGGTCGGTCAGCGTCTCGATCTCGCAGCGGTAGAGGTGTTCGTGCTTCAGCGACCCGAACGCGCGCTCGCGCACGCCGTTCTGGCCCGGGCTCTTGCGGCGGGTGCGGATGTGCACGAACTCGCTGCGGCTGGCGATGAAGGCGGCGAAGGCATGGCCTTTGAACGCGCCGCCGTTGTCGGTGACGAGCTTGATCCGCTTCGGCCGGCCGGTGTCCGGGTCGACCGGGAGCTGGTCGAGCAGCGCGATGCCGCCGGCGAGGGACTCGGCCTCGGCGATGGCGATGCGCACAGCTTCGATCGCGTCGGTGCCGGTGCAGGTCGGCGCGATGTGCCAGCCGTACTCGTACTTGGAGTAGTAGTCGCAGCAGCCGGCCAGCCGCCAGATCCCGCCGGTGGCGGTCTCGTACTCACTGAAGTCCAGCTGCCACACCTGGTTCGGGCCGGTAGGCGGCTCGGCGAACGCCGCCTTGCGGGCCTTGGCCAACTCGCGGCGTTCGCCCTGGTAGTCGACCGACTGCAACAGGCCACGGCGGCGCATCGCACGCTCCACACCGGACATTGACAGGCGGTGCCCGTCGGCGCGCATGAGGCCGTAGATCTTGCGGTGGCCCCAGGCCGGCCAGTCCGCGGCGTACTTCGCCACCACCGGCTCGGCCGCATCGACGACCGGCGCCGGCCACGGACCCTTCGCCCGCCCAGTGCGGCCGGCGTTGGCCTGCCACCGGTGGTAGTGCGGCGTGGGATGCCGGTCAGCTGGCAGAACCTGCAGACCGGCATCCCCGCCTGCACGCGGATCACCTCGAGGTCCGCGAAGGGGCCAGCCGGCCCTCCGCGGACTTCTTCCACACCCGCAGCTCGACGTAGGCCTCACCCAACGCGGTGGTCAACTCGGCGACCTCGGCTTCGAGGGCCCGCTCTCGCGACGAAGGCCGCGACGCGCCACCGGCGGCCAGGCCGAGCTTGCCCGCCTCCAGAAACTGCTGCTTCCACTTGCCGATCGAGGTCTCCGACACCTTGTTGCGCCGGGCCGCCTCCGCGATCGTCATCTCATCCGCCAGCACGGACAACACAATGCGGATCTTGTCCTCAGTCGAGAAGACCGGCGGACGACCCATCAGATCAACTCCTTGGATCAGGGCCAACAAACCCCTGTGCCAAGAATTCTGACGCGCGACACCCAGTCACACTCGCCCACCCAGCCGCGTCCGCTCGTTTGCGCAGCAGCACCCACCCAAAGATGACCATGCGGCCAACTACGGAGCCAACCGGCCAACCAACTTGCCCAGTCTCAGGCGACGGATTCCCTTGATCTGGCCCGGGCGCCGCCTGGTGTTCGTACATATGTTTGATTACTGTGCTTTGTTGTGACCTGGCTTCCTCGCATCCGCGAGGTCGGTTGGTTCAAGACCGGCGAGGATGGCCCGGACGGTTCCGGCCGGTACGCCGACCGACGCCTGTTCGTCCGGTTGCAGCAGGACATGAACGGCACCGGCGAGTGGACGCTGGAGCTGCACGACTGCGGTAAGGCAGCCGACGGCAGGGCCACGCGCGTGTACGACAACGAGCAGGACGCGCGAACCGCGTTGGCCTTGGTGTATGCCCTGACCCGTCACCTGGGGGCTGCTGCCGGATCGGTTCAGCGGCGGGGCCGAGATTGGGCGGTGGGAGGTCCACACCTACGACCTGTCAGACGGCGACGTGCGCCAGCTCGCCCGGTTCGCGGCAAGCCCCGTGGGCGGCTGACACGTCGCAGACCGGCCGGCCCGGGGGCCGTGGGACGCGGTCGACGAGTTCGTGGGTGAGGGCTGGCGTGGGCGGGCCGGGTCTGCAGCAAGATGGCGTGGTGACCACGTCGCCTGTACCGGACACGCCGACCCGCCGGGCCGGAACGGTGCTGGAGGTGGTGCTGGAGCGGGTCACCTACGCCAACGAGGAGACGGGGTACACGATCGCCCGGGTGGCCACCGACCGCTCGGGCACCGACCTGCTCACCGTGGTCGGCTCGCTATTGGGGGTGCAGCCCGGGGAGAGCCTGCGGCTGTTGGGCCGGTGGGGCTCGCACCCGCGCTACGGCAGGCAGTTCGAGGTCGATTCGTTCACCACGGTGCTGCCCGCCACGATCCAGGGCATCGAGCGGTACCTGGGTTCGGGGCTGATCAAGGGGATCGGGCCGAAAATGGCCGCCCGCATCGTCGGGCATTTTGGCGCGGACACGCTGCGGGTGATCGAGGAGCAGCCCGCCCGGCTGGTCGAGGTGGCCGGCCTCGGGCCCAAGCGCACCGCGATGATCGGCGCTGCGTGGGAGGAGCAGAGGGCCATCAAGGAGGTGATGGTCTTCCTGCAAGGCGTCGGGGTGTCCACCTCCCTGGCGGTGCGGATCTACAAGAAGTACGGCGACGCCTCGGTCTCGGTGGTGCGCAACGAGCCGTACCGCCTCGCGGCCGACGTGTGGGGCATCGGGTTCAAGACCGCCGACACCATCGCCCGCGCGGTCGGGATACCGCACGACAGCCCGCAACGGGTCCAGGCGGGTATCCAGTACACCCTGTCCGAGGCCGCCGACAACGGCCACTGCTACGTGCCCGAACCGAACCTGGCCGCCGACGCCGCCCAGATCCTGGCGGTATCCGTCGACTTGGTGCGCGCCTGCCTGGACGAGCTCGCCGCCGCCGAGGGCGTCGTGCGCGAGCCGGTGCCCAACCCCAGCAGCGACGGCGCGACGATCCCGGCGGTGTACCTGGTGCCGTTCCACCGTGCCGAGACGTCCCTCGCCGCCGGCCTGATGCGGCTGCTGAACTCGCGCGCCGACCGGATGCCCGGCTTCGCCACCGTCGACTGGGCCAAGGCGCTCACGTGGCTGCACACCCGCACCGGCACCGAGCTGGCCTCCGAGCAGGAGCAGGCGGTCCGGCTCGCCCTGACAGCGAAGGTGGCGGTGCTCACCGGCGGTCCGGGCTGCGGCAAGTCGTTCACCGTCAAGTCGGTCATCACCCTCGCGGCGGCGAAGAAGGCGACGATCGTGCTCGCCGCACCGACCGGCCGGGCCGCGAAACGGCTCACCGAGCTGACCGGGCACCCCGCCGCCACCGTGCACCGGCTGCTGCAACTGCGTCCCGGCGGCGACCCCACGTATGACCGGGACAACCCCATCGACGCCGACCTGATCGTGGTGGACGAGGCGTCCATGCTCGACCTGATCCTGGCCAACAAACTCATCCGCGCGGTACCGGCCGGGGCGCACCTGCTGCTCGTCGGCGACGTCGACCAGCTCCCGTCGGTCGGCGCCGGGGAGGTGCTGCGCGACGTGCTCGCCGCCGACCACATCCCGCAGGTCCGGCTGACCAGGATCTTCCGGCAGGCGCAGCAGTCAGGGGTGGTCGTCAACGCCCACCGGATCAACGCCGGCCAGCCGCCGGTGTTCGGCGAGCACCCGGACTTCTACCTGTTCCCGGTGGAGGAGCCGGAGGCGACCGCGGAGGCGGTGGTCGACATCGTGGCCCGGCGCCTCCCACGCCGGTTCGGCATCCGCCCCCGCGACGTCCAGGTGTTGACCCCGACGCACCGCGGCCCGGCCGGCGCCGGCAACCTCAACATCGTGCTGCAGCAGGCCCTCGCCCCGGCCCGCGACGGGGAACCGGAACGCCGCCACGGCGCCCGGGTCTTCCGCTCCGGCGACAAGGTGATCCAGATCCGCAACAACTACGACAAGGGCGCCGCCGGGGTGTTCAACGGCACCGTAGGCACCGTCACCGCCCTGTCCACTGTGGACCGGCAGCTGACCGTGCGCACCGACGAGGACGAGGACATCGGCTACGACTTCGACGAGCTCGACGAGCTGCAGCACGCCTACGCCATCACCGTGCACCGCTCCCAGGGATCGGAGTACCCGGCGGTGGTCATCCCGCTGACCATGGCCGCCTACACCCTGCTGCAACGCAACCTGCTCTACACCGCCGTCACCCGCGCCAAGACACTGGTGGTGCTGGTCGGCAGCCGCAAAGCGCTGGCCATCGCCGTGCGCACCGCCGGCACGGGCCGCCGCCACACCGCGCTGACCCACCGGCTGTAGATCCTGGCAACCCGGGGGGTGGTCAGCCGGCGTGGCGGTGCGTGGCCCGGGGGCCGCCGATCGCGTCGGTTCGACCCTTATCCCGCCTCGCCCGGCCTAGCTGGGACGATGACTGGATTTGAGTCATGGTGTCGCTATCGTCGCGGGGCGCGAGCGCGGTCTCGTGCCAGCATCGTCGGCATGAGCAAGCGGTCCGTCACGTCCACGTGGAGGGACATCTCGGCGTTGATCGCCATCCTGGCCGTCTTTGGTCTGACGGTCCTGATGATCGTCCAGCGGTACGAGCCTGCCGTCATCACCGCGGTGGTCACGGCGACGTGCCTCGCCGCGGCCGAGCTGGTGCGGCGCCTGCGGGAGCCGCCACGAGGCAGCGCCGAGCCCGACCGCGACCGGGAGCCCGCCGGATGACGAACCCGTCGGTGTCCGTCGTGGGTAGCTTTCGACAGCACTACCCGCAGGTGGCCCACGCTTCCCGGATCTTCGCGGCGGCAGGAATCACGGTCCGATCCCCGGTGATCTCACGGATCGTCAACCCGGGTGAGGAGTTTCCGCGTTTCGAGTCCGACCCGCCCTACCGACCGGGACCAGGCCGCGGGTCAGCGCGTTGATAACCGCCGACCTGGTGATCTTCACCGTCCGCGACGACCAGCTCCAGGTGCTGCTCGTCGTGCGCGGCAAGCCGCCCTTCAAGGGCAAGCTGGCCCTTCCCGGCGGCTTCGTGCGTCCGGGTGAGGCGTTGGAGCAGGCCGCCCGCCGCGAGCTCGCCGAGGAGACCGGCCTGGACGGCTCCCGGCTGGCGTTGCAACAGCTGCGGACCTACTCGGCGCCGGAACGCGATCCGCGCGGCCGTGTCGTCACGACAGCGTTCCTGGCCATCGCGCCGAACCTGCCCACCCCGATCGCCAGCACCGACGCCCGCAGCGCGGACTGGGTCGAGGTCGAGGGCTCGTTGCGCCGACAGCTCGCCTTCGACCACTGGCAGATCGTCCACGACGCGCTTGAACGTGCCCGCAGCCTGCTGGAGTACACCACGGTCGCGACCGCGTTCTGCGCGGACACGTTCACGATCAGCGAGCTGCGCCGGGTCTACGAGATCGTGTGGGGCATCCCGTTGGATCCCGGCAACTTCCGACGCAAGGTCCTGGAGACAGTCGCCGGCTTCGTCGAGCCGGCCGGGCAGAAGCGGACCAACCACCGGGGTCGCCCAGCAGACCTGTTCCGGCGCGGACCGGCGATGCTGCTCTACCCACCCATGTTGCGCACGCCGGAGCAGCGCCACACCGGTCTGACCGGGATGTGAGCCCGTTGCGGAACTCGCTGGCACGTCGCCCAGGAGGCAACGGCGTCCGCCTGCTCAATGGCGGCGGGCTTGAGTCAGCCGGGTGGTAGAAGTGCGAGGTCAGCGGCCATCCGTTCGGCAACGCCGGTGTCGACGGCCGCTTCGTGACCGAACGACCAGGCGCCGGTGGTCAAATTCAGCACGGTCTGGGCCAGGGCGCGCCGGGCGTGGACCACGGCCTCGTCGCTGAGCAGGACCGAGACGCGGCCGGCGCTGATGTCGGTGTCCCCCCAGGGCCGCGCCGAGCAGGGTGAGGCCGTTACCGGCGGTGTCGAGGACACCGATCGCTTCCCACTTGTCCTTCGCGCTGGCGGTGAGCCTGTCGTGGTTGAGGCTGACGCAGCGCACGGCCTGCCCGAGGGAGGCGATGAGGCGTCCCCCGCTGGCGAGATCCAGGATGGTGGGTGGCGTGTCGGCAAGCTCCCGTTCTCCTGTCGCGCGGGCGAGCTTGAACGCCGCCACCAGGCTGGCCGGGTCGATGGTGGACAGGTAGGACCGCACGATGGTGTCCTCCCGCACGCGCAGGGTGGCGGCCATGTGCCGGACGCGGTCGGCGAGCAGGTCTTCGGCGGCCTCCTGAGACAGGGCGATGCCGTGGGCCTCGCACTCCGCCTGAAGCTGCTCCCCTGGGTGGTATTGAGGTCGAGGTGGCCGAGGAGCTTCGCAGCGATGTGGATAGGCAGGCCGCTGTTGACGGTCTCGGTGCTGAAGATTCGCCGGAAGTCGTGTGGTGAGAACGAGATCGGGCTGCCGTCGACGTCGGTGATCCCGGCGCGCAGGGCGAGTTTCTTCATCAGTTGGTTGACGTAGGTCGGTGAGATGACGGCCAGCCGGTTGAGCGACAACCGCTGGAACAGGTGCGGCAGTGGTGGGCCGAAGGCTCGTTCGTGGAAGTCGTAGCGGGTCAGCAGCGGAACCTTCCCGTCGGTGGCCTTGATCCGGCGGATGATGCGCGCCAGCACCGCTACCAGTTCCGGGTCGGCGGGGATGACCCGCTCGTGGTCGGTCTTCGAAGGGCTGATCTGCAGCAGTGGCACCATCTCGCCGGTCGGAGCGTGGTATTGGCGTAGTGACAGGTGGGTCAGTTCGAGGAGTTCTTCGATGCGGGCCCCGGTGCGGCGCAGGACCTCGATCGCCGCCCATACCCAGAACGCCTGGTCGTCCTCGATCGCGGCGTCGAGCTTGGTGTGTGGTTCGCTGGTGGTGCGGATGATGTGTTGATGGATCCAGATGCGGTAGGGCTGGCCGTGCCGGTCGGTGAGGTGGCGCCAGTGGCCTCGGACGACGAACCGGACGCGGTAGTGCCATTTGGCTTCGCCGTCGCCGCGGGGGGCGGCGGGGCTGGTGCGGCGCAGCATCACCACGCGGGTGTCGTGGGCGATGCTGGCGCGTGCCGCGCGCCGGCGGGCGGCCCGGTCCGGGGGTGGCCGGGCGACGGTGGCCAGGGGTTGGGCGCTGATGCGCCAGAAGGCGTAGGCGGTGGCGGCGGCAACGTGGGTGCGGGCGTCGGCGTCGGCGATGACGTACCGGCCGTCGGGGGCGGTTTGCCAGTCCCGGTCCGGCTCGTCGATGGCGGGCAGGTCGGGGACGGAGGGTACCGGCCGGGCGATGGGCAGGTAGTTGACGTCGGTGAGCACGTACGGGCCCAGCCGCCACCGCGGGTGGGGTCCTGGTCGATGTAGCCGCGGATGCGCTGGGCGTGCGGGTCGTCGGGGTCGTCGCGGTCGGCCCAGCCGCAGATCAGCCAGGCCCGGCCGTCGCCGCTGGAGATCGGGGTCCAGGTGATGACCGCGATTCCGGTCAGGGTGCCCGAGAGTTTGCGGTGGTAGATCGGCTCGGGCAGGAACATCACTCCGCCGTCGCAGGGTGCGGCGTCGGCGGTCAGCAGGTCGCCGGACAGGTCCAGGGCTGCGGCGGCGGCTGCGACGATCGCGGTCATCGCCGGGCGAGCACGAACGGTTCGCCGAGCGCCCACACGGTGCCGGCGGCGCGGGTGACCGATTCGACGAGGCCGCCCGGCCGGGCCGCGACGTCCTCGTCGTCGAGGTGGGCTTGCCAGGTTTCCTCGATCCACGCCTGCACGTAGGTGCGGGCGTGTTCGGTGCCGCCGTAGTCGGCCATGCGGGCTTTGCGGTCGACGGCGGCGCGGGCGTACCCGGCTAGGGTGGTCTCGGTGCGGAAGGACATCTGCCCTCCTCGGTATCGGCTGGGCGTGTGCGGCTGGGGGGTTGGCGGTCGGCCCGAGGGTCCGGCGGTCGCGGCGGCAACACCCCGCCGGGTTCGGGTCAGGCGGCTTCGGCCGGCGGGGTGCGCGGGATGAGTTGGGCGGCGGCGTCGGCGTTGGCGCGGTGGAGCTCGAGGATGACGGTGGTGTAGGTGTCCGAGGTCAGGGCGAGGGTGGAGTGCCCGAGGGTTTCCTGGACTTCCTTGAGGTCGGCGCCGCCGTGGCGTAGGTAGGTGGCGGCGCAGTGGCGCAGGTCGTGCAACCGCACCGGCGGTAGGCCGCTGTGAGCGACGAGGTACTCGAACCGGTCGGAGATGGCCTGCGGGTGCCAGGCCCGGCCGTCGGGGCGGACGAAGAACAGTCCGGTGTCGGGCCAGTCGGCGCCGCTGACCTGCCGCCAGGCTTCGTGCATGCGCAGATAGTCGGTCAGCACGGCGACGGTGGCCGGGCCGAGCGGCACGATCCGGTCGCCGGCGTCGCTTTTGACCTTGCGGGTGACCGGGGTGTAGCCGGACGGCGGTGATCTGCTCGACGACGGCCAGGTACCCGTGCTCGTCGCGCTCGGGTGCCTCGCCGGTGTCCTCGGTGGTGTCCTCGCCCGTGTGCCCGGCGTTGTCATGCTCGTCGGGGTCGGGCAGGTTGACGTCGATGTCGCGCAGCCCGCATGCTTCCCCGCGGCGCAGCCCGCGGTGCAGGATCAGCGCGAACATGGCGTAGAGCACGATGTCGTGAGCCTGCGCGTAGTCCAGGAACTGCCCGGCCTGGGCCGGGGTCCACACCATCACCGGGCTGGGCCGGGCTCCGTTGGCCCGCCACCTCGCGACGGCCTTGGCGGTCCAGACCCGGGCCTTCGGGCGGGCGCCGGAGGCGAGGTCGATGGTGGCGGCGGGATTGTGCTCGATGAGCCGGTACTTGCGGATCGCGTCGTTGAGCGCCTTGCGCAGGGTCGCCCGTAGCCGTTGCATGCTGGCCGCACCTATCGGCCGGACGCCTTTGACGGTGGCCCGCACGGCGGGGTCGTCGCTGGCGCGTGCCGCCTCGAGGCCGGCGTTGCGGTGGTGCAGTGTGGCGAACATGGCCTCGATGTGGTGCTCGCGCAGGTCCTGCAGGCCGACCTGGCCCAGGTGCGGGGTGAGGTAGAGGCGGATGTGGTCGGCGTAGGCGCGCATGGTGTGCTCGGCCAGCCCGGCCCGCCGGTCGATC
>Ga0075429_100000127_pt1 | contig 45211 bp, 33 predicted proteins | sample RhiMetdeltSRZDD3_FD_75295 | JGI IMG/M metagenome (GOLD analysis project Ga0075429, IMG submission 75295) | Populus rhizosphere microbial communities from Tennessee, USA - Rhizosphere MetaG P. deltoides SRZDD3 | ecosystem: Host-associated > Plants > Roots > Rhizosphere > Soil | place: USA...
ATCGCCCTGCAGTTCCAGAGCCGCCTGCACTCGAAGTCCGGGCGCAAGGTCGGGCTGAACCTGAGCAAGAGCAAGCTGCCGGCCGCGACGATGAACGCCATCGTGCAAATGCTTGTACCGCCCCCGAAGTACATGGTCCATCGCCTGATCCCCAAGGCCAAGTATACAAATCAGGCAAAACTTGCCGGCGCGGTGATCATTGAGCGCGGCCCTGAATTCGAAGAAACCCTCGATCATGAGGAAGCTGTGGAGACGTTTGTACACAATGCTGAGGATGCGTATGGCTTCCCTCCGTACCCCATCCTGGCGAAATCCCTGAGCGAATGGAAGGGACAGGACTTGCACCCCCGGGAACAAAGCATCGTGGATGATGCGTTAAAGACAATCAACACTATTCGCCTGCGTGATCCGAAGTTCAACTGGTGGCAGCGCCTGCCGGTGATTGCGCAAAGCACCCCGAACGCGACTTTGCAATTGATAGGAGCAGATGACTGATTCGTTGTTATGGTTTTTACATTACAGCTCGACCCAAAACTGAAAATAGAAAGGCTGCGCTTCACTAATCGCATAAAGAGAACCGTGCAATGGGCAGGGATCGTTCTGCTGATGACATCTATAGTCTTTTGCAATCCGAAGCCTGCCAGCTCAGCAGAACTCGCAGAGTCCACCATTGCCCCGATTTCATCTCCGGTCATGACCTCTACGCCAGGAGACTACGTTCCGGTATTGGCTTTTTACTATATCTGGTTTGACATCCAGTCATGGGACCGTGCAAAAACTGATTATCCATTGCTGGGTCGATACAGTAGTGATGATGCGGATGTGATGAGACAACATATTGAATGGGCAAAGGAGGCTGGGATCAACGGTTTTATTGTGAGCTGGAAGAGCACCGACAAGCTTAATCGCCGCTTGGACCGTCTGGTGGAAGTGGCAGATCAGGAGAATTTCAAGCTTGCCATCATGTATGAGAGCCTGGATTTTGAGCGTAATCCGCTTGCCCTTGAGCAAGTCGATTCCGATCTGCGTTATTTCATTACTCAATATGCCAGCCACCCAGCCTTTGATCTTTTTGAAAAGCCCATGGTGATCTGGTCCGGGAGCTGGGAATATTCCACCCAGGAAATTGCCTCGGTCGTTCGGGATAAACGCGAACAAATTCATGTTCTGGCGTCCGAAAAGAATGTCGAAGGATATCAACGGTTGTCGGGTATTGTGGATGGTGATGCGTACTACTGGTCATCGGTGGATCCGGACACGCACCCCGGGTATCTCGACAAGCTGGTTGCCATGAGTGATGCCGTCCACCAAGATGGAGGTCTCTGGGTGGCTCCGGCTGCACCAGGTTTTGATGCGAGATTGGTTGGAGGCGACAGAGTCGTAGACCGGGAAAGCGGCGATACGTTAGAGAAAGAGTTGCGGGTTGCGATCCAGTCTTCTCCTGATGCGATTGGACTGATCAGCTGGAACGAATTCAGCGAGAACTCACACATTGAGCCAAGCCAGGTCTATGGTTACCGATATATGGAAACCCTGGCGGAAATGCTACCCATTATTCTTTATTCCAAATAGCTTCCGTTCGCACCTCCCGAACGGAGAGAGAGAATAAGCACTATGAGCCTTAGAAAAAATTCATACATCCGAGAGTTTCTGTCACAACGCAGAATATCAGGTGCCCGCGTCTGGAGAAGATGGTGGAGCTGGGACCGTGAATCAGTTACACGCCTGGCAAATATCGCCTTTGTGATGATCTTGGCTGCTGGAATACGGCTGCTGGGAATAAATCAAATTGGCTTTAATACAGATGAGGCGGTCTATTCTGGCCAGGCAGCGGCGATTGCTCAAGTTCCGGTGCTTAAGGATATTTTTCCCATCTTCCGGGCTCATCCTTTACTTTTCCAATTTTTGCTGGCGTTACTCTTTAATTTTGGTGTAAGCGATCTCGCCGCACGTCTGCTGGCTGTGGCGATCGGTGTCATTACAGTTTACATTGTCTATCGTTTAGGTAGCCTGCTGTATGGAGAAAGTACAGGCATCCTGGCTGCATTGATCATGGCAGTCATGCCTTATCATGTGATTGTAAGCCGGCAGGTGTTGCTGGATGGACCACTGGTCTTGTGTACCACGCTCACGCTCTATCTACTGGCGCGTTATGCCCTGACGGGAAATCCGATCTGGCTGCACGCTGCCGGGATTGGGATGGGGCTTACGTTCCTGGCGAAAGAGACCGGGATCATCTTGCTTGGCTCTATTTATTCTTTCTTCGCGCTCTCGAGGGAGGTCCCCGTCCGACTTCAGGATTTGATCATTTCCTTCGGATTGATGGTGATCATGATCCTGCCATTTCCAATCTCACTCTTGTTGGCGGGAGGCTCGAAAATCGGCCAACAATACTTGATCTGGCAATTGTTCCGCCGTCCAAACCATACACCGGACTTTTATCTTCTAACAGTCCCGGGAGCAATCGGTACTCTTGTGATTCTGATCGCTCTGGCAGGGATCTGGCTACTGTGGCGCGAGCGGACCTGGCGCGAAAAACTCCTTCTGTGGTGGATCATAGTTCCAGTTATCTTCTTTCAGATCTGGCCCACCAAGGGTTTTCAATATCTGCTTCCTATTGCTCCGGCCGTTGCCGTGCTCGCCGGACGGACATTGATCCGCTGGTTGTGGCTGGAAAATCCATTTATTGGCGAGAGGCAGTTGAATACGCTTTGGATCCGGGTAGTTGCCGGCGGTCTCATGATCCTTACATTGCTGAACACAAGCTGGATGGCCATTCAACCATCAACAACAGGCGTATTTATTGCGGGCACAGGTGGTGTGCCAGGCGGACGGGAAGCTGGGGAATGGGTCAAAGAGAATCTCCCTTCTGATGCTACGGTATTGACTGTTGGTCCCTCCATGGCAAATATTCTCCAGTTCTACGGACATCGGAAGGCCCTGGGCCTATCGGTCAGCCCCAATCCCCTTCACCGAAACCCATCCTACGAGTCTGTCAACAATCCTGATCTTGAGATTCGATCCAATAATATCCAATACGTGGTCTGGGATTCCTATTCAGCAGAGCGCTCTGCTTTCTTCTCTCAAAGACTCCTAGCCCTCACCGCGCGCTTTCACGGAAGAGTTGTTCACACGCAGACGGTCACGGTGACTCTTGACGATGGAACGAAAGTAGATAAACCGGTCATTATCATATATTGGGTGCACCCATGATCAATTCCAGAAGATTTTCCTACCTCTTCCTACTGATAGCGATGATAATTCCGCTATTTGGGATGCCTCATACATCTTCTGCTCAATCCGAGAATGATCCCAAAACGCCGATTGACCATTTCATCGTGGTAATGCAGCAAAACCATACATTTGACAACTACTTTGGTACGTATCCCGGAGCAAATGGGATCCCAGAGGGTGTTTGTATTCCACTCACCGTATCGGACCCTAAAAATAAACAGTGTGTGACGCCATATGAAATCACCAATCAGCCAATCAGCGACTTAAGTCACTCCGAAACGATTTTCTTCGATCAGTATCAAAACGGCAAAATGAATGGTTTTGTCGAAGCCCTGACCAAATTAAATCAGGACGGGCAACTCAGCATGGGCCGTTTCACCGAAAAGCAAATTCCGTTCTACTGGAATCTGGCAGACCAATACGTGCTTTTTGATAACTACTTCAGCTCGGCGCATACAGGTAGTATTACCAACCGTATGTATTGGGTTGCTGGGAAGCCAGGGAGCGAGTTCAACCGTATCCCTGAAGGCGGATTTGGTGACATTCCGACGATCTTTGACCGTTTGCAGGAGCGCGGGATCACCTGGAAGTTCTATATCAAGGATTACAACGCTGGGCTCAACTATCGCACTGCAAAGGAACTTGACTTTTTGCCGCCGCAGGTTCAATGGGTTCCTCTTCTGAGCTTTGACCGGTTCATTGATGACCCGGAATTGTCCAGGCGCATCGTCGATCTCGACGAGTATTATACCGACCTGGAAAACGGGACATTACCCGCCGTCGCCTATGTCCTTTTACTTGGCGCTACGGAACATCCAATATCCGATCTGTCTCTCGGCGAGCGCGCCACCCGCACCATGCTTCATAGCCTGATGCAAAGTGATTCCTGGGAGAACTCAGCACTTTTTATCACATATGATGACTGGGGCGGTTGGTATGATCATGTTCCACCCCCGCAAATTGACGATCGTGGCTATGGCTTCCGTGTTCCAGCTTTATTGGTCAGCCCATACGCGCGCATGGGTCACATCGACCACACCCTACTCGACCATACTTCCATTCTGAAGTTCATAGAAGAAAACTGGGATATCCCACCACTTGCAGAGCGGGACGCACAAGCAAATAATATCAGTTCGGCGTTTGACTTTTCCATGGCGCCGCGTCCGGCCATTCTTGTTTCCGATACTCGAGAGGTACCTGAACCGCGCGTGGAACCTCGCCGGATTGTGATCTATGCTGCCTATGGGGCGGCCATGTTGTTCGCTTTCCTCATTTTGCTTCGAGCCTTCAGCGCCCGGGAAATTCTGCCGCCTCTTTCCTATGAGCCTCGGCCTCCGGAGGAGATCAAATCATGAAAAACTCCGTCAAACGTCTGCTTTTTATATTTAGCACGATTTTGCTCGTGCTCTTCACCTTCACTACCCCTGTATATGCCAGCGAAGCATTCCTGCGGCGGCCTGCAAACCTGACCCTGGAACCGCTACCACCGCTGACGGTCGGCGATCATCCGACCATCATTGCCCATCTCACTGCCGAATTTGGCCAGCCTATTCGGAATCAGCCGATCATTATTTTTATTGATGGCCAACGTAAGGGTGAAGGGCGAACCGATAGCCGAGGTATTGCTTCGATCACTCTAAAATTTAAATTTGAGGCAGGAACATATCGTGTCCTGGCGGTTTATCCTGGCATTGTTTCAATCGGCGTGAATCGTGCAACAGCTGAACTGGGAATGGTGATCGAGCCCGCCCGGTCAGCCATCTATACCGTTCCTCCGGTGCCCGGGGTATTGTTCAAGTTGAATGGTCAGACCTATGAGACGGATGAAAGTGGGGTGGCCAATGTTAAGGTAAATACAAGCGGAGTCTATACCCTGGAAGTATTGCCGCTCAATGAGAATGCTTTGCCGTCTAATATCCGGATGGAATTCGCGCGCTGGAACGACAACGTGTTTACCCAAAAACGTCAAGTTTATTTCCCTAGAGCTCGCCGGCTCGAGGTAGGCTTTACAGTGAGCTATCAGGTGGATCAGGAGTTTTTTGATACAACGGGTGCGCCGGTAGACTCGAGTCGTATTGACTCCATGACTCTCAGAGGTGTGGGTAATACATTTACGTTTGATAAGGCCGGACCGATTTGGCTTCCTGCGAATCGTCTTACGCGACGTATCGGAGAACGACTCGAAAGCGAGGAAATCCTCTATTATTTTAGAGAGATCACTGTGGATGGCGCGAATGTTGTCAATAAGAGCGAACAGCGATTCCGGATCCGTCCTGATGATGTATGGCCCGTGCAGGTACTTCTCTATTCGGCGAGATTTTCAGGTAGCGATGCCATGTTCCGTTTTCCGATTGGGAAGGGAATCGAGCTCACGTACCCGGATGGGCATAAGGAAGAATTTCTCTTCGATCCTGAGAATGCAGATGTTGTCGTGTCGGGCCTGGCGCGCGGTTCGTACAGTGCCCGAATCGTTGGCGCTGGTGGGTCGGCCCCTCCAACCCCCGTTCATTTGTCGCGTGATCAAGACGTTGACCTGCTGATGTTGAGTCTCCTGGATATTGCTCTAATTATCGGTATCCCGCTCGTCATTGCCCTCCTGTTCTTTTTCATAGGAAGACCCTACTGGATGCGAGTCATACGGCATCCCTCCAAGTATCGAGAACTGGTCTACCAGAACCGCTCCGGGGATCTCTCCGTAAAACGATAGCTCGTTACTCTAGGATCTGATTTCAACGCGCTGCCAGCCGCGAATGGAATTTACGCGAAACACCTTGGCACATTCGCCCAGTTGTTCGACTCGGACGATTTTTTCGACGATCTGACCTGTTTCGAGCAACTGAGCGCGGAAGGTCCCTGCGAGCACACCACAGGAAACAGGCGGTGTGAGTAATTGTCCTTCGAACTCGACCACGAGATTGCCAATTGTAAATTCCGTCAATTCGCCTTTTTCATTGTATAGCAGCACATCATCCAGAGCCTCGTAGCCCTGCCGCGCGGCATCGTGAACCACACGCTGCGTTGTCTTATGAAACAAAAACACGTTGCTTGAATGGACGGGTTCTTTGGCCAGATGGACTTTCAAACCTTGCTGGTTTTCCAGCGGATTAAAGGGTCTGGACTCAGCATCTAAGTCTCCATTCTGATCCAGCAATACGCGCACCCGTTGTGGCGTACGAAACCCGGAAGAGATTTGCTCCAAAAAAACCTCGAGAATATTCCTTGTCATCGGGATATCGAAATAACCCGCTGAATCGAGCATGCGCCTGACATGCTTATCATGGAGAAAAAACTTTCCTTCAGGTGTCCAGAGTATGGTTTCGAACAGTGAAAATGGTTCCTGGTATTGGGTTAACACCTGCGCTTTAAGCAAGGCTTCTGCATATTCGTCTGCACTGTCGGAATCCCAGACGATCCCGCCGCCGACCCCATACTCTGCTGTGTTTCGCTCGCGGTCGATCAAGGCAGTGCGAATCGCGACATTGAATTTTGCCTTGTGCTGGGGCGAAATGTAACCAATCGTTCCTGTGTAGATCTTACGTGGTGTATTTTCCAACTCCGCGATGATCTCCATGGTACTGAGCTTGGGCGCCCCCGTGATTGAGGCACAGGGAAAAAGGGAAGTAAAGATCTGAGGCAGGGAAGCATTTGTTTTGGCTCTGACCGTGGACGTCATCTGCCAGAGCGTGGGGTAACGCTCGGTTTGAAACAACTGCGGCACAGTGACACTCCCCATCTCAGCAATCCGCCCGAGATCGTTGCGGATCATGTCTACGATCATGACGTTTTCCGCGCGGTTTTTCGACGAATTTTTCAGCCACTCGGCCTGTTCGCGATCTTCAACCGTGGTGCGTCCGCGGGGTGCGGTTCCCTTCATGGGTCGGCACGTAATCACATTTCCGTCCAGTTGAAAGAACAGCTCGGGGGATGCTGAACAAATGGCGTATCGTCCGGTGTCGACAAACGCTGCGGTGCTATTCTGATCTTGTGCAAGCTGCAGAAAAAATTTCCACGTGTCGCCGGTGAAGTCCGATTGCAGGCGCATCGTGTAGTTGACCTGGTAGGTCCGGCCCTCGGCGATATATTCTTTGATTTTGGCAATCGCCGTGTGATATGTTTTACAATGGGTCATGGGCTTCCAATCCCGGAGCTCTTGCCGTCCCGCTGGTTTGTGTAGAGCAACTGGCTGGGGTTCCCGGTAAATCCCAAACCACAGGTATGGAAAATCTGACACACCACGAGGCTGAAGCGCAGGGTCAAAGGCAGACGCCGCCTCATAGCTGATAAAACCAGCTGCATACCGGCCCTGACTCTTGACTACTTGATCGATCTCGTGCAATGCAGGCAAGACCTCGTCCAGTTTTTCTGCCCGGATGATTCGATCAGGATTCTTAAAGTGTAGCCAATCGAAGCCGTCCCGTAGTAAAACTTCGTTTTCTTTGATCTGTCTGATCTGTGGTTTAATCTTATCCATGTCTAAGGTGAATCAACTTGTATTGCGCTGGCTGCCTGTGCTGTTGATGATGCTCATCATCTTTTTGCTTTCCGCGCGGCCGCCTTCTGAACTGCCAAATTTCGATTGGGCAGATCGAATTGTCAAAAAGGGCGGGCATATGACCGGCTACGCACTTCTTGCTCTATCGTTCTGGCGAGCCCTTGGTTTCCGGCGGAAAAAATGGTGGCTGGCCTGGGGTTTTGCCGTGCTATATGCAGTGACAGATGAATTTCACCAGTCGTTTGTCCCAGGACGATTTCCATCCATTTGGGATGTGCTGGTCTTTGATAATCTTGGTGCGTTCATCTCACTCTGGCTCATGGGTCTATATAAGACACGACGATCAGACTCGCTGCGTCCAATCGTCCAAAGGCTCAAGGCGAAAATTTGATACGTTTATTCAAACTCAATATCAATTTCCTCATCGTCCTTCCACTCTTCCATCCGATTGATCTCGATGTCGCTGAACAAGTCCTCCTGATACGCATGGATCCGGTAGCGCTTCACGAGTTCAAGCATCGCCAGGAAGGTGACAACGATCTCCAGGCGAGACGCGCCCGGATCAAGCAGCGCTTGAAAGGAAGACCGTTCTACGTCCTTCATCACTTTCGCGATCAGATCGATCTTCTCACGGATGGTGACGCGCGGCGCTGCAATAATGACCCCCAGCGGCTGTTTGTTCTGTTCTTTTGCGAAAGCTTCTGTAGCCGCGGCGACCAGTTTATCGAGCGTAAGATTCGATAGATCCAGCTTTGGTTCCACCTTCGGAGGCGGGGCGACACGCAAAAATGTCCGCAGGTTTGCCTGCTGGCGACCGTTCATCCAGCCGCCGATTTCTTTGAAACGTTTGTACAGTTTCAATTGGTCAACCAGCGACCTTCCAAGATCTTCCTCACTCGCCGCGCGGGCAGGAGGTCGAGGCAGCAGAGCTTCGGACTTGATCTGCAATAGCTTCGCAGCAATCACCAGAAAAGCGGAAATCTCATCCGCGTTGATCTGCTCGAGTCCCTTAATGTACGCAAGATACTGGTCGGTGACCGATGCCAGCGAGACCGAGGTGATATCCAGCTCGGCGCGTTCGATCAGGTCCAGCAGCAGGTCAAGAGGACCTTCGTAGACCGAGGTATGCACTGTGTAATTCAGCTGGCGTCCGAGCAGGTTTTCCATAGCCGGTGAATTATACCTCCTGCTACCGGGGTACGTTATAATTTTGGCATGTCGAACAAACTTACACATCTCGATGAGCACGGACGCGCCCGGATGGTGGATGTCGGGCAGAAACCGGATACGGAGCGGATCGCTGTGGCGCGCGGCGAAATCCACATGAAGAAGGCCACGCTGGAACTGATCCGCCTGGGGCAGATCAAAAAAGGTGACGTGCTCACGGTCGCGCAGATCGCAGGGATCAGTGCTTCAAAACGGACCTCCGACCTGATTCCGTTATGTCACCCGTTGCCCCTGAACAAGGTGGATGTCGATCTTGTGTTGGATGACTCCATACCCGGGGTGGTGATCACAGCCACCGCAAAAACGATCGGCAAGACTGGCGTCGAAATGGAAGCACTGACAGCGGTCTCCGTTGCCGCGTTGACGATCTATGACATGGCAAAAGCCGCCGAGAAAACCATGCGCATTCAGAATATTCGTTTGGTCGAAAAGCATGGCGGTCAAAGCGGCGATGTGATGAATGAATAAATTATGGAGTCGCGCGGCGCCGTGGCGACGCTGACTGGTTGGTGAGAAAACATGAAGTATCAATCGATCAACTTCCATGACAAATTGCAGAAATTCTCGGAGTACTGGTCACCAAAGATTATTGCCCAGATGAACGATTATCATTTCAAGATCGTCAAAATTCAGGGAGAATTTGTCTGGCACGAACACTCGGAGACAGATGAAGTATTTATTGTATTGAAGGGCAACCTGGAGCTCCAATTTCGTGAGGGGAATGTCCTGTTGGACGAAGGCGAAATGTTCGTGGTGCCGAAAGGATTAGAACACAAACCCGTTGCCGAACAGGAATGTCACATTCTGCTAGTGGAACCAGCTGGCACCGTTAACACGGGTGATATCGTCAATGAACGGACCGCCGCCAATAATGTCTGGATATAGTAACGTATGAACCGCGTAAAACTCTTGTTTTTTGCCACACTGCGTGACCGCGCCGGTACGAAGACCATGGAACTGGATATACCTGCCGATCTTACCGTGCAGGGACTGAAGGATAAGATTTCAACTGAATATCCCAATCTCAAGGAGTCCATGTCGAGCGTGCTAATCACCATCAATCGTGAATACGCTTTTGATGACGCGCTCATCCCTCCAAACGCCGAACTGGCAATGTTCCCGCCAGTTTCGGGAGGTTAGCAGCTCCAGGCTCAAAAATCCATGGAATTCCCCACTATCTTTTCCATCACGGAAGACGAAATCGATCTGAACGATTTGCTGGCGCGCATCACACTTACAAGCACGGGCGCAGCTGCTATCTTTACCGGCATGGTGCGCGGCAGGACGGCCCGCGCTGATGCTCACGAGACTGATTATTTGGAATATGAAGCCTATGTGCCGATGGCGGAAGCCAAAATGAAACAGGTTGCCGACGAGATCCGTGCAAAGTGGCCCGTAGTCGAAGGCATTGCCATTGTCCAGCGGATTGGCAAGCTTTATCCGAAGACGCCAACTGTTTTGATCGCTTGCACTGCTGCGCATCGTGATACCGGAGTCTTTGATGCCGCCCGCTATGGAATTGACCGTCTGAAGGAGATCGTACCGATCTGGAAGAAGGAGGTTAGTCCCGGCGGCGAATTCTGGGTAGAGGGGGAATACATTCCAAAGGCCGGTGAGTAAATGTCAAAGCAGGGAGATGTTTTGAAGCAGGATCCATAACTGGCTGAGTCTTATGCGTGACCTGAGCAGCTATTTGGGGTTCTCAATACAGCAATAATCCATTTCTTGTTGATTGTGAGGAGTGAATGGAACGAGTCGTAATTACAGGCATGGGGACAGTTAATCCACTCGGGTTGACTGTCGAGGAAAGCTGGAAGAATGCAGTTGATGGTGTTTCAGGGGTGGGACCGATCACGTTGTTCGATCCCTCTGCACTGAATGTGCATTTCGCCGCGGAGGTGAAACACTTTGAACCTGACCGCTACATGGATGCAAAGGAAGCGCGGCGGCGAGATCGTTTTGAACAGTTGGGTGTCGCTGCGGCAAAAGATGCCCTGGCAAGCTCTGGACTTGAGATCACCGAGGCCAACTCGGGCAGGATCGGCGTCCTGGTTTCCTCGGCGATTGGCGGGATCAAATCCCTGCAGGATGCGGTCATCACAAATTACACGGAGGGTCCGCGTCGGGTCAGTCCGTTCCTGATTCCCATGCTGATGCCCAACGGCGCAGCGGGCATGATCGCGATCGATTACCAGATCAAGGGCCCCTGCTTTTCGGTGGCTTCCGCCTGTGCCTCCGGCGCGGATGGCATTGGTACAGCTATGCTGATGCTGAAGGCAGGTATGATCGACGCAGCGTTGACAGGCGGTACGGAAACAACGGTTTGTACGACCGGTGTAGCCGCCTTTGACCGTGTCGGTGCGATGTCACGCCGTAATGAGGATTATTCTATGACGCCGCAGCCTTTCGACAAGAACCGCGACGGCTTAGTCATGGGAGAGGGAGCAGCGGTTCTCGTTCTGGAGACCGAATCTCACGCGAAGGCGCGCGGTGCGAACATCCTGGCAGAGCTCGCAGGCTATGGCGCCACCGCGGACGCGTTTCACGTCACGGCGCCGCACGAAAACGGAGAGGGAGGGTCCGCCGCAATGCGGATGGCACTCGCCTCGGCCCGGGCAACGGTCGATGACCTTGGTTATATCAGCGCCCACGGGACGGGAACGCCCCTCAACGATCAATCGGAGACGCGTGCGATCAAAGCCGCATTTGGTGAGAAGGCGTATGAAGTCCCCATCTCATCGACGAAATCCATGACGGGGCATATGATGGGAGCAACCGGAGCCCTGGAGGCCATCTTCTGCGTACAAGCTGTGCGTGAAGGCGTGCTTCCCCCCACCATTCACTATGAAACACCCGACCCGGAATGTGACTTGGATTACATTCCCAACCAGGCACGCGAAAAGAAGATCAACCTGGCAATCAGCAACGCATTTGGTTTCGGCGGTCACAACGCCGTGCTGGCAATCCGGAAATATTCGTAAAGTAGCCAGGGCAAGTACTGTACTCATTCGGTTTTCACAGAGCTGTCTGTGGCGAGGCTCTAGCTGGATTTTGCTTGTGGATATCGAAAATGCGTGCTATAATCCGCCCTCGCGTACCAAGAAATCATACACGTAAGGAAGAAAGACAATGGCAGACATTATCAAGGCTCTCGAAGCTAAACAGAACGAAAAAATTCCCACTGTGAAAGCTGGCGATAACGTCAGTGTACATGTGAAGATTAAAGAAGGTGAGCGCGAGCGCATCCAGGAGTTCAAGGGCACGGTGATCCGCATGCGCAAGGGTGGCAACGACCACTCCATTACCGTTCGGCGCATGGCTTCGAATGGTATCGGCGTGGAACGCACGTTCCTGCTTCGCTCTCCTCGAATTGACAAGGTTGTGGTCGAGCGCCACAGCCAGGTCCGCCGGGCGCAGCTCTATTTCATGCGCCAGCGCACGGGTAAGTCCGCTCGTCTCAAACAGAAGTTTGATTAATTTTGGTCTGTAACTGACCCTAAGGGTTGCGAATGCCCTTAGGGTCTTTTTTGTTTTACAATAGACGTATGAAACCACTTATTGGGATTACCACAAACCAATCCAGGAATGCAAATGGTCAACCAACCATTATGCTGATGCAGTCCTATGTGAATGCGGTGATGCAGGCGGGTGGAGTACCAGTCCTTATTCCCTCGCTGATCGCAGAGGATGGATGGGAGGCAGTCTACGCACGCCTGGATGGTATCCTGTTTTCCGGCGGGGGGGATATTGGACTCGAATATTCTCCAGGTGAGCCGCATCCCCGCATCGACGACGTGGATTTGTTGCGTGATTCGATTGAACTGAAGATGGTCCAGGCTGCCGCGGCAGATGGCAAACCGTTCCTGGGTATCTGCCGCGGCAGTCAGGTGATGAATGTGGCTTTCGGTGGAACTCTCTACACTCATATCCCTGACCAGCTTCCCAACGCTTTCGATCATTCCTATCCTGGCAACATGCGGACTGTGCTGGTCCATGAAATAAAGATTGAGGAAGGGACTCGCCTCGCGGAAATTTTTGGCGAGCCGATCATCAAGGTTAACAGCCTGCACCACCAGGGACTCAAAGATATCCCACCCTCCATTCGGGTTGCCGGCCATGCGCCAGATGGGCTTGTCGAAGCCATTGAGTTGACAGAACATCCCTTTGGTCTAGCCGTCCAATGGCATCCTGAATGGCTGACAGATCAGGAGCCCACAAGGAATTTGTTCAGAAATTTTGTGCAGGCGGCGGAAAAGTAAATCAAATAACGTACAGCATTCCCATATGTCATTTTCTTCCCATTCACCCATCGGCATCTTCGACTCAGGTGTTGGTGGTCTTTCCGTTCTGAGGGCGATCCGCGAGCAAATGCCTGAAGAATCGGTCATCTATTTTGGTGACCAGGGACATATTCCATATGGGCCGCGCCCCATGCAGCAGATCCGGGATTTCTCAGAGGCAATCACGCGCTTTTTATTGGGGCAGGAAGCAAAGATCATTGTTGTCGCCTGCAATACGGCCTCTGCCGCCGCGCTGAAATATCTGCGCGAAACATTTCCCGATGCTCAATTTGTCGGCATGGAGCCTGCTGTCAAGCCTGCGGCTGAGCATACCCATAGTGGGAAAGTTGGTGTGCTGGCGACACCCGCAACATTTCAGGGTGCGCTGTATGCTTCTGTTGTTGAAAGGTTTGCCAATGGGGTGGAGTTATTTCAGAACACTTGTCCCGGTTTGGTGCAAGAAATCGAGCGGGGAAATCTAAGCGGTGAAAGAACACGCAGCATTCTGGAAGATGCGCTCCTGCCAATGCTTGAAAAGGATATCGATACTGTTGTGCTGGGATGTACCCACTATCCGTTTGTGATCCCGCTCATTCAGGAGATCGTGGGAGATGGCGTCCGGGTGATCGACCCTGCTCCAGCTGTGGCAAGGCAAACTGCGCGAGTGCTGGAAGCCAAGGGAATAAGAAACCTTGCAAGAGCAAAGGGCGACCTGACCTTCTATACATCAGGTCACCCCGATGTGCTCAACTCCCTATTGCCAACATTGTTGAGAGAGTCTGGGGAAATTCGGAAAGCTGAGTGGCTTAATGATTCAAAGATCGCCATAGAGCCACAGAGTCATTAGTTTTCTCTGTCGCTCGATGACGAAGACTCATAATGCCCACGCGAGCATCATGCCGAAGATGGCGACAATAACACCCAAATGCAAAAACAGATTGCTCCCGGTAACCACATTGTCCAGCCCAAAGATGAAAGGCAAAATGTAATTGATGATCACGAGCAGGATGCCGATCAATGGCAGCAGACCTTTGCGATGTGCAAAGTAGTTTGAGGCGTTGTCAATCAGCCTGGAAAGCCATTTCATATGTCATCCTCTTCTTCTTCAGGCTCCTGATGATTTCCGTTCACCTGCCAGCCGCTGTACTGCGCCAGTAGGCGACCGGGAATGCGTCCCTGCATGATGACGCCGCCGCGTCCATGCTCGATGCGTTCCACTTGCCCCGCCTCGTGGAATAATGAGATCAATGCACCCTGTTGGTAGGGGAGCCGGACATGAATCGGTGCGTAGTTTTCGTACAACTCCTCCTGAATGATCCTCAGCAAATCCTTGACTCCGGTGCCGTCCAGGGCAGAGATCGTAACAGCTTTGGAAAAGCGGCTGACGATCGCGCGGGCTGCTTCTGGATCCCGCAATTGATCTACTTTATTGAGCGCCGTGATAATGGGGATATGCTTCGCGCCGAGCTCATCGAGGGTTTGTTCGACCGATTCAGACTGGTTGAGCGCGTTGGGATGTGAAATATCCACCACGTGCAGGAGCAGGTCTGATTCGCCGATCTCTTCCAACGTCGCGTGGAAGGCTTCCACCAGCGTCGTGGGCAATTTCTGGATGAAGCCAACCGTGTCGGTGAAAAGCGCCTGGTAGCCACCTGGGAGCTCCACACGCCGTGTAGTCGGATCAAGCGTGGCGAACAGTTGATCGGCGACATAAACGTCTGATTTGGTGATCTTATTCAGAAGTGTGGACTTGCCAGCATTGGTATACCCGACCAGTGCCACGGTCGGGATGCGCGAGCGCTTCCGCTGGGCGCGATATCGCATGCGATGCGCGCGCACCTTTTCCAGTTCCTTCTTCAGATGGGCAATGCGCTTACGGATGGCGCGCTTGTCCACTTCGAGCTGTGTCTCACCAGGACCGCGCAAGCCCACGCCGCCCGTCGAACCGGCGCGCCCGCCGCCGCCACCTGCCTGCCGCTCGAGGTGCGTCCATTGACCGGTCAGACGCGGTAGATAATACTCATATTGCGCGAGCTCCACCTGGAGCATGCCTTCGCTGGTATGAGCATGCTGGGCGAAGATATCGAGGATCAGTGCCGTGCGATCAAGCACACGCACATTCCTGCCCAGCATCTCCTGCAGCTCGCGCTGATGGCGCGGCGAAAGCTCATCGTCGAAAATCACCACCTGCGAGAGCGTTTCTTCCACGAGCGCTCTTAATTCATCGACTTTGCCGGGACCAATATACGTTTTCATATGCGGGCGATCGAGCTTCTGCGTGAGCTCGCCGACGACATCGAGCCCCGAGGTATTCGCTAACAGAGCGAGCTCGCTGAGCGAATCTTCCAGCGAAAGGAAGGACTTCTGTTTATAAAGGTCCACGCCCACAAGGAACGCGCGTTCCCGCGGCGGATTGGTAGATTGAGGGGTTTTCTTAGACATCTATTCCTGTTGCGTCATCCTGTTCGACGACTTTTTTATTTTTATTTTTTCCAAGTGTATCAAATAATCTTGACATGCTGGGGTCAGGCGCTTCGGCGCGTGCCGGGATCAGGATATGAAAGGTCGACCCGGGGTTTCTGATCTCATCGTGACCCTCGGACTGGACCCAGATCGAACCACCATGCGCCGCCAGAATCCCGCGAGCGATCGGCAATCCTAACCCGGGACCGCCACCCTTAAACTTCGTCTTGCCGCTGGAATGCAAATCGACGCGGCCGAGCTGACCGAACTTCTCGAAGATTGTTTTCTGGTTTTCCGCAGAGATCCCAATGCCCGTATCGGTGACGGTCACTTCAATAAACCCTGTCAGTTTTCTTCCATCGATCGTGATCGTACCGCCATCGGGCGTGTACTTGATGGCATTGTGGATTACATTGCGCAGGGCCTGGGTGATACGCGTCGGGTCAATGTAGATCCATTCCTTATTGCCGTCGAAATCCCTGATCTCGATTGTGAGTTTTCGAGTTCGTAGCGTCGGTTCGATTTCAAGAGATAAGGCGCTCAGCATTTGTGAGACCTGGATCGGCTGGAAGTTTAGTTGGAGCAAATCGTTATCGATCATGGAGACGTCGATCATATCGTCCACGATCGAACGTAATCGTACAATTCCGGTATTCATTCCTGTCAGCAAACTACCTAGATTGGTTGCTTTGCCCTGCTGCATCAGATCATCCATCATGGAGGCATAGCCTTCAATGAGCGTAATGGGCGTTTTCAGCTCATGGGCCGCGACCGAGATAAAGGCGGATTTGCTCTTATCCACTCGCTCCATCCGCTTTTGGACTTTCTCCATTTCGCTGGAGATGTGAGCCACACGTGTTTCCATCTCGTAGCGTGCGACCACTTCAAGCCCATAGGTGTAAATGGGAATCGCGGCGGCCAGAAGATCAAGTGCCTCCTGCTTTGTGAGCGTTTCCCGCGAAACCTGGATGGTCAGCGCGATCATGCGGTTGATCAAATATGAAACATGATAAGGTTCTTCCTCCAGCTCGGTTTCCGTCGACGATTTTGCCCAGTCGAGCAGGATGGGGTCCATCCAGGCAGGGTCGCCGGTTGTGATCGACTGCTCGAGCAGGCCAAAGAAACGCCTCAACTGCTCCTCAAAATCAGCGCGCACCTCCATGCCGCGTGCCAGCTCCTGTCCGACACGTGCGATCCAGGCGGGGCGGACTCTTGCGAGCACTTTTTGGATGGGCGAAGCTATGGTTTTCTTTGACATGTATTCCAGCCACGCGAAATGCGTGACCTACGTCATTTTATCAGGGTTGTGCGCTTTGCTGCGTGATCCAGACATGCAGAGTTTCTCCCACAACTTGCAGGCTTTCTGCAGATACTTTATCCGGAGTATCCTGAACGGTGTGCCAATAGGGATAGTCGAAGTCGATGATATCCACGGCTGGGATCCCCGCCTCCAGGAAAGGTGTGTGATCATCCAGCATCGAGTGCTTGTACTCGGGAATGAATTTGCTCTCGTACCCCAGTCGTTTTGCAACCTCCCAGATTTCATCGGTCAACCCGGGGTTCGAGTTCCGTTCCTTGTAAATGTTCAGGTCGGCATCACCGATCATGTCAACGATGATCGCTGACTGCGGGTGCACGGGATTATTCTCCACAAATTCCCGCGAGCCCAGGATCCAATCCCAGCCTTCGATGCGCCCATTGTCCTCGGCGTCGAAGAAGACGAGCCATAACGGCACTGTTTCCTCAGGTAGGGAACGCGCCAGTTCCAGCAAGACCGAGACACCGGAAGCGCCGTCATTTGCCCCGGGGACGAAATCTGTGTGCCGCGCGGAATCAGGGTCATTGTCCGCAAACATGCGCGTATCGTAATGCGCGCCGACGATGATCTGTGGAGCCCCGGCGCTTCTGTGGGCGACGAGATTTTCAACAGAATGTCCCAAAGCTTCGGAGGTCTGTATCTCGACCTGCCAGCCGGACGATTCGAGTTCTTCGCGTATCCACTTCTGGATCTTTGTGTGACCCTCGGTCCCAGGGACACGTGACCCGAACGAGACTTGAGTCTCCACGTCTGCATAGGCACGTTGACCATCAAAGGCCGCAGTCTCAGGCGGCTGAGAAAGATAGGCGTACGTGTACCAGGACGCGGCGCCAAGGAGCAGGAGTCCGATGATCGACAGGTAAAGCGCAACGGATCGTTTGGTCACGCCTCGATTTCACTCCCTTCCCTCAGTCTGCTCAGCGTAAACGATAGATCGGCGAGAGCGCGTTCGGCGTGCAGCTTGCCTCGTTCACGTTTGCCGGTCTTGCCTGTATCCCCGAGCGGAGGCAGAATTCCGAAGTTGGCTTTCATCGGTTGAAAGTCTTTGAGATCAGAATGTGTGATGTAATGGCATAACGCGCCGAGCATGGTGCTTGGTGGAAGAGTCAGTGGTTCAGCATTTCGAGAAAGCCGCGCCGCATTGATGCCGGCCAGCAAACCCGTGGCTATGTTTCCCATATACCCTTCCACGCCGGTGATCTGCCCGGCGAAGAAAAGGTCGTCGCGCTCGATGTGCTGCAGGGAGGGGCGAAGCAGTTTAGGGGAAGCAATAAACGTGTTGCGGTGCATCTGACCATAACGCAGGAAGTCGGCGTTCTCCAGTCCCGGGATGAGGCGCAGCACGCGTTTTTGTTCAGGGTACTTGAGATTGGTCTGGAATCCAACGAGGTTATAAAGACTGCCTGCCAGGTTATCCTGCCGCAGCTGTACGACCGCGTATGGGCGCCTACCCGTGCGTGGATCCCGCAATCCCACGGGACGCATGGGTCCAAATGCCAGCGAATCGAGCCCGCGTTCGGCAATGATCTCAATCGGCAAACAACCTTCGAAGAACTGCCCGGCTTTGACCCCGCTCTTGATGGCTTCCTCAAAAGAGCGCAGCTCAATGCGCTCTGCGTTAAGCAGAGCTTCGACAAATGCGTAGTATTCTTCTTTGTTCAGCGGGCAATTGATGTAATCGCCTTCATCCTGCTCGCCGGCGCCATAGCGCGATGCCCGAAATGCAATCTGCATGTTGATCGAGTCGCTGTGGATTACGGGCGCGATGGCGTCGAAGAAAAAGAGATGTTCCTCAGCGCTTAATCTGGCAATGGATTTGGAGAGAGCAGGGGATGTCAGGGGTCCGCTGGCGACAATGCAGAGGCCTGGAGGAATATCCTTCACCTCCTCACGAACAATTTCGATGTTCGGATGGGTTTCGATGCGCTCGGTAACCAGCCTGGCAAAGACCTCACGGTCCACGGCGAGCGCCCCGCCTGCTGGCAGGGATGCGGCTTCTGCACATTCGAGCAGCATCGAACCAAGCAACCTGCCTTCGTTTTTGAGCAAGCCTGAGGCGCGATCCGGCAAGTTCGAGCCGAGTGAATTCGAGCAGACGAGTTCTGCCAGGTCCCGTGTCTGATGCGCGCCGGTTTGGACGGACGGACGCATTTCGTATAGCTTTACTTTAATTCCTTGTTGAGCGGCTTGAAAAGCTGCTTCACTCCCAGCCAGCCCACCCCCGATTACGATTAATTCAGTCATGGCATGATTTTACCATCGCACTTCTCTGCCTGAGTGAGTAATGAGTGGGCCCAGTATTTGGAACGCGGCGAAATGTCTGGGTCTGATTCTCATCTACCTCCCATTGCCAGGGGAGTTCACCAAGTCCGTTGAGAAAAAAGGTCGAGTTCTCTGTGATCTCTGTAGCTGAGCCTACTACGGCACTAACCGCTCCTACTGGTTGTGACAAATGCAACAAAAGAATCTCTGCTGTATAATTGCATCGATGCCAACTCAAACGAGCATTGAAAATCAATTGAAAGAAGCCAGTCAATTGACCGGCGCACTCTGGGCAGCGCTGGTGGAACGTGAGGCAGGGAAATGGCGCGTGCTTGCCAATTATCACCTCGCAAAAAAGATATATCCTTTGTTGGTCAAGTTCCTGAGTAAAGCCGAAGTCGACTCCTGGCTGTGTGGTGCGCTAAGTGGGGGGCAGAGTCGCTCCGTTTCGTTACCAGAGTCCAGCAACCTGCAGACGGGCCGCCTGTTTGCCTTTCCTCTTCCCGGCGTTTCACGGGTCGTCTTGGTAGGAGCAAGCCAATTGGCGGCGGACGCGCAGCGCCTGTGGAGGCTGGTCGTCTCTGGTATGCACGTAGAAACGCCTTCAGCCGATATATCGCCTTCTGCTTCGGTGGCTGCCTCCTTACTGGTTCCAGACCTGGATTCAGAAAACCCCTACGACATGCCCCGGGCTCTGGACCGGGCACTCACGTCCTTTGTGCGACTGGTTTCTGTACAGGCAGGTTGGCTTGCTATCCGGCGTGGCGACTCGCTTGAAATCCATGCACAATGGAACGCGCCCGGTTGCGCAGGGCTTATCCTCCCAATCGATTCAAACACGATCCTGCGACGCCTGAGTCGTAACCTTACGCCTATGGTGGTTAATCGCGGCGATCCACTCTGGGTGGAAATCCCGCATAAGGGTTTGAAATCGAATACCAAGCTCTGGGTCAGCGTACCGCTGATCATAGGTCAGCGGTTGATCGGTGTGCTCGCGTTATGGCGTACGGCCGCATTTAAGAGTGATGAATGGAGCCGTTTGACGGATCTTGCCACGCAGGTCGCGCCGGCGGTCGAAACGATTATTACGTTTGCTGAGCTTGCCGGTCATTTAGGTCGCCTGGCCACTCTGAACGATTTTGCGTTAACAGTTTCCTCCGGCCGGAGCCTGGATCAGATCGCGCGGCGCATGTTTGCCTTGCTTTCCCGGGCGTTCGGTACGGAACTGATTGTCCTTTACCTTCTGTCCTCCGATAACCGTTTATTGATTGAATACCGCACCAGCGATGGCAACATGATTTCCAACGTGCAAAGCGCCGAGGATCACAGGATCGCGCCTGTGCTCTCCGGTAGTCACAAGGTTCGGTTGAGTGATGTCGATTCCGGTGTTCAGCTTCCCCTGTATGATAAGGTGGCGTCAGGATTGTATGTGCCACTTCGTTTCCGCGGCCAGACGATCGGTGTTTTGTGTGTGGAAAGCTTGCGCAGCGATGCCTTCAACCTCTATGATGAAAACTTGATCGTTGTGATCGCCAGCCATCTTGCGAGCCTTGCAGATTACACGCGCCTGCGCGAAGAAGCAGAAGGACGCGCCCGAAACCTCGGCCTGATCCACGAGGTCGTGCAGCAGGTGATTGGTCTTACGGACGCAAGCGAGGTTGCAGAGATCACATCCGATCTACTCGCACGCTATTTTGAATACGAGCTTTGTTCCGTATTCATTGCAGATGAAAAAGGCGATCTGACCATCGCCGGGTTCGGCGGCACGAGCCAGAGCGTTGTGAAGCGCGCCATGAAATCCTTTGAGTATCCACTCAGCGGCGGTATCACCGGTCACGTGTTTGAGACAGGCGAGGGTCTGGTTGTTAACGACGTATTGCATGACGGTCGCTACCGTTCGATCAAGGGCTGGCAGGCAGGCTCCGAGATGTGTGTAGCAATCCGCGATGGCGAAAATGTGCTGGGAATCGTCGATGTGGAAAGCAGCTCTCGGAACGCCTTTACACACAACGATTTTATTGCGCTCGAATCACTGGCTGGAATTCTCGCCAGTGTGATCACAAGCGCTGATCAGTATCAACGTTTGCAGATTACGATCAGTCAGTTGCGCTCTACGCAGGTTGAATTACGCGCTCGCATGGAAGCGCAGCGTTCTGCAGAAAATCGCCTGGTTCAGGCTGCAAAGCTCGCCGCTGTGGGAGAGATGGCAGCTGCGATCGCCCATGAGCTAAATAATCCGTTGACATCCGTCACCGGCTTTGCAGAATTGGCCCTGAGTGATCTTTCGGAGGAAAGTGAGACCCGCAAAGATCTGGAGATTGTGATGCGCGAGGCAACCCGGGCGCGGGATGTCGTGCGTCGCCTGCTCGATTTTGCACGGCAGAGTGAAAGCACCCGCGCACGTGCCTCCTTGAACGATGTGGTAGAGGATGTCGTGGCGCTGAGCCGTCATCTTATCCATACCAGTGGCGTTAAATTGAATCTTGAGCTTCAGGAAAACCTGCCCTGGATTCTCGTGGATGTGAACCAGATGAAGCAGGTGCTTCTTAATCTGATCCATAACGCGTTGCAAGCCATGCCAAACGGTGGAGATCTGACGATTTCCAGCGAATCCACGTCGCGGGCCGGACGCGACTGGATCAGGATCGCGGTGCAGGACACCGGCATAGGGATCCCCAAGCCCGACCAGGCTCGTATCTTCGAGCCGTTCTATACCACAAAAGGCGATCAAGGCGGAACCGGGCTCGGACTTTCGGTCACGTATGGAATTGTCACAGATCACGGTGGCCAAATCGATGTGGAAAGCCAGCCGGGAGCCGGGTCAAGGTTTTCGGTCTGGCTGCCACAATAAGAGATGGGAGACATGGAATCAATTACAGTTCTAGTCGTAGATGATGAACCGGGGATTGCTCTGTTGTGCAACCGCGTCCTGAGCCGTGCTGGTTATGATGTGATCTCAGAGACAAACCCACGGATTGCTATCGAGCAGCTTCAGGAAAAACGGTTTGACCTGCTCGTGGTTGACATCCGCATGCCCGAAGTGGACGGCTTTGATGTTATCTCGCGGGCACAGATGATCCAGCCGGATATCGCAGTGCTGGTCATGACGGGGTTTGGTACCGTCGAGACGGCTATCCGCGCGCTCCGTCAGGGTGTGGATGGCTTGCTCCTAAAGCCATTCCAAAAGAGCGATGAGCTTCTCCTGGCAGTGCGGCAGGCCATGACAGATAACCAGCGCAAACGCGACACCGCACGCGTCTCTGCACTGCGCCCTCTCTTCAACGTGACCGAACGGCTTTTTGCAGAGACCGATCGTGACCGGTTGCTCGAGCTGATCGTGAGTGCTGTGTGCGAACATTTGAATTGTTCCCATGTGGCCTATTATGAGGTCAAGAATGGCGATGTGTCGGTGGTCGCTCAGCGCGGCAAAGTCCTACAGGTGGATACGTCCACAGATGAGTCTAATTTCGCCGCACAACTCATCAGCCACGTCGATGAGGATGGGAATCCATTCGTGGTCAACGCTACCGGTCCCGGTGAGGAGGATGCCCAGGCACTTCTTTCCTCGCTGGGGTTGAGCACAGCTATCCTGATCCCCGTCGCACGTGCCAATCTCCACAGCGTGCTGTTTGCCGCCCGCGATACCAGCAGTGCAGACCGTCCTTTTCGAGGGGCGGACCTGGAAATGTTTTTTGTGCTGGCGAGGCAGGCAGTTGTCGCCATGGAGAATGCAAGTCTGTATGAGGACCTGCGCGACTATGTGCGCAAGGTCGAAGACTCACAGCAGGCTTTGCTGCGCGCCGAAAAGATGGCGGCTGCTGGCCGACTGACCGCCTCCATTGCACATGAAGTCAACAATCCTCTACAGTCCGTTCAGAACTGTCTGCATCTTGCAGGTCGTGAAGACCTGCCGGCGGAAAAACGCAAGGAATATTTCGATCTCGCGCAGACGGAACTCGAACGCCTGATGAAAACCATGCAGCGCATGCTTGACTTTTACCGCCCCGGCGCGGCCAGGGTGGGACAGGTGGATATTTTGGAATTGTTGCAGCATGTATTAAGCCTCACTTCGCAGCAGTTGGGTCAGCGTCATATTGAAGTGGATGCAGATCTGCCTGAGTCGCTTCCACGGATATTTGCCGTGAGTAGTCAGATCCAGCAGATATTTTTCAATCTAATCCTGAACTCACTGGATGCCATGCCTGCCGGTGGCAAGTTGATGATCCGGGCAGGTGAGTTTGAAAACGGCATCGAAATCACGTTCCAGGATACAGGTCCGGGCATTCCTGAGAACCGGCGCAATAATATCTTTGAGCCTTTTTTTAGCACCAAGGAAGGTGGTACTGGTTTGGGGCTGACTGTGAGTTACAATATCGTCACGGCGCATGGCGGGACGCTAGACCTCGTGAATGAACACGAGCCTGGGGCCTGCTTTCGCTTATTCTTACCCATTGGAGATAAGCAATGAAGTCACACATTCTTGTCGTTGATGATGAGCCTGTGGCGCGCCAATCTCTGACAGATATCCTTCGACTGGAGGGGTATACGGTCAATTCGGTGCCGAATGGTCAGGCGGCCGTGGAATATGTCCGGACGCACCCTGTAGAACTAATTGTCGTTGACTTGCGCATGCCTGGTATGGATGGGCTGGAAGTCGTCCAGGTGGTCAATCAGATTTCGCCCGAGACCGAGGTCATCCTTTTGACTGCATTTGGCTCGACAGAGTCTGCCATCCAGGCGCTGCGTCTGCGGATCCACGATTATTTGCTCAAGCCTGCACCGCCTGCCCAGGTTGTGAATAGTGTGAAGAAGGGGCTGTCGCGCCGGGAGACGCGCCTGAAGATGCGTGGCGGAACCTCCACCGCGGATGTGGACGAGGGAATCGCAGAGTTCTCATTGAAAGATGGTACACACATTGATTTGTCTCGCAGGCAGGTCCGCAAGAAGGAGCAGATTATCCATCTGACACCTGCTGAGGGACGTCTGCTACGGGTGCTGATCGAAAACCCGGGTCGGGTCTATTCTCACCGGGAACTCGTTTTGCTTGTGCAGGGATATGATACCTCCCAACGCGAAGCTCCCGAGATCCTTCGTCCGCTGGTCAGCCGTCTGCGGCACAAGCTGGAGACATTCCCGGCGCTTTCCGATCGCATCGTCAGCGTGCGCGGCACTGGATATTTGTATGAGGCGGAAAAGTAAGAAACACCAAGCCTGTTTTCCAAGAATAAAACGAAAACCCACTGCGTGAAACGTAGTGGGTCTATTTATGCTTATAGAAGTCCGTCGGGAAATCAGGCGGCTGCAGCCAGCTCAACAGTCCGTGCGGTTGCATCGGCTGGGACGGCGGCGTCTCAAACCAGACCAGCAGTAGACTGATGCTCAAGCCCGCGGTGCCGAGCCATTGCAGTGTGGTCAGGCTTTCACCAAGGAGGAGATGGCTAAACAGGATTGCCACAATGAGTTCCCCCAGGCCCAACAAGGCGGTTTGCATGCCGCCAATGTGTTTTACCCCCAGGAAAAGCATGAGCCGCGAAAGAAACGTGACAGACGTCAGAGCCAGCACCGGAAACCAGGGAACAGGGCCGGTCGGCCAGCTCCGGTCAAAGAACAGGTAAGCAGGCACCACAACCATGCTCATGGCGAGCAACGTGTAGACTGTGACGGTCGGGGCAGGGACATCGTAAAGCACACGTTGGTTAATAGGCAGGTGCAGAGCGTACAGGGCCGCGGCGATCAGCATGAATACCACACCCCACGGGTCGATCTTTCCTGAATCGGCTCGTGTCAACAAGAACGCCGAGATTGCGGCAATGACGATCCTAAAGCCTGTCAATCGCGACGGTGTTTGTCTATCCAACTGCAGCCAAAACGCTACAAAGAATGGATACAGTGCATAGAGCATTTGTGCCACGCTGGCATTCAACTTGCTGAGCCCCACATAGTAAAAAATGGAACCAAATCCATTGACCGCGCCTGCCATGACGCACCCCAGAAAACCGGCCGGATAAATATAAAGCGTGCGCCGCTTGGAAAACACGATCAGGACGACCAGCAGCAGAGCAGCGAGGCTTGTGCGCAAAGCCACGACAGCCAGTGGCGAAAACTTTCCATCCCCCATGGCAGCTTTCCCAAAGACGGGTGCAAGGCCAAGAAACAGTGCGGAGATCAGCGCCGCATTGATCCCTGTATTCCGACCATTTTGCATACTAAAGGTTACCTGCGCTCCTCAAATCAGAACGACGGGCAACACCAACACCCGTCGTGGTTCCTGAAAGCTCTTCATTGTCTGCCTGGTAAGCAATTTTATCGTATAAGTGAGCGAACTTCTTCGAGAAATTCATCGTTGAGGAAATCCCCTTTCAACATCAGAGATTGGATCTGACCCTGGAGACGACTCTTTTCATCCACAGTTAATTCTTTTGCCGTGGCAACAATCACGGGAATATTCGCTGTTTCGGGTTTGCTGCGCAGGGAGTCTAGAACAGCAAAGCCATCCACTTCAGGCATCATCAAATCGAGAATCACCAGATCGGGCTGTTCCCGTGCAATCAGCTCGAGGGCTTCCCGCCCATTTGTGGCTTCGAAGATCTCGAAATCACCCTGCGATTGCAGAATGCGCCGTATGAGGCGCCGCGCCTCAGATGTGTCATCCACGACAACCACACGCGGGAATCGGTTCGGCGTCACATTGTTGAGGGCGGAGAGCAGACCTTCCTGCGGGGTTGGAGAAGCTCCCTCTCGCTGTAAATCCACATCCCGGGTCCAGCCTTCCCCGAACAGGAATTGCTCCGCCGGTAGTGTATGACCTGTGCAATTGACAACGACCGTATCCGTGGGTTTGATGACCCCTGCCCGCACAAGCTTGAAGAGTCCTGCAAATGCAACGGCAGCAGCGGGTTCGGCAGAAATCCCTTCCATTTTTGCGAGTACATGCATGGCGCGGAAAGCATCTTCATCGCTCACGCTTTCGAATACACCATGTGTTTCATTGACCTGCCTACGAAGCATCACATACGTTCTGCCTGGATCACCGGTCGCGAGCGTTTCAATACGGGTCTTTGGCGAAAGAACCGGTTCTGCTATTTCAAGACCCTTTTTCCAGCTGTCCACCATGGGAGCACAGCCATCAGCCTGGATGGGTGCGATCGCCGGAATGCGGTCGATCATGCCCAGCTGCTGCAGCTCGCGGAAGCCTTTATATACACCTAATGGACCCATCCCGCCGCTGATCGCCTGGATGTACCAATCGGGTGTGCGCCATTTTGGCGCGCTATGGTTATGGTTGGGACCAGGCAGAGGACCCTGCTGCATCGTCAATTGTTCGGCGATCTCGAAAGCAATCGTCTTCATGGCTTCGACCGCAGTAACGGTCCGCGCGCCCATATCCTGATATAAGCCTCGTTGCCGCGCAAATTCCGCCGCAACCTGTTTTGCCTGGTCGTAGGAACCGGTGATTTTAACAACCTGACTTCCATAGAGGGCGATCTCCCGCATTTTGACTCCCGGAACCAGGCTGGTGACAAATGCCCAAAGCTTGATCCCGGCCCGCGCGGCATACGCTGAAAGAGAGATAGCGACGTTTCCCGTGGATGCCGCCACCATTTCCGTCACCCCGCCTTCTTTCAACGCGGCGATGGTGACCGCGGCCTGACGGTCTTTGAAGGAGGAAGTCGGTCCTTGCCGTTCATCCTTGATGAAGAGGTTCTGTAACCCTAACATCATTCCCAGGTTGGCTGCCTGGATCAGCGGAGTTCCACCTTCACCCAATCTCAGCGTGGGATTTGGGTTGTGAATCGGCAGGAGTTCCTGATAACGCCAAAGATCAAAGGGGCGATTCTGTAGATCCGAGGGGAACGTCTTTGCAACTTCCGCCATGTCGTACTCCGCTTCCCGCCACTGGCTGTTGCATTGGGGGCAGTGCATGGAGCTAGGCATGAATGGTGCGGCATGGCCACAGTCTAGGCATCGAATTACAAATGGCATATTGATTTCTGTCCTGTCAGAAGCCGGCTGAGACTAAGAGCCGAGTCGCTTCAAAGCATTTTCTATTGTTTCGATTAATTGGCCTTCGTTCAGCGAGCCTTTCGTGATCAGGCGCTGTCCGAAGTCATCCAGCTGTTTCTGTTGTTCGTTCGTGAGTCCACCGCCGCTTACCACCAGTACAGGAATATCGCGCAGAGTCGAGTTTTCGCGCAATCTCTCGAGGATGGTGAATCCGTCCATTTCCGGCATGAATAGATCCAAGATGATCGCGTGCGGGGTTTTTCGATTGATGGACTCCCAGCCCTTACGCCCGCCTTCGGCAAGGATCGGCTTGTATTGTCCGTGCTGGCCAAGGATCTTTTCGATCAAGCGGAGGTCATTGGGGTCATCATCAATCACCAGGACTTCATGGATGGTTCCATCCTTGTTCAGGCGATCTAGCGCGCACACCAGATCATCCTCGAGGATGGGCTTGACGAGATAATCCGCAGCCCCAAGGCTGAAGCCTTTATCTGCCTGCTCCATTATTGAGCAAATGATGACCGGATAGTCACGCGTGGCCAGATCTGATTTCAGGTCCGTGAGAACAGACCAGCCATCCTTGTTTGGCATCATAATATCCAGGGTGATTGCATACGGCTTGATCCTAAGGACTTGCTCCTTGGCTTTCGAAGGGTCTGTAAGCGGCACGACGTAATACCCCTGTGGACTGAGATAACGTTCATATAAGCCGATTACCTGCGGATCGTCGTCAATGGCCAAAACCACTTTCATGCCCCCAGGGATCTCCCCTGGAGGTTGATTGTGCAGGGGCAGCGTGAACCAGAAGGTTGAGCCGCTTCCAACAACACTGTGTACGCCAATACGGCCACCGTGCAACTGGACCAGATTCGCACAAATGGAGAGGCCCAATCCCGAGCCGCCGCTCTTACGGGTTGCGGAACCATCGACCTGTGAGAATGCCTGGAACAGCTTCTTTTGATCCTCGATCGAAATGCCTGGACCGGTGTCTATTACATTGATCAAGGCTTCCATTTTGCCTGTGGGCCCTCGTTGTACACTGGTTTCCACGGTGATGGAGCCCTGATCTGTAAACTTTGACGCATTGGAAATCAGGTTGAGCAACACCTGGCGAACCCGCATCGTATCCCCGCGAACGGAGGGCATAGTCGGCGGGATGCGCTGGAGGAGTTGGATCGGCTTCTCTTTGACAAGCCCCTTGGCCGTTGACATCACACTCGTGGTCATATCAGCCAGATGGACTTCTTCGAAGTTAAGCTCCATCTTTCCGGCTTCGATCCGTGCCAGGTCGAGAATGTCGTTGATCAGTCCCAGGAGGTGTTGACCGGAATTGTAGATGGCGGTCAGATCCTGCTGCTGCATATCACTCACCGGACCGTCAATTCCTTTCAGAATGACACGCGAGAAGCCAATGATGGAATTCAAAGGAGTTCTCAGTTCATGACTCATATTTGCCAGGAACTGGCTCTTGAGCTGGTCTACCTCGCGCAAATCTTTGATCAGCTGTTGTGAGAGTTCATAGGAACGCGCGTTGTCGATTGCGACTGCGACCTGATCCGCGAGCGACTGCAGCACCGAGAGGTCATCCTGTGTAAATGCCTCGACCGCTATGGATTGGATATCGATCACACCGACAATACGTGAACCGATCCGCAGCGGAATAGCAACTTCCGAACGTGTATCCAGCAGGAAGGGGTTAGGTACGTAGAGCGGCTCGATATCTGTGTCATTTACGAGTATAGGCTGAATACTTTCAGCCACCTGGCCGACCACAGACTGGGACCCAACTACGATGGAATAGTTTTGTGCCTTCATCTTTTCGCCGGCCTCCCCCGTGGCTTCGCGCAGAATGGCGTTGAACCCTGTTTCTTCTATGATATAGATAGCAGCATAATAGAAGCCAAAACGTTCGCTGATCAGGTTGACCGTACGGGTGAAAATAGTATTGAGATCGAGCGTGGATGTGACGAGGCGTCCAATTTCTGATGAGGCAGCAAGGTAATCATTGCGTCGTTTAAGCGTTTCTTCCGACAGTTTGCGCTCGGTGATATCCTGATGCACCGCCAGGAAGCCGATGATCTTTCCGCTCTCATCGAGGATGGGGCTGTTCGTTCCCGCGATGGGGATGAGCCGCCCATCCTTTCTTTTGTTGATGAGTTCTCCCGTGATTGTGCCGCCTGTCAGCAGCGTTTCCCAGAAATACTTGTACTGGTCATCAGGGACAACCCCGGATTTGAGAATGCGAGGGGTTTTTCCAATTGTTTCTTCCGGAGAGAAGCCATACACTTTTTCAAAGGCAGGATTGGCGTATTGAATCGTGCCTTCCATGTCCGTGATAAAAACAGCGTTATCAGAGCGGTCAATGCCAAGCTTGAACTTCTGAATTTCACGCTCTGCCAGAAAGCGCTCAATCGCAGAGGCTACCTGCAGTGCGATCACTGAAAGGATTTCACCGTGTTGTTCCGTGATGCGAGTCTTGTAGTCGTAGGATTGGATGGCCAGTACGCCCGAAACAACTTGCTTGGAGCGAAGTGGAATCCCGAGCCAGTCTACCGCCCGCACGCCATCATTGATCACTTCACCAGCTGCTTCCAGGTCCGCGAATATCTCAGGGGTGGCGCGCAGCGGTTTTCCGGTGCGGATCACATGACTGGTCAGCCCTCGGCCCAACCTGCGCGGAGACCAGTCCTCATCAATTTCATCGACATGATAGGGGAAGGTGACCAGGTTGGTGGTTGGATCATGTTGTGCAATGTAGAAGTTATTGACTGGCAGCAGCGGCTTCACAGCTTCGTGGATGGATTTATACAGCTCATCTGCGGTTTTGGAGGAAAGCACGCTCTCCGAGATCTGCGTAATCGCGATTTGAGTTAATTCATTGATCTTTCGGTCCGTGATGTCACGAGCTACCCAGAATACCTGATTCTCACTCAGCTTCGACACGTTGGCATCGAACCAGAGATTATTCCCGGCGATTGTCAAAGGGTATTCAATGCGAATCGTTTCATTACTGCTCAGTGCCTCACGAATGGTCTGCATGAACATGTCATGAAGCTCTGCTGGCAATATTTCTTTAATATACTTTCCTACCATCTCATCCGGCGGCCGGATCAGCAGGGAGGGGTTGGTCGGGGCAATGCGAACATAGCGTCCATCCCGGTCATACACAATGATGACATCGTTCATCGACGCAAATAGTGCGCGTAGTTCTGACTCGGATTTCTGTGTATCCTGGAACAGGCTGGCGTTTTGGATCGCAATGGCAGCCTGTCGGGCAAGGCTCGTTAGGAATTCCAGGTCAGAGGGCGAAAACTCCTTGCCCTGGCCGGCACGCCACACTGCAAGCAGACCGCTAACCTGGTCTCCGGAAAGAACCGGAACGCCCATAAGATGGTCGTGGGGCCTTTCCACGGTCCCTTTGACGATCAATGCGCCCGACTGGCTTGATGCGTCATTTACGATCTGACCTGTTTTCTGCAAGACGATCTTGCCCAAAATACCTTCACCCGTATCAATCAGGTCGTTCTTGATTTCCTCCGACTCGGCGCCGACCACCGAGATCGCACGCCAGGCCCTGCCCTCTGCTTCCGGCAAATAAACAGCACTGCTTTCCGCCTGGAAAAGGTCCCGGGCGTAGGTTGCGATTTTTGCGAGGACGGTTCCCACATCCAACGTGGTGGAAATCTCACGGCCCACCTCTGCCAGCGCAGCTGTTTCCTGAGCGCGTCTCCGGGCTTCCTGGAAAAGACGTGCATTTTCAATCGCAATGGCCGCCTGGCTGGCGATGGTCGCCAATATATCACGATCATGGGCATCATAGAGATTCGCATGTTGAACACTCTGGACGGAGATCAGTCCAAGCACACGGTCGCCAATCAAGAGCGGAACGCCAAGCCAGGCCTGGGATGGTGTTTCATCCTCAGCGAGCGGGACAAAATCGATCCCCAGCAGTTTCATGTATCCCAGCACATCGTTGGGCGCAAATACCAGTTTCTTGTTGCGAATAATGTAATCAGAAAAGCCGCGGTTTCCAAGTTTGCTGGGGGGGAGATAGAGCCGCTGCCCCTCTTCATAAGCCAGTGGATAACTTTTCTCCTCGTTCTTCGCATCGTAGAGAGCCACGAAAAAATAACTGGTGTCCATCAGGCGGCTGGTATATCGATATACGATCTCTGCAATGCTGTTCGGATCGAGATTGGTCGATAGCTCACGCCCCATCTCGTTCAGCACGCTCAATTCTTCTGCACGGGATTGGGTCTCCTGGAACAGTCGGGCATTCTCAAGAGCCAGCGAAAGCTGGTCGGCGACCTGCTTTACCAGTAATTGTTCATCCTGACTCCAGGCGCGCCCATCCGACTCATCTACGACCTGCATCGTTGCCCAGGAATTCTGCCCCGCCTGAAACGCCAGGGATAAAGCGGACGGAGGCTGGACAACCGCGGAAGTGGTTTCCACGGATTGTTTCTGCCGGGACGTTGATTTCGACTCAGAGGGGGGGACAGGCTTCTCCTCCGAGGCGCGCGGCGCCGGCGCGGGCTTAAACTCCGCGGGAGTCTGCTCGGGCTTTAAATCCTCGAATAAATTCTTAAGCCGCCTGTCGACTGGCTTCTTCTTTGGCATATTCAATCAACTCCTGAGCAAGGACACGGTATTGCTGTGAGCCGCGGCTGGTTGGCTTGTATTGTGTGATTGGCACACCGGCAATCGGGCTTTCACGGAGCTTTGTATCAATTTCGATCACGGTCGTGAAAACTCCCTGTCCAAACGTAGCCTGTAATTGCTCGAAAATATTGCGGTGCGTGCGGTTCCGTCGATCCAATAAAGTGACAAGGATCCGATACGCGAGATTCGGGTTGCTTTCCTGCCGCACACGCCGAATGGTCCCCATCATGTTCCTCAATGCATAGGCAGAGAAATACTCTGCCTGCGTGGGAATGATGAGCAGATCCCCCGCGGAAAGCGCATTGAGGGTGATCGCACCGAGGGCCGGAGGGCAGTCCAGCAGAATATAGTCGTAGGGCAGCGTAGCAGCCTGAAGCGCATTGCGAAGGGTCGACATATAATGGCTTCGCATCGGAAGGAATTGTTCTGCGCTCTCAATCCGGGCATTACACGGAACGAGATCCAGGTTGTTGACGTCCGTCCTGCGAATGGCACTCTTGATGGAGGCATTGTCGATCAGCACACTGGCGGAGGTTAATTCCACCTCGCCCGTTTCGAGCCCAAGCGCCAGGCTTAAGTTTGCCTGGGGATCGAGGTCGATGAGCAGAACACGATGATTCAGTTCGGCCAGCGCCGCTCCCAGCGAAAGTGTCGACGTAGTTTTTGCAACGCCGCCTTTCTCATTTGACATAGCTATAACGAATGCCATCTTGCCTCTCGACTTGTCCATCATGATGATTCAGCACCTTTCACGGCCTGCGGAACGACCTCCACTCGGCTGGCGCCCAGCGCTTTGCGTAGCTCTTCCATGGCGGTCTGGATCATAACCTGCGGATCGTTTGCGCTTCTTATCTTGCCAGTAATGTCTGTCACCAATCGCTCGCGCTCTGCACGCCGGGTTGTCTCTTCGAATAAACGTGCGTTTTCGGCGGATAGAGCTACGCGTTCTGCCACGGCTTTCACGAGATCGATCTGCTCCTGATTTAATTTGTCTGTGGACGGAGATTGCACTACCAATGTGCCAATCGTTTGGCCGCGTAACTCAATGGGAATCACAACCTGGTTTACTTCCTTTTGATGGTCTCTTCCTTTTCTTTGGCCCCATTCGGACAGATCCACCGGTTCATTCAGGGGCACGGCACCAGCAACATTGTAGCGGTAGCCCAGCAGCTTGTTTTCTACCGGAACCCGCCCCCATGCCTCGCGAGTGAATTGTCGACTAATCGCTTCCGCTTCCGCCAGCGCGTTTCGTGTTTCATCGAACAGGCGTGCATTTTCGATCGCCAGACTTACCTGGTCGGCAAGCAGGCTGAGCATACGAATATCTTCATCGGTGAATGCCCCTCTTTCTATGCTTTGTACGTCCAGGGCACCAATCACGCGGTTTTCGGCTTTGAGTGGCAACGCCATCTCCGAGTGAGTGTCAGGCATCTCGGGGTTATCGAAGAAGACGGCGTCCTTGCCCACATCCATCACGACGCGTGGTTCAGCCGTGGCGGTGACGTAGCCCACGATCCCTTCGTATCCCACGCGCAAACGGTGTTTGCGCTCAAGCATCTTCTTGCCGCCGTCGCTATTGGTCGCGCTTAGCATGGCGTATTCACCGGCTTCATCCAACAGAAACAGTCCCACATGGTAAAAACCAAAGTTTTCGCTGATGACGGCGGCAATTCGCGGCAAAAGCTCCTGCAGATCGCGCGCCGATGCGATCGTGCGTGCAACCTGGGCGACTGCTTCGAATTGTGCTGCTTGGTGCTGAATTTGCCGGTTCGCCGCGTCCAGCTCGGCTCCACGCTCTACAAGTTCGGTGGTCCTTTCCTCGAGGCGCTGTTCAAGCACAGTCTTGAGGTTTTTTAACTCACGGTTTGCCTCGATCTGCGCCCCCTCATTTGCTTCTGCTTCAGCCAGCGCACCTCGCAATCGTCCGGTGAGCAGGTTCAATATTCCTGCGCTCGCAGCTACTAGCACGCTGCCAATGAGTATATCGTCGATCCCGGTCCTCGAGCCAATCGGGCTATTGCTGAGCCCGTTCAGGTCCAGAACGCCCAAGAGCCCAATTGCCAGTATGGCGAGAGAGGCTGTCACGATGAGAGAACGCCTGCCTTGCAGAAGGGCTGCAATGATCATGATCAGAGGATACGCAACAATAGAGATATCATGAATGGAGTTGGCATTGAGTGCAATCATCGTGACGGCAATGACAAGTGCAATAGGTATGATGACTTTTGCCATCGTAACGCTGCCGCGCAGGAGCAGCATAAGAGCAATCATTTCCAGAGCAGCGGTGACTGCCAGGACGGAAATCATGATCGGGCGACCACGCGACTGTGATGCTGTGGCAATCACCGCGGTTGAAAGCAGCGTCGCGATCAGTGTGAAAATCAATATGTTGCGCGTCAGACGGATGAACCCTGGATCCTTATCCTCTGGTAATGCAAAGAAAGTGCTAATTCCATTAAACATTTAAGGTGCTCCTACGTTTCTGCCTTACCCTTGCCTTGGCCAGTTTCAAACTGGATGACGATTTCAGAACCCGGCAAGGCATGTCCCAGTTCCGCTACGGCAGTTTCCAATACGTTGCGGAGGTTGATCGATGAGCTAATCTTTCCAGAGATATCTGCTGTGAGACGTTCGATTTCTGCTCGTCTCTGTGTGGATCGAAGAAGAGTTGCCGACTCCAGCGCCAGCGACAAGCGATCTGCCACCGCTTTGGCGATATCGATTTCATCCGGATCCCAGTCATGTCCTGACGGGATATGGATATCCAATACGCCGACGATCTCTCCGCGCAGATGGATGGGAACTGCCAGCGTAGCCTGGTCCCCATCCTCAACCACGACCTCTCCCTGGGATGCTGCCTTATTGATATGCGGGGTACTCACAAATCGCTCAAGCGGTCTGAGTGAGTTATCTGAAACCAGATAACCAATCTTTCTCTCGCGCGCCTGCAGAAGCCGCCAGGCCTCTCGCAGATAGGAGACCGAAGTCCTTTGCGCCTCCTCGAGAAGCCTTTGCGTGGCTTCATGCGAACGAGCATTTTGAATTGCGATTGTCACCTGATCGGCGAGTGTATTAAGGACCTCCGTATCCTCTGGTTGAAATGCATTCTCTTCCGTGCTCTGCACGTCCAGGACGCCGATAATCTGGTCTCCAGCCTTAAGTGGCAGGGCCAACTCTGAACGGGTCTCCGGCAGGTCGGGGTTATCCTTGAACACCGCGTCCGACTCCACATTCAGCGCGACGCGGGGAGTCCCCGAAGCAGCCACATGGCCCACAATCCCTGCCTGGCCGACCCTTAGCTTATGCCGGCGCGCCAGCATCTTTCTGCCAGAGTCACTGTTTGAGGCGCGCAACACCGCATACTGGTTTTCTTCATCCAGAAGGAAAATACCTGCATGATAGAAATTGAAGTTCTCGCTAATGACCTGCGCAAGACGGAAGAGCAGCGTATCCTCATCCTGGATGGATGTGATCGCCCTTGCCACCTCAGCAATGGCTTCGAACTGCCGGGCGCGACGCTCATTTCGTGCATTCGCAATCGTCAATTCTGCTGTACGACTATCAACACGATCCTCCAGGCTCTGATTGAGCTCCTTCAGGCTTTCATTTGATTGAATCAAATCTTTCTCACTTGTAGTTGCCCGGTCGATCGCATCCCGCATTGTCTTCGTGCTGAAATACACCAGGACAGCAACGACAATAAACACAAAGGAAAGATCACGTGCAAATCCAATCGGGTCCTGTGAACTGGGTACGAAAGAATTGTTCGCCTGAAGTAAAGCCAGCGCCCAAATCACAGCAATGCCACTCAGAATAACAGCGCCACCGATGCGCCAGTTGACAATAATGCTGGCGAGCAGCCCAAGCGCGATGAAGGCAACGATAATCACATCCTTCACGCCATCGGCTGTGAAGGCTTGGAGGCTAACACCAAGCCAGCCAAGCACGATAATGATCGCACCGCTCGCATCCACGTTCCCACGGCGAAGCAGGTACAGAGCAAGCAGCATGACTACAATCAGGCCCGAGAAGATGGCTACGGTAAAGTTTTTCGCTTCTCCGAGGAGATGAATCGCAACGACAATCAGAAGCAATGCAATGACGCTCCACGCAAACCCATTGATGAATTTCGCGCGGAAGCTCTTGTCTTCCTGCTCGAAAACGGGTGGGCTGAATAACATTCTGATCATTCTGAATCCTTGTTGAACTGGATGGCAATCTCTGCGCCAGGAAGGTTGCGTCCCAACTCCTGGGCCGCTGTTTTTAGCAATTCGTTGATTTCACTCTGCATACTGATCTTCGAGGAGATCTCGCCGATGATGCGCTCCTTGGCGGCACGCTTTTGACTCTCCGCCAGCAAACGCGCATTCTCCATCGCCAGGGCGGCACGTTCGATAATCGCTGTGACGATCTCTAACTCCTCCTCGTCCCAGGGACGGCTGTCAGGTGTACGGACATCCACAGAGCCAATCACTTCACCACGCAACCGAATGGGCAGCGATAGGGTGGCACCGCGCGCTGTCCGCTGAGGAGCTGGGCTATCAAAAATATCATCCTTCTTTTCCTTGCCGTTCCGCCTGTGCAGCAGAGATGCTCTGGCGCCCGTGTGGCGGATCCCGAGAAGGTTTCGGCTTTTTGTGAATTGCTCCCAGCCGGTCTGAATAAACTGCCTGGAGAGGATCTCGGATTCATTCAGAGCTTTGCGTGTTGCTTCGAACTGCTGGGCATTTTGAATGGCGATGCTCACCTGATCCGCGAGGGTGGAGAGGATGTTGATGTCTTCCTGCAGGAAGGCATTCGGCTCGGTGCTTTGCACATCGAGCGCGCCGATGATCTCATCTCCCACATGTAGCGGGAGTGCGATTTCCGATCGGGTTTTCGGGAGGTCTGGATTGTTGAAGTAGACGGCATCGGCCCCTGTATCCAGGGCCACACGGGGTTTTCCGGTACCCGTCACAAAGCCGACCAGGCCGGTCTCGCCTACTTTGAGCCGATGACCGCGGTCCAGCATCCTTTTTCCACCTTCACTGTTAGCGGCGCTCAGAATTGCGTATTCCTGCGCTGTATCGAGTAGGAATATTCCAACGTGATAAAAGCCAAATTCCTGGTTAATGACAGTCGTAATTTGTGAGAGCAGGACATCGAGATCACGAGTCGAACTGATCGTACGTGCAATATGGGCAATGGCTTCGAATTGCCTGGCGCGCCGCTCGTTTCGTTCATTCGCAATTGTTAGTTCATTTGTGCGCTCTTCGACCCTTTTTTCCAGCTCTTCCAGAGCTTCGCGCAGTCGGAAGGTCATCGTGTTGAAGGCAGATGCCAGTGTACCGATTTCGTCACTGGTGGTCGCCGAAGCCTGGACAGTCAGGTCACCTCCTGTAATCTGACTGGCGACTTGCGTGAGCCGTTGAATGGGGGCTGCAATGGCCCGACCAAGCCCAAGGCTGACCGCTACCGCAAATACAAGTAGAACGATAAGAAGCGTAACGGCCAGCCACCCAGCAGATTGGATCTGCTGTTGCGTTTCATTCCGAGCCGCAATAAACGCAGTTTGTAATTCTGAGACGGGCACCACCAATGCTACGCTGTATCCATTGGTTACGATGGGTGCAAAGGATATGTAGGTGGCCACACCGTCGACATCGACAGTGAGCAGTCCCCTTCCGCCGGCCGTCATGCGCCTGGTTGCCGATTGCACCTCAGGAGTTCCCATGCCCAGAATGGTTTGCTTGAAGAATTCATCACTTTTCATATCTTCTGGCTGGAGACCAAACAGGTCAAATCCAGCCTTCGGCATCGAGAGAACGCGTCCTGCGTCATCGATCATGAAGGCATAGCCGGTTTTGCCCACACGAATGGAGCTGATTTGCGCCGTGATCTGGGAGAGTTGCATATCTGCTGCAACAACACCAAGAAATTGATCGCCTTCATAAACGGGCGCAGCAGCAGTCACAACCAGCCCACCCCCCGCGGCATCCACATAAGGGATTGTCCAGCGCTGCAGGCGTTGTGGATTGAACAAGGGTGATGAAATCTCAAAATAAGGTCTATGGGTTGCATCAAAGTCAGGAGGCAGGAGGGATGCCAGATCAATGTTGGGGTAATAGCGAGTCACACCTCTTGTATCAACCGTGAATAGGGCGCGCAACGAAGGATGTTCTTGCAGGATTCCGGGAACTGAAAAATCCAGATAGGCAGAAACATTTAAGTCTGCAATGAGTACATCATCGATAGGTGTTCCCGTTGGGATGAATACAGAGGCCGTGTCTGTGGCTTTGTTGCCGTATTGACCGCCGTCCAGCTGGATGAGACTCTCGCTGGCATCCCAATAAGGTGTCTGGCTAAGCACCCTTTCCTGGCTCCGCAGGGAAATCCAGGTCCTAGCGAGTCCCATTGTTTCGTCGGCAATAGCTTCAAATTCGTGATTTGCCTTACTTGCCTCGATGAATGCTGTATTAATCAGTTGTGCTTCCCCAAACTGACGCACACTAGAATCGAGTCTCGTCGTTAGAGAATTGGTGGTTTGACCAGCCTGATAAAGGGCAAAGGAAATAAGAATGGCGAGCGCTACGCCGCCGGTGCCCAGGATCGCAGTGACAATCTTAGTGCGAAGATCCAGGAATAGAAATTCTCTGGCGAAGAGCAGGGCAAAAATGAAGGAAATGACCAGAGCAAAGAGCCACCGAGCCTGTATAAAGAGAGCCATGGGGCGGCTGGGGCTTCCCAGGGAATCAATGAGAATCGTGGTCAGTAAAAGGATCAGGCCGGTCACAAGAACACGACCTATATACCTGCGTGATAGAGTTGCGAGGCCAATCCCGCTGATCAATACGGCAGACGTGATCGCGTTGGGGATGCCCAGCCCACTTAATACAAGCGGGGTCAGGATAGATTGAAGCCCGATGGCAGACATGAAAAGGATGCCGCCGGCGGCCAGTCTGCCTGTAGCGACCAGCCAAACGAAAATGGGCGTCATCGCAAATATGGGCAGAACCGACCAGAGCTGGTCGCTGCCTTCCACCCACAATGCGGCAAGTTCAGACCCCGCAAACAGCAGCGCCGCAATTCCACTGATCCACAGCCAGAGAGCATTTCTGTGATTGCCCGGGGCAGCAGAACGGAAGAAGCTTTGGTTTCGGTTCACGGCTGCTCCTTGTTCTGGAACTGGATCAAGATCTCGGAGCCACCAAGAACGCGTTCCAGTTCCTCGGCCGTGGCCTGCAAAATATTTTCGATATTTAGTGCACCACTAATGCGAGCACTGGCTTCTGAGATCAGACGCTCCTTGGCGGCGCGCCGGCGGGCGTCCTGGAAGAGACGCGCGTTTTCCATGGCGAGCGCTGCGCGTTCTGCAACGGCCTGTACGAGACTGATCTCGTCCTCCTGCCAGTGCTTGGATGGGTCGTTTGCTTCGACGTGCAAAACGCCGATGATCTCATTTCGTAACCTCACTGGAACAGCCAGCGCAGCATGCTTTTCTCCTGACCCGTTCGTCTGATTCGACATCACTTTCCCACTCTGAAGGGCGGAGGTCACTTCCGGGGTCTCTAAAGCATTCTCCAGCAATTCAATGCGCCCCGTCTGGAAGCGGAAGCCGCGCTGTTCTGCCTGTGTGACCGTGCGGCTCCAGGCCGTACGAGTAAATTCGTTATAAATATCCTGCACTTGTAGCAGTGCGGCCCGGGTTTCTGTAAGCAACCTGGCATTTTCCAGGGCAATGGCTACCTGATTGGCAAGCGCCGTTAAGACCTGCAGATCCTCGTCGGAAAAGGCTCCCGCCTGTGTGCTTTGCACATCGAGAACGCCGATCGTAGTTTCACGAGAGTTCATGGGAAGCGCAACTTCGGAGCGGGTGTTTGGCAGATCGGGATTATTAAAGAACACCGCATCGGCTCCTACATCCAAAGCGATTCGCGGCTGCCCCCTTTGTGCGCAAAACCCTACCACACCGACGCCCAGTTTCAGCCGATGATTTCGAGCCAGCATCTGCTGGCCGCCTTCACTGTTGGCAGCCTGCAGAACTGCATATTCACGATCCCGGTCAATCAAAAAGATGCCGACATGGTAGAAACCAAAGCGTTCACTGATCAGCTTGGTCGTAGCAGGGAATACTTCGCTCAGATCCTGCAATTGCGCAATTGCTTCTGCGAGCTCTGTCACTGCCTTGAGCTGGGAGGCACGACGCTCTGTCTGGTGATGAGCCGTTTCCAATTCCGCGGTACGTTCATTCACTCGATGTTCCAGGTTGGATGTGAGATGTTCCAGCTCCCGGTTCGCCTGATTGAGTTGGTCCAGGCGTTTTCTTTCGATGAAACCTCGAAAGGTCGTGGCTCCAATGAGAATCGCGCCAATAGAGAGGGTAACCCCGGTATCCTTAAAGAAATTGCTGTCAAATGCCACAGGTACCTGTGAATACCAGGGAGCTGTGAAGGAGGCGATCGCTACAAATGTGAGCAATGTGGCCAATCCGGGAGCGGACAGCAATAGACTTGCAACCACAAGCGAAACATGGACGCTGGTGGTGATGGCTGAGGAGTAGCTGCTTGCTGTTCCTAAAAGGAGAGTAATGTAGGCAAAGGCTGTAAAACTGAAGCAGAGGAAATACGTTCCAATTCGATAGTAAGGTGTTCGACTCAGAGCATACGCGACAATTGTGATAATGAGCAGCGCGATGAACTCACTATACGACTCCGGTCTTGAGATCAATGCCCACCCATAGACGAGGGTCAGGATCAGCGTCAGGACTGCCAGGAGCTGGGCGCGGGCTTTTTCCCCAACTTCCTGGACGGAAGGATGAGGATTTATTAGAGACATCCAGAAGCGCGTAAACCCGCTCAGGGAGTCCTCGGTGTGTGTTGGAGTTTGGTTCATTGCCATAAGTTACTTACTCCGCGCCAGCCCCATTCGATCTCTGTGATTCAGGGCTACTTTGCGAGGTGGATGGATTCACAAGCTGGAATGTCACAGTTGAATTCTTAAGGGTCTGCCCCAGTTCCTGGACCGTATCGCGTAAGATGGAATCCAGTTGAAATGAGGTACTCAATTTCGCAGCAACTTCCGAGAGGAAGGATTCACGGGTTGCGCGTTTTTGTGCCTCTTCCAGCAGGCGTGTTCCTTCGAGCGCCAGGGCAACCCGTTCTGCCGTGGCTTTTACCATGAGCAATTCGTCCTCTGTCCAGATATGAGAGCCATCTGAGGCATTTAATCTCAGGCGTCCAATAGTTTGGCCTCGCAGTTGCACAGGAACCAGCAAGGACTCGTTTTCTCTATGCGGCCGGTTTTTTTCCCGTAACGGCTCTGATTTAATTCCATCATAGCGATACCCCTTCGTCTGAATCGCTTCTGTATATCCTCTCCAGGCACGCCTGGAGGCCCCTAAGGACTCGACATTTGCCTCCCGTAATGCCCGTTGCGATTCTTCGAAAAGCAATGCGTTTTGGAGAGCAATTCCTACCTGATCTGCGAGGATGGATAAGGTTGCGGTATCGTCCTCGGTAAAATCGTTGGCCCTCTCAGACTGGATATCCAAAACCCCGATAATTTCGGCTCCGGATTTGAGCGGCAACACCAGCTGAGATCGAGTCCCGAGAAGATCGGAGTCGGGAGAAAGGGATTTGTCTGCGTCCAAATCGAGGGCGATGCGAGGCTGCCCGGTTTGTGCCACCGAACTGACCATGCCCAATTGGCCCACTGAAATACGATGCCCACGATCGATCATCATCAAACCGGCCTCCGTGTTTGCGGAGCGAAGTATGGCAAACTGTTTTTGTTCATCCAGTAAAAAAATCGCGACATGCTGGTAGCCAAGCTGGCTGCTGATGATCGCTGGAATGGATGTAAGCAACTCCTCAAAATTCCGGAGGACCGTTGCCGTCCGGGTGACCTCCGTGACCGCGTGAAGTTTTCTTGTCCTGTTTTCCAGCTGGCTGTTTGCGCTCAACAGATCGAGAGTGCGCGCCTCCAGCTCGGTCTGTGTGGCGTTGAGACTTGTGTTCGCGGATTCTAGTTCCTGCAAATGTCTTCGGGAGCGTTTTAATGCATTTTCCAGACCGGTAATCAGCAGCAGGATCAGGACACCGTTCAGAATAAAGACAACGGTGACATCTCGGGCAAAAGATAGAATTGGGTAGGCGGGTACGACGATGAGTTCATTCTGTTCGGCATACGCCAGAGCAAAACCAGAGAGCGCACTGAGCACAGTGAAGCTCAGGGCAGCGGGCCAACCCAGTAACAAACCAGACATCAAAATGATGGCAAAGTTTGTAAGATATGATGCGTCTTTGGCTCCAAACCCGGTTGATGCAAGGCCATTCGATGCCATCCAAACCAGGACAACCAGCAGGATCGAAGTGAGCTGGACATGCCCTTTTCTTAACAGAACCAGTCCTGTAATGAAGAGAACGGCAAGCCCGAGCATGATCAGGTCGATAAAGGATAGATCTCTATAGTTTTCCGAAACCCTGATAAATGTCTCAAATAAGAAAACGATGCCCAAAAAGGCAAGTATGATGGCATTCGCATACCTGGCTTTGCGAGTTTTATCCTCGTCTTCCGGGAAGACCGGCGGCCGGAAAATGTTTTTCACCTGTTCCAACATAGATTTACCTATTCATAAATGGATCAGCCACTCGTTTGGCTGTCGTCCGTGCTTATTTCGAGGGTAACTTCAGCCGCACCACCGATCTTGCGACCAAGTTCTTCAACTGCCGTCTGGAGGATTGACTCGAGGTTGCTGACTGCGCCGATCCTGCTGGAAATATCACCGATCGCACGTTCACGGGCGGCACGGCGTTGGGCACTCTCGATCAGACGAGCATTTTCCAGCGCGAGGGCAGCGCGTTCTGCTGCCGCTTCGAGCAGGGAGATCTCCTCAGGTTTCCAGGGTCGCTGACCGTTTTTTGCACGCACATCCAGCACGCCGATCGTCTGCCCGCGCAACCGAATGGGCACCGCGATGGTCGCAGAGGCTTTTTCACGGGCGAGCCTGCCGGTCTGAATAACGGCCTTGATCGATTCACGCCTCGCGTTGTTGTCCAGGGCGACGACGTGTTTTCCGTCGAAGAGAAACCCGCGGGCTTTTGCCTGGCGCGCGAAGCTGGTCCACTCCTGTTGTGTATATTGCTCGAACATGACTCTCGATTCAGTCAGGGCTTTTTTCGTTTCTCCAAATAGACGCGCATTTTCAATGGCGATCGCGATCTGGTCTGCCAGGGTGGTAAGGACACCGATATCTTCCAGAGGGAAGGCATTGGTCTCTGTGCTTTGGACGTCAAGCGAGCCAATGACTTCACCTGCCACACGGAGCGGGATTGCCATCTCAGAGCGTGTGTTCGGAAGATCGGGATTGTTGAAATAGACGGAATCTGCCCCAACGTCCAGGGCAATCCGAGGCTCACCGCGCAAGGTTGAGTACCCGACAATGCTGTGCGCATCCAACGGCAGGCCATGGTGCCGGCCAAGCATTTGCAGTCCTCCCGGACTGTTTGCAGCACGCAAGATAGCGTTTTGACGCTGTGGGTCGAGCAGGAAGATTCCAACATGGTAAAAGCCGAAATGTTGGCTGACAAGCTTTGTGATGGCTGGGAGGAGCGTATCGAGATCCTGCACCGAGGCAATCGTTCGGGCGACGCTGGAGACCGCTTCCAATTGGGAGGCGCGCTTCTTCAGCTCGGACGTCCGCGCTTCCACCTGTTGCTGTAGATTGGTTTGCAGTTCGTTTAGCTGCTGATTGGAAGAGGAAAGCTCCTCCGTAACGGACCGTGATTTGGCAAGAGTACCCTGCAGGCTGGTGATCATCAAATAGATCAAGATCCCAATCAATATTAAGACACCCGTCATATCACGCGCGAAGTTCAATGGTGTATCCAGGGTTGGGGAAAATAATTGAACGGTTTCAGCATATGCAAGTGCCCAACCAGCGAGAATACTTGTCAATGTCAGGATTGTTGCGCTGAACCAGCCGATCAATAATGCAGCAATGAGGATGGGAATGGTATAGGCAAAAAAGGCAATATCGCGAATGCCATCTGCCGCCCAGGCGATGTAGGTCAATGCCCCCCAAAGGGCGAGCACAAAAAGATAACTGGCACCCCGGACATATCCACGGCGCGAAAGTAATAGGACGACTGCGATAAGAACGATCGTTGCTACCAGAATCCAGTTTACCTCTGCAAGGTTCGCATCATTTGCCTGAATTGTGCGAACGAAGAGGATCCCCAGCACCATCAATAGGCAGCTCCAGCCAATCGTGTTTAGAATGGAGGCAGAACGCGATTTGTCCTCATCCCCAGGGAAGACGGGAGGTGCAAATAGCTCGCGAAGGTGGAACTGCATATTATTGCTCTCCCTGTCCGGCGCCGCGCTTCACCGCGCCGGGCTCATCGAGAATTTGGATGGCAACTTCTGTGTCTCCCAGGATGTTGCCGATCTCCCGGACCGTCGTTTGAAGGATTTGTTCGAACCCGGTGGAGGCACTGATGGCTGTGGTCACGCGCGAAATGGATTGTTCGCGATCCGCCCGCAAACGAGCTTCCTCATAGAGACGGGCACTTTCCAGGGCAGCTGCCAGGCGATCTGCTGCTGACTCAATAATCGAGACCGTGCTATTGTCGTAGCCTTCCTTGAGCTTCAGGCTGACGACGCCGATGGTCTGTCCGCGTAGCTTGATTGGGATCGCAACGCTGCGCTCCTTTTCCGTTCCGGCATGCTGGCCATTGGAATTGACGATCTTTCCGCTCGTGAGTACATCACCTGCGAAAGCAGGCAGTTCCGTAATCCGCTCAAGTCGGACATTGTCAAACCGGTAGCCCAGGCTGCCCGTGGCGGTCCCCTGTGTTATCCCTTTCCAGTTGTCGCGTGTGAATTGACCGTAGGCGCTCTCGAGCTCCCTGAGGTTGCGCTCGACTTCCTGCAGCAGGCGGGTTCGCTCGATCGCGGTCGCAAGCTGATCTGCCATCACTTGCATGATTGCTACATCATCCTCGTTGAAGGCTTCCGGCTGGTCGCTTTGAACATCCAGTACACCGATGACGTTACTTTCAACTTTCAATGGCAGAGCCATTTCGGAACGAGTGCTGGGAAGATGCGGATTATTGAAAAATGCAGGATCGGCGCCAGTATCCAGCGCGATGCGGGGTTCGCCCGTGGCGGAGGCCCGTCCCACAATTCCAACTTCTCCTACCCGCAGCCTGTGATTGTTTTCCATCATCCGCTGCCCAGCTTCGGTGGGGGACGCCACCAGTACTGCGTATTCCTTGTTGTTATCGAGAA
>Ga0075429_100000132_pt1 | contig 44733 bp, 43 predicted proteins | sample RhiMetdeltSRZDD3_FD_75295 | JGI IMG/M metagenome (GOLD analysis project Ga0075429, IMG submission 75295) | Populus rhizosphere microbial communities from Tennessee, USA - Rhizosphere MetaG P. deltoides SRZDD3 | ecosystem: Host-associated > Plants > Roots > Rhizosphere > Soil | place: USA...
GCTTCGCCGACGAGCGCATCCTCAAGTCGGTGAAGCGCCGGACCAGGGGATAGCTTCCTCTTGCGTCCCGCCCGATACTGTATAAAAATACAGTATCCGTGGCTACCCTGCAGGACATCCTTCGCCGGCCTTCCGTCTGGCGCGGCGGCGCACTCGCCTCAGTGGCGGCGCCCGCGGTGCCGAGCGGTTTCGCGGCGCTCGATGCCGAGCTGCCCGGCGGCGGCTGGCCGGCAGGCGCGCTGACCGAGATTCTCGCGGCGCGCGAAGGCATGGGCGAATTGCAGCTCGTCCTTCCCGCGCTTGCTGCGCTGACCGCAGAGGGCAAGCAGATCGCCTGGCTTGCGCCGCCGCACTTGCCGTATGCACCGGCGCTGGCCGCCGCTGGCGTGCGGCTCGAATACCTGACCGTGGTGAGGGCGCCGGGCAGGCGCGATGCGTTGTGGGCGGCCGAGCAGGTGCTGCGCGCGGGTGCCTGCCATGCGCTGCTCGCGTGGCTGCCGCGCGCCCGCTATGTCGATCTGCGCCGGCTCGCGGTCGCTGCCGCAGCCAGCCCGGGGCTCGCTCTGCTGTTTTGCCCGCCCGCAGCGGCGCGCGAATCGTCCCCCGCCGTTCTGCGGCTCGCGCTCGACTGGAGCGAAGGGCGCCTGGCGGCAAGAATTCTCAAGCGCCGGGGGATGCCGCTTGCCGCGCCGCTGCGCATTGAGATGAGGAGGCCTGTCCATGCTCTGGGCGGCGCTTCACTTTCCCAGCCTTCAGTCCCAAGCGCTATTGCGCGGGCATGCGCCGCCTGAAGCCGGGCGGCAGGCGCTCGCGGCGGTGGCCACCTGGCTGGGGCAATTTACTCCCCGGGTGACGCTCGAGCCGCCGGACGGCATGGCGGCGGAAGTGCAAGGCAGCCTGCGCCTGTTCGGCGGGATCGGGCGACTCAAGGCGCGTCTTCGCACCGGCCTGGCGGAGCTCGGCTTCGAAGCGTCGCTCGCTTTCGCCGCGACCGCTCGCGCTGCGCTCTGGCGCGCAGCCGGCGGCGGAGATCCGCTCGAAGCGTTGCCGGTCGGGATCACGGGGCTGGAGCCGGACGCGCTTGAGCTTTTGCGCGGCCTCGGCATTCGCACCGTGGGTGAATTGATGCGCTTGCCGCGCGACGGCGTGACGCTGAGGTTCGGCCGCGGGTTGCTCGCCGAGCTCGACCGCGCGCTCGGAAAAATTCCCGAGCCGCGCCTGTTCTTCGTGCCGCCGGCGCGCTTTGCCGCGCGGCTCGAGCTGCCGGCGCCGGTCACGCAAGCCGATGGTGCGCTGTTCGCGGCGCGGCGACTGCTCGTGCAGCTCGAAGGTTTCCTCGCCGCACGCCAGGCGGGCATACGCGGCTTCACGCTCGCGATGCTGCATGATCGCGCGCCGCCCACGCCCGTGACGGTGAGCCTCGCCGCACCGGCTCGCGCGGCGGCGCATTTCCTCCTGCTCGCGCGCGAGCGATTGCAGAGAATCACGTTCGCCGCGCCGATCGAGGCGATCCGGCTCGAGGCGGATGACCTCGAGCCGCTGCCGGGAGCGACGGCGCCATTGTTCCGCGACGCGCGCGCCGCAGGCGAAGACTGGACGCGGCTCGTCGAGCGTCTCGCCGCCCGCCTGGGCGGCGGTGCGGTGCACGGCCTGGCGGTGCACTCCGAGCACCGACCGGAGCTTGCCTGGCGTCCTACCGCGCCCGGCGTGAAAGCGCCCGCGGCGCTCGCGCCTCCGGGACCACGACCGCTGTGGCTGCTCGAGACGCCGCGCCGTCTCGGGGAAGGGGATTTCGCGCTGCTCGCGGGTCCCGAGCGGATCGAGTCGGGCTGGTGGGACGGAAGCGAGGCGCGACGCGACTACTACATCGCGCGCAGTGGCGACGGATCGCTTGCCTGGGTTTATCGCGCCGCAGACGGCTGGTACCAGCATGGCATCTTTGCGTAAGGGCTTGCCGCAATACGCGGAGCTGCACTGCCTCTCGAACTTCACGTTCCTGCGCGGCGCTTCGCACCCGGAGGAGCTGGTCGCGCGGGCCTCGACGCTCGGTTATTCGGCGCTCGCGCTGACCGACGAATGCTCGTTCGCCGGCAGCGTGCGTGCGCACGTCGAGGCGAAGGCGCGCGGGCTGAAGCTGATCCACGGCACCGAGCTGCGGCTCGACGACGGAATGAAAGTGGTGCTGCTCGCAACCGACCGGCATTCCTACGGTGCGATCTCTGCTCTCGTTACCGCGGCGCGCAGGCGCAGCAAGAAAGGAACGTATGTGCTGTCGCCTGGGGACTTGGATGTGTTTCGCGAGAGCGAGGCTTTGCTGCTCGCAGTGCCGGGGGAGAAAAAAGGGTCCGTCCCCATTTTTCTCCAAAAAATAGGGACGGACCCCAGTTTCGCCGGCCGCACCTGGATCGCGGCGGAGCTGCACAGCGGCCCGAATGATCACGCACGGCTGAATGAATTGCGCGAGCTCGCGGCGCTGTGCGGCCTGCCGCTCGTCGCGGCGGGCGATGTGCACATGCATGTGCGCTCGCGGCGCCGGCTGCAGGATGCGCTCACTGCGATCCGCCTCGGCAAGCCGGTCGCCGAGTGCGGTCGCGCGCTGTATCCGAACGGCGAACGGCATCTCAGATTGCGCGCGCGGCTGGCGCAACTCTATCCGCCCGCGTTGCTCGCCGAGACGGTCGCGATCGCCGAGCGGTGCAATTTCTCGCTCGACGAGCTGCGCTACGAGTATCCGCAGGAGCTGGTTCCGACGGGGGAAACCCCGTCCTCGTGGCTGCGCAAGCTCACCGAAGCGGGTCTGTGCCGGCGCTTTAGCGGCGGTACGCCGCCTGCCGTGCGCGATCTCGTGGAGCACGAGCTGCGGCTGATCGCCGAGCTGCGCTACGAAGCGTTCTTCCTCACCGTGCACGACGTGGTGAGCTTCGCGCGCTCGCGCGACATCCTGTGCCAGGGCAGGGGTTCGGCGGCGAATTCCGCGGTCTGCTATGCGCTCGGGATCACCGAGGTGGATCCGGGCCGCATGTCGATGCTGTTCGAGCGCTTCGTTTCCAAGGAGCGCGACGAGCCGCCCGACATCGACGTCGATTTCGAGCACCAGCGGCGCGAAGAGGTGATCCAGTACGTCTACGAGAAGTACGGGCGCGACCGCGCAGCGCTCGCGGCAACGGTGATCTGCTACCGCCCGCGAAGCGCAGTGCGCGATCTCGGCAAGGCGCTCGGCCTGTCGCTCGAGCAGGTCGACCGCGTTTCGAAGCTGCTTTCCTGGTGGGACCAGAAATCCGCGCTGCAGGAGCGCGCCCGCGAGGCAGGGCTCGATCCGCAGAGCCTGCAGGTGCAGCAGCTGCTTGCGCTCGCCCGGATGCTGGTCGGATTCCCGCGCCACCTCTCGCAGCACGTCGGCGGCTTCGTGATCTCGCGCGGGCCGGTCGCCGAGCTGGTGCCGATCGAGAACGCGGCGATGCCCGGGCGCACCGTGATCCAGTGGGACAAGGATGACCTGGAGGCGCTCGGGCTGCTGAAAGTGGACGTGCTTGCGCTCGGCATGCTCTCGGCGATCCGTCGCGCGCTGCACTTCTGCGGCATGAAGGCCATGGACGAGGTGCCGGTCGAAGACCCGGCGGTGTACGAGATGATCCAGCACGCCGACACGGTGGGCGTGTTCCAGATCGAGTCGCGCGCGCAGATGTCGATGCTGCCGCGGCTGCGGCCGGCAAACTACTACGACCTGGTGATCGAGGTGGCGATCGTGCGCCCGGGGCCGATCCAGGGCGGCATGGTGCATCCGTACCTGCGGCGCCGCCAGGGAATCGAGCCGGTCACCTATCCGAGCGCAGAAGTGGAGCGGGTGCTCAAGCGCACGCTCGGCGTGCCGATCTTCCAGGAGCAGGTCATGCAGCTCGCGATCGTCGCAGCCGGTTTTTCGGCTGGCGAAGCCGACGCGCTGCGCCGCTCGATGGCCGCATGGAAAAAGAAGGGCGGGCTCGAGCCGTTCGAAGAGCGCCTGATCCGCGGCATGCTGGAGCGCGGCTACCGGCGCGAATTCGCCGAAAGCATCTACCGGCAGATTCTCGGCTTCGGCGAGTACGGGTTTCCCGAATCGCACTCGGCGAGCTTCGCGCTGCTCGTATACATCTCCGCCTGGATCAAGCGCCACCGGCCGGATGCGTTTCTCGCCGCGTTGCTCAACAGCCAGCCGATGGGTTTCTACGCGCCGGCGCAGCTGGTGCAGGACGCGAGGCGCCACGAGGTCGAGGTGCGGTCGGCCGATGTCTGCATCAGCGGCTGGGACTGCACGCTGGAGAATCGCGCCGTGCGCCTCGGCCTGCGCATGGTCGGCGGATTGTCGGAGGCCGCCGGGCAGCGCATCGTCGCGGCGCGGCCGTTCCACTCGGTGGCCGAGCTTGCGCGGCGCGCGATGCTCAACCGCAAGGACCTGCGCTGCCTTGCGGCCGCAGGCGCGCTGGCGCAGCTCGCCGGCCACCGCCGCCTGGCGCACTGGCTCGCCTCCGGCGCGGAAAGCCGCCCTGCGCTGAACGTGCCCGTCGAAGGCGCCATCCCCGAGCTTGCCGCGCCTACGGAGGGCGAGGAAATCGTCGCCGACTATGCAAGCCTGGGGCTGACGCTCGGCCGGCATCCGCTTGAGCTGTTGCGCAAGCGCCTCGACGGCCTGGGCCTCGCCTCCGCGGAGAGCCTGCGCACCCGATCGCATGGCAGCATCGCCCGTGCAGCAGGGCTGGTGACCTGCCGGCAGCGCCCGGACACCGCGAGCGGCGTAATTTTTGTCACGCTCGAAGACGAAACGGGAACGGTCAACGTCGTCGTCTGGACGAACGTCGCGGAGCGGCAACGCACGGAATTGCTCACTGCGCAACTGCTCGGCGTCGAGGGGCGGATCGAGCGCGACGGCGAAGTCGTTCACCTGGTGGCGCGCCGGTTGAGCGATCACAGCCGGCTGCTCGCGCGGCTCGCCGGGCCTCTGGCGGCGCGTTCGCGCGATTTGGCGCGAACGCGCGATTTTCGATGATTATTTTCCGCCGGCCCTCCTTATAATGCCGCTGACCCGTGCTGCGGACCTCTTGGAATGGCTGAAAAAGCCTACACGGTGACCCTGGCGAGAGATTTCCAGGACCTCATTCCGGAGTTCATCGAGAACCGCCGCAGGGAGCTGCAGGCGCTGCGCGCTGCGCTCGCCGCGGGCCGCTACGACCAGTTGAGCGAACTCGGACATCGCATGAGAGGGATCGGCACATCGTATGGCTTCGACCGCGTCTCGATTCTCGGCGGAGAGATCGAGGACCAGGCGCGCATCGCAGACCGCGACGGTCTCGCGGCGCGCATCGCCGAGTACGCCGAATACCTGGAGCGCGTGAAGGTCGTCTATGAGTGATGTCGTCGGCCCGAGGAAGAAGGTCGCGGTCAAGGACCTGCACTTCGGGATGTACGTCTTCGAGCTGGACCGGCCGTGGACCGAGACGCCGTTCATGTTCCAGGGCTTCACGCTGCGCACCGAGCAGCAGCTCGACGTCCTCAGAAAGTATTGCGAGTTCGTTCATGTCGACCAGGAGCGCAGCGATACGGTTCTCAAGCCGCAGCTGGCGCCCGTCGTGCCGGCAGCGGGTACGCAACTTCCCGCCGGGCCGCTGCCGGGTACGCGCCGCATCGCGCACGTCGAGCGGGTCGAGGTGGAAAAAGAGCTGGCGCCGGCGCGCGACGCGCGGGTCCACGCCGAAGAGCGAATCTCGGAAGTGTTCAACACGATCAAGGCGGGCGGTGCGCTCGACGCAGGTGCCGTGAAGACCGCGGTCACCCGGATGTCGGAGAGCATCATGCGCAACCCGGACGCGCTGATGCTGTTCTCGGCGCTCAAGCAGCGCGGCGGCTATTTTCTCGACCGGGCAATGAACTGCTCGATCTACCTGATCACGTTCACCCGCTTTCTCGGCATGGAGCAGGCCGACATCGAGCGGGCGGGCATGGTCGGGATGAGCCAGGACGTCGGCATGCTGAAGCTGCCCGAGGCGCTGCTGCAAAAGCCCGGGCCGCTGACGCCCGAAGAGATCCTGCAGGTGCGCAAGCACGTCGATCTCGGCGCGGAGAAGATCCAGGAGTCCGGGCTCTCCCCCGATGTCGCGGAGATCGCGGGACAGCATCACGAGCGCGAGGATGGCAGCGGATACCTGCACGGCCTCAAGGGCTCCGAGATGAAGGTCATCGGCGCCTGCGCGGGGATCGTCGACACGTTCGGCGCGATGACCACCAAGCGGCCGTACGCCGACGCGATCTCGCCGTCCAACGTGCTCGGCATCATGCACAAATGGAAGGACAAGATCTTCAACGGCTGGCTGATCGAGGAATTCATCCGCTGCATCGGCGTGTTCCCGGTCGGCAGCGTGATCGAACTGAACAGCGGCGAGGTCGGCATCGTCATCTCGCAGAACACGGTGCGGCGGCTGCAACCGCGCGTGCTCGTGGTGCGCGACAGCAACGGCAATCCCGTGCACCCGCACAAGCTGCTCGACCTGTCGAAGTCACCCAGGGCGACGCCCGAAGAGCCCTATCGCATCCGCCGCACGCTCGAGTACGGCCGCTCCGGGGTCAGCGCGCAGGACCTCTTTCTGTAGAGGAAAAATAGGGACGTACCCCATTTTTCTCTGCGGAGCGAAAAATGGGGTACGTCCCTATTTTTCTTCCGGCAGCGCGTTCCAGATCGCCCGCAGCTGCTCGGGAAGATCCTTCGGCGCGAAGGGCTTGGAGATCGTGCCGGCGGCGCCGAGCGCACGCAGCTCGGCGAGCTCGCGCTGCGACGCTTTTGCAGTAACGAAGACGACCGGCAGCGCGCGGGTTTCGGGCAGTTCGCGCATCTTGCGCAGTAGCGCCGGGCCGTCCATCCCCGGCATCATCCAGTCGAGCACGACCAGATCCGGCCGGAACGCGATCATCGAATCGATCGCCAGCGCCGGGTCGGCGACCAGGTCGACCGTCATCTTGCCGATTCTTTCGAGCGACAGGCGCATGATGCGGCGGATATCGTCGTCGTCCTCGACACAGCAGATGCGGCGCAGCGGTTGGGTGGGCATGCGGATCTCAGTGCGGTCCGGTGCCGACTGCGCCGTGCGCCGGCAGCCTGAAATGGAACGAAGTGCCGCCGCCCTCGCGGTCGGCGTACCAGATCTCGCCGCCCATCAGCTCGATCAGGCGCTTGCAGATCGCCAGGCCGAGGCCGGTGCCTCCCTTCTTGCGCGTGAGCGCCGAATCGGCCTGGGCGAAGCGTCCGAAGATGCGGCTGCGGAATTCCTGCGGGATGCCCGGGCCGCGATCCTCGACCGTCACCTGGACGCGCGAGTCCGCGCACGACGCGCTCAGCTCGACGTGCCCGCCTTCCGGCGAGAACTTCGCCGCGTTCGAAATCAGGTTGGTCATCACCTGCAGCAGGCGCCTGCGGTCGGCGTGCACCAGCACCTTCGGTGGCTCGGCTTGCAGCCTGAGACGGACCCCGAAGCGCTCGGCGTAGGCACGGTTCAGCACGACCGACTCCTGCAACAGCTCGTCGAGCGCGACGTCCTCGGCGTGTAGCGAAAGCCGCCCCGAGTCGATCCGCTCCAGATCGAGGATGTCGTTGATCAGGTCGAGCAGCCGTTGCGCATTGCGTTCCGCGACCAGCGCGAGCTCGGCGGCGTCCTGGTCGAGCGTGCCGAACATCCCGGTGTTGATCAGCTGCAGCGAGCCGATGATCGAGGTCAGCGGGGTCCGCAGCTCATGCGAGAGCGTGGAGGTGAACTCCTTCTTCACGCGCTCTGCCTCGAGCTGCTGCGTGATGTCGCGGCATTGCGCGATCACCGACACGAGCTCCTGCGCCTCGATCAGCGGCGTGAGCGAGAACTCGCAGACGATTTCCAGGCCGTCGCGCCGCACGCAGCGCGCGCGGATTCCGGCCTCCGGGTTCCTGCGGGCGGCGAACTCGGCCCACCAGGCGAGATCGAGCGCGGTCTCGCCCTGCGGAATCAGCGTGCGCACCAGATTGCGTCCGACGAGCTCCGAAGCGGCGTGGCCGAACACGGTCTCCGCGGCGGGATTCATGTCGAGGATCGTGCCGTTGGCATCCATCTCGAAGACCGCGATCGGGGCGCGCTCGGAAAAAAGCGCGAGCTTGCGGCCGGAAGCCTGGATCTCGCGCTGCGCGTCGAGCAGCTCCTGGATCTGGTCTTCGATGCGCAGGTTGAGCGTGTGATGCTCTTCGGTGAGCCTGCGATAGGACTGGCGCAGCCGGTAGCCCGACTCGAGCACGTGATGCAGCCGGTAGGTAACGCCGACGCTGACGATGTAGAACAGCGGCAGCACCAGCGCGATTTCCGTGAAGAGCCGGCTGCCGGAGGTCGCCAGCACATAGGTGAACGGACCGACGATGCACGCGGCGTACGTGGCGAAGAGGGGCCAGGAGGCAGCGAACAGCGCGATTCCGGCTGAGGTTGCGCCGACGAGCAGGATCGTCAGGAACACACGCTCTTCGTTCGAGTTCAGAGGAAACAGGACGCCCGCGGCGAGACCCCAGCAGGCGCCGATCGCGAGCGCGCAGATCGCGAGCCAGCTCAGCCAGCGCTTGGCGTGCATACCGTCGCCTGCGTGCCGGTATGCGAAATACAGCCCGGCGCTCGCGACCGTTACGACCAGCACGAGTCCCCACCAGAGGATGACCGTCTGGCTGAGCTCGAGCTCCCAAAGCTCGTACGTGGCGAGAGCGCCGATGACGAACGTCAGCGCGATCCCGATCGGAAGCTGGCTGTAGAGGTGCGAAACTCGCTCGGCGAGCACCGCGTTCGCGTCGATCGTGGCGGGCGGGGCCTGCTCGGAATCCGCGGAGTGGTTCATCGCTGGCAGGAAGGCTTCCTGCCGGATTATAGCTACGGGCCCCTGCGCCCGGGTCTCAGAGCGATTTGGGGCTGCGGATCACGCCGACGCCGATCCCTTCGATCGCGAGCGCATCGCGCCGCAGGTCGACCTCGATCGGCTCGAAGTCCGGATTCTCGGGAAGCAGCTGCACGCTGTTGCCGCGGCGCCGGTAGCGCTTGACTGTCACTTCGTCCGCGAGCCGCGCGACGACGATCTGCCCGGAGCGCGCTTCATGCGTGCGGTGTACTGCGAGCAGGTCGCCTTCGAGAATCCCGGCGTCCCGCATCGACATGCCGCGCACGCGCAGCAGATAGTCGGCACGCGGCGTAAAGAGGTTGGGATCGAGCTGGTAGCGGCCGGTCAGGTGCGCTTCCGCGAGCATCGGACTGCCCGCGGCGACGCGGCCGATGACCGGCAGCTCCATCAGCCGGCCGTGGCGTGCACTCGGGCGCGAATCGAGCACGCGAATCCCGCGGGACGCGCCGGCCATGATCTCGATGACGCCTTTCTTCTCCAGCGCCCGCAGGTGCTGCTCGGCGGCATTCACCGAGCGAAAGCCCATCGAGCGCGCGATCTCGGCACGCGTCGGCGGGAACCCGGACACCTCGGTCAGCTCGCGGATCAGGCGCAGGATCTCGGCCTGCCGGTCGGTCAGCGGGTCCATCGCACCCCCGGTACTGTAGCTTCGTCCATGGGTGGGATTATATCCAGTATCGGGTTTGCCGCAAAACGGGCTCCGGCAGCCGCAGGTTATATAACGGGGGCACCGGTACCTTGGTGCCGGGTACTACGACCTTTGGGCCGTAGACGCGATTTCCGACGCATCGTATAAAAGCGTCCTGCGGAGGGGCGGAAATGGCGACTATCACCGGCAACAATGGCAAGAACACGCTGATCGGCACGAACAGCAAGGACACCATCGTCGCCCTGGATGATGACGATATCGTCGCCGGCCTCGGAGGCAACGATTCGATCGACGGCGGCAACGGGAACGACTCGCTTTTCGGCGGAACGGGCAACGACACGATCCTTGGCGGTCTCGGTGCCGATCTGATTCACGGCGGCGCCGGCAACGATCTGATCGGGCTGAGCGACAGCTCGCGCAACGCGAGTCCTGGCGGTGGAGCCGGCGACGTCCTCTACGGCGACGGGTTCAACAACTTCACTCTCGTAGGCGGCAGCGTCGTCGGACAGGACCCCGTAGGCGAGACCCAACGCGGCGACGACGTCATCTACGGCACCGCTGACGCCGACACGATTTACGGCGACAACGGCGACGGCAGCAACGCCGAAGGCCACGACACGATCCTCGCGGGAAGCAGCGCCGATCTCGTCTACGGCGAAGGCGGTAACGATTTCGTTTCCGGCGAAGGCGGCAGTGATTTTCTTTCAGGCGGAGACGGCAAGGACACCCTCTCGGGCGGAGAGGGCAACGATACGTTGACCGGTGGCGGGGCCGCCGATGTGATCGATGGCGGTATCGGAGACGACCGCTTCGTCTACAACGCTGCCTCGGACTCGGCGGGGAACAAGTACGACACTGTCAGCGGATTCGCGTCCGGGTTCAACTATGCCAGCGGCGACAAGATCGATATCACTGCCTTGGGGGGACCGGGCAGCGATCTCAAGTGGACGAGCAACATCGTCCCATCACCGTCCGGCATCGCTACCGCGTGGTATCAGGCGGTTGCCGGAGGGGTGACGCTGCTTGCCGACGTGAACGGCGATGGGGCGGCCGATTTTCAGGTGTTGGTGCAGGGCGTGTCATCACTGAGACACAGTGACATTCTCGGCGTGATCAACAGCGATATTTCCCCGATTGGTGAAATCACGAATGACGGCGATCCCGTGACCGAGGAAGGAGCCGCTTCTGCCGGTGACAGCACCGCCTCTGGAGTGGGACTTCTGGGTGAGGATGGCGACGGAGACGCCGTGCTTGTTGCCAACCATGGGATCCAGGACGGCGTGTACGGGACGCTCTTTCTTTCGCCTGATGGAATCTGGGAATACACGCTCGACAACTCGAGGCAAGCCACCGAAGAACTGGCCGAGGGGCAGTCCGTTACCGACGTCTTCGACTACGCGCTCACGGATGGTCTATTTGTCAGCAATCCCATCAACATTGTCATTACCGTTACAGGCTCGAACGATGCGGCGGTAATCACGGGCAGCACTACTGGCCTCACTTCGGAGAATCTCACCCACGCGTTGGGTTTCGTGCGATACGGAGTTCCGGCAACCGGAGATCTGCACTCGGAAGACGCGGACGGCGTCGCCGACGCGTTTCAACCAGTCGCAGTCGCGGCGAGCGATTTGGGCTTCGGCACCTACGGTGTAACGTCGAGCGGCGAGTGGACGTACACGCTGGACAACGCGAATGCGGCTGTACAGGCGCTGACCGCGGGAGATTTTCCCATCGACACGTTCACGGTGTATGCGGCGGACGGCACGCCGCAGGTGGTTTCGGTCACCGTCATCGGTCAAAACGATGCGCCGGAAGTAACCGCTCCGGCTTCGCAGCACGCGCTAGCAGAGGTTCCGCTCGTCTTTAGCGGCGCGAGCGGCAATCCGATCAGTGTCGCGGACCAGGAGAACGGGATTCTGAGTGTTACGCTGAACGTCGGAGGATCGGATTTTCTTACTCTGAGCGGGACCGACGGACTTGCCTTCACGCAAGGCGACGGGACGACGGATCACTCGATGGCGTTCAGCGGCTCAGTCGCCGACATTAACGGCGCCTTGGATGGCATGAGCTTCCTGCATCCGGCCAGCATCTTCAACCAGGCGCTGCTGACGATCAGTGTAAGCGACGGAGCTCGAACCAGCGTGGACGTCGTCTTCGTTACAGTCGCCGGTGGCTTTCCCCCTCTGCCTGTTCCAGTTGGCGGAATCAGTGGGGGAGTCCTTACGATCATCCCAGGCGAGGGGGGCAATGACACTCTCGTTGGCGTGTCAGGCAACAACTGGATAGCCGGCGGACCCGGTGACGATCTAATGACCGGTGGCTCCGGAAACGACGTCTTCCAATGGGCCAGTGGCGATCAGGGCGCACCGGGATCTCCCGCAGTGGACACGATTACCGACTTCGTCGACGCAGGCGACGTGCTACGGCTGAGCGATCTCTTGGTTGGCGAGTCGCACAACGGAACCGATACCGGAAACCTCGACGGCTACCTCGACTTCAGCTACGGCTCGGGTGCTACGACGGTTAGCGTGAAATCGAGCGGCTCGGGAGCTGCGGATCAGGTGATCGTTCTGAACGGGGTCGATTTGGCTGCTGGTACTTCGAGCGACAGCCAGATCATCGCGAATCTGTTGGCTGCGGGAAGACTGATCACGGACTGAGAGCGGTCGGGTTGGAAGCTCGCGCGGCCGAGGCTTGCTACACTTCGTTCGCGATGAAACCTGTAGAGAGCAATCCGTTCAGTCGTACCGCAATGCTTGGGCTTGCGACAGCGTCTCTTGCGCTCGCGGGCTGCGGCAGCATCGACCTCTGGCCGTTCGGCAGCGCCAAATCCCCGGAGGTGTCGCGCAAGCCGGTAAACGCGACCGAGTACCTGTGCAATAACGACCGGCGCCTGTATGTGCGTTACCTCGACAACGGCGCGTCGGCGTGGGTGATCTTTCCGGAACGCGAGTTTCGCCTCGACAAGGTCGCCTCGGCCTCCGGCACGCGCTACAGCAACGGCATCGCGATGCTCGAGAAGGACGGCGACGACGTCAGCCTGCGCGATGGCCCGACCGTTGCGTTCACAGGATGCAAGCCGGCGGGCGACGCGAAATCGGTTTCCGGCTGACCTGACTTCAGCGGCGGCCGGCAAGCAGTTCCAGCCGCGCATAAGCCAGTCCGGCGAGCGCGCCGGCGAGGTGCGCTTCCCACGAGACGCTGCCCTTCGGAAAGACGATGCCGAGGAAGATGCTCGTGCCGTAGAAGAACGTCACCAGGCAGGCAATGAGCAGCGAACCGATCGATTGCCGGAACACGCCCTGCCCGACGATGAAGCCGAAGTAGCCGAACACGAGTCCGCTTGCGCCGATATGCGTGCCGCTGCGCGCGATGAGCCACGTGAGCGCTCCGCCGGCGACGACGATGAACGCGGTGGCAGCGAGGAATCGCGCGTTGCCGGCCATCAGCGCCACCATGCCGCCGAGCACCGACAGGACGACCAGGTTGTTGACGAGGTGTACGTTGCTGACGTGCAGAAAAGGTGCGGTTACTACTCCCGGCCAGAACCCGTCCTCGCCGCGAGGCTGGATTCCGTAGCGATCCCATGCGTGACCGAGCACAAAGGCGTTGAAGATGTGCACTGCGATCATCGCGGCCATCAGCGCCGCGAGTGCCTTGAATGCCCTGAACCGCGAAGGCCAATCCATCCGCCTCATGGGGCGATTATCGCAGGCGGGTAGAATCGGGCGATGCTGATTCGCTCGTTGCTCGACACGGACCTGTACAAGTTCACGATGATGCAGGTAGTGCTGCATCATTTTCCGGGCGCTCAGGTGGAATACCAGTTCAAGTGTCGCACTCAAGGGGTGGACCTCGCGAGCCACATCGACGCGATTCGCACCGAGGTCGCGGATCTTTGCAAGCTGCGGTTCGACGAGTCAGAGCTCGCGTACCTGCGCGGATTGCGTTTCATGAAGTCGGACTTCGTGGACTTCCTCGCGCTGTTCCAGTTCAACGAGAAGTACATCCATATCGGGCGCAAGGCGGACAAGGGCATCGACATTACGATCCGGGGCCCGTGGCTGCACACGATCCTGTACGAGATCCCGGTGCTGGCGATCGTATCCGAGGTGTACTTCCGGCGCACGCAGCCCAATCCCGACCTGGCGGAGGGGCGGCGCCGGCTGCAGGTCAAGATGGAGCTTATTCGGACCGTCGAATCCGCTGAGGAGCTGAAGATCTCCGATTTCGGCACGCGGCGCCGCTTCTCGCTCGGCTGGCAGGACGAGATCATCGCCACGCTGAAGCGCGAGGTGCCGCAGTACTTCGCCGGAACGTCGAACGTGCTGCTGGCGATGAAGCACGGTGTCACGCCGCTCGGCACCATGGCGCACGAGTACATGCAGGCGTGCCAGGCGCTCGGTCCGAGGCTGCGCGACGCGCAGGTCTTCGCGTTCGACAAGTGGGCGCAGGAGTATCGCGGCGACCTCGGCATCGCGCTCTCCGACACCTACGGGATGAACGCGTTCCTGCGCGACTTCGACATGTATTTCTGCAAGCTGTTCGACGGCGCGCGCCACGACTCGGGCGACCCGTTCGAATGGGGCGAAAAGCTGATCGCGCACTATCAGAAGAACCGCGTCGACCCGCGCACCAAGACGCTGATTTTCTCGGACCAGCTGACGTTCCCGCTGGCGATCGAGATCTCGCGGCGCTTTCGCGGCCGCGCGAAGACCTCGTTCGGCATCGGCACGAACCTCACCAACGACCTCGGATACGTGCCGATCAACATCGTCATCAAGATGACCGAGTGCAACGGGCAGCCGGTGGCCAAGGTATCCGACGCGCCCGGCAAGACCGTCAGCAAGGACGAGCGCTACCTCGCCTACCTGCGCCAGGTGTACGGCCTCGAGTCGACCCCGCTTTGATGCGGGGCGGCCGCACTGCGGCCGCCGTGCTGGCGGCGGTCTTCACGCTCAACCTGCTCGGCCGCGGCGCCGGCGAAACCTACGCGGTATTCCTGCTGCCGCTCGAGCGCGAGTTCGGCTGGGCGCGCTCGCAGCTGACGAGCGTGTATTCCGCCTATCTGCTGATCGGCGGCTTCATGGCGCCGCTGGTGGGACTGGTGTTCGACCGCCTCGGGCCGCGCGTCGTCTACACCGCGGGGTTGGTATGCCTCTCCGCCGCCTTCCTGCTCGCTTCCACGCTGGGCGACCTGTGGCAGTTCTACGTGTTCATCGGCGGAATGATCGGCGCCGGCGTCGGACTGCTCGGCATGGTGCCGGCTTCGGCGCTGCTGGTGCGCTGGTACCGCGCGAAGATCGCGACCGCCATCGGCATCACGTTCGCCGCCGGCGGGATGGGCGGGCTGCTGTTCGTGCCTTCGGTGCAGGCGCTGCTGGAGACGTTCCACTGGCGGACCGTGTACCAGATTCTCGGACTGGTGATGCTCTGCGCGGCGCCGCTTGCCGCGCTCGCCGTGCCGTGGGCCAGGTTCGTAGCCGGCGACCCGGAGTTTCGGATCGAGCGGAAGGCTCACGCGGCCGCGGAGGGATGGACGCTGCGCAAGGCGATGGGCACGCGGCTGTACTGGGCGCTCGTCCAGGTGTTTTTCTTCACCTCGATCGCGATGTTCACGGTGCTCGTGCAGGCGGTCGTGTATTTCATCGACATCGGCTTCACGCCGATCGTCGCTGCGACGGCGTACGGACTGACCGGGATGTTTTCGGTGATCTCCGTCTCGGGCAGCGGGTTTGCCTCGGACCGCTTCGGCTACCGCAAGACCGTAACCGCGAGCTTTGCCGGAACCGCGACCGGCGTGCTGCTGCTACTGGCGCTGTCGTACGCGCCGTCGGCTCCGCTGCTCGTCGCGTTCGTCATCGTGTTCGGGTTGTGCATGGGGGTACGCGGACCGATCGTGTCCTCGATTGCCACGCGCCATTTTGCCGGCCCGAAGGTTGCGACGATCTACGGCACGATCTACGCGATGAACGCGATCGGCGCCGCGATCGGCTCACTGATCGGCGGCGTTCTCCACGATCTCACGGGGGGCTATCGCGCGTGTTTCGTCTTCTCGCTGTGCGCGATCAGTCTGGCTGTCGCACCGTTCTGGACGGTGCGGGCCATGAAGGAGGATCGGGCGGCGTGAGCGAGCGCCGCCCGCTGCGCCCCCTTACTCGCGGTGCTCGTGCCCGCGGCCTTCGACCCAGATCACGTGCCTGAAGATCTTGTAGCCGCGACCGAAATCGAGCATGTACGTTTGCACCTGGCCGTTCTTCTTCGAAGCGACCAGCTTGCCCCACTGCGAGGGGTGGTCGGCATCATGCTCTGCGATGTGGCGGGGCATCTCGGCTGCGGAAGCGGCCGCCTGTGCGACGGTGGTCGTCGTGTCCAGGTGACTGTAGATTGTCACCAACTGGTTATAGTCGTGCGTGTTCGGGTGCTGGTTAGATTCTGGATTATTCGTGTAATCCATGCACGTGTTCAGATTCGGGTTGCTGAAGTTTTCGTCCTGATGATCCAATCCGAACGTATGCCCGACCTCCTGGCACATCACGAGATTGCGCCATGCGGACGTGTTGTACGCAGCCGTGTTGAAGTACGTGTCGTTGAGCTTCGTCGTGCCCTGGACGATGTGCGTCCCGCTGGTCCAGATCGATGCAATTCCGAGCCAGCCGTTGTTGCCGTATCTTTCGTTGCAGACTTCCACCTGGCCCGAGGTCGCACGACATTTCCTCGGCGTGGTTCCTCCGGCAACGATGCTCGTGTTGAGCACCGAGGACTGGGTCCAATCGGTCGATGTGGTGACGAGGATAGACTGCCACTGCGACGACAGGTTGTTGCCGAGCTTCAAGTTGAACGGATTGCTGGTCCGGGCCCAGTGGTAGCTGCCCCACGAGTGAGTGGCCGAAACCTGCGTCGGCGCACCAAGGGCAAAGCTCACAGCAACAGCACATGCGAGCGCCTTCAGCGATGGCAATTTCATGATCGGGCTCCCTGAGCGAAATCGAAGTGGCGCGAGAATACTCCACACGCTGGCTTTGTCTACCGTACAAACGTATCGACGAAGGCAATTGGTGACAAAAATCACATCGCCAGGCCGTCGCCGGGAAGCGACACCGGAGGATGAGGCCGGTCGTCATTCAATACCAGCTCTTCATCCAAACCCAGCGCGTCCAGGTTTCGTCCGTGGGCAATGGTTGGGCGGAAATGATCGGATAGAAATAGGCGAACATCGCGGCCGCAAGTGCGGTAACGCAGGCGAGGATGCGCACGCCGCGCGCTCCCCAGGAGGCGAAGAAGGCGGCGATCACCAGGCACAGCACGACCGCCGAAAGGTTGTAATAGTAGAAAAAACCGATCTTCTTGGGGATGAGCGCCCAGATGCCGATCGAAAATGCCCAAAGGCCAGCCATTGCGTTCAGTTGCTGTGTGCGCTGCTTCATCCAGCCGCTTGCGCAGGCCAGCACGACCGCAAGGCCGCCCCAGTAGACCATGGGATTACCGATGAGCAGCACCGCTTGATAGCTGTTCGCCGTCTTGGCGAAGAGATACCAGATCGGCCGCAGCATCAGCGGCCAGGTCCACCAAGCGCTCTGGTAGGGATTGGGCGCCATGTGGCCCGATTGGGTGCGGAGCATTTCCGACTGGAAGCCGATGAGCTGGTCCAGGGTCAGTAGGCTCCGGGTGTAGAGGAAGGCCGGCCAGAAAGTGACGAAATAAGCGGCCAGCATCACAAGGCCCAGCTTGCCGACGTCCGCGATCACGTGGCGGGCGACGAACGCCATGTCATGCTCGCGCGCACGGGATTTGGCCCATCCTGCGGCGCCCAGAAACAGTGCGGCATAGGGGGCCGCCAGCCATTTCGCGCCGATCGCAAGACCCAAGGCCATAGCACCGAGGTATTCCCAGCGCCGGGCGCCCGGTCCGGCTTCCCGCGCCTGCAGCAGGCAGCCGGCGCCGAGCAGGATCAGCGCCGTCATCGGCATTTCGAGCATGGCAATGCGCGCCTGAATGAAGTGGGTCTGGTTAAACACGAGCAGCAATGCGGCGAAGGTGGCGGCCCACAGGTCGCGCAGCAGCAACAGCGCGACCCAGAACAGCGCAGCGACGGCAATGGCTGCGAACAGCGCGCTCGGCAAGCGCCAGCCGAGGCTATCGTCGCCGAACAGCAGCATGCCGGCCGCGATCATGGTCTTTGCGAAGAGTGGATGCTCGATGTTTACCGGTCCCGAGCCTTCGAGCAGCGCCCGCGCCGCCGGCAGATAATGTGTCTCGTCGAAATAGGGCGCCGCCGGGCGGGCAATATTCAAGGCGAACAGGACAAAGCTGCCGAGCGCGAGCAGGCCCGCGACTAGCCATGAGACCCTGACCGATCGCTCACCATGAGGCTTGTTCGGCGGGATCGGCTTGTTCTGCCGGATGAGTTTCTTGCGGGCCATGCCGGGATCGGGTCAGAACGAGCTGGTGTCCGTCTGGCCGGACTCTATCGAAAGCGGCGATCAACTCATCATAGTCGATCGCCGAGTACGCTGGCGATAAGCCCGCGGTGAGTCCCCCGGCGAGTTCCTGGATGCAGGTCGAAGGAGTCAACCCGACCCTGACGATTCCTCGTTGGCTACCGCTCCTCCTTGATTGCATGTTGCTCCAACGCGCCCCAAGCGACGCGCGCAATCACGGCGGCCCGCGACGTTACGCCGAGTGTGCGGTACAGCGCATGCACATGCTGCTTCACGGTGCCTTCCGTGATATTCAGTTCGCTCGCGATTTCCCGGTTGCGGCGGCCGGTGAGCAGCAGGCGCAGAACCTTTGTCTGGCTCGCGGTGAGGGCCTGATTCGTTTGATGCAATAGACGCTCATCCGGCCCCGCCTCTCCAAGGACCTCCGGCGGAACAAAAATCCCTCCTGCCGCGACGAATTGAAGGCCCGCGATCGCCAGCGACGGCGCCATCGTCTTGGGAAAGTATCCAAGCACTCCGGCATTGAACGCCGCGAAAATCGCCGCGCGGCTGGCATTCGACGAGCGTATGACGACGGGTGCTGCGGGAAACAGCGTCCGCAGGCGTGTAAGCACCTCCATGCCGAAGCGTCCCCGCAGTGCGGGCTCAAGTAAAACGAGCTCTTGTTCGGAAAAAACCTGCTGCTCGAGCGCAGCCTCCACGTTTGGCGCAAAGCGAGTCCCCAATCCGGCGAAAGCAGAACTCAGAATCGCGGTAACGGCGTCTTGGGTCCCTCGCTGGTCGTCGATGACGAGCACACTGTGGAAACTGCGGGGCTGAAGAGGATCAGCAGGGTCCAGCAGAGCCATCGTCATAGCCCGCGATCAGCGTTCCCGCATTGGCGCTAATTGCTTGAGCACGTGTTTCCCCCGAGAAACTCGCCGATTGGTTGCCCGGTTACCTTAATTTCGGGCGACTAGATCAGACTAGGGGAGGGTACTCGAAAATTGTTCAAAACTGAACAAATCTGGTCGCCATATAACTGGTTATATAACTAAAGTTATGGCGCGCACCCGACAGTTCGTCCGCTCGACCTACGAAATCAGCCCCCCTTCGCGCGCCTCGCGCTCGAGCGCCTCGCGAAATCCCGGGTGTGCGATCCGAAGCATGCGCTTCGTCCGCTCGCGCAGCGTGCAGCCGCGCAGGTCGGCGGCGCCTTGCTCGGTGACGATCACGCCGGCCTCGCTGCGCGGGGTGGCCACAGGACCTGAGAGCTTGCCGACGATGCGCGAGGCCTTGGTGCCGACCGCGGAAGGCAGGAGGACCAGCGACACCCCGCCGGGCGACTGGTTGGCGGCGCGGATGAAGTCGAGCGCGCCCCCGACCGCGCCGACGTAGCTGCCGCCGGCCACCTCGGCGTTGACCTGCCCGGTGAGATCGACTTCGACCGCAGAATTGATCGCAACGAAGCGCTCGATGCCAAAGAGCACGCGTGGATCGTGCGTGTATTCGGAAGAGCGCAGTTGCACCAGGGGATTCTGGTGGGCGAAGTCGAAGAATTTCTGCGTGCCGAATACCTGGCCGCCCACGACCTGGTCGATCACTCCGCGCTCGGCGAGATCGACGATGCCGTCGCCGACCGCGCCCGAGTGCACGCGGAGAGTATTGTGGCTCGGCAGAAAGCCCAGGATCGCACCCGGAAGCGAGCCGAGGCCGAATTCCAGCGTTGCGCCGTCCGGAATGAATGCGGCTGCATGGCGTGCGATCGTGCGCTCCAGCTCGCCCGGAGCGCCATAGGGGAGGGCGACCGGCGCACGGGACGACGGCACCGCGAGCGCAAAGTCGCTCTCACGCAGCAGGCGCTCGGTATAAGTCCACGGGATGCGCTCGTTCACTTCGGCGACGATCGCGCGACACGCTTCGAGCGCGGGAATCAGGTATTCGGCCGCGAGGCCCAGGCTGTATTCGCCCTTTGCGTTCGGCGGGCTCACCTGGATCAACACGACGTCCGCGGGAATCGCGCGCGCGCGGATCAGCGCGCCGAGCCGCGAATACGGATGCGGATGAATGTCGAGCACGCCCGCGTCTGCGAGCGCGCGATTGTGTCCCGCGCCGCAGTACGAAGTGAGGCGCAGGTGATCCGCATGCTGCGGCTTCACGATGCCGGAATAGTTGACGCCGAGAAAGAGCGTCGCGCCGGAAAACGCCGCGCGCTGCGCGACCAGCGCCTCGGTGAGCGTCTGCGGCTCGGCACAAGCCATGCCGCAGACAATGCCGTCGCCTGGACGGATCACGCGCGCGAGATCTACGCTCACGCGAGGATGCTACCATTCGCCGCTCTGCCGACGGGAGAGGAAGCGATGCTCGATGAGCATGCACTCGATGTGCTTTTCCGTGAGGCCCATTCGACTCACGCGTTCACGGAGCCCGTCACCGACGAGCAGCTTCGCGAGCTATACGAGCTGATGAAATGGGGGCCGACGACGTTCAACACGCAGCCGGGGCGGTTCGTGTTCGTGCGGTCGAAGGAAGCGAAAGAAAAGCTCGCGCCCGCGTTGAGCGCGGCCAACCACGACAAGACGATGCAAGCGCCGGTGACCGCGATCGTCGCCTACGACCTGCATTTCTACGACAACCTGCCACGCACGTTTCCGCATCGCCCGGACGCGAACAAGGCATTCCTCGGCGAGGAAAAGAAAGCGCATGCGGAGCGCACGGCGTTCCGCAACGGCACGCTGCAGGGCGCCTACATGATCATCGCAGCGCGGGCGCTAGGGCTGGACTGCGGTCCGATGTCGGGTTTCGACAATGCAAAGGTCGATGCCGCCTTCTTTCCCGACGGACGCTGGAAGAGCAATTTTCTGTGCAATCTGGGCCGCGGCGACCCGGCGAAAGTAATACCGCGCAACCCGAGGCTTACCTTCGAGGAGATGTGCCGGATCGTCTGACGGCGGGCCGAGCGCCCTTGTCGTCGAATTCGTAATGCAGGACGAGCTGGTCGCGCACGGGACCCGACAGCCGCAGTTTCACCGCCCACTCGCCGGCCATCTCCAGATCGAGCCGCGCCTCGTAGTCGCCCGGCTTCTTTCCCGGCTTCGCCTTCACCGGCTTGATGTTGTGCGCCATCGGCATCGACGGCATGTCCGCGCCGATCGACAGCTCAACGCCTGTCAGTGCCGCGCCGCCGCGCGCCAGGCGGATCACGCAATCATAGACATGCTCGGTCCTGGTGGGCGTGCAATCGAGCTCGGCGCGCGTTCCCTGCGCGCCTGCGGGCAGTGCAGCGAGACCGAGCAATCCGAGAAGCAGGACTTTCATGGTCTCTTGAACGCGCGAGCATGGATCCAGTGCACGACGCGCTCATCCAGCAACCCGCGCGGACGGAACACGAGAAGCACGGCGACCAGCCCGCCGAACACGATCATTCGGTAGCCTTGGAACACCCGGGTGCCTTCCAGCAGGCCGAGATCGACGAGCACGCCGAGAAGGGGGCCAAAAGCGGTTCCCAGGCCGCCGATCAGCGCATACGCGAGGCTGTGCACGCCGAGCATGATGTCGAAGTTGCGCGGCTCGATGTACGTGTTGTGATGCGCGAACAGCACGCCGCCGAGCGCGGCGAGCGCTCCCGCCGCAGCAGCCACGCCGAGCTTCAGGCGGTTCACGTCGACACCGAGCGATGCCGCGAGCTCGGGATCGGCGCCGATCGAGCGCAGCGTGACGCCCAGGTGCGAGCGTTCGATCCGCACAAAGGCCACGAGTATGATGAAGAGCAGGCCATAGACGATCGCGAGATACTCGAGCGGCTCGACGCCGCGCTCGAACACCCAGCGGATGCCGCGAAAGCCCTGGGTGCCATCCGGCCCGACGAGCGCTCCGCCGATTTCGCGCTGAAAATGCAGCAACTCGAACAGGATGCGCGCCATCTCCGCCGCAGCGAGCGTCGCCATCGCAAAATAAAGGCCGCGCAAGCGCAACGTCGGCAGCCCGATCAGCACGGCGGCGAGCGCGCCCGAGGCCATCGCCGCAAGCGCGGCGAGCGGCAGCGGCACGCCATAGATCGCGGTCAGCACGCCTCCCGCGTAGGCGCCGACGCCGAAAAACGCCTGCTGGCCGAACGACATCTCGCCGGCGATCAGCAGCAGATACGCCGAGAGCGCGAGGAACGAGAACAGCCCGATGTTCGTCAGGACGCCGACCGAGTACTCGTCCATCGGGTCATCCAGGCAGGACGCAGCGCGAGCAGCACGAAGATCAGCAGGTATGCGATCAGGTCGCGCATTTGCGGACCGAAATACCATTGGCTGTGGGCTTCGACCAGCCCGAGCACGAGACCGCCCGCGACGGCGCCAGGCAGCGATCCGAGGCCGCCAAGCATCATCGCCAGCATGCCCTTGACCGTGGACCACATGCCCAGCATCGGCGTGACCTGCTCGTGGCTTGCGGCGATCAGGAATCCGGCCAGCCCGCCGATCGCCGAGGCGAGCGCGAAAATGCGCACGAACACCGATGACAGGTTGATGCCCGCGAGCTGTGCGGCAACCGGCACGTCGACGACCGCGCGTACCGCCAGACCGAAACGCGTGCGATAGAGGATCGTGTACAGCAACGCGCACACCGCGACGGCGGCGAGCAGCAGGTAGAGCGATTCGACGCGAAGAAAAAACTGCCCGAAGCGCAAGGGCTCGCCGGTGTGCAACGGCGGGAACGCGTACAAGTGCTGCGGCAGCGCCAGGATCGCGGCTTCCTCGAACTGCATCCAGAGCGCGAAGCTCGCGACCATCGCGGCGATCGACCCGCTCGATGCGCCGGCGCGCGGGCTGCCGCGCGACGGATAGTGGGGCGCAAAACAGAGACGTTCGACGTACGCGCCGGCGAGCACCGTAGCAGCGATCGTCAATAGCGCGAGCACCAGCAGATCGGCCTGGAAATGGAGGCTCGTCCAGGTTGCGAAGTACACGCCGAACAGGATCGCGGCGCCATACGACAGGTTGACCCGGCGCAGCACCCCGAAGATCAGCGTGAACCCGACTGCGAGGAGCGCATACGCTGCGCCGGCGGTGAGCCCGTCGAGCGTGTTCTGAACCAGGTCCGCGAGCACGAGGGCGATCGGCCGCGCCGACGGCTCAGACCTTCGCCGAGCCGAGATAGGCCCGGTGGATCACTTCGTCCTCGGCGAGCGATCCCGGATCGCCGCTGAACGTGATCCGGCCCTGTTCGATCAGGTAGAAATGGTGCGCGACCCTGAGCGCCATGTGGGCGTTCTGCTCGACCAGGAAGATCGTGGTGCCGTCGCGGTGCAGCTCGGCGATGATGCCGAAGATCTCCTCGACCACGAGCGGCGCGAGTCCGAGCGACGGCTCGTCCATCAGCATCAGCTTCGGGCGGCTCATCAACGCGCGCGCGACCGACAGCATCTGCTGCTCGCCGCCGGAGAGCGTGCCGCCTTCCTGCGCGGCGCGCTCTTTCAGGCGTGGAAAGCGCGCGAACATGCGGTCGATGTCCGTCACGATGCCGCCCGCGTCGTTGCGCTGGTACGCGCCGGCACGCAGATTTTCGAGCACCGTCATATGCGGGAACACGAGCCGGTTCTCGGGCACGAGCGCGATGCCTCGCTCGACGATGCGGTGCGGCGCGGCGCCCGCGATCTCGCTGCCGGCGAAGCGGATCGAGCCCGAGCGCGGGCGCAGGATGCCTGCGGTGGTCATCATCAGCGTGGTCTTGCCGGCGCCGTTCGGGCCGAGCAGGCAGGTGATCGAGCCTTGCTCGACCTGGAGCGACACGCCTCGCAATGCCTCGATCCTGCCGTAGGCCGTGACGAGGTCCTTGATTTCCAGCAGCGCGGCCATTCTAGGAATCGCCGCCGAGATAGGCGCGCCGCACGAGCGGGTCGGCCCGGATCTCCGCGGGCGGTCCTTCGGCGATCTTCTGGCCGAAGTTCAGCACGACGATCCGGTCGGCGACCCCCATCACCAGCTCCATCACATGCTCGATCAGCAGGATCGTGATGCCGCGCTCTCGCAGGCTGAGGATCCTGCCGCGCAGCTGGCCGATCTCCTCGCTGTTCATGCCGGCGGCCGGCTCGTCGAGCAGCAGCAGCTTCGGTTTCGCAGCGAGCGCGCGCGCGAGCTCGAGTCGCCGCTGCTCGCCGAACGCCAGGTTGGACGCGAGCTCGTCCTGCTTGTGCGCGAGCCCGCTGAACTCGAGCAGCTTGTCGATCTCGCCGCGCACCGCGGATTGGCCGCCCAGCCAGCGCACCAGGAAGCCGCGCGCGGCACGGTCCTCGGGAGAGTTTTGCGCGACCCAGAGGTTCTGCCAGACCGACAACTGTCCGAACAGGCGGATGTTCTGGAACGTGCGTCCGATGCCGGCCTGCAGGCGCCGGTGGGTCGGCAGCCGGCCGATGTCTTTGCCGCGAAAGTAGACGGTGCCGGAGTCCAGCGGGAACAGCCCGGTGATCAGGTTCACGGTGGTGCTCTTGCCCGAGCCGTTCGGACCGATCAGACCGACGATCTCGCCGTCACCCACCGTGAGATCGAGCTCATCGACCGCGCGCACGCCGCCGAAGTGACGCGACACGCGCTTCAGGTCAAGCACTGGCGCCGCCCTTGCGCGAGGCGCGCTTGAAGCGCGACAGCATCTTCGCATCGAGGAATCCGCTCGGCCGGACGACCATCGCGACGATGATCAGCGCGCCGAACAGCAGGTTCCTCCAGTCGCCGAGGTCGCGCAGTCCCTCGACGAGAAACCCTTGCACGAAGATCACCGCCGCGAGCGTGCCGAACACGCTCGACAGGCCGCCGATGATCGGGTAGGCGAGCGCGAATATCGACTGCACGACGCCGAACGCGAGGTGCTCGATATGGGTCGTGTAATGCGCATAGAGGCCGCCCGCGAGGCCGGCGATCGCGCCTCCGACCGTCATCGCGCTCACCTTTGTCGCGGTCAGGTTGATGCCGACGGATTGCGCCGCCAGCTCGTCGTCGCCGACGGCACGCAGCACCGTGCCGTAGCGCGAGCGGTCGAGCCACCACACCAGCGCCATCACGAGCACGACGAAGACCCAGACGAACACCATTACTTCGCCCGAGGTCCAGCCGTTCTCGGGAAAGTAGCGGATCTGCCGGAAGCCTTCCCCGCCGAGTGGCCCGACGCGGATGTTGCCCTTCTGCACCTGGTAGTCGAAGTTGAAGAAGAAAAGGCGGATTCCTTCGCCAAAGGCGAGCGTCGCGATGACGAGCATCAGGCCCTTGACGCGCAACGCGGGAAATCCGACGAGACCGGCGATCAGCGCGCCGAGGCCCGCGCCGGCAAAGAGCGACGGAACGATATGCCAGCCCCAGAGAACGGTGAGCATGCCGGAGGCGTAGGCGCCGATCGCATAGAACGCAGCCTGCGCCATGCTCATCTGCCCGGTCAGCAGGATCACGTACGCGGAAAGGCCGAGCAGCGTGTGGATGCCGATCGTCTGCGCGAGGCCGTAATAAAATTCCACGCCGTGCGCCTCAGTCGCGGCCTCGGCCGCGCGCGAAGATGCCGCCGGGCCGGAAGATCAAAAAGGCGAACAGGAGCAGCATCACGTACAGGTCGCGCTCGGTGACGCCGCGGAAATGCTGGAAGAGATTCTCCAGCCCGCCGATCATCAGGCCGGCGACGATCGCACCCGGCACGCTTCCGAGGCCGCCGATCACCGTGACGATCAATCCCTTTACCGTCAGCGGGCCGGTGATCAGGATCGACAGCGTGCCGACGGCCGAGCACACCAGTGCGCCGGCGATGCCGCCGAGCAGGCCGGTGACGACGAACGTGATCGCATTGACGCGCACCACGCGGATGCCGCACAACTGCGCCGCAACCGGTTGCTGGGCAACCGCGCGCGTCGCGAGCCCGAGGCGCGTGCGATACAGCAGCGCGAGCAGAATCGCCGTGCAGATCACGCTGACGATGAACACCACGATGAGGTCGGGGCGAAGCGACAGCTCGCCCAGGCGCAGGTTCTCGGCCTCGACCATCGCCGGATAGGCTTGCGGAGAGCCAGTCGTGAAATGCGATACCAGCTCGTCGGCCAGCAGCAGCATGCCGACCGTCGACATCAGCGTTGCATTCTCGTTGCGGATCGGAATCAGGTGAAAGCAGATCAGATAGACGAGGTATCCGAACAGGCCGCCGAACGCGAGCGCGAATGCGAACACGACCCAGGCGCTCGAGCCCGGGATCAGGCTGCCCGCAAGCAAGCCCGCGTACGCAGCGCCGATCGAGACCGCGGCGTACGACATGTTGATCTTGTGCATCACGCCGAACACCAGCGTGAAGCCGATGCCGATCAGGGAATAGGTCGTCCCGAACAGGATCCCGTCGACGACCGCTTGCAGGAAATCGAACATGGCAGACAAGAGAAGGGCGCGGCTTCCAGCGCCGCGCCCTCTTTTCTTCTAGATCCCGCTCTCTACAGCGGGTTGTGCAGCACCTGCCAACTGCCGCTCTTCGCATGCACGAACACGTACGGCTTGTCGGCCTCGCGGTCCGCCGTCCGCTTGTTCGTGCCGAGCAGCCCCTTGGTGGTCTTCAGCGCGGCGAGCCCGTCGCGGATCTTGCGCCGGTCGGCCTGGATCGAGGCCGGATCCTTGTTGCCCGAGAGCTTCGCCTGTTCCATGACCTCCTTGAGGATGAAGACGTTCTCCCATGCGGCCATGCTGTGCAGATCCGCGGCGCCCTTTTTCTTCGCCGTCTGCTCGGAGGCGAACTTCGCTTCCTTGCTCACGGGGGCGAAGCTCGACGGGATGATCATGCCCTCGGCCTGCTTGGGGCAGCCCTGCATCGTCTCCTGGCTCGAGGTGCTCGTCAGGCCGACGATCAGCTTCGGCTTCACGCCCTGGCGCTGCATCTCCTTCAGCAATCCGCAGGTCGTGAACGGATGCGCGGCGATCGACAGGATGTCCGGGTTGGCCTTCTTGATCTCGCGCACCTGGGTCGAGAAGTTGGTGTCGTTCAGCAGCCACTTCGACTCGCCGAGCACCGTGTAGCCGTTCGCGCTCGCCCGCTCCTTCATGACCACGTGCCAGGAAGCGCGCGAATGCGCGAAATCCTCCTCGACGCCGCCGTAGACGGTCTTCAGCTCGGGCCGCGTCGCCTTCAGCCAGTAATAGAGCGACGAATACATCGTGTTCTCGTTCGGCACGTTGCGGAACGACCATTCCGAGATCTGCGCGAGCCCCACCTTGATCGCCACATCCGTCAGGATCGGGAACTGCAGCCCCGTGTCCTTCGGATCGTCGACTCTCTTCTGCAGGATTCCGTACAACGGCTCGGCAACGTTCGAGCAGGTCGGTCCGATCGCGACCAGCGCGTCGGTGCCGACGATGCGCCGCACGACCGCGATGCCTTCTTCCGCGTTGCAGCGGTCGTCGAGGTACGGATGCACCACCATCTTCGCCTTCGTGCCGTCGGCGAGCTTGACGCCACCCGCCTTGTTCACTTCCTCGACCGCGGCATTGACCGCCGCCTCGCTGTTCAGCCCGAACAGCCGGAGCACGCCCGATTTCACGCCGAATGCGGCAATGCTGACGGTCTTTTCCTGCGCCAGCGCGTTTGCGGAAAAACCAATGGAAGCGAGCGCGGCAGCTACCGCGAATGCCATCTTTTTCATGAATTTCCTCCTCCTCGTGGGACCAGCGAATCTAGAATAGGCGGCACCTGTGGGGAAGTCAACGCGAGAACGTCTTTGTTGCCTCGCACAAATAGGAGGATTCATGATCACGGCAATCGTCCGCTACAAGCTTCCGGCATCGATCGACCATGATGCCTGCCTCGCTCATTTCACCAAGATCGCACCCGGCTTTCGCGAGGCAAAGGGGCTCCTCAGCAAGCATTTCATCTGGAGCGAGCGTGGCATCGCGGGCGGCGTATATCAGTGGCAGACGCTGGAAGACGCCAAAGCGTTCTATTCCGGGCCGTGGCGCAAGGGAATCGTAGAACGCTACGGCATGGAGCCCGAGATCGAGTTTTTCGACGTGTTTGCGGTGACGGACAGCGTGGCGGGAACAGTGAAGGTGCTCGTCGAACCGCGCAAGCACGCCGCCTCAGTCGCGTAGCAGCTCTTCCACGTAGGGCAGACGGTCCTGCCCGAAGTGCATGCGCTCGCCGACGAAGAACGTCGGTGCGCCAAAGAGACCGCGCTCGATTGCCTGCTGCGTCGCGGCCTTGAGCGCGTCCTTCACCGCCTGCTCCTGCGTGGCGGCGATGACTTTCTGGGCCTCGATCCCGGCTTCCTGAAGCACTTTACCGATGACCGCAGGATCGCCCATGTTCAAGCCATCCGCCCAGACCGCCTTGTAGATCGCGTCCGAGTAGGGCACGAGGAACCCCTCACGTGAGGCGTACGTTGCACCGCGCATCAGCGCCAGCGTGTTGATCGGGAAGTGGGGATTCCACTGGTACGGGACGTTGTAGCGCTCGGCGAAGTGCTGCAGGTCGCTCCGCATCCATTTTCCCTTCGCCGCGACTTCGACCGGCGATCGGTTGCCGGTCGCCTGGAATACCGCGCCGAGCAGGATCGGCCGGTAGTTCACGGTCGCTCCAGTGCGCTTTGCGACGCCAGGCATCTGCGTGTAGGCGAGGTAGCTGGTCGGGCTGCCGTAGTCGAAATAGAAATCGACGCTCTTTGCCATGCAATCCTCAGAAGGTGGTGAGCGGCTCGACCCACGGCCGCACGTCGGCCTCGAAGGTCCAGGCGCTGCGCTTCTGCCGATGGATCGCCCAATACGTGTCCGCGATGTCGTCCGGCTGCAGCAGCCCATCTGCAGGCCGTTCCTTGACCAGGTCGGGGAAGCGCTCGCGCACGAACGGTGTGTCGATCGGCCCGTCGATGACGACGTGGGCGACGTGGATTCCCTGCCTGCCGAATTCGCGCGCGGTCGACTGCGCGAGCGCGCGCAGGCCGAACTTGCCGGTCGCGAACGCGGCGTAGCCCTCGGCGCCGCGCAGGCCGGCGGTCGCGCCAGTGAAGAACAACGTGCCGCGGGCGCGCGGCGCCATGTGCTTCATCGCTTCGCGCGCGGTCAGGAAACCGGCAAAGCACGCCATCTCCCAGGCCTTGAAGTACTTCTGCGCCGTGGTCTCCACCAGCTTGAAATAGATGTTGCCGCCGACGTTGAACACGACGATCTCGAGCGCGCCGACGTCGCGCTCGATCTTCGCGAACAGCTCGACGACCTGCTCTTCGCGCCGTGCATCGCAAGCGAACGGGTGCACGGTGCCGCCGCTGCCACGGATCGCCTCGACCAGCGGCGCCAGCTTGTCGGCGTTGCGGCGCGCGACGCAGACCTTCAGGCCCTCGCGGGCGAAGCGGCGCGCGAGCGCCGAGCCGAGGCTGTCGCCGGCGCCGACCACGAGTGCCACGTCGGGTGTCTTCATCGCAGTGCAGGATTGCAAATAGGTGTGTACACACGTATGCTAAGACCATACCCGATGAAAGACAAGCTCCTTTCGGAATGCGCGCTGTTCGACATCCAGCGCGCGTCGCGCGTAGTCGCCAGCCTGTACAACGCCCATTTGCGCGGCGCCGGCCTCACCGTCGCGCAGTGGTCGCTGCTGAGGAACATCTCGTTCATGGAGCCGGTGGGGGTCGGCAAGCTTGCCGATGCGCTTGCGATGGAGCGCACCAGCGTGACCCGGCTCGTGGAGCCGCTGATCGAGCTGGGCTACGTGCGCAGCTCGATGGGCGAGGACCGGCGGGTGCGCAACCTCGAATTGACCGCGCGCGGCGCGGCGCGGGTGCGCGCCGGCACCAAGCACTGGAGCGCGGCCCAGCGCGAGCTGATGGCCACGCTCGGCACCGACAACTGGCGCGCGATGCGTAATTCGCTGCGCTCGACGATCCGGCTGGTGCGCGAGCGCAACGCATGAGCACGGGCGTCGCCGTCGTGGCGGGCGTGGGAGAGGGCCTCGGCTCTGCCGTCGCGCGCCGCTTCGCCGCCGGGGGCTACAAGGCGGTGATGTGGGCCCGCAGCGAGGACAAGGTCAACGGCTTTGCCGAGCGGATCCGCGCCAGCGGCGGCGAAGCCGCCGGGATGAAAGTCGACGTCCGCAACGAGCAGGAGGTGGGCGATGCGTTCGAACGCATCGAGCGGGAGCATGGGCCGGTCGCGGTAGCGGTCTTCAACGCCGGAGCGCAGCACCGCAAGCCGTTGCTCGAGATCACCGTCGACCAGTTCGAGAAGGTCTGGCGCCTGGGATGCCTCGGCGGCTTCGTGTTCGGGCGCGAAGCGGTCCGTCGCATGCTGCCGCGCAAGCGTGGCACCGTCTTGTACACCGGCGCGACGTCGGCGCTGCGCGGCGGGGCCAATTTCGCGGCGTTCGCGGCGACTAAGTTCGGACTGCGCGCCGTCGCACAGTCCATGGCGCGCGAGTTCGGGCCGCAGGGAATCCACGTCGCCACCGTGATCGTCGACGGCGCGATCGACATGCCGGCGATCCACGCGCGCTTCGGCGACCGGATCAAGGACCTGCCGCCCGATGGATTGCTGAACACCGACGCGATCGCGGAAACGTACTTTCAGCTCCACCAGCAGCAGCGCAGCGCCTGGTCGCTCGAGGTCGACGTGCGCCCGTACTGCGAGAAATTCTGATGGCACCGAACGAGCTGACGCTATGGGGCATGGGCACCGTGCGCCAGCTGCGGCCGCACTGGATGCTCGCCGAGATGGGCCTCGACTACGAATATTTCCCGGTCCACCCGCGCAGCGGCGAGACGCTGAAGCCCGAGTTCCTGAAGATCAACCCGCGCCACAAGGTGCCGGTGCTGCGCCACCGCGACATGATCATCGCCGAGAGTGCGGCGATCATCCAGTACCTGAGCGAGGCGTTCGAGCCACCGGCCGGCATGTACGTGCCGCGCGATGCGACCGGCCGCGCGCGGCTCAATGAGTGGTGCTACTTCATCATGTCCGAGCTCGACGCCACGTCGCTGTATCTGATTCGCCGGCATCTCGGTCTGAAGCACCTCTACGGCGAGGCGCCGCGCGCGGTCGAGGAGGCGCGCAAGTATTTTTCGGAGCAGCTCGGCGCAGTGGCGGATCGCGTCGCGGCGAACGGACCGTTCCTGCTGCCGGAGGGGTTCAGCGTTGCCGACATCCTGATGATCACGTGCCTCGACTGGGCCGTCGACGAAAAAATCGACCTTCCCGCACCCGCTGCGGCGTACCGCGATCGGCTCAGGCAGCGGGCGCCGTACCAGTCCGCCTGCAGGAAGGCCTACCAGAACTGACGATGCCGGGCCCACTCTCGGGAATCCGTGTCCTCGACCTGACGACGATGGTGTCGGGACCCGTGGCGACGATGATGCTCGGAGACCAGGGCGCGGACGTCATCAAGATCGAGGGGCCGAGCGGCGACCTGATGCGCAACTACGGCGTCATGCACAACGGCATGTCGGCCTCGTTCCTGTCGTCGAACCGCAGCAAGCGGTCGCTGTGCGTCGATATCAAGGCGAAGGCCGGGCTCGAGATCGTGCGCAAGTTGCTGCCGGCGACCGACGTGCTGGTGCAGAACTTCCGTCCTGGCGCGATCGAGCGCATGGGCCTGGGCGAAGCTTCTGTCCGGGAGCTTCGCCCCGACATCATTTTCGTTTCGATCAGCGGCTTCGGCGACACCGGCCCGTACGCGCACCAGCGCGTCTACGACCCGGTGATCCAGGCGCTGTGCGGCCTGGCCGAGATCCAGGCCGACCGGCACCTCGACGGCCGGCCGCGCATGGTGCGCACGATCATCCCCGACAAGACGACCGCGGTGACGGCGGCACAGGCGATCACTGCGGCGCTGTTCTCGCGCGAGCGCACCGGGCAGGGCCAGCACATCCGGATCGCGATGCTCGACGTGATGATCGCGTACCTTTGGCCGGAGGCGATCTCGAGCCTTTCGTTCGTCGGCAGGGAATCCGACCCGGCACGCGGCCAGATGGGCCTCGACATGGTCTACAAGACCCAGGATGGCTATATCACGGCAGGCGCGGTCTCCAACGCCGAGTGGGAAGGCATGTGCCGCGCGCTGGATCGCGAGGATCTCCTCAGCGATCCGCGCTTCAACACCGTCGTTGCCCGCGGCAAGCACGGCGCCGAACGCCGCGCGCTCACCAGCGCGGAGATCGAGAAATGGCCGTCGAAGGAGATTCTCCGCAGGATGGACGAGCGTAGTGTGCCCTGCGCGCCGGTGCTCGGCCGCAACGACTTGCTGTCCGACGAGCAGGTGCGCATCAACGAGCTGATCGAGATTCACGCCGACGCGCGTTTCGGCCCGGTGCGCCAGCCGCGGCCGTCGGCGCGGTTCGACCGTACTCCGGCGCGGATCTCACGGATGGCGCCGTTCCTCGGGGAGCACAACGCAGAGATCCTCTCCGAGCTTGGCTATCCTGCCGATCAGGCCGAGCGCCTGGCGCTGGACAAGGTCGTGTTCAGACCCGAACAGAAGTAGGCATCGCATTTCCTCTGTTGTTTAGAATCACGCGCACGGAGGAACGATGGCCAAGAAAGCCAGCAGCATCTGGAGCACCCTGAAGCCCGGCGCGGCGAACTACACCCCGCTCAGTCCGATCGTTTTCCTGCCGCGCGCGGCCGAGATCCATCCCGATCGCGTCGCGGTCATCCACGGCACCACGCGCTACACCTACGCCCAGTTCTACGAGCGCGCGAGGCGGCTCGCTTCGGCGCTCGCCAGGCGCGGCGTCAAGCGCGGCGACGTTGTCGCTGCAATGCTGCCGAACATCCCGGCGATGCTGGAAGCGCACTACGGCGTGCCGATGCTCGGCGCTGTGCTTAACGCGATCAACACCCGGCTCGATGCCGACACCGTCGCGTACATCCTCGAGCACGGCGAGGCGAGGGTCTTCATCACCGACCGTGTGTTCGCAAGCGTCGTGGGGCCGGCGTTGCAGAAGCTGAAGAAGAAGCCGCTGGTGATCGACGTCGACGATCCGCTCTACACCGGCCCGGGCGAGCGGCTCGGCAGCATCGAATACGAGCGATTCCTGAAACAGGGCAAGAGCGACTTCAGCTGGTCGCTCCCCCAATCCGAATCCGACCCGATCGCGCTCAACTACACCTCCGGGACCACCGGGCGGCCGAAGGGCGTCGTCTACCATCACCGCGGTACGTTCCTCGAGTCCGCCGGCAACATCATGGCGTGGGCGATGCCGTCGCACCCGGTCTATCTGTGGACGCTGCCGATGTTCCATTGCAACGGCTGGTGCTATCCATGGTCGGTGACGGCGATGGCAGGAACCCACGTGTGCCTGCGCGCGGTCGATCCTGCGCAGATCTTTTCGATGATCGTGGAGCACGCAGTGACGCACATGTGCGGTGCGCCGACCGTGCTGACGATGCTGATCACCGCGCCCGAGGAGCAGCGGCGCAAGTTCGCGCACCCCGTGCGCATCATGACCGGCGGCTCGCCGCCGCCCGCCAAGGTGATCCAGGGCATGGAGGACCTCGGCTTCCAGGTGCTGCACATCTACGGCATGACCGAGCTGCAGGGTCCGTCGACGTTGTGCGAGCCGCAGCAGGGCTGGCAGGACCGCTACACCGAGATGGCGCGCCAGGGCGTGCGCTACCAGGTCGTCGAGGGCCATATCGTCGCCGACCCGAAGACCTGCAAGCCGGTGAAGAAGGATGGTGCGACGATGGGCGAGATCCTGGTGCGCGGAAACACTGTCATGCTCGGCTACCTGAAGGACCCGAAGGCGACGGCCGAAGCGTTCGCGGGCGGCTGGATGCATACCGGGGACCTCGCCGTCTGTCACCCCAGCAACTACGTCGAGATCAAGGACCGCAGGAAGGACATCATCATCTCCGGTGGGGAGAACATTTCCTCGGTCGAAGTCGAGATCGCCCTCTACAAGCACCCGGCGACCCAGCTTGCCGCGGTGGTCGCGCGTCCAGACGACAAGTGGGGCGAAACGCCGTGCGCCTTCGTGCAGTTGAAGCCGGGGGCGGGCGTCAGCGAGGCTGAAATGATCGCGCACTGCCGCGCCAACCTGGCGAAGTTCAAGATTCCGAAGAAGGTCGTGTTCGGCGAGCTGCCGACGACCGCCACCGGAAAGATCCAGAAATACGTGCTGCGCGAGCGGGCGCGAGCGTTGAGTTGACGCCCGGGTGGACGCCCCGCTGCCGCTGCCGGTCATCGGCTGGCTGTACACGCTGGTTTGCGGGAGCGCGTTGCTGCTCGGCGCGTGGCTGGTGATCGGCGTGCATTTCTCGGGCGAGCACGCGCGCAAGCAGCTCGCCTCGCGGGTCATCGACGATGCGATGCTGTTCGGCATCTGGATCCTGGGGCTCGCCGGCGGGATCGGCGTCCTGCTCGGGAAATCCTGGAGCGCGGTGGTGCTCGAGTTCTTCTGCTGGGTGCTGATGGTGCTCGTCGTGATGACTGCCGTGTCGCGGTTTCGCGCCGCCGGCCCGCCGCGCATTACGCTCGGGCTCAGCCTTGCGCTGTTCGTCGTTCCCGTGCTCGCCTTTTGCGCAGCCACGATCTACACTCTGCGCGCGTCGGGGCCTTGATGATTTTCGAGCAGATCGCCAGCGGTGGGTGCCAGTCGTATCTCGTCGGTTGCGACGAGACCTGCGCGGCCGCGCTGATCGACCCGGAGATCAGCCAGATCGACCGTTACCTGGCGCTCGCTGCGAAGCACGGGATGCGGATTCGCTTCCTCGTCGACACGCACACCCACGCGGATCACTTCTCGGCGACGCAGGAACTCGCGCGCCGGCTCGAGGTCCCTGTGATCATGCATCGCCAGAGTCCCGCGCCTTTCGTCGACATGCGCGTCGATGACGGCGAGATGATGCTCGTCGGCGATCTGCGACTGCGCGTGCTGCATACGCCGGGTCACACTCGCGACTCGATGTGCCTGGTGCTGCCGGACCGGGTGCTCACCGGCGACACGCTGCTGATCGGCGGTACCGGCCGCACGGACCTGCCGACCGGGGACGCGACGGCATTGCACGACAGCCTCTTCAATCGCCTGCTGAAGCTCGACCCCAAGCTGCTGGTGTACCCGGCGCACGACTACAAGAAGCAGGGACACAGCACGCTGGAGCGGGAACTGGCGGGAAACCCGCGGCTGCAAAAGCGCGAGCGCGCGGCGTTCGTGGAGATGATGGGAAGCCTCAACCTGAGCATGCCGACGCACCTTACCGAAGCGTTGCGCACCAACATGAGCGGCGGCAAGACGATCGCGCAACTGCTCTCGGAAGCAGCAGCCAAGGTATCGTTCATGTCGATGGAAGAACTGAAGGGCCGGGTCGAGGCGCACGAGAGCAGCCTGCTGGTGCTCGACGTGCGCGAGCGCGATGCCTATGCAGAGGCGCACATTCCGGGCGCAAAGCTGCTGCCGCGCGGCCAGCTCGAGCTGCGCGTGAACCAGGAGCTTCCGGATCCGACGCGCCGGGTGCTCGTCTATTGCGATTTCGGCAAGGTCTCGACGCTCGCGGCGGCAACCCTGCGCGAGATGGGCTACACGCGTGCCGTCGCGCTGGACGGCGGAATGGTCGCGTGGAGCGAAGCCGGATACCCGATGAAGGAAGGCACAGAGCCATGAGCGAAGGCATGTTCCCGATCGTGGACGTTTCCGGCAAGGCGTTCGAGCGCGGCCGCATGCACGGCGAGCAGGCACGCGGGCGGGTCGAACGCTCGATCGGGAACTACGCGCATCTGTTCGCGTTTTGCGACATCGCCTGGGAGGAGGCGCAGCGGCGCGCGCTCGCGTACCGCGACGCGATCGGCGGGCTGGACGCGAGCCTGCTGGAAGAGATCGAGGGAATCGCGGCAGGCGCGGGACGCAAGCCGGCAGAGATCCTCGCGCTGAACGCGCGCACCGAGCTGCTGCCGCCGACGTACCTCGGAAAGGCGGGCGCGCCGTCCGGCGAATGCACCGCGATTGCCGTGCAAGAGAGCGCGAGCACCAAAGGGACGCTCCTGGCCCAGAACTGGGATTGGCTGGGGGCGCAGCGCGACGCACTGATCCTGCTGCGCATTCCCGAGACCGACCGACCGGGACTGCTGACGCTGACCGAAGCGGGAATGCTCGCGAAGATCGGGATGAATACGCTCGGCTTCGGCGTCTGCCTCAACATCCTGCGCAGCGTCGAGGATGGCAAGCGCGCCGGCGTGCCTGTGCACGTGCTGCTGCGTGCGCTGCTCGCATGCAGCAAGACGGTCGCCGAAGCGATCGCGTTCGCGAGCCGGCTTTCGTTCGGTGCGTCGTCGAACGTGCTCTGCGCGGACGTCACCGGCGAAGCGGCGAGCCTCGAAATCTCGCCGCTCGGCGTGCGTGCGCTGCACGCCACCGACGGCACGCTCTGCCACACCAATCACTTCATCGCGTCGGGCACCGAGGGCTGGCAGCTCGAGCTTGCCGACAGCCTCTCGACCGAGCCGCGGCTGGAACGCGCGCGAAGGCACGCAGCGGCGCTCGAAATGCATGGCCTCGAGGACCTGAAGACGCTGTTGCGCGACGAGTCCGAAGGCTTTCTGTCGATCTGCAGAAGGCCCGATCCGTCGTTGCCCGAGCAGGCACGCATCGAGACCGTCGCCTCGGTGATCATGGAACTGGCGCACGCCACAATTCATGTCGCGCCGGACATTCCTTCGCTCACGGAGTACCAGCGCGTGTCGCTCGCGCCGGAGTCCGCGCTCGCCTAGTCTTCGCGGCCGGCGCTGCCGTCGGGCTTGAAGCGCACGCCGAAGAGCTTTTCCGCCTCGTCCCGCGTGTAGTAGCCCCGCATGACGTCGTGCGCCACCTTGGACGGATCGCGGCGCAGCGCGTCGCCATAGCCGCCGCCGCCGGGCGTCGAGACGCGGACGACGTCGCCAGGGCGCATCTCGATGTCCTGGTCCTTGGACAGATGGAGCGGGTGATAGGTCTCGCCGTTCCTTTCGATTGCGACCCGGTTGACGCCGCCGTTCGCGCCGCCGAGCGCACCGAGCGGTCCGGTGCGGCCGTGATCCATCACCATCGACGCGCGCGCCTCGCCGCGTCGCACGCGGATCGCGTAGTTGACGCCGAATCCGCCGCGCGCTTCGCCTGCGCCTCCGGATCCTTCGTTGATCGCGAACTCCTCGAACAGCACCGGGTAGTACTGCTCCATCACCTCGACCGGCGGCATCTTCGAGATGCCGATCGTCGAGCAGCCGTTGGAGATCCCGTCCGAGACCGGGCTGCCGCCGTAGCCGCCCCCGGTGAAGAGGTACAGCACGTAGGAGCGGCCGCGTTTCGGGTCGGTGCCGCCGATCGCCAGGTTGCCCGAAGTCCCGGCGGGCGCGGCGAACAGCTGCTCGGGGATCGCCTGGGTGAGTGCGTCGAACACCGCTTCGGCGATCCGCTGGCTGACTTCCGCCGCACAGCCGGAGACCGGCCGCGGATATTTCGCGTACAGGAACGTCCCCTCGGGCTCGATGACTTTGAGCGGCTCGTAGGTGCCGGCGTTGATCGGCACGTCGGGAAACACGTGCTTCACGGCCAGATAGACCGACGAGAGCGTGGTCGCGATGACCGAATTCATCGGACCGCGGCACGGCGGCGAGGAGCCGGAAAAATCGAATACCAGGTCGTCCTCGGCAGTCTTGGTGACCGAGAGGCGGATATCGAGCGGCTCGTCGACGACGCCGTCCGAATCGACGATCGAGTGGCCGCGATAGACGCCCGCGGGAATCTTCGCGATCTTGGCCCGCATCTGCCGCGCGGCGCGCTTTCTCAGCTCGGCGATCGCCTGCTCGACGGCCTCGGCGCTGTAGCGGTCGAGCAGCGCGGTCAGGCGTTTCTCGCCGATCGCGAGCGCGGCGCCCTGCGCCTTGATGTCGCCGATCCGCTGGTCCGCGATGCGGATGTTGGAAAGGATGATCGAAAGGATCTCCTCGTCCATCACGCCCTTCTTGTAGAGCTTCACCGGCGGCAGCCGCAGGCCTTCCTGCTCGACCTCGGTCGCGTTCGCCGAAAACCCGCCGGGGACGATCCCGCCGACGTCCGGCCAGTGCCCCGTGTTCGCGAGCCAGCACCACAGCGCGCCGCGGTAGAAGAACGGCTTGGCGAAGCGCACGTCCATCAGGTGCGTGCCGCCGAGGTACGGGTCGTTGACGATGAACACGTCACCGGGATCGAGCGTCCAGCCGCGCTCGCGCACGCGCTCGATCACCATCCGGGTCGAGAATTGCATCGTGCCGACGAACACCGGCAGCCCGAGGTCGCCCTGCGCGATCAGCGAACCGTCTTCGCGCGAGTAGATTCCGTCCGAGCGGTCCATGCCTTCCGAGATCACCGGGCTGAATGCGGCGCGGCAGAACGCGAGGTCCATCTCGTTGCAGACCTGCTGCAGGCCGTTCTGGATGACAGCGAGCGTGATCGGGTCGAGGACTTCGGTGGCGGGGAGATTCATGGGCTGGAGAGAGGATTATCCACTCGTTCCGCATCGTAGCCATAAAGCCAGGCGCTCTGGCGAAGAGGGTCGCCGCTCGCAAACTCGCGGTCGCGCCGTTCCTGTTCCGGACCGTCCGGAAGATGGTTTCGCACCTCCCTGCCGCGGCTCATCCGTTGCACCTGGCTCGTTCGTGGCCGACGGATCGCCTCGTAGCGCTGCAGAGCCTGCGGGACCGAACCCGCGTCTGCTATCTGCAGGCAATCCGCGAGCACGACGGCGTCCTCGATCGCCTGCGCCGCACCCTGCGCGAAGAACGGCAGCATCGCGTGCGCGGCGTCGCCGAGCAGTGTGATGCGGCCTTCGGACCACCGTTCGAGCGGATCGCGGTCGTACATCGCCCAGCGCTTGGTACTGGCGGCCGATCGGATCAACTGTTGCACGCGGTGATCCCAGCCCTCGAATTGCGCGGACAAATCCGAGATTTCGCCATCGGCCGTCCACGATTCATTGCGCCAGTTGCCGGCTGGAACGATCGCGACTACGTTCACGAGGCGGCCGGCGGAGATCGGGTAGTGCACGAAGTGGCGCCCGGGGCCGAGCCAAAGCGTCTGCACCGGGCGAAGGGCGATCTCCGGCGCCTTCTCCGCCGGCACCAGGCAGCGAAACGCACACAAGCCCGAGAAACGCGCATCGATTTGCCTGGCAACCGCGCGGCTGACTAGAGAGTGGATGCCGTCCGCGCCGATGACCACGTCTGCGGCGACCTTCGTGGTCCGACCCCCGGCGCTGGCGAACGTGAGCTCCGCTTCGTGCTCGTTTTGAGCAACGTCGATGCAGCGATGGTCGAGGCGCAACGGGTGTTGCGGGAGCGCTCGCTGAAGCAGCGCCACCAGGTCGGCGCGATGGGCGACGTAGCAATGCGTGCCATAGAGGCGCTCGCATTCGTCGCCCATCGGCTGCACGAAGAGCACGCGACCGTCAGTCCAGCGGCGGAACTCCCACGCGGCCTCGAGGCGAACCGCGAATGCCGACAGCTTTTCGCCGAGCCCGATCTTTCGCAGCGGCCGCACCATGTTCGGCGAGACGACGATCCCCGCGCCGACCTCGCGCAGTTCCGGAACCTGTTCGTAGACAGTTGCGTCCAGCCCTGCCTTCCGAAGGAACAGTGCGGCGGCGAGTCCGCCGAGGCCACCACCTACGATCGCGATCCGCATTTTTTCTGCACCGATAGTAAGCCAACAGACGCACCGCACGGAGGCGTGTGCGGCGCATCCGGCACCACGGCGGGGCGCATCTCCGGCGGTGCCGGTTTCCGCTGCTGCCACTGGCATGTATCGTGCGAAGTGGCGCACACTAACGCATCAAGATAAGGGGGTCCTATGAAGCGCCGCCAGTTCCTGAAGTCCACCGCCGCCATTGCCAGCACCGCCGCAGGGCTGGGTTTTTCTCAGAGCAGCTCGTCCCAGCCGATGCCCGACGTGATCAACGTCGGTCACCTGGTCGGAATCTGCATGTCGCCGCTGTTCTACGCACAGGCGACCGGCATGTTCGCCGCGGAGGGCCTGAAGGTAGAGATGAAATTCATGCCGAACCCGGGCGACGCGCTCACTGCGCTCACCGGCGGCGTAATGCAGATCGTCCACATTCCGTTCACGAACATCATCGTCGCCGCGAACAACGGCGCGCCGGTGCGCATCATCGCCGGCAGCGGCGCGGGCGGCCTGTTCCTGATCGCTCAGGGCTCGAGCGGCATCAAGAGCATGAAGGATCTGGCGGCGAAAAAGGGCAGCGGCCTGAAGATCGGCGCCATGCGCCTCAACACCTTCGAGCTGATGGCCTACCGCGCGCTCGCCAGCGCAGGGCTCAAGTACGACGACTTCAACATGGTCTGGTTCAGCGACACGCTGTCGATGGCTGCGGCCTTCGAGGCGAAGGCGGTCGACGTGGTGACGCACGTCGAACCCTTCGCCACGCGCCTGGTCGACAAGCTCGGCGGCGTGCCGATCGCCTCCAACCTCGACACCTGGGGCAAGGACGGCCCGGACTGCGTCACCAACGCGCGCATCGACTTTCTCGAGAAATACCCGCAAGCCACGACCAAATACCTGCGCGCGCTGCTCAAGGCCGACGCCGAGATCAAGAAGAGCCGCGACAAGGCGGTCGAGGTGCTCGACGCCTCGAAGTTCTACCGCGTCGACAAGGACACGCTGCGCGCCGCGCTGCCGCGCCAGATGCCGCAAGTCAACCTGATCGGCGCCGGCGAGGCGGGCATGCGCACCGCGATCGCCGACATGACGACGCTCGGCTACATCAAGAACGTGCCGGCCAACCTGATCGATTTCCGCTTCCTGAACGAAGCGCTGAAGACGTAGATGGCCCGGGCCCTGGCAGCGGCCCTGCTGCCGTGGGTGGTGCTGGTCGGCCTGTGGGAGATCGCTGCGGCGCGCGGCTGGATGACGACGTCGCTGTTCCCGCCGCCGTCGTCGTTCATCAAGTTCGCCATTGACAGCGATTTCCGGGTGGGCTTCGGCAAAGAGGGCATGACGATCCCTGCGGCGATTCTGGCGAGCGCGTTTCGCGTGGTCGCGGGACTCTTCCTCGGCTTCATCGCTGCGGTGGCGACCGGCATCCTCGTCTCGATGTCGCGCATCGCGTCGGCGTCGCTGCTGCCGATCGTGCGCGGCCTCGCGCCGATCGCGCCGATCGCGTGGATCCCGGTCGGGATCATCGTCTTCGGCATCGGCAATCCGACCGCGATTTTCGTGGTATTCACTGGCGTATTCTTCCTGCTCACGCTGTCTACCGTGGCGGCGGTGCAGTCGGTCGACGCGCGGCTCATCAAGACCGCGCGCACGTTCGGCGCCTCGCGCCCTCAGGTGTGGGCGTGGGTCATCTTCCCGGCGGTGCTGCCGCAAGTGTTCACGATGCTGCGCATCAACTTTTTCGCTGCCTGGATGGCGGTGCTCGCGGCCGAGATGGTCGGGCTGAAGAACGGCGTCGGCATGATCGTCATCCTCGGCCGCGAGATGTTCAACCCGAATCTGATCATGCTCGGCATCTGCATCATCGGCATCACCGGATACGCGGTCGATGCGCTGCTGCTTTTCATCCAGAGAAAGATCCTGTGGTGGAAGCCGGCAGAATGAGCTCGCTCACGATCGACCATGTGCGAAAAACCTGGCACGCGCCGGGCGGGCTGCAGGTACTCGCGATCGAGGAGGTCAGCGTCGAAGTTTCCTCGGGCGAGTTCGTCGCCATCCTCGGCCCGAGCGGTTGCGGCAAGAGCACGCTGCTCGAGCTGTGCGCCGGGCTGGAACCGGTATCGGGCGGCGAGATCCGCATCGACGGGGAGAAAGTGGCCGGCCCGAACCCGAAGGCGGTGATGGTGTTCCAGGAGCACTCGTTGTTCCCGTGGCTGAACGTCGAGCAGAACGTCGCGTTCGGCCTGAAGACCAAGGGCGTGCGCGCGGACGAGCGCTCGCGTCGCGGCCGCGAGGTGCTCGAGCGCGTGAAGCTCGTCAAGTTCGCGAGACATTACCCGCACCAGCTCTCCGGCGGGATGAAGCAGCGCGTGGCGATCGCGCGCGCGCTGGTCGGCAGCCCGGAGTTCATGCTGATGGACGAGCCGTTCGCGTCACTCGACTTCCAGACGCGCGTGCTGATGCAGCAGTTCCTGCTCGAGATATGGCTGGGGTTCAAGTCGACGATCCTCTTCGTCACGCACCAGATCGACGAAGCGGTGCTCCTTGCCGACCGGGTCGTGGTGATGAGCGCGTCGCCCGGCCGCGTGCTGGAGGAGATCCGGATCGACCTGCGGCGGCCGCGCAGCATGACCGATCCGGCGTTCAACGAATACCGCGTGCGACTTACGTCGCACATGGAGCGCGAGGTGATGCGTGCGGCTGAAGTGGAGTGAGCTCTTCGAAGGCCTCGGTTACAGCACGCGCTGCGCCGAGCTCTCCGGGATCGAGGTAGAAATTGCCGGCTTTCTCACCGAGAGCCACGACGGCAGCCTGCTGATGCTCGTCCGGGAGCCCGGCGGCTGCCCGGACTGCTCGCCAGTTCCGATTGCAACGATTACGCTGCCGGCTTTCCGGCTCGACAACGCGAAGGGACCTGTGATGCTGCGCGGAGTGCTGTCCTACGGCTTCCTCGTCGATGCGCAGGGAAGAGCGTCGTTCCTGCGCCTCGAGAAAGCGCGCCTGGCGACCGGGCTGCCGACATGATCCTGGTCGAGAACGCGCTGGTGCTGACGCCGTCGTTCGAGGCCAAGCCGCTCGACCTGCTGATCGACAAAGGCGCGATCGCCGACGTGGTGCCGCGAGGATCTGTGAAAGGCGAGGGCATGGAGCGCGTAGACGCCAGCAACCGCGCGCTGATGCCCGGCCTCGTCAACGGACACAATCACGCCCAGACCGCGCTCTCGAAGGGCCTTTTCGACCGCTACAACCTCGAGACCTACCTCAACGCACAGCCCGGGGTCACGGGGCGCCGCACGCTCGAGGATAAGCATCTTTCGGCGCTGATCGGCGCAGCGGAGATGGTAAGGAAGGGCTGCACCGCAGGCTACGACATGTTCGCCGAGTTCCCGCTGCCCACCGCGGAAGGCGTCGAGGCGGTGGCGCGCGCCTATGCCGAGTCCGGCATGCGCGCGGCGGTCGCGCCGATGATGGCGGATCGCAGCTTCTACCAGGCGATCCCCGGCCTCGCCGACGCGCTGCCGCCGGAGTTGCGCGAGCAGGCGTTGAAGGCGAAGTACGCGCCATACGAGGAAGCCCTGTCGTCGGTCGCGCGCCTGCTGCACGGCTGGAAGTACGACCCCGATTCCATCCGGCCCGCGCTCGGGCCGACGATCCCGCACCACTGCAGCGACGAGTTTCTGATCGCCTGCCGTGACCTCGCCGCCGAGCGCGGTCTTGGCGTGCAGATGCACGTCGCCGAGTCGAAGCTGCAGGCGGCGGTGGCGCCGACGATCTACGGCAAGAGTCTGGTTGCGCACTTGCACGATCTCGGGCTGCTGAACGAAAAGTTCTGCGTCGCGCACGGCGTCTGGCTCGGCGAAGACGATCGCAAACGTCTCGCCGACGCGGGTGCGTCGATCTCGCACAATCCCGGAAGCAACCTGAAGCTCGGCTCGGGCATTGCCGACATGCGTGCCATGCTGGTGCACGGTCTGAACGTGGCGATCGGCACCGACGGCGCGGCCTCTTCCGACAACCTGAACGCCTTCGAGGCGATGCGGCTCGCCTGCTACCTGTCGCGCGTCAAGGGCAACCCGCCCGAGCTCTGGGTCAGCGCGCGGGAGGCGCTGCGCGCTGCGACCGAGGGAGGCGCCAGGGCGCTGGGTTTCGAGCGGCTCGGCCGCATCGAGAAGGGATGGAAGGCGGACCTGGTGCTGCTCGATCTCGGCGCGCTGCACTACGTGCCGCTGAACGACCTCGCAAACCAGATCGTGTTCGGCGAAGACGGGACCGGGGTGGAGAGCGTGATGGTCGGCGGGCGCTGGGTGGTGCGCGATCGCAAACTGCTCACCGTGGATCCCGATGCGCTCCGGCGCAAAGCCGAGGAAGCGGTCGCGCGCTTGCGCGCGGCGAACGCCGAGGCGCGGGCGCTGGGCGAGAAGCTGCATCCGCATGTGGGTCATTTCTGCGCGGGGTTGAGCGCCGGGTAGCGGAGAATTGGGCGAAAATCATGCTTGAGGCGCAACCACCATGACGGTCGACGAACTAGCAGCAACTCTCCGCCAGGCGCACGCGACCGGCAAGCCCTGCCGGCCGCTGCGGTCGCATTTGCGTGACGCGAGCCAGGCCTATGCCGTGCAGGACACGAACACGCAATACTGGCTCGCAAAAGGCCGCCGGCTGGTCGGACGCAAGATCGGCCTGACGGCCAAAAGCGTGCAGAAGCAGCTCGGCGTGGACGAGCCGGACTACGGCATGCTGTTCGCCGACATGTGCTGCGGCGACGGCGAGGCGGTTGCGCGCGGCGCCGTGATGCAGCCCAAGGTGGAAGGCGAAGTCGCGCTGATCCTCGAACGCGACCTTGGTTTCGAGGATACGACCGTGGCGGACATCGTGCGCGCGACCGCGTACTGCGTGCCGGCGATCGAAATCGTCGGCAGCCGGATCGAGAACTGGGACATCAAGCTCGTCGATACCATCGCCGACAACGCCTCGTCGGGCCTGTTCGTGCTCGGCAGCCGGCCGCGCCTTCTGCGCGACGTGGAGCTGCGCACTTGCGCGATGAGGATGACAAAGAACGCGGACGTCGTCTCGGAGGGCACGGGCGAAGCCTGCATGGGCAATCCGCTCATTGCCGCGGTGTGGCTTGCGAGGACCATGGC
>Ga0075429_100000133_pt1 | contig 44493 bp, 39 predicted proteins | sample RhiMetdeltSRZDD3_FD_75295 | JGI IMG/M metagenome (GOLD analysis project Ga0075429, IMG submission 75295) | Populus rhizosphere microbial communities from Tennessee, USA - Rhizosphere MetaG P. deltoides SRZDD3 | ecosystem: Host-associated > Plants > Roots > Rhizosphere > Soil | place: USA...
ACCACGGTGCCCTGGTTGCGGATGTCCGCCGTGGCGCCGAGGCCCTCGATGCGGCTCTTGATCAGTTCGGAAATTTCAGCGGGGTTCAGTTGCATAGCTAACTCCGGTCGCAGGCCCGCGCGGGCCCGCAGTTGGACGGGCTGCGGTCACGCGGTCAGCGCCACCTTCATTTGTTCCAGACGGGCCTTGACCGAGGTGTCGAGCACTTCGTCACCCACCACCACGCGAATGCCGCCGATGAGGGCCGGGTCCACCACCACGCTGGCGTTGAGCTTGCGGTTGAAGCGCTTCTCGAGAGCCGACACCACCTCGGGCAGCAGGCTGCCGTTGATGGGGAAGGCGCTGTAGACGGTGGCGTCCGAGACGCCCGTCATCGCGTTGACGAGGGCGCGGTATTGCGACGCGATCTCCGGCACCGCGGCCAGGCGGCCGTTGTCGATGACCATGCGCAGCAGGTTCTGCACGGCGGGCGTGAGCACCACCGGCGTCAGCGCGCCGACGACCACGTCGTACACCGTGCCCGCCTCGACCTTCGGGTTGTCGGCGAGCTGGCGCAGCTCGGTCAGGCGGGTGACCTGCGCCACCGCGTCCACCTGGTCGGCCAGGTCGCGCGGATTGCCGGCGCCGTCGGCCTTGAAGAGCGCTTCCGCGTACGGACGCGCGATCGTTGCAAGCTCGGCCATGGCTTACAGCTCGGCCTTGAGGTGCGTGAGGAGATCCGCGTGCACCGACGGGTTCACCTCGCGGCGCAGGATCTGCTCGGCGGCGCGCACGGCCAGCATGGCGACGTCCTCGCGCAGTTTCTCGCGCGCCTTCAGGGCCTCCTGCTCGGCCTCGGCCTTGGCCGCGGCGACGATCTTGGCGCCTTCCTCGCTCGCGCGGGTCTTGGCCTCCTCGACGATCTGGTGCGCCAGGCGCTCCGCGTCGGCCAGGCGCTGGGTGGCGTCGGCGCGCGCGGTGGCGAGCTGCTCCTCGACACGCTTGTTCGCCGCGGCGAGATCGGACTTCGCCCGGTCGGCGGCCGACAGGCCCTCGGCGATCTTCTTCGCACGCTCGTCCAGCGCCTTCGTGATGGGCGGCCACACGAAGCTCATCGTGAACCACGCCAGGATGAAGAACACCACGAGCTGTGCCAGCAGGGTTGCGTTGATGCTCATGGCAACGCCTTTCTTGCGGCTAGGGGTTGGACGGAGATCGTCTTCAGCTCAGGACGAAGGGGTTGGCGAACGCGAACATCATCGCGATGCCGACGCCGATCAGGAACGCCGCGTCGATCAGGCCGGCCAGCAGGAACATCTTGGTCTGCAGCTCGTTCATCAGCTCCGGTTGGCGCGCGGCGGATTCGAGGTACTTGCTGCCCATGATGCCGATGCCGATGCAGGCGCCGATGGCACCTAGACCGATGATCAGACCGGCGGCCAGGGCGACGAAACCAAGAACGTTTTCCATGTTGACTCCTAGTAGGGGAAAGAAACGCGGGGGGTGGAAAGGAACGGCGGGATCAATGCTTGTCGTGCGCCTGGCCCACGTAGACCAGCGTGAGCATCATGAAGATGAACGCCTGCAGCGCGACGATCAGGATGTGGAAGATGGCCCACGCCGTGCCGGCGATGATGTGCCCGATCCAGAGGAACACGCCGGTGGCCGAGGCGAAGCCCACGGCGCCCATCAGCGCGATCAGCATGAACACGAGCTCGCCGGCGTACATGTTGCCGAACAGCCGCATGCCGTGCGAGACGGTCTTGGCCAGGAACTCGATCATCTGCATGAGGAAGTTGAACGGCCACAGCAGCGGGTGCGCGCCGAACGGGGCGGAGAACAGCTCGTGGATCCAGCCGCCCAGGCCCTTGATCTTCACGTTGTAGTACAGGCACACCAGCAGCACGCCGATCGACATGCCGAGCGTGGCCGACAGGTCCGCGGTGGGCACGACGCGCTGGTAGGCATGGTGCGGGTCGCCGCCGGCAGCGCCGTAGATCCACTCCCACACGCGCGGCAGCAGGTCCACCGGGAGGAAGTCCATGGAGTTCATCAGGAAGATCCAGATGAACACGGTGAGCGCGAGCGGGCCGACGAACTTGCGCGACTCCGAGTTGTGCACGATCGACTTGGCCTGGTTGTCCACCATCTCCAGCACGAGCTCGACGGCGGCCTGCATGCGCCCCGGCACGCCGGAGGTCACGCGCCTGGCCACGCCGCGCAGCACCCACAGGCCGATGAGCCCCATGAGCACCGACCAGAACACGGTGTCCAGGTTGATCACCGAGAAGTCGATGATGTCGGCCTGCGCCTTCGAACGCAGGTGCTGCAGGTGGTGCTGGATGTATTCGCCGGCGGTCGGGCCGGAGTTCGCGTGGTCAGCGGCTGCCATGTCGAGTCGGATCTCTGTTGTTTCCATCAAGCCCGGCGGCGTTGCCACAGCAGCGCCAGCCAGTTCACCTTCATGCACACGATCATGGCGACCAGCAGCGCGGGCCAGCTCAGACCGGGTACCACTCTTGGAGCGGCCACCAGCATGGCGACCGCCACAGCAATCTTCACCATCTCCCAGAACATGAACCCGAACACGGCAGCGCCCGGGTTGGAACTGGATCCTCGCGTCATCCCGCGCGCCATCAAGGCGTTGGGAAGAACGGCCGCGGCCGCACCGTAGAGCGCCGACCACGCCGCGCCGTCACGCCGCACGAGGACCCACACGAGGGCCGCGCACAGCACGCCGGCAATGGTTTGCACCGCAACCACCCGCCATGGAGACATCGGCGGGTGCCTGGCCATCAAAGCCTGCGCCTGGTCGGGCGTCAGGGGTTCGACGGGCGGCTCTTCTTCCTCCCAACCCGCGTGGTCCCTTTCGTGAGATTTGTGGGCTTCGAAGTGGCCCGATTTCGGTCTCACAGCACGCAGGTTACAGTCCGTTTCGCAAAGCCTCGGGATTATATACGTACAAACCCGTGCGGCTTCGGCATCCCGGGCGGGAGTCTGGCTGCCCAGGCTGTCGACGAACTGACGCGCGAGGAAGGGAACGTCCCATCATGCTGTCCGTGCTCAAGTTCACGCACCTCGCCGCGGCCATCGTGTGGATGGGAGGCATGGCGTTCCTCCTCGGCGCGTTGCGGCCGTCGCTCGGTGCGCTGCCGCCGCCGCAGCGCCTCGAGCTGGTCGCGCTCGCGCTGCGCCGCTTCTTCGCCATGGTCTGGGTCGCCATCGGCGTGCTCGCCGCGAGCGGCGCGGCGCTGTTCCTCTCCGCGCCCGGCGCGCCGGCCGGATGGCGCGCGATGGCGGCCATCGGGCTCGTGATGTTCGCCGTCTTCGCGCACCTGTTCTTCGCACCGTACCGGCGGCTGCGCCGCGCCGTGGCGGCGCAGGACTGGCCGGCCGCCGGCGCGCAGATGAAGACCATCCCGCGCCTGGCGATGGTGAACTTCGTTCTCGGGTGGATCGCCATCGCGGCGGTGCACCTGGCGTGAAGGGCTGGAGCCTCATCGGGATGTGCGGCCTGGCGGCCGCCCGAAGTTCGCCTTCGGGCGGCCCGGCAGCTCACGGCCACCTGCCGTGATGCGCGGGGAGCGTGCTGGGCGTGCGGGCGCGAAGCTGCTGCGGCGCCGCGCGGCTCACGCCGAAGCGGCCAGGTGGGCCGGCAGGCCCGGCACGTCCACCTGGAGCGAGAGCACGCAGCCGGCGAGCGGCTGGCCGGCGAGCTCGGCCGCGGGACGCTTGTCGCGCGCCGTGGTGACGTACAGCGTCTTCAGCTCCGCGCCGCCGAACGCCGGCATCGTCGGGCAGCGCACGGGCAAGGTCACCTCGCGCAGCACCTCGCCCTCGGGCGACAGCCGCAGCAGCCGCTGGCCCTCGAACATCGCGACCCAGTAGCAGCCTTCGGCGTCCACGGCCGCGCCGTCGGGACGTCCGCCGTAGCCGTCGAGGCGGCCGTCGGCCGGCTTCGGCGCGAAGGTCGCGAACACGCGGCGGCGCGACAGCTGCCCGCCGGCGGCGTCGAAGTCGAACGCGAAGATCGTGTGCGCCTTCGTGTCGCTCCAGTACATGGTGCGCCCGTCGGGGCTCCACGCGAGGCCGTTGGAGACCGTGACGCCGTCGGCGCGGCGCTCCAGCGTGCGGCCGTCCCAGCAATAGAGCGCGGCGCGCGCGGCGTCGCGCGGCTCGTAGATCGTGCCCACCCAGAACCGGCCCTGCGGGTCGCACTTGCCGTCGTTGAAGCGCTCCACCGAGGCGTCGTACGGGGGCGCGGCGAGCGACCGGCGCTTGCCCGTGCGCGGGTCGAGGCGCCACAGGCCGTTGCGCATGGCGACGAGCAGGGTGCCGTCCAGGTGCGCCGCGCAGCTGCCGGGCTCGCTCTCGAGTTCCCGCTGCTCCAGCGCGCCGCTCGCCGGATCGAAGCGGTTCAGGCGCCGGCCCGCGATGTCGCACCACCACAGCGCCCGCTCGCGCGGATGCCACATCGGCGACTCGCCGAGCAGGCTCGGCGTGGCGACCGCCACGCCCACGCCGGGATCGGGCTCGCGCGTCATGGCCGCACGCTCGCGCCGGTGCGGGTCATCGGGGATCCTCCGGCCCGGCGGCCTCCGGAGTCGGGGCGGCCCGCGCGGCTCACGGCAGCGCCACCTCCAGCGTCATCGTCGCCTCGAAGGTCACGCCCGGCTGGAGCGTGCGCAGGCCGTGGGCCGCGGGATCGGCCATGTGGATCGCGTTGCCGAGGTGGCTCACGGGCTCGACGCAGAAGTAGTCCTTGTCGCGCGGCGTGTAGACCACGAGCCAGGGCAGCGACGAGGTGAGCTGCAGCGAGAACTTCTCGTCGCGGATGCGCGCCGGCCCGGTCCAGCCCTCGAAGTGGTGGTCGAAGTCGAGGTGCGCGACGTCGGCGTCGATGCCGTGCTGGGCCACCTTGCGCACGGGCAGCTGCGCGCCGTCGGCGTCCCAGCGGCCGCTGCAGTCGACGTGCAGCCGGCTGCGCGCGCGCCTGGGGAAGTACGGGTGCCAGCCGAGGCCGACGGGCTGCGCGATGTCCCCCAGGTTCGTGACGGCCAGCTGCATGACCAGCGCCTCGGGCGTGAGCGAGAAGTGCTGGCGCGCCTCGAACGCGAACGGCCAGTCGTCGTCCGGCGCGTGGCGCAGCGCGAGGGTGAGGTCGATGGCGTTGTGGCTGTCCACCGACCAGGCGCGCAACCACCCGATGCCGTGCAGCGAATGCGGGCTGTCCTCGAAGTTGGCGCGCGTGGCGTAGTCCTGGCCCTTCCAGCGGAAGCGCCGGTAGCCGAGCCGGTTGGAATACGGCACGAGCGGGAAGCACGCCGAGCGCCGCGCGCCCTCCAGCGCGCCCGGCGCGGTGGAGCGCAGGATCGGCACGTCGCGGTGCCACAGTCCGGCGATCGCGCCGCCGATGTCCGGCCGCACGGCCAGGCGCAGCGCGCCCGCGTGCAGCTCCACGGTGTGGGGGCCGACGCTCTGCATCGTCAGTACGCCGTCGCCTGCGTGCCGGTGGCCAGAGTGTGCACGTGCTCCGTGTCGGGCGTGCGCAGCGCCGCGATCGCCTCGCGCGCGCCGCGCATCATGAAGCCGATGTCCGAGGAGATGGCGAGGTAGTCGAAGCCCATCGCGCGGTACTGGGCGACGTGGTCCGGGCTCGCGCCGAGCGTGCCGACCGGCGTGCCGCGCGCCTTGCAGCGCTGCACCACGCGGCCCATCTGCGCCAGCACCGAGGGATGGGTCAGCTCGCCGATGTGCCCGAGGGCCGCCGAAAGATCGGCCGGCCCGACGAACACCGAGTCGATGCCTTCGACCGCGGCGATCGCGTCCACCTCCTCCACCGCCTGCGGCGTCTCGACCTGCACGATCACGCCGATGTTCTGGTTGGCGTTGCGGAAGTAGCCGGTCGCGGTGCCGAACCGGGTGGCGCGGCTCGTGCCCGCCACGCCGCGCACGCCCTCGGGCGGATAGCGCGTGGCGGCCACCGCGCGGCGCGCCTCCTCCGCGTTCTGCACGAAGGGGAACATGAGCGTGGTGGCGCCCGCATCGAGCACGCGCTTGACCATCACCGCGTCGTTCCACGGCACGCGCACCACGGGCAGCATCTTGGTGCAGCCGAGCGCCTGCAGCATGTGCACGAGGCCGGCCACGTCGAGCGGCGCGTGCTCCATGTCGACGAGACCCCAGTCGAAGCCCGCGCAGGCGATCGCCTCGGCGACCAGCGGATGGGCCGAGCCGATCCAGGTGCCGACGGGCGGATGCGCCCCCGAGGCCTTGAGCAGTTGGCGGAAGGCGTTCATGGCATGGCGCTCCTTGCGCGCTGGGCTAGTACTGCGATGCGGTGACCCCGATCGTGGCCTTCAGGTAGTGCGCGCCGGGGATGGGGTTGTAGTAGTACGGCGGGATCTCCTCGAAGCCGAGCGAGGCATAGAGGCCGCGCGCGGCTTCCATGTCGTCGAGCGTGTCGAGCAGCACGTGGGAGTATCCGATCTTCTGCGCCTCGTCCAGCAGCGCCTGTGCGATCACGCGCCCGAGCCCGAAGCGGCGGAACGCCGGACGCACGTACAGGCGCTTCATCTCGCAGGCGTTGGCGTAGTCGCTCTCGCGCATGGGCCGCAGCGCGCCGCAGCCGGCGAGCGCGCCGTCGACGGAGGCGAGCAGCAGGTGCCCGCCCGGCGGCGCGTACTCGCCGGGCAGCTCGGCCAGCTCGACATCGAAGTCCTGGAAGCACAGGTCGACGTCGAGGCTGTGCGCGTACTCCCGGAAGATCTCCCGCGTGGCGGCGATCAGCTCGGGCGTGTCCGGGTAGACCAGACGTATCTCGGGGACGTCCATCCGGGTGGCGGCAGGTGCGGGGGACCCAGTTTATCCCCCCAGACGGACCACCCACGCAACCCCGGCGGCACACAGGGCGAACAGCAGGGCGGCCACCGCGCGCGCCGACGCGTGGTCCGCGGCGTGCGGCACGCCCGGCGGCAGCGCCTTGTCGCCGACGATCATCGGCCGCACCAGGTCGCGCCCGCGCCGCACGTGGACGGCGATGGCCGCCACGTGCAGCAGCGCGAGCGCGATGACGAGGCCTTGTCCCCAGCCGTGGTGCCACGCGGTGGCGAGGCTCGTCGTGCGGGCCGAGACCAGCGGCGCGAGCGGGCCGGTGGTCGCGATCTCGTCGTCGGCCACCAGCCCGCTGGCCACCTGCACGGCAAGCAGCGCGAGCAGGCCGAACACCGACAGCGCGCCCAGCGGGCTGTGACCCAAGTCGTGGTGCTCGTCGCGGCGGCTTTGCCCGCGCAGGTAGCGCAGCACCGCGGAGGGCGCGTAGGCGAAGCTCGCGAAGCGTGACCAATGACCGCCCATCAGGCCCCACAGGAGGCGGAATGCGAGCAGCGTGAAGACGGCGTATCCCAGGCGAAGATGCCATTCCATGGCGTTGCCGCCGATCTTGGCGCTCACCACCGAGCCGAAGACGCACCCGGCGAGCACCCAGTGGAACAGGCGCGTCGGCAGATCCCATACGCGCGTGGGCCGGCGCGCGTCCGTCGTCATCGTGTGCATCCCCATCCTTTCGATGGACGCAACGATAACCGCTGACGCAGCGCGGCCGGCCGCGACCGGGCGCCGGGCGTGCGGATTTCCCCGGCTTGCGGAACAACGTCTCGAACCGCGTACGTCCGCTTCGCGCCGCTCGTGCGGCCTGCGGCACCATAGTGCCACCCCGAACACCAACCCGATCTGGAGATCCGGATGAAGAAACTGATGTGGGCCGCCGCGGCGGTCGCCGGCCTGTCGACGGCGCTGCCCGCGGCGGCTCAATTCGCCAAGCCCGAGGATGCGATCAAGTACCGGCGCGCGGTGATGACCGTGCTGGGCAACCACTTCGGCCGGGTCGGCGCGATGGCCCAGGGCAAGGCGCCGTACGACCCGCGCCTCGCCGCGGAGAACGCCGACATCGCCATGTCGATGGCCAAGCTGCCGTTCATCGCCTTCGTCGAGGGCACGGACAAGGGCGAGACGCGCGCCAAGCCGGAGATCTGGGCCGAGGGCGAGAAGTTCAAGGCTTCCGCGCAGAAGATGCAGGAAGAGCTCACCAAGCTGAGCGCCGCCACCAAGACCGGCAATCTCGAGAACATCAAGGCCGCGTTCGGCCCCACCGGCCAGTCGTGCAAGGGCTGCCACGACAAGTACCGCAAGGACGAGGCGAAGTGATCACCCCGGCCCGCGGTCGGGCTCGGCAAGGCCGAGCACGACCCTGCGGGTCATGGCGGACTTCTTTTGGCTTCGGCCGGCCGCTGGCGCGGCCTTCACATCGCAAGCGATGTGAGCCTGCACCCAAAGAAGTCACCGGCCTTCGGCCGGCTCGGCAAAGCCGAGCACGACCCTGCGGGTCATGGCGGACTTCTTTTCGATCTTCGTGACGAGGACGGCGCCGATCTCGGCCGTGTTCGCCACGTGCGTGCCGCCGCACGGCTGCAGGTCCACGCCGTGCACTTCCATCAGGCGCACCCGCCCCGTGCCGCGCGGGGGCTGCACGCTCATGCTGCGCACCAGGCCAGGATGGGCGTCGAGCGCCTCGTCGGTGATCCATCGGTGCGACACGGCATGCGCCTCGCGAACCAGCCGCGCCAGGCCCTCGTTCAACGCCTGCTTGTCGAGCGGCTCGCTCATGTGGAAGTCCAGCCGCGCGTAATCGGCGGTGATGGAGCAGCCGTCCACCGGGTACGGCACGAGCGCGCACAGCAGGTGCGTCGCGGTGTGGAATCGCATGTGCCGGTGGCGGCGCACCCAGTCGATGCGCGCGCTCACGCGCGCGCCGGGCACGAGCGCGGCCAGCGCGTCGTCCTGCCCCGGCGCGGGCACGTGGACGACCTCGCCCGCGTTCTCGCCCTTGCGCGTGTCGGCGATGGCGATGCGCACGCCGCCCGGCGTGACCAGTTCGCCCGCGTCGCCGGCCTGCCCGCCGCCCTGCGGGTAGAACACCGTGCGGTCGAGCCGCACGCCGCGCGCATCCACGCCCGTCACGACGGCCTCGCAATCGACCCGGCGCGCATCGTCGCGGAACAACTCGACGGTGGCGCCGTCGCGGGGCACGTTGTCGGACATCGGTCACCTCCGGCGCGCATGGTAGGCCCGATCCGGGCATCCAGTACCATCGCGCTTTGGCCGAGCCACCGCCGGCCATGCCCGGCGCTGCGCGCCGGCCAAGCGTTCGTGCGGCGCCTTCGCGCCTGACCTTCCGACATCGGCTTGCCTGCCCCACGCTCCTGCATGCGCCATCTGCTCCTCATCGTCGCCCTGTGCCTGCTGTCGCCGTTCGCGATGGCGCAGTCGGGCACCGACCCCGCCGGCACCGGCGGCTTCTCCGTTCCCGGCACGGGCGCGCCTTCGGTCACGCAGCCGCGCATCGACGCCCCCGGCGCCACGCCGCCCGGGCGCGCCGACGGCACGCGCTCCCCGGCGCCCGGCACGCGTCGCGACGACGGCACGGACACCCGTTCGCGCCGCTTCGACCTCCTGCTGCCCCCCAAGCCCAGCGAGTTCCAGAAGTTCGTCGAGACGGCGACCGGGCGCTTGCTTCCGGTGTTCGGCGCCAGCTTCTTCGACGACCCGCTCGCCATGCGCGACCCGCTGGGCAGCGTCCCCGTGACGGCCGACTACGTCATCGGCCCGGGCGACGAGCTCGTCATCCGTGCGTGGGGCTCGGTCGACGCGGACCTGCGCACCACCGTCGACCGCAACGGACAGATCCACCTGCCGCGCGTCGGCAGCTTCAGCGTCGCGGGCGTGCGCGCCTCGGACATCGAGCGCCACCTGCGCGGGCAGATCGGCCGCATCTTCACCAACTTCAACCTCAGCGTCGCGCTCGGACAGTTGCGCGGGCTGAAGGTGTTCGTCGTCGGACCGGCCCAGCGCCCCGGCGTCTTCACGCTGCCCAGCCAGTCCACCATCCTGTCCGCGGTGGCCGCGGCGGGCGGCCCCGGCCCGAACGGCTCGATGCGCAAGATCGGCCTGCGGCGCGACGGCCGCGTGATCGCCGAGCTGGACGTGTACGACTTCCTCGTGCAAGGCGACAAGTCGCGCGACCTGCAGCTCGCCGCGGGCGACGTGGTGGTGTTCGGGCCGGTCGGGCCGCGCGTCGCGCTCACCGGCGCGCTGGAAACGCCGGCCATCTACGAGCTGCGAAGCGCCGAGGAGCCGCTGCGCGACGTGCTGCGCTACGCGGGCGGGGTGCCCGTGCTCGCCAACCCGAACCGCGGGCAGCTCGAGCGCATCGACCCCACCAAGCGCGCGGCGCGCTTCGTCGAGGAGTTCAAGCTGGACGCCGACGGCTTGCAGAAGCCGCTGCGCGACGGCGACGTCGTCACGCTGCTGCAGATCTCGCCGCAGTTCGCCAACGCGGTGACGCTGAAGGGCCATGTCGCGCAGCCGCTGCGCTATCCCTTCACGCCGGGCATGCGCATCAGCGACCTGATCCCGGACCGCGAGGCCCTCATCTCGCCGGACTTCTATCGCCGCAAGAACCTGCTGGTGCAGGTGATCGACGAGGACGACGACGATGCGCTGCTGTCCTCGCCCCCCGGGACGCAGGGCATGCCCTCCGGCATGCTCCAGCAGCCGTCGACGCAGGCGCCGGCGAACGGTGCGGCGGCCGGGCAGCAGCCCTGGCTGCCGGGCTTCGCCGCGCCGGGCACGGTGACCGGCGTGCCGCCGATGGTGTTCGGCGCCAACGGCCAGCCGGTCCCCGGGCAGGCGGGCGCGACCGCGGGCGCGCCGCAGCAGCCGCTGCCGCGCGGCCGCAAGGCGCGCCGCGAGGCGCTCGAGGATCAGCGCGAGCAGCTCGCCGCGCAGCGTCCGCCCCGGCCGCACGCGCCGCTGTTCGAGGAGCTGAACTGGGACTACGCCGTGATCGAGCGGCTCGACCTGAGCGACCTGCGCACGAAGGTGATTCCGTTCAACCTGGGCCGCGCCGTGCTGCAGCGCGACCCGGCGGAGAACGTCGCGCTGATGCCGGGCGACGTCGTCACCATCTACGGCGTGAAGGACATGCGCGTGCCGGTGGCGCGGCAGACGCGCCTGGTGTCGCTCGAGGGCGAGGTCGGCGCGCCCGGCATGTACCAGCTGCAGGCGGGCGAGACGCTGCGCAACCTCATCGCGCGCGCCGGCGGCTTCACGCCGCACGCGTACGTGTACGGGCTGGAGTTCACGCGCGAGGACACGCGCAAGCGCCAGCGCGAGAACCTCACTGCCGCGCTCACCCGGCTGCAGGCGCTGGCCGCGACGCAGGCGGCGCGCGAGGCGGCCAACCGCCGCGACGACGCCAGCCCCGACCGCAGCGGCTCGATCAGCAGCGCGGCCACGCAGGCACAGCTCGCGCGCATCGCGCAGCTGCAGCCGAACGGGCGCATCGCGCTCGAGCTGCAGCCCGAAGCGCGCACGCTCGACGGCCTGCCCGACGTGCCGCTCGAGCACGGCGACCGCATCATCGTGCCGCCGCGCCCGGGCTTCGTCACGGTGGCCGGCGCGGTGGCGAACAACAACGCGTTCCTGTGGAAGCCCGGGCGCACCGCGGGCGACTACGTCCGGCTCGCGGGGCTGGAGGAGGCGGCCGACGCGTCCGCGATGTTCATCCTGCGCGCCGACGGCACCGTCAGCAGCGGCAACGACCGGCGCGGCTTCTTCGGCTTCGGCGGCATCGACAAGCAGCCGCTGCAGCCCGGCGACGCCGTCGTCGTGCCGAGCCAGCTGGACTACGAGACCTGGGGGCGCGCGCTGGTGCGCAACCTGAAGGACTGGTCGCAGATCTTCTACCAGTTCGGCCTCGGCGCCGCGGCGATCCAGACGCTGCGCAACAACTGACGACCGCCATGGACGCCCCCGACATCGACACGCTGCGCCATCCGTCGGCGCTGCATCGGCCGCAGGACGACGCGCCGGGCTTGAGCCTGGTGGACCTGCTCACCTGGATCGGCCAGGGCAAGCGCGTGATCGCGGTCACCACGGCCGCCGCCGCGCTCGCCTCGCTGGCCATCGCCCTGCAGCTCACGCCCATCTACACCGCGCGCACCACGATGCTGCCGCCGTCGTCGCCCTCCAGCCCCGGCGGCGCGCTCGCCGCCCTCGGCGCCCTGGGCGGGCTCGCGAGCGCCACGGGGGCGGTGAAGACGCCCGACGAGCTGTACGTCGCCCTGCTGAGAAGCGATGGACTGGTGCGCGCGCTCGACGAGCGCTTCGCACTGCGCAAGCGCTACGGCGTCGAGCACCACGAGGCGCTGCGCCGCGTGCTGCCCGAGCGGGTGCGCTTCGCCGCGGACCGCAAGAGCGGCGTGATCGCCGTCGAGGTGGACGATAAGGACGCGGCCTTCGCGGCCGAGCTGGCCAACGCACACTACGAGGAGCTCGGCAAGGTGCTGGCGCGGCTGGCGGTGTCGGAGGCGCAGCAGCGGCGCATGTTCTTCGAGCAGCAGCTGCGCGAGACGAAGGAGACGCTCGTGCGCGCCGAGCACGAGCTGCAGGCCGTGCAGGAGAAGTCCGGCGTCATCGAGCTGGACAAGCAGGCCGAGGCGCTGATCGGCGGTGCGGCGCGGGTGCGCGCGATGATCACCGAGCGCGAGGTCCGGCTGAAGGTCCTGCGCACCGCGGCCACCGAGCAGAACCCCGACGTGCAGCGCCTCGCTTCGGAGGTGGCCGCGCTGCGCGCGGAGCTGGCGCGCATGGAGTCGCGGCAGGACACGCGCAACGCCAGCCCGGTGGACCTGCCGGTGGGGCGCATCCCCGCGGCCGCCATCGACTACGTGCGCGCGCGCCGCGAGCTGAAGATCCAGGAAACCATCATGGAAGGGCTGCTGCGGCAGTTCGAGGCCGCCAAGCTCGACGAGGCGAAGGAAGGCCCCGCGCTGCAGCTCGTCGACCGGGCGTTGCCGCCGGACTACAAGTCCAAGCCGTCGCGCGCGCTGGTGGTGATGGTGCTGACCGCGCTGGCGCTGCTCGGCTCCACCGCGTTCGTCGCGTGGCGCGGCTACGCGGGCTGGGTGCGTGCGCGCGGCACCGGCGAGCTGCAGGCGTGGCGCTCGCTGCGCGAGGCGTGGCGCTGGCGGCGACGCTGAAGCGCGGCGTGTGCGGCGTGCGGGCGCTCAAGCGCCGCGTGTGCGGCGGGGGCGCCGAGGCGCGGCGATTCCGGCGCGCGCGCGCCGAGCCCCCCGCTCGCCCCGTGCCGCCGAGGCCCTCGGGTCAGAGGACCGCGCGGCCGTCGATGACGGTCGTGCTGCGCCCGCCCACCCATAGCGTCGCGCCTTCGCGGCGCAGGTGCACCCGCCCCGTCCGCTGCAGCCGCGTGCCCTGCGAGGCGACGTAGTCGGCCGGCGCCACCCCCTCGTCCATCAGCCATTGCGCCAGGCTGGCGTTGAGGCTGCCCGTGACCGGATCCTCGGGGACGCCGACCGCGGCCGCGAACGCGCGCACCTCGAAGGCGCAGGCGCCTCCGGGGGCATGCGGGCCCACGACGCCCACCTTCGCCAGCCGCTTCAGCGCGGCATGGTCGGGCTCGATCGCGAGCACGGCGGCCGCGTCGTCGACGCGCAGCGCCAGCCACTTCGGACCGTTGTCCAGCCAGCGCGCGGCGCGCACCTGGGCGGCAGCCAGGCCCAGGGCGTCCCGCACCGCGGCGAGCAGTCCGTCGTCCACCGCTTCGCTGCGCACCGGCGGCGCCGCGAAGGCGCTGCGCTCGCCGTCCAGGCGCAGCTCGACCAGGCCCACGCCGCACTCCTGCACGACGCGGCCGCCGGCCCGCGCGCGGCCGCCGCGCTCGCGCCAGGCGTGGCACGTGCCGAGCGTCGGGTGGCCGGCGAAGGGCAGCTCGCCGCCCGGGGTGAAGATGCGCACCCGGTAGTCGGCCTCGGGTGTCGTGGGGGCGAGCAGGAACGTGGTTTCCGAGAGCTGGGTCCAGCGCGCGAACGCCTGCATGCGCGCCTCGTCCAGGGCGTCCGCGCCGTGCACGACCGCCAGGGGATTGCCGCCGAGCGGCGTGTCGCCGAACACGTCGACCTGGGTGAATTCGAAGCGCATCATGCGTGGACTCCCGGGCGCCGCGCCCGCGAAGCGGCATTGTGCACAGCGCCTGCTGCCGCCCGCATGCTTCGGGGGGGCAGAGAATTCGGTTTGGCGCGCCCTCGGCGCTGGCGCTACAGTCCGTCACAGATGAATCCGGTTTCTTCCATGTTCGAGCCGACGATTCCCTTCGGGGAACCGGAGCTCCTGCGCGCCAGCGCATACCTGCTCTACCTGAAGGAGCTGGACGAGGAAGCGGCCAAGACCGGCGTCAGCTCGCGCATCGCGTCGCTCAGCCCGTCCCTGCGGGCCGACCTGTACCGCTTCGAGGCGGCCGGCGGGACCACCGAGGTGCTCGAGGTCATCGCCGCCTGCGTGCGCCACGCCAAGCGCGTGACCATCCATCTGCAGCGCGGCGAGCGGGTGGTGCCGCTCACCGTGTTCCCGGAAGAGCGCCTCGTGCACTGCCCGCTGCCGATGGCGCAGCTCATCGGCCAAGACCTCACCGAGTTGCGCGTCATGCACGTGGAGCCGGCCATCCTGCGCCCGCCCGGCCACGAGGCGAGCGGCCTGGTGGGCGAGAAGCGCCTGCACGCGCCGCTCGGCCCGCTGCTGTGGGAGCTGGCGATGCGCGGCGGCCGCGCGGAGCTGCTCCCGGAGATCGCGGGCCCGGCCATCTATCGGGTCACCCCCGGCCTGCAGCCGAGCAGCCTGCCGGCGTCCAGCACGCTGCTGGCCGCCGTGAGCCGGCTGCGGCGCACGGCGACCACACTCACCGAGATCGCCGAATGGCCGGGCATGGACCGCGAGCGCGCCGTTCGCCTGCTCAACGCCCTGTACCTGCAGGCCGGCCTCATGGTGAGCCGCTCGCACCCGGACGCGATCAACGAAGTCTGGAAGCGCAAGCCGAAGGCGTGAGCGCGAGCGCGGCTAGCGCGATCCGAGCGCCTCCCAGCGTTCCAGCGCCGCCGTCAGCTCCTCGTCGATCTTCGCGTAGCGCACCTGCGCCTCGGCGGCCCGCTTGGGCTCGGTGGCGTAGAACTCCGGCTTGGCGAGCAGGTCGCCCAGCTCGCGCTGCTCGGCTTCGAGCGCGTCGATCAGCCCCGGCAGCTCGTCGAGCTCGCGCTGTTCCTTGTAGCTGAGCTTGCGCGGCTTGTGGGCCGCCGGCGCCGCGCGCTCGGCGGGCGGGGCGGCCTTCGCCTTCTCGGGCGGCGGCCTGGGCGCGGCCGCCTCGCGCAACGCGCGCGCGCGGTCGCGCTGCGTCTTCCAGTCCTCGTAGCCGCCTTCGTATTCGCGCCAGCGGCCGGGCGCCTCGTCGCCTTCCCACGCGATCGTGCTGGTCACGACGTTGTCCAGGAAGCGACGGTCGTGGCTCACGAGGAACACCGTGCCCGCGTAGCTCTGCAGCAGCTCCTCCAGCAGCTCCAGCGTGTCGATGTCGAGGTCGTTGGTCGGCTCGTCGAGCACGAGCACGTTCGCCGGCAGCGCGAACAGCCGGGCGAGCAGCAGGCGGTTGCGCTCGCCGCCGGACAGCGTGCGCACCGGCGAGTTCGCGCGCTCGGGGGCGAACAGGAAGTCGTTCAGGTAGCTCATGACGTGCTTGCGCGCGCCGTTGAACTCGACCCACTCGCTGCCCGGGCTGATGGTGTCGGCGAGCGTGGCCTCCAGGTCGAGCCGGCTGCGCATCTGGTCGAAGTAGGCCACCTCCAGCCGCGTGCCGCGGCGCACCGAGCCCGCCGTGGGCTCGAGCTCGCCGAGCACGAGCTTGAGCAGCGTGGTCTTGCCCGCGCCGTTGGGGCCGATGAGCCCGACCTTGTCGCCGCGCAGCAGGGTGGCGCTGAAACGGTCGACCACCACCTTGTCGCCGAAGCGCACCGACACGTCGCGCAGCTCGGCGACGATCCTGCCGCTCGGCAGGCCGGCGTCGACCTCGAGCTTCACCTGCCCCAGCGAATCGCGGCGCGCGGCGCGCTGCGCGCGCAGCCGCTGCAGGCGCTGCACCCGGCTCACGCTGCGCGTGCGGCGCGCCTCGACGCCCTTGCGGATCCACACCTCCTCCTGCGCGAGCAGCTTGTCGGCGCGCGCGCTGGCCAGCGCCTCGGCGGCGAGCTGCTCTTCCTTGATGCGCTCGTAGGCGCTGAAGTTGCCCGGGTAGCTGCGGATCGTGCCGCGGTCGAGCTCGAGGATGCGGGTGGCGACGCCGTCGAGGAACGCCCGGTCGTGCGTCACCACCATGACGCTGCCCGCGAAGCCGCGCAGCAGCTCCTCGAGCCAGGCGATGGCGTCGAGGTCGAGGTGGTTGGTGGGCTCGTCGAGCAGCAGCACGTCCGGTACGGCCACCAGCGCCTGCGCGAGCGCGACGCGCTTCTGCGTGCCGCCGGAGAGGTCGCCCACGCGGCGCGCGCCGTCGAGCTGCAGGTGGTCGAGCGTGGTCTGCACCCGCTGCTCCCAGTTCCAGGCGTCGAGCGCCTCGATGCGCGTCTGCAGCGCATCGAGGTCCACACCCGGCGCGTGCTCCTCGTAGGCGAGGCGCACCGCCTTGGCTTCGGCGACGCCCTCGCTCACCAGGTCGAACACCGTCGCGTCGGCGACGAACTGCGGCTCCTGCGGCACGTAGCGGATGCGCAGCCCCTGCGTCAGCTGCAGCAGCCCGTCGTCCGCCCGCTCCAGGCCGGCGACGATCTTCAGCAGCGACGACTTGCCCGCGCCGTTGCGGCCGATGAGCCCGAGGCGCTCGCCGCTCTCGAGCGAGAACCCGGCGCCGTCGAGCAGCGCCACGTGGCCGTAGGCGAGATGGGCGTTGGACAGCGAGAGGACGGCCATGGGACGTCAACCGGCGGCGACCGCCGCCTCGAGCGCGTCGATGAACATCGCCGCGACGTCGAACCCGGCCTGCTGCGTGATCTCCTGGAAGCACGTGGGGCTCGTCACGTTGATCTCGGTGAGGCTGTCGCCGATCACGTCGAGGCCGACCAGCAGCAGCCCGCGCTCGGCGAGGCGCGGCCCGATGTGCTCCGCGATCTCGCGGTCGCGCTCGGACAGCGGCTGCGCCACGCCCTTGCCGCCGGCGGCGAGGTTGCCACGGATCTCGCTGCCCTGCGGGATGCGCGCGAGCGAGAACGGCACCGGCCGGCCGCCGATCACCAGCACCCGCTTGTCGCCGTGCACGATCTCCGGCACGTAGCGCTGGACCATCACCGTCTGCGTGCCGCGCCGGTTGAGCGTCTCGACGATGCTGCCGAGGTTGAGGCCGTCCGGGCCGACGCGGAAGATCCCCATCCCGCCCATGCCGTCGAGCGGCTTCAGGATGATGTCGTGCTGCTCGGCATGGAAGCGGCGGATCGACGCCTCGTCGCGCGACACGAGCGTGGGCGCGATGAACTGCGGGAACTCGAGGATCGAGAGCTTCTCCGGGTGCTCGCGCAGCGCCGACGGCTTGTTGTACACGCGCGCGCCCTCGCGCTCGGCCTGCTGCAGCAGGTGGGTGGCGTAGAAGTACTCGCTGTCGAAGGGCGGGTCCTTGCGCATCACCACGGCGTCCACCTCGGCGAGCGCGAGCTCGAGCGGCGGGCGCTCGACGAACCACGCATCGGCGTCGCCGGTGAGCGTGATGTCGCGCATGTAGGCCGTGACGCGGCCGCCGCGCTGCCAGGCGAGGTCGCGCGTCTCGCACGCGAGCACCGCGTGGTCGCGGCGCTGCGCCTCGCGCATCATCGCGAACGTCGAGTCCTTGTACACCTTGAAGTCCTCGAGCGGGTCGGCGACGAACAGCACTCTCATGGGATCAGATCTCCACCTTGGTTCCCAGCTCCACGACGCGGTTGGTGGGCAGGCTGAGGTAGTCTGCCGCGGCCGAGGCGTTGCGGTGCATCTGCGCGAACAGCTTCTCGCGCCAGCCGGCCATGCCCTTCGCGAGCTTCGGCGTGATGATGTCGCGCGACAGGAAATACGAGGTCTCCATGTCGTCCAGCTGGAAGCTGCGGTCGTGGATCAGCTTGAGCGCCTCGGGCACGTCGGGCTCGTTCTTGAAGCCGAAATGCAGCGTCACCTGCCAGCAGCCGTGGCCGAGCGTCTCCAGCTCGGCGCGCTTGTCGAACGGCACCCACGGCACCTCGTGGTGCCTCACCGTGACGAACAGGTTGGTGTCGTGCAGCACCTTGTTGTGCTTCAGGTTGTGCAGCAGCGCGTTGGGCGTGATGCCCTGCTCGGGCACCATGAACACCGCCGTGCCCTGCACGCGTGCCGGCGGGCTCACGAACACCGCCTCGAGGAAGCTCTTGAGGTCGATCGAGTCGTCGCGCAGCCGCTCGGCGACCAGCGCGCGGCCCTGCTTCCACGTCATCATGAGCATGAACATCCCGCCGCCGATCAGCAGCGGGAACCAGCCGCCCTCGAACAGCTTCACGATGTTGGCCGAGAAGTAGGTGACGTCCACGAGGAAGAAGCACAGCGTCGCGGCCAGGCTCAGCGACCACGCGTACTTCCAGCCGTAGTGGATGACGAAGAAGGTCATGATGGTCGTGATCGTCATGTCCACGGTCACCGTGATGCCGTAGGCGCCGGCGAGGTTGCCGCTCGAGCGGAACATCAGCACCGCGATCACGACGCAGGCCCACAGGCCCCAGTTCACGAACGGCACGTAGATCTGGCCCGTCTCGCGCACCGACGTGTGCAGGATGCGCAGGCGCGGCATGTAGCCGAGCTGGATCGCCTGCTTGGTCACCGAGAACGCGGCCGAGATGAGGGCCTGCGACGCGATCACCGCCGCCGCGGTGGCCAGCCCGATGAGCGGGTACAGCGCCCACTCGGGCGCCATCTCGTAGAACGGGTTGCGCGCCTTCTCGGGCGACTCCAGCAGCATCGCGCCCTGCCCGAAGTAGTTGAGCATCAGCGCCGGCATGACGAGCCCGAACCAGGCGGTGCGGATCGGTCGCTTGCCGAAGTGCCCCATGTCCGCGTAGAGCGCCTCGGCCCCGGTGACGCACAGCACCACGAAGCCGAGCGCGATGAACGCGACCGCCGGCTGGAAGACGAGGAAGCGCAGCGCGTGCGCCGGATTCACCGCCTGGATCACCGACGGGTTGCGCACGATGTGCACCAGCCCCATGACGGCCAGCACGACGAACCACAGGCCGGTCACCGGGCCGAAGAACCGGCCGATGCCGCCGGTGCCGTGGCGCTGGACGAGGAACAGCGCCGTGAGCACGACGAGCGACACCGGCACGACGTAGGTGTGCAGCCCCGGGGCGGCCACCTCCAGCCCCTCGATGGCGCCGAGCACCGAGATGGCGGGGGTGACGACGCCGTCGCCGAAGAAGATCGCGGTGCCGAAGATGCCCACCGCGAGCAGCCGGCGGCGCAGCCGCGGCCGGTCCTTCACCGCGGTGGACGCGAGCGCCAGCATCGCGATCAGGCCGCCCTCGCCGTTGTTGTCCGCGCGCAGGATGAGCACCACGTACTTCAGCGACACGATGACCGTGAGCGTCCAGAACACGAGCGACAGCACGCCGTAGATGTTGTTCGGCGTGAGCGGCACGTGCCCGGGGGCGAACACTTCCTTGAAGGCGTACAGCGGGCTGGTGCCGATGTCGCCGTAGACGACGCCCAGGGCACCGAGCGTGAGGACAGCCAGGCTGGAGGTGGGTCGGTGCTGCGTCACAGCGATCACGCACCGGCGCAACGGCGTCGCCGGCGGCGGTCTTGTTCTTCGGGACGCCGATTGTGCGCCCGCCACCGGCGGGCCCGCCCGCTACTCGTAGATTTCGGCGTCGGGATCGGTGGACTCCAATTCGTAGCTGCCCGCCACCATCGCCAGCCGACCGATCACGCCGTACATGTAGAAGCGGTTCGGCGCGCTGGCGCCGGGCTTCACGCCCGGGCGCGGCAGCTGGTTGCTCTCGGCGAAGGCGAGCGGCACGAAGGAGGCGCCCGGCGAGTTGAGGTTCTCGTCGACCCCGCGGTCGGCGTTGACGCGATAGAAGCCGCCCACCACGTAGCGGTCGATCATGTAGACCACCGGCTCGGCGACCGCGTCGTTGATGCGTTCGTAGGTGGGCACGCCTTCCTGCAGGATCACCTCGCTCACCTCCTGCCCGTCCTTGATGATGCTCATCTTGTTGCGCGTGCGGCGGTTGAGCTCGACCAGGTCCTTCGGGTCGCGCACGGTCATGATGCCCATGCCGTAGGTGCCGGCGTCGGCCTTCACGATGAGGAACGGCTTCTCCTGGATGCCGTACTCCTTGTACTTGCGCCGCACCTTGGCGAGCAGCGCCTCGGCGTGGCTCATCAGGCACTCCTGGCCCGTGCCGTCGGAGAAGTTCACCTCGCCGCAGCGCGCGAACAGCGGGTTGATGAGCCACGGGTCCATCCCCAGCAGCTTGGCGAACTTCTTGGCCACTTCCTCGTACGCCTGGAAGTGGTTGGTCTTGCGCCGCACCGCCCAGCCCGCGTGCAGCGGCGGCAGCACGTACTGCTCGTGCAGGTTCTCCAGCACCTTCGGGATCCCCGCCGACAGGTCGTTGTTCAGCAGGATGGTGCAGGGGTCGAAGTCCTTCAGCCCCAGGCGGCCCCGGTTGCGCACCAGGGGCTCCACCGTGAGCGAACTCCCGTCCGGCAGCGCGATGGGGGTGGGCGCCTTGACGCTCTCGTCGAGCGAGCCCAGCCGCACGTTGAGGCCCGCCTGGTGAAAGATCTGCACGAGGCGCTGGACGTTCGTCAGGTAGAACGTGTTGCGCGTGTGGTTCTCCGGGATGAGCAGCAGGTTGCGCGCTTCCGGGCAGATCTTCTCGATCGCCGCCATCGCCGCCTGCACGGCCAGGGGCAGCATCTCGGGCGTCAGGTTGTTCCAGCCGCCCGGGAACAGGTTGGTGTCCACCGGCGCGAGCTTGAAGCCCGCATTGCGCACGTCCACCGACGTGTAGAACGGGGGCGTGTGCTCCATCCATTCCAGGCGGAACCAGCGCTCGATGGCCGGCAGCGACTCGAGGATGCGCTGCTCGAGCTCGTTGATGGGGCCCGTGAGCGCCGTGATGAGATGAGGAACCATGGAGGTGATCCGGAAATGGAAAGGCTCGCCCGGGGGGCCGGGCGCGGGGCGGTCCGAAGATTCTAGGCATTTGGGGTGCCCGATCGCCGCCGCAAGAGCGCCTTCCGATGCAACGGCGCGTTGCCGCCGCCGCCATGGAAAAGGGCCGCCCGGAGGGCGGCCCTGCAAACGTGACGCGCGGACCTACTTGCTGTAGGCGGTTTCGCCGTGCGAGCTGATGTCCAGGCCCTCGCGCTCCTCCTCCTCGGTGACGCGCAGGCCGATCACCATGTCGACGATCTTGAAGGCGACGAGGGACACCACGCCCGACCAGATCACCGTGAGGCCGACGCCCTTCGCCTGGATCAGGAACTGGTCCCAGATGCCGTTCGAGCCCACCGTGGCCGTGACCCAGTCCGTCACCAGGCCGGGGCCGCCCAGCGCCTGGTTGTTGAAGATGCCCGTCAGGAGCGCGCCCACGATGCCGCCCACGCCGTGCACGCCGAACACGTCCAGCGAGTCGTCCGCGCCCAGGATGCGCTTCAGGCCGGACACGCCCCACAGGCAGAGGAAGCCCGCGGCCGCGCCGATCACCAGCGCGCCCGTCACGCCCACGTTCCCGGCGGCCGGGGTGATCGCCACCAGGCCCGCCACCGCACCGGAGGCGGCGCCCAGCATCGAGGCCTTGCCCTTCAGCAGCGACTCGCCCACGCACCAGGCCAGCACGGCGACCGCCGTGGCCGAGAAGGTGTTCAGGAAGGCGAGCGCCGCGCTGTTGCCCGCTTCCAGGGCCGAGCCGGCGTTGAAGCCGAACCAGCCCACCCACAGCATCGACGCGCCCACCATCGTGAGGGTGAGCGAGTGCGGGGTGAAGGCTTCCTTGCCGTAGCCGACGCGCTTGCCCACGAGGTAGGCGCCCACGAGGCCCGCCACCGCGGCGTTGATGTGCACCACCGTGCCGCCCGCGAAGTCAAGCGCGCCCCACTGCCACACCAGGCCGGCCTTGGCGTTCATCGCGTCGACCACTTCCTTGCCGGTGTAGGCGTCCGGGCCCATCCAGTACCAGACCATGTGCGCGATCGGCGCATAGCTGAAGGTGAACCAGAGCACCATGAACATGAGCACCGCGGAGAACTTGATGCGCTCCGCGAAGGCGCCCACGATCAGGCAGCAGGTGATGGCGGCGAAGGTGGCCTGGAACACCACGAACACGATCTCGGGCAGGACCACGCCCTTGCTGAAGGTGGCCGCCATGGCGAAGGTTCCGGTGGCGGGGTCGAACACGCCTTTCAGGAACAGCCGGTCGAGGCCGCCGACGAACGCGTTGCCCTCGGTGAACGCCAGGCTGTAGCCGTAGACCACCCAGAGCACGGTGATCATCGCGAAGGTGACGAACACCTGCATCAGCACCGAGAGCATGTTCTTGCTGCGCACCAGGCCGCCGTAGAACAGCGCGAGCCCGGGGATGCACATCATGATGACGAGCAGGGTGGAGACCAGCATCCAGCTCACGTCGCCCTTGTTGGGCACGGGCGCGGCCGCAGCCGGCGCGGAAGCCGAGGCGGCAGCCGCCTCGGCCGTGGCCGGCGCGGCGGCTGCGGCGGGCGCCGCGGTGGTGGCCGCAGCGGCGGCCGACGCCGCGTCGGCCGTGGCGGCGGGCTGCGCGCAAGCCGCGCCCGCGAAGCCGAGGGCCGCCAGGCCCAGGGCGAGGGAAGCGAGAAGTTTCTTCATGAAGTGTGTCTCTCAGATGGCTCTCGAGGGGACGTCAGAGCGCGTCCTTGCCGGTCTCGCCCGTGCGGATGCGGACGACCTGTTCCAGCGACGACACGAAGATCTTGCCGTCGCCGATCTTGCCGGTGCGCGCCGCACCTTCCACCGCCTCGATGACCCGGTCGACGATGGCGTCGTCCACGGCCGCCTCGATCTTCACCTTGGGCAGGAAGTCGACGACGTACTCGGCGCCGCGGTAGAGCTCCGTGTGGCCCTTCTGGCGACCGAAGCCCTTCACCTCGGTCACGGTCACCCCCTGCACGCCGATGGCGCTCAGGGCTTCTCGTACTTCGTCAAGCTTGAACGGCTTGACGATGGCAGTCACCATCTTCATGGTCGAACCTTTCTCCGGTCAGTGAAGGCGGCAGCCCGGACGGCGGGCCGCCGCCGGATTACATGGACTTGGTGATGGTGAGGATGAGGCGCGGCTTGTTGACGTCGCCCCAGAAGTCGCGCTTGGTGGCGCCGACCACCGCGCCGGCCAGCGCGAAGCCCGAGCCGGCGTCGTACGTGACGCCCAGCTTGTAGTCCGCGTAGTCCTCGAAGCCCACGTCGCGCAGGTCGTCGGCCAGGCGGGTCCAGCCGGCGTGGGCGTTCAGCGTGAGGCCCTTGGCGATCTCGTGGTTGGCGGCCAGGTCGAAGTAGACGGTGCCCCGGCCCTTGGGACGCGGGCCGCCGTTGGCCAGCTGGAACGCCTCGCCCAGCCCGAAGTAGTCCTTGGACGCGGTGTACGACAGCTTGGCCGTCAGCAGGCTGTAGCTCACGGCGCCGTAGATCTCGGTGACGTTGAAGTCGATCACCTTGTCCTTCTGCGGGTAGTAGTACTGCAGCACGCCCACGTCGAAGCCGGCGTTCGGCGCGAGCTGGCCCTTGTAGCCGCCGTAGAAGTCCATCTCGAGGCCGGAATTGGTGAAGCCGATGCTGGAGTTCCAGTTGCCGAGGTAGAAGCCGCCGCTGCTCCAGTCGAAGCCCCCCTGCAGCGCCGGCTTGTTGTTGCCCTGGTCCTGGCCGCGGTACTTGTAGTTGGTGGTGAGGCTCACGTTGGCGGTGAGCGGCAGGCCGCCGGACGCCGCCTGTGCGTGTGCGACTCCCGCGACGATCGACGAGAGCGCGAGCACGGCGAGTTGTTTGTTCATTCGAGGACTCCGGGTTGTGATGTAGGTGTTGAAGGGACGAACCCGTCGTGTGCCACTGCATCTTGTGTGCCACGACCCTTCCCCGATGGGGCCCCCGGGGACGCCTGCGCGGCGTGCATCCTCTTCGTTCAGTCATGCACCGGAATGGGCCGCGCAGGGCCCGGCGCACCGCGAGCGTGCCTGCGCACCGCCGATTCGCTCCGAGGTGGGCCCCCGTGCGCGGGGCGGCGCCGCCGCGACGCCGCGGGACAATCGCCTCCGTCATCCCCGGCGCCCGGGGGAGGAGCGTCGCGCAATGTCGCTGGCCGTCGTTCGCAGCCGCGCGCTCGACGGCCTGGCCGCGCCCGAGGTCACCGTCGAGGTGCATCTGGCCAACGGCCTGCCGAGCGTCATGCTCGTCGGGCTCGCCGACACCGAAGTGAAGGAGGCGCGCGAGCGCGTGCGCGCCGCCTTGCAGCACAGCGGCTTCGAGTTCCCGCACAACAAGCGGGTCACGGTCAACCTCGCCCCGGCCGACCTGCCGAAGGAGTCCGGGCGCTTCGATCTCCCGATCGCGCTCGGCATCCTCGCGGCCAGCGGGCAGATCGATGCGGCGCGCCTCGGCGACCACGAATTCGCCGGCGAGCTGTCGCTGGCGGGCGACCTGCGGCCGGTGCGCGGCGCGCTGGCGATGGCGCTCGCGCTGCGGCGCGACGATGCGTCGCGCACGCTCGTCCTGCCCGCGGGCAGCGCCAGCGAGGCGGCGCTGGCGGAAGGCGCACGGGTCCATGCGGCCGCGCACCTGCTCGACGTCGTGCGCGCGCTCGCGCCGGGCGATGCCGCCGCGCCGCTGCCGGTGGCACAGCCCCTGCCGCTCGCGCCGGCCCCGCCCGTGCCGGATCTGCGCGAGGTGAAGGGCCAGGCGGGCGCCAAGCGGGCGCTGGAGATCGCCGGGGCGGGGGGCCACAGCGTGCTGATGGTGGGCCCGCCGGGCAGCGGCAAGTCGATGCTGGCGCAGCGCTTCGCCGGCCTGCTGCCGCCGCTCACCGAAGCGCAGGCGCTGGAGTCGGCGGCGGTGCAGAGCGTGGGCGCGGGGTTCGATCCCCGGCGTTGGCGGCAGCGCGTGACGCGAGCCCCGCACCACAGCGCCTCGTCGGTCGCGCTGGTGGGCGGCGGCAACCCGCCGCGGCCCGGCGAGATCTCGCTCGCCCACGAAGGCGTGCTGTTCCTGGACGAGCTGCCGGAATTCCCGCGCCCGGCGCTCGAGGCGCTGCGCGAGCCGCTGGAGTGCGGGCGCATCACCATCTCGCGCGCTGGCTGCGCGGCAGGCCGAGTTTCCGGCGCGCTTCCAGCTCATCGCCGCGATGAACCCGTGCCCGTGCGGGCACCGCGGCCATGCGCAGCGCGGCTGCCGCTGCACGCCGGACGCCGTGGCGCGCTACCAGGGTCGATTGAGCGGCCCGCTGCTGGACCGCATCGACCTGCACGTCGAGGTGCCCGCGCTGTCGCCGCGCACCCTGTGCGACCTGCCGGACGGCGAGCCGACGGCCGCCGTGGCGGCGCGCGTGTGCGCCGCGCGCCAGCGCCAGCTCGAGCGGCAGGGCGTGCTCAACGCCGCGCTCGACGCCGAGGGCGTGGACCGGCACGCCGCGCTGGATGCGGCGAGGTCAGCGTTCCTGCAGGCGGCCGCCGAGCGCCTGGGCTGGTCGGCACGCGGCTTTCACCGGGTGTTGCGCGTCGCGCGCAGCGTGGCCGACCTCGGCGGTTGCGAAACGGTCGATGCGGCGCACCTCGCCGAGGCGATCCAGTACCGCCGCGTGCTGGCGATCGAGTGAGCCGGCGGTCCCGCGGCGCGGGTCAGTTCGCGGGCGTGCGGCGCGCTTCGGTGCCCTTGGCCTCCTGCGCCGCGCCGGGGGCGACGCGGGGGGTGTCGGCCGGCGCCCGGGCCTTGGCGTCGGCGGACACGGCCTGCGCCCGCACCGCATCCACGGGCGGCGGACTGTCCGGCCGCCAGGCGAGGCCGGCGGCGACGCCGAGCGTGGCCAGGGCGATGGCGACGATGAGCAGCCACGGCGTCTTCAGGGGGACGCGGCCGGCGGACAAGGCGGCGTCGTCGGTCATCGTCGTCATCGAAGGACTTCCTTTCTGGCGTCGGGTGGCGCTGGGGCCTCCGACGAAACATTGGGGTGCCGGGCTGGCCGAGTAACCAGGTGCAGCACGCTGCCGGTCGCGGCTACAGGGCAGGCCGCGTGCCAGCCGCGGAACGTCGTTTCCGGGCCCGATCCGTGAAGCCTGCCCGGCGCGACCGGCCTCGGCCGCGCCCGAGCGCGGCCGGCGGTGGTCGCGTTTCGCCGCTTTTGCTAACGATTGTTGCCGGCGTCACTGAGGGCAACGCCGCGCGCGCCACCGAACCACCGCGCCCGCGCCGCGCCGCGCCGCCGATCAGAGCATCGAGGCCAGCGCGCGCTGCGCCTGCGCCACCTCGATGCCCTGGCGCGCGGCCCAGTCGCGAATCTGGTCGTCGCCGATGCGGCCGACGTTGAAGTAGGTCGCCTGCGGATGCGCGAGGTAGAAGCCGCTCACGCTGGCGGCCGGCGACATGGCCAGGCTCTCGGTGAGCGCCATGCCGACCTCGCCGGCGCCAAGCACGCGGAACAGGTCCGCCTTGACCGAATGGTCGGGGCACGCGGGATACCCGGGCGCGGGCCGGATGCCCTGGTACTTCTCGGCGATGAGCTCGGCGTTCGACAGCCCCTCGTCCGGCGCGTAGCCCCAGAGCTCGGTGCGCACGCGCTGGTGCAGCCGCTCGGCGAACGCCTCGGCCAGCCGGTCGGCCAGCGCCTTCAGCATGATGGCGCTGTAGTCGTCGTTGTCGTCGAGGAACTGCTTCTCCTTCTTCTCGACGCCGATGCCGGCGGTCACGGCGAACAGGCCCACGTGGTCCGCCACGCCGCAATCCTTGGGCGCGACGAAATCGGCGAGGCAGCGGTTGGGCCGCTTCACGCCGTCCACCACCGGCCGCTCGGTCTGCATGCGCAGGCCGCGCCACGTCATCAGCACCTCGCGGCGCGACGCGTCGGCGTAGATCTCGATGTCGTCGTCGTTCACGCTGCTGGCCGGGTAGAGCCCGATGACGCCGTTGGCCGTCAGCCAGCGGCCCTCGACGACGCGCTTCAGCATGCGCTGGCCGTCGTCCAGCACGCGGCGCGCCGACTCGCCGATGACCGCGTCGTCGAGGATGGCGGGGTAGCCGCCGGCCAGGTCCCAGGTCTGGAAGAAGGGCCCCCAGTCGATCGTCTGCGCCAGCTCGGCGAGGTCGTAGTTGCGGAACACGCGCCGCCCGATGAACTTCGGCGCCGGCGGCACGCCGCGCGACCAGTCGATGGGCGCCTTGTTCGCGCGCGCCTCGGCCAGCGTCACCAGGGGCGTGGTCTTCTTGCCGGCGTGCTGGCGGCGCACCTTCTCGTAGTCCGCCTTCAGCTCCTGCACGAAGGCGGCCGCCCGGTCGTCCGACAGCAGCTCGCTGCACACGCTCACGCTGCGGCTGGCGTCCGGCACGTACACCACCGGCCCGTCGTAGTGCGGCGCGATCTTCACCGCCGTGTGCACGCGGCTCGTGGTGGCCCCGCCGATCAGCAGCGGGATGGCGCGCGCGCGGAAGTGCTCGTCGCGCTGCATCTCGGCGGCCACGTGCTGCATCTCCTCGAGGCTCGGCGTGATCAGGCCCGACAGGCCCACGATGTCCGCGCCCTCGGCCCGGGCGCGCGCCAGGATGTCCTGGCACGGCACCATGACGCCCATGTTCACGACCTCGAAGTTGTTGCACTGGAGCACGACGGTCACGATGTTCTTGCCGATGTCGTGCACGTCGCCCTTGACGGTGGCGATGACGATCTTGCCCTTGGCCCGTGCCTGCCCGCCCGCGTCGACCAGCGCCCGCTTCTCGGCCTCGATGTAGGGCAGCAGGTGCGCCACCGCCTGCTTCATCACGCGCGCCGACTTCACCACCTGGGGCAGGAACATCTTGCCCTGGCCGAACAGGTCGCCCACGATGTTCATGCCGGCCATCAGCGGCCCTTCGATGACGTGCAGCGGGCGGCCACCGCGCGCCTCGACCAGCCGCCACACCTCCTCGGTGTCGGCCACGATGAACTCGGTGATGCCGTGCACGAGCGCGTGCGAGAGCCGCTCCTCCACGGGCTTGGCGCGCCAAGCCAGCCTGGCGGCGTCGTCGCGCGCGGCGCCCTTCGCGCTTTCGGCGATCTCGACGAGGCGCTCGCCGGCGTCGGGACGGCGGTTGAGCACCACGTCCTCCACGCGCTCGCGCAGCACCGGGTCGAGGTCGTCGTAGACGCCGACCATGCCGGCGTTGACGATGCCCATGTCCATGCCGGCGCGGATCGCGTGGTACAGGAACACGGTGTGGATCGCCTCGCGCACCGGCTCGTTGCCGCGGAAGCTGAAGCTCACGTTCGACACGCCGCCCGAGACCTTCGCGCCCGGCAGGCTGCGCTTGATCCAGCGCGTGGCCTCGATGAAGTCGACCGCGTAGTTGTCGTGCTCCTCGATGCCGGTGGCGATCGCGAAGACGTTGGGGTCGAAGATGATGTCCTCGGGCGGGAAGCCGATCTCGTCCACGAGGATGCGGTACGCCCGCTCGCAGATCTCGATCTTGCGGCGGTAGCTGTCGGCCTGCCCCTGCTCGTCGAAGGCCATCACCACCGCGGCCGCGCCGTAGCGGCGCACGAGCGTGGCCTGGCGCCTGAAGCTCTCCTCGCCTTCCTTCAGCGAGATCGAGTTGACGATGCCCTTGCCCTGGATGCACTTGAGCCCGGCCTCGATCACCTCCCACTTCGAGCTGTCGATCATGATCGGCACGCGCGCGATCTCGGGCTCGCAGGCCACGAGATGGAGGAAGCGCACCATGGCGGCGCGGCTGTCGAGCATGGCCTCGTCCATGTTGACATCGATGATCTGCGCGCCGTTCTCCACCTGCTGGCGCGCCACCGCGAGCGCCTGCTCGAACTGGCCGTTGAGGATCAGCCGGGCGAACGCCTTGGAGCCCGTGACGTTGGTGCGCTCGCCGATGTTCACGAACAGCGTGCCGTCGCCGATGGTGACGGGCTCGAGGCCCGAGAGCTTCATCGGCGGCACGGAAGGAGGGGCGGCGTCGGTCATGGCGGCAATCCGGAAAGCGGGCCGCGCAACTCACCGCGGCCTGGGAGGTCGGGTGAGCGCCGTTGGAACATCGGGCCCAAGCCTGGCAGCCGGCGGCTGTCGCAACGCTCCTTGGGCGAAGGCGCGATTGTAGTGGAGGCAGGTCCGGCGGGCCTCCCCTCCGGGTGACACGGCGCCCCGCCCCCGCCCTCGCGCCGAGGGCAAGGGGTGCAGGCTACGCTGGCGCCAGCGAGGTGAACGCCCCCGCGTTCAGGCATCGCGGCCGATAGCGCCCCACCCGCTGCGCGATCTGCGCGATGTGCTGCGGCGTCGTCCCGCAGCACCCGCCCGCGATGTTGAGGAAGCCCGACTTCGCGAACTCCTCGATCAGGCTGCCGGTGATCTCGGGCGTCTCGTCGAAGCCGGTCTCGCTCATCGGGTTGGGCAGCCCCGCGTTCGGGTAGCAGCTGATGAACGTGTCGCCCGCGACCTTGGCCAGCTCCTCGATGTACGGGCGCATCAGCGCGGCGCCGAGCGCGCAGTTGAGGCCCACGGCGATCGGCCGCGCATGCCGCACGCTGTGCCAGAACGCCGTCACGGTCTGGCCCGACAGGATGCGGCCGGAGGCGTCGGTGACGGTGCCGGACACGATGACCGGCAGCCGCTCGCCCGTCTCCTCCATCAGCTCGTCGAGCGCGAAGATGGCCGCCTTGGCGTTCAGCGTGTCGAAGATCGTTTCCACCAGGAACAGGTCGCAGCCGCCTTCCAGCAGGCCCGACGCCTGCTCGCGATAGGCCTCGCGCAGCTCGTCGAAGGAGATGTTGCGCGCCGCGGGGTCGTTGACGTCGGGGCTGATGCTCGCCGTGCGCGGCGTGGGCCCGAGCGCGCCGGCCACGAAGCGCGGCTTGTCCGGGGTCGCGCAGCGGTCGCACGCCTCGCGCGCCAGCCGGGCGGCCGCCGCGTTCATCTCGTGCGCCAGCGCCTGCAGCCCGTAGTCCTCCTGCGCCACCGACGTCGCGCCGAAGGTGTTGGTCTCGATGATGTCGGCGCCGGCGGCCAGGTACTGCTCGTGGATCTCGCGGATCACGTCGGGGCGCGTGAGGGGCAGCAGGTCGTTGTTGCCCTTCAGGTCGCGCGGATGGTCGCGGAAGCGCTCGCCGCGGAAGTCCGCCTCGCCGAGCCGGTAGCGCTGGATCATGGTGCCCATCGCGCCGTCGAGCACGACGATGCGTTGCTGGAGCAGGCGGGGCAGCGCCTGGGCGCGCGTGTAGGCGGGAAGCGGCTTCATGCCGCGATTGTAGGGACCGGTCCCGTCAGCTCGCCACGTTGCGGCGCGGGCGCAGGGGCACGACGCTGTTCGTGGAGGACGCCGCCTGCAGCGACGGCTCGTCCGTCTCGTCGAACAGCGACGGCCGGAACGCGCTCTTGCTCGCATCGTCGTCCACCGCCCACAGCAGCAGGGCGCGCGCGGACATCGGCCGCGCGAACAGGTAGCCCTGGAACTCGTCGCAGCCCAGCTCCATGAGGATGTCGCGCTGGCGCACGTTCTCCACGCCCTCGGCCACCACCTTGAGGCCGATCGCGTGGGCGAGCTTCATGACGGCGTCGACGATGGCGCGCGCGTCGGGGCTCGTCTCGAGGTCCATGACGAAGCTGCGGTCGATCTTCAGCTCGGTGGCGGGCAGCCGGCGCAGGTAGCTGAGGCTGGAGTAGCCGGTGCCGAAGTCGTCGATCGACAGGTGGATGCCGGCCCTGCCGAGGCGCTCGAAGGTGCGCTGCGTGACCTGCGTGTCCTCCATCGCCACCGATTCGGTGATCTCGCAGGTGAACCGCTGCGGGTTCACGCCGTGGCGCTTGAGCGCCGCCTGGATGCGGTCGACGAGGTCGGGCTGGCGCATCTGGAAGACCGACAGGTTGATCGCCACGCGCATCTTCAGCCCGCGCTGGCGCCACACGCGCGCCTGCCGGCAGGCGTCGTCGATGACCCAGTTGCCCAGCGCGCCGATCAGGCCATGGCGCTCGGCGAGCGGCACGAACATGTCGGGTGCCAGGGTGCCGCGCACCGGATGGTGCCAGCGCACCAGGGCCTCGGCGCCGGTGACCTGGCCGCTGCGGGCGTCGATCTTCGGCTGGTAGAACAGCTCGAGCTGCCGGTTGTCGATCGCGTGGCGCAGGTCGCGCAGCAGCTCGTGGCGGTCGCGCGCGTCGTCCTGCATGCGCGGCTCGAACGCCATGTAGGTGGACCCGCCCGCCTCCTTCGCCGCGTGCATCGCCGCGTTGGCGCGGCTGATGAGCTTGGAGGCGCCCCCGTGCTCCGGGAAGCAGGCGATGCCGATCGACGCCGAGAGCATCAGCTCGTGCTGTTCGCAGTTGACCGGCCCGTCGACCGTCTCCAGCAGCCGATGCGCCGCACGCACGATCCACTGGCGGTCCACCGGACCCTGCAGCATGAGGACGAACTCGTCACCGCCCAGGCGCGCGAGGTGGTGGCCGATGACCTTCGGAGGCTCGTGCAGCGCGCCGGCCGCCTGCACCAGGCGCCGCGACACCTCGCGCAGGACGCTGTCGCCGAGGGCGTGGCCGAACGAGTCGTTGACGCTGCGAAAGCCGTCCAGCCCGATGGCCAGCAGCGTGATGCGCATGCCCTGGCTCTCGGCCTCGGCGGTCGCCTTGCGCAGCGCGGTCTCGAGCCCGAGCCGGCTGAGCAGTCCCGTGAGCGGGTCCGCGAGCGGGGTGCGCTGCGCGGCGGCCGCGTCCGCGCCAGCCTTGAACGACGCGCTCAGCGCGCCTTTGCCGGCGAGCCGGCGCTCCTGGCGCGCGGCCTCGACGACCATCGCGGCCATTGCGGCGGCCATCGCGGCGCACACCCACTCGAGGCCGGGCGCGCGGCCGGCCGGCCAGGGCAGCGACAGCGCCACGAGGGTGAGCGGCAGCGCCTGGGTGAGGGAGGCGGCCGACGCGAAGAGGAGGGGCTCGGCGAGTGCGGCGTTGCGCTTGCGCCGCCGCAGCCGCACCAGCAGCCCCACCTGGACGAGCAGCGCCAGCCCGGCGCCGGCGACGGCGCCCAGCACCGCCACCGGCGGCGTCAGCCAGCTCATCGCGTGGGCCCAGAGCGCCGTCGCGGCGACCAGCGACAGCGCGCCGAGTCCGCCCCAGAGGCCGCGCAGCGTCCGGCGGGCGCCGCGCGCCGCGGCCAGGACCATGGCGCCGCCGACGGCCAGGTGCAGCGGCAGGGTGAGCACGGCGCCCCCCAGCGGCACGTCGGCCGGCGCACCGAGCGCCGAGACGGCGCACAGCGCGGCCGCCCAGGTGCAGATGCCGTTGGCCGCGATGGCGACGGCCTCCCACGCGCGCTGCACCCGGGCATCGCCTTCCTGCGGGCGCCGGGCGACCGCGAGCAGCGTGAGCCAGCCGGCCGCGCCGAGACCCACGGCGCAGGTGAACTGGAACGCGAGCGCGAGAACGCTCGCCGACGGAACGACGGCGGCCGACGCGCTCATTGGACTCTCCTGCGCGCTGCGCGCTGCGGGATGAGCGCTTCGGAGCGGCCGTGCGCGCTCATTGGAACCCTCCGCGCTGCGCGCTGCGGGATGAGCGCTTCGGAGCGGCCGTGCGCGCTCATGCAACGACGTGTGATTTCACGTCGCCCAGTGTGCCCGCGGGCACCGCGCGGGGCGGCCGCCCCGCGTGCACGAATCCACGAAGTCGGCGAACGGCGGCGCCGGCCGGCGCGGTCAGCGGAAGCCGATGTTGCGCCGTTGCCGCACTTCGGGCTTGACCCGGTGCTCGGCCTCGAGCTGCGACAGGAACTCGTCGGGCTCGAAGCCGGTGCCCAGCACGTCGACCTGGCGGCGCACCGCGGCGAAGTCGCCGGGGGTGAGCTGGTCCAGCGCGGCGAGCCGGTCGCGCTGCTCCTCGGTGAGCCCGCTCGCCGCGCTGTCGAGCGCCTCCACCACGAACATGCGCTCGCGCTGCGCGGCCGTCAGCGCCTTGAAGCGGATCTTGAAGGTGAACCGGCGCAGCGCCGCCTCGTCGAGTTCCTCGAACAGGTTGGTGGTGCACACGAAGACGCCGGCGTAGCGCTCCATGCCCTGAAGCATCTCGTTGACCTCGGAGACCTCGTAGTTGCGCTCGGCCAGGCGGCGGCTGCGCAGGAAGCTGTCGGCCTCGTCCAGCAGCAGCACCGCCTGCTCGGCCTCGGCGTCGGCGAACATCGCCGCCATGTTCTGCTCGGTCTCGCCGACGAACTTGCTCACCAGGTCCGACGCCTGCCGCACCATCAGCGGCCGCTGCAGGCGCTCGGCGATGTGCTCCGCCAGCGCGGTCTTGCCGGTGCCCGGCGGCCCGTGGAAGCACAGCGTGCCCACGCCCTTGCGGCGCAGCGCCTCGATGATCTTGCCGACCTCGAAGCGCGACTCGGTGTTGACCAGCGCCAGGTCGTACGCCGTGACCACGCGGCGCGCCCCACGCACGCCGGGCGCGTTGCCGAGCGCCTTGTCGGCGTTGCCGATCTGCCGCTCGATCAGCGCCTCCACGTGGCCCGCCTCGCCGGCGAGCCGCGCGAACTTCACCGCCGTGCGCACCTGCGCCGGCGTGAGCCCGCGGCGCTCGGCGAGCTTGGCGGCGAAGCCGGGCGACACGGCGACGTCCGCCAGCGCGCGCGTGACCAGCGCCTCGCGCGCACCGGGCGGCGGGCTCTTCAGCTCGAGGTGGTACTGGAAACGGCGCCGGAACGCCGGGTCGATCTGCTCGATGCGGTTGGTGACCCAGATCACCGGCACGGGATTGGTCTCGAGGATCTGGTTCACCCACGCCTTGCCGCTCACGCTGCCGGTGGGCGCGCCGTCGCCGGTGTCGAGCCGGGCCATGAGCTGCGCGGCATCGGTGGAGATGGGGGGGAACACGTCCTCCACCTCGTCGAACAGCAGCGCCACGTTGTGGCCGCCCTTCAGGAACACCTGGCTGATCTGCAGGGAGCGATAGCGGTCGCGGCCGGACAGGGAGTTGCCGTCGCGGTCCGCGTACTCCACCTCGTACAGCTCGAGGCCGGCCGCCTGCGCGGCCACCTTCGCGAGCTCGGTCTTGCCGGTGCCGGGCGGGCCGTACAGCAGCACGTTGACGCCGGGCTCCTTGTGCGCCACCGCGTTGCGCAGCAGCGCCGTGAGCACCTTCTGGTCGTCGCCCACGTAGTGGAAGTCGGCGGGCGTGAGCTCGCTGCGCGTGGCCGGGCGGGTGAACACCGCCATCAGGTCCGACGGGCCCTCGTACTGCCGCATCAGCACGGGCGGCAGCTGCTCGCTCACCTTCATCAGGTCGGCGAGGTCGGTGATGTTGTGCTCGGAGATCAGGTTCTCCACCATGCCGATGCGCTCGAGCCGCGAGCCGGCGCGCAGCGCCTCGGCGACCTCGTTCTCGTTGACGCCGGCCACCGCGGCGATCGCGGCGTACGCCTCCTGCGCGTTGGACACCTTGAACTCGACCAGGAGGCCGCGCAGGTCGCGCTGGTAGCGCGCGAGCGTGCCGTACAGCAGCAGGGCGCGCTCGGCGGGATTGAGCTGCAGCAGCCCGGCCAGCGCGTCGATGTTCTTCTCGACCAGCGTGGACTCCTTCTTCAGGCTGCGGTCCAGCCAGTCGGCGGTGGCGCCCAGCACGGCCAGCAGGTCCTTCGGGGCGTCCTTGATGTACTCGTCGACGTAGAAGAAGAGCGTCGCCTCCTCGTACGGACCGCGCCAGCCGCCGTGCCGCTCCATGAACGCCTCGTGCGAGAGCGCCTCGTGGCCGCGCCACTGCTCGTTGCCCTTGCAGCGCGCGTTGAGGAACTCGCGCAGGCGCACCAGCACCGAGACCGGCCACACCAGGTGCCGGCCGGTGAGCGACAGCAGGCTGTTCCAGTCCCGCCGCAGGTTGAAGCGGCCGACGTGGCGCATGGTCAGGGTGAGGACGAACTGCGAGCACATGCGGTCGAGGACCGGCGCCTCCTTCAGGCCGGGCGACAGCAGGACACGCGTGTCGTTCACGTTCTTGACCATGGGTACCTCCGAAGGCGAAGGACCGAACGGGGCATCTTGGCGCAGCATGCATCAAGCGGCAAGCCCCTTTGGCGCAAGGCTTTTCGCCCGTTGGAGGGGTGCGCGCGGGCCCGGTGGCCGGCAAAAAGCCGAGGGCCGCAGCGACCTCGCGGTCGGCTGCGGCCCTCGGGGGACCGGCCCGGTCAGTGCAGGATGACCGGGTGCTGCATCAGGGAGGAGAACCGGCCGAGGTACTCGTCGATCTCCTCCTCGGAGGGCTCGCTCTCGATGAGCGCTTCGACGCCTTCCTTGAAGCTCTGCGCGAGGGCGCCCTCGATGAAGATCTCCTTGCGCGCGAACTTGTCGACGATCTCGTACCCGCCGCGATTGAGCGCGCCGCCGCTTCCCTGGGCCGATTCGTCCGACACGTCGAACATCACGACCGCGAAACTGTCCGAGTTGTAGAGCATTTGCATTCAGGCACTCCTTGCACGGGAAGCTGAGTCCTACAACGCAAATATCAAGCCATCCGACGACGGCTTGCAGGTGAACGAACGTGAAGCTCGCACACGGCGTGCGCGTGGCGCGCACGCGCGTTGGTGCAGTGCGGCATGCCGGCGCGCCGCGCGAGGCCCAGCCTCACGGCGCGGCGATGTCGCGCAGCAGCAATTCGAAGGTCTCGCCGTTCGCCTCGGCCGTGAAGCGTGCGCGCACCGGCAGATGCTGGCGCGCCGGCGCGAGCCAGATTTCCACCGATCGGTCATTTGGTTCACGAGGCTCGCGTGTAAATTTGACGGCAGTGTTCACGCCGCCCGCGACGCGCAGGGTTTCTCTGCCCGCATAGCGAAACGTCCACGTTTCCGCGTCGGCGCGCGCGCCGCTCACGAAGAACACCACGGTCGCGCCCGGTGACGCGAGCTGCGGCTGGGCGTTCAGCACCGCGCCGAGCTGCAGCATCCAGCTGAGGCGATCCTGCGCGCCCGCGGGCAGCGGCGCGTCGCCCGAGCGCTGCGCGTACGTGATGCGGCCCTTGGCGCGATCGAAGGTGGCGGCCTGCAGCGTGCGCCGCAGGCGCTGGTCGGTATAGCGCAGCGGCGCGAGCCCGTTGCCGTCGAGCCGGCCCGTGCTCACTTCGGTCAGCACGGCGAGGCCGGCGACCGTGGCTTCCAGCCGCAGCTCGTAGCGGTCGCCGGCCGGCCGCCAGACCAGGTCGCCGCTGCCCGACCACACGCCGCGGTCCATGCGGTAGTGAAGCCGCACGGGCGCGGCGGGGACGGCGCGGTAGAGCGGCACCGCGACCGCCGGCGCGGGCGGCTCGACGGCGGGCAGCCGCGCATGCCAGGCGAGCGCGACCAGCGCGAGCGCGCGGCGCGCGGCCGCGCGCGAAGGGCGTGAGGATGAAGCGATCGGCGACATGAGGCTCGACAATGCGGGGTCGACGCATCACCGGAGACCCCATGAAGCTCGCCAGCTACAAGGACGGATCGCGCGACGGGCAGCTCGTCGTCGTCTCGCGCGACCTGGCGACGGCGCATTATGCGGCCGGCATCGCCAGCCGCCTGCAGCAGGTGCTCGACGACTGGAACTTCCTGTCGCCGCAGCTCGAGGACCTGTACCAGACGCTCAACGGCGGCAAGGCGCGCCACGCGTTCCCGTTCGACCCGAGACAGTGCGCCGCGCCCCTGCCGCGTGCATACCAGTGGGCCGACGGCTCGGCGTTCATCAACCACGTCGAGCTCGTGCGCAGGGCGCGCAAGGCCGAGATGCCGGAAAGCTTCTACACCGATCCGCTCATGTACCAGGGCGCGAGCGACGAGATGCTGGGGCCGTGCGACGACATCGTGGTGCCGAGCGAGGAGTTCGGCATCGACTTCGAGGCGGAGGTCGCCGTCGTGACCGGCGACGTGCCGATGGGCGCCACGCCGGACGAAGCGCTGGAAGGCATCCGCCTCGTCCTGCTGGCCAACGACGTCAGCCTGCGCAACCTCATCCCCGCGGAGCTCGCCAAGGGCTTCGGGTTCTTCCAGAGCAAGCCGGCCACGGCATTCAGCCCCGTGGCGGCGACGCCCGACGAGCTCGGCGCCGCCTGGCAGGGCGGTCGCGTCCACCTGCAGCTGGAAAGCGTGTGGAACGGCAAGCGCGTGGGGCTGACGGACGCCGGCCCCGAGATGACCTTCCACTTCGGCCAGCTCGTCGCGCACGTCGCGAAGACGCGCAACGTGCGCGCCGGCTCCATCGTCGGCAGCGGCACGGTCAGCAACAAGGACTGGTCGCACGGCTGGTCGTGCATCGCCGAGAAGCGGGCCATCGAGACAATCGAGGACGGCGCCCCGACAACCGGCTTCATGAAGTTCGGCGACACCATCCGCATCGAGATGAAGGGCGCCGACGGCCAGAGCGTGTTCGGCGCCATCGACCAGCGGGTCGCCCCGCGGCCGGCGCGCTGAGCCGGCCGCGGCCGCTCAGCGGATCGCCAGCGTGTACCGCCCGCTTGTCGCCCCGGTGCCGCCGCTGTAGTAGCGCACCCGCACCGTGTACGTGGCCGTCGCCGCGCCGCTGTGCGTGACCGACACGCTGTCCACCGCTCCCGTGCCCTTGATGCTGCTCGCCACCAGCGTGCCGGCGCCGTTGTAGACGTACAGGTCGTAGTCCGAGGCGGGGTTCGGCGTGAGCGTGGCGGTGAGCACCTGCCCCGCGCCGACGGACACGCGGAAGTAGTCGGAGTCCGTCGTGCCGCCCATGGCGCCCTCCACGTTCGCCGGGCGCACCACCGATTGCGCGCCGCTCGGCGAGTTGTTGGGCTCGACCTCCACCACCGTCGGGATCGACGACGGCGGCGGCGGCGCCGTGCCGCCCGCGGCGTCCACCGCCGCGCTCGCATTGACGATGCCCGCCCCGCAGCCCGAGCACGCGGCCGGGAACGGCCGCGCGCTCGACTTGAGGCGCGCCGCGACGTCGTCCGGCGAGAGCGCCGGATTCCTCGCCAGCATGAGCGCGGCCACGCCGGCGACGTGCGGCGCGGCCATCGACGTGCCCTGGTACCAGGCGGTGCTGTCGGCACCCGGCGTGGTGGCGCCGGCGTTGAGCGTCGACAGGATGCCGTTCGCCGCGCCGGCACGCATGTCGCCGCCGGGCGCGGCCACCGCCACCTTGGCGCCGAAGTTGGAGTAGTACGCACGCCCGCCGCTGCGGTTGGTGGCCGCCACGGTGATCACGCCGCTGCAGCCGGCCGGCGAGAAATTGGCGGCGTCGGCGTTGGAGTTGCCGGCCGAGACCACCACCACCGAGCCGCGGCTGCGGGCCGAGTTGATCGCGTTCTGCGAGGTGACGTCGCACGCGCCTCTGCCGCCGAGCGACAGGTTGAGCACGCGCGCCGGATTGGCGTTGGCCGGCAGGCCCGCGACCGAGCCGCCCGACGCCCACACGATCCCGTCGGCGATGTCGGACGTGTAGCCGCCGCAGCGCCCGAGCACGCGCACCGGCACCACCTTGGCGCCGAACGCCACCCCCGCCACGCCGCTGCCGTTGTGGGTGACCGCCGCGATGGTGCCGGCCACGTGGGTGCCGTGCCAACTGCTGGTCTCGTCCTGCGCGGGCTGGCCGCCGCCGCACGCGCCGGCCGCGGTGAAGTCGCCCGGGTCCTTCGCGTCGTTGTCGCGCGCCGTGCCGTCGGCGGCCACGAAGGTGTCGGCGATGACGTCCCAGCCCGGCAGGATGTTGGGCGCCAGGTCGGCGTGCGGGCGATAGCCCGTGTCCAGCACGGCCACCACCACGCCCGTGCCGGTCGACTTGTCCCAGGCCGCGGGCAGGTTCAGGCCGCCGGTGGCCTCGTGGTAGTGCCACTGCTGGCCGTACTGCGTGTCGTTGGGCGCGAGCTGCGGGTGCAGGATGCGGTCGGGCTCGGCGTACGCCACCTCGGGATCGCTCGCCATGAGCTCTTGCGCGAGCGCCTGCGCCTCGGCGTGCGCCAGGCGGCGGTCCATGCGCATCACGTGCACGTCGAACGCGCCGTGGCGCAGCAGGCTCATCTGCACCCCGCGGCGCAGGCCCACGTCGCGCGCGACGCGGTGCAGATCGCCCTGCAGCGCCGCGGCCGCGCCGCGCGCCGCGCCGGGCGCGCCGTCGCGGTATTTCACGATGAGCCGGTCCGTGGGTGCGGGATCGGCGGCGGCAGCGGTGCCGGCCGTCGGTCCGCCGGCCAGCACGGCGTGCGAGCCGAACAGCGAGAGCGCGAGCGCGCCCCAAGCGAACCCCTGGCGAACGGCTCGCCCTGACATGGATGACATGGATACTTCCTTCCTGATGGCATGGGCGTCGGCAGACCTCGCCGGCGCGGCCCGGCAGCCTCCGTGATACGGGCCTGCGGGTCAATGGCGGGCGTGCCAACTCTTTCGCGCTTCCGGACCGGCCGTCGCCCACCTTACGTTTGCTTGCCGGCAAGCGCCGGCGGCGTTGCGCGGGCCCGCCGCCATGGCGCCCTCCGGACAACGCATGCACAATCGGCCGACGCCGACCGCGACAACAACAGGAGACCTCATGGCCGACGCGCCGTCCTTCACCAAGCTGGTCCCGGGCTTCGATTTCCTGCAAGGGCTGGTGAAGAATGCCGGCTCCGCGTTGCCCAGCATCGGCCAGTGGGTTGCACCCACGCTCGACCCGCAGGAGCTGGAGAAGCGCATCGAGGAGCTGCGCACCGTGCAGTTCTGGCTCGAGCAGAACGCGCGCATGCTGGGCGCCACCATCCAGGCGCTGGAAGTGCAACGCATGACGCTCTCCACGCTGCGCACGATGAACGTGCAGATGGACGACCTCACCGAATCGCTGAAGATCCGCGTGCCGCCCCCGGCCCCGGCCCCGCAGCCACGGTCGCCGGAGCCCGCCCGCGCGCCCGCCCCGCCGGCCGCGCAGACCCGCCCCGATGGCGGCGAAGGCGAAGGCGAAGGCGACGACGCCGGCGGCGCCAAGCCGGGCAAGCGCAAGGGCGCGCGCACCGCCGAGCGATCCGGCGACGCCGCCACCGGCCCGGTCGACCCGATGCAGTGGTGGGGCGCGCTCACCAAGCAGTTCTCCGAGCTGGCGGCCAGCGCCCTCAAGGAGTCGGTCGGCGGCGACGCCGCCAGGAACCTCGCGGGCTCGCGCATCAAGCAGGAGTCCGAGGCCGGCGGCAAGGCGAAGGGCCGTGGCGCGCAGGCGCCGGCACGCGCGCCGCGCAAGGCCGCGGCGCGCAAGCGCGCGGGAACCAAGCCCGCCGAGTGACCGCCGCCCCGGCCGGGGCCCGCTCCATGAAGCCGTTTCTCCACGCCCACGCCACCCACCCGGATGCCTCGATGGCGCTGGCGCTCGCGGCGGCGCAGATCGAGGCCCAGCGCAGCCGGCCGGGCGCGGCGGCCGCGCCCACGCTGGGTTGGCTGTACCTCACCGACCACTTCACCGCGGACGCCGATCGCCTGCTGGACGAGGCGCGCCAGCGCTGGCCCGGCGTGTCGTGGGTGGGTGCGGTGGGCATCGGGATCGCGGCGAGCGGCGTCGAGTACATCGACGAGCCCGCCGTGTCGCTCATGCTGGCCGAGCTGCCGCGGGAACGCTTCCGCGTCTTCTCCGGCACGCGGCCGCTGCCGGCCGCGCCGGGCGGCTTTCACGCCGCCACCGCGCAGGTGCACGCCGACCCCGCCACCGCCGACCTGGGCGAACTGGTGGGGGAGCTCTCGGCGCGCATCGGCACCGGCTATCTCTTCGGCGGCCTGGCGTCGGCGCGGCCCGACGCCGGCGGCGACGGCGCCGGCCGCTGCCTGCACATCGCCGACGCCGTGCTCGAAGGCGGGCTCTCGGGCGTGGCGTTCGACGCCGGCGTGGCGCTGGTGTCGCGCGTCACGCAGGGCTGCCAGCCCGTGGGCCCCGTGCGCCGCGTGACAGAAGCCGATCGCAACGTGGTCGTCGCGCTCGACGGCCGGCCGGCCCTCGACTGCCTGCTCGGCGACCTCGGCATCGACGAGGCGTCGCCGCGCCAGGCGGTCGCCCGGCTGCGGCAGACCCTCGTCGGACTCAGCGACCCGCAGGACGACGCGCTCGCCCGCCCGGGCCAGTTCGGCACGGACACGCGGGTGCGCCACCTGATGGGCATCGATCCGGGACGCCGCGCGCTCGCCATCGGCGACGTCGCCTCGCCGGGCGACCAGCTCGCCTTCTGCACCCGCCACGTCGAAGCCGCGCGGCGCGACCTGGTGCGCATCTGCACCGAGATCCGCGAGGAGCTGGAATCGCAGGCGCTGGCGCGCGAGGCGGCGGTGGCCGCGGCCGGGGGCGCCGCAACGGACGCGCAACCGGGTGCCGCCATCGCCGGCGCGGTGTACGTGAGCTGCGCGGGCCGCGGGGGGCCGCACTTCGGCGGGCCGTCGGCGGAGCTCGCGATCGTCAAGCACGCGCTCGGCGACGTGCCGTTGGTGGGCTTCTTCGCCAACGGCGAGATCGCGCGCCGGCACCTGTACGGCTACACCGGCGTGCTCACCGTCTTCCCCGCCGTGCCGTAGCGCCGCGCCCGCGCGGGGATGCACCCGGGCGCCGGCCGCCGTGCGCGCGGTACAGTTGCCGGCTACCGAGGAGAACGCCTTGAAGGCTCCGCCGCGCTCCGAGTCCGAACGCCTGGCCGCCGCCGAGCAGCGCTCGCGGCGGCGCGCGCAGGTGGTCGCGGCCCTGTCGGCCGACGTGCCCGCGCACGCGCTGCTGTGGCAGCCGGAGGACACCATTCCCTACGAGTGCGACGGCCTCACCGCGTACCGCCAGCAGCCGCTCGTGGTCGTACTGCCCGAGACGGAGGCCCAGGTGGCGGCCATCCTGCGCACCTGCCACCGGCTCGAGGTGCCCGTGGTGGCGCGCGGCGCCGGCACGGGGCTGTCGGGCGGCGCGCTGCCGCACGAGCAGGGCGTGACGCTGTCGCTCGCGAAGTTCAACCGGATCCTCGACCTCGACCCGTTCGCCCGCACCGCGCGCGTCCAGTGCGGCGTGCGCAACCTCGCGATCAGCGAGGCGGCCGCGCCGCACCGCCTGTACTACGCGCCGGACCCGAGCAGCCAGATCGCCTGCACGATCGGCGGCAACGTCGCCGAGAACTCGGGCGGCGTGCACTGCCTCAAGTACGGCCTCACGATCCACAACGTGCTGAAGGCGCGCGGCTTCACCGTCGAGGGCGAGCCGGTGGAGTTCGGCAGCGCGGCGCTCGACAGCGCGGGGCTGGACCTGCTCGCGCTCATCGTCGGCAGCGAAGGCATGCTGGCGGTGATCACCGAGGTCACCGTCAAGCTCATCCCCATGCCGCAGCTCGCGCGCTGCATCATGGCCAGCTTCGCCGACATCCGCCATGCGGGCGACGCGGTGGCCAACGTCATCGCCGCGGGCATCATTCCCGCCGGCCTCGAGATGATGGACAAGCCGATGACGGCCGCCGTCGAGGCCTTCGTCCACGCGGGCTACGACCTCGACGCCGCCGCCATCCTCCTGTGCGAAAGCGACGGCACGCCCGAGGAGGTGGAAGAGGAGATCGGCCGCATGGTGGACGTGCTGCGCGCGAGCGGCGCCCACGGCATCCAGGTGAGCGAGGACGAGCCGCAGCGGCTGAAGTTCTGGAGCGGGCGCAAGAACGCCTTCCCCGCGAGCGGCCGCATCAGCCCCGACTACATGTGCATGGACTCGACCATCCCGCGCAAGCGGCTGGCCGACATCCTGATCGCCATCGCGCAGATGGAGACGAAGTACGGCCTGCGCTGCGCCAACGTGTTCCACGCGGGCGACGGCAACCTGCACCCGCTGATCCTCTTCGACGCCAACGACCCCGACCAGCTCGACCGCTGCGAGCGCTTCGGCGCCGAGATCCTCGAGGAAAGCGTGCGCCTGGGCGGCACGGTGACGGGCGAGCACGGCGTGGGCGTGGAGAAGCTCTCGTCGATGTGCGTGCAGTTCTCGCCCGCCGAGCTCGAGCAGATGCGCGGCCTGAAGCGCGCCTTCGACGCCAAGGAGCTGCTGAACCCCGGCAAGGTCGTCCCCACGCTCCAGCGCTGTGCCGAGTACGGCAAGATGCACGTGCGCCGCGGCCTGCTCCCGTTCGCGAACCTTCCGCGCTTCTAGACCGTCGTTGCCCGTGAACGCCCAAGAGCCCGCGCTGCAGCGCCTGATCGACCATGTGCGCACGGCCGCGCACGCCCGCGCGCCGCTCGCCATCCGCGGCGGCGGCACCAAGGACTTCTACGGCCAGGCGCCGCTCGGCGAGCCGCTGGACATGACGCCGTTCGCGGGCATCCCCAGCTACGAGCCGACGGAGCTGGTCGTCACGGCACGCGCCGGCACGCCGCTCGACGAGCTCGAGGCCGCGCTCGCGCAGAAGGGCCAGTGCCTGCCCTTCGAGCCGCCGCATTTCGGCGCGCGCACGACGGTGGGCGGCATGGTGGCCGCGGGGCTGTCGGGCCCGGCGCGGGCGGCCGCCGGCGCGGTGCGCGACTACGTGCTCGGCGCGACGCTGCTCGACGGCCGCGGCGAGGTGCTGAGCTTCGGCGGCCAGGTGATGAAGAACGTGGCGGGCTACGACGTCTCGCGGCTGCTCGCGGGCTCGCTGGGCACGCTGGGAGTCATCCTCGAGGTGTCGCTGAAGGTGCTGCCGGTCGCGCCGGCCACCGCCACCGTGCGCTTTGCGGCCGACGCGGCAGGCGCGATCCGCATGCTCAACGAGTGGGGCGCACGGCCGCTGCCGATCCACGCGAGCGCCTGGTCCGGCGACACGCTCACCGTGCGCCTGTCGGGCGCGCGCGCGGCCGTCGAGGCGGCGGGCGTCGCGCTGGGCGGGGAAGTGGTGGAACCGGCCGCGGCGGCGTCGTTCTGGCGCGCGCTGCGCGACCAGTCGGGCGGCTTCTTCGCCGAGGCGCGCGATGCGCTGGCGTCCGGCGCGGCGCTGTGGCGGGTGGCGGTGCCGTCCACCACGCCGCCGCTCGCGCTGGCCGGGACCTCGCTCGTCGAATGGGGCGGCGCGCAGCGCTGGCTCGTGTCGCGCGCGCCCGCACAGGAGGTGCGCGGCGCCGCCGCGCGCGCTGGCGGCCACGCGACCCTCTTTCGCGCCGAGGACAAGTCGGCCGGCGTGTTCACCCCGCTCGCCGGCCCGCTGGAGCGCATCCACCGGCAGCTCAAGGCCTCGTTCGATCCCCAGGGGATCTTCAACCCGGGACGGCTGTACCCCGGCCTGTGACCGTCCATGCAGACCCATCTCGCCCCCGAGTTCGCGAACACGCCTGACGGCCGGGAAGCCGAGGCCATCCTGCGCAAGTGCGTGCACTGCGGCTTCTGCACCGCGACCTGCCCCACCTACCAGCTGCTCGGCGACGAGCTCGACGGGCCGCGCGGGCGCATCTACCTGATGAAG
>Ga0075429_100000135_pt1 | contig 44260 bp, 76 predicted proteins | sample RhiMetdeltSRZDD3_FD_75295 | JGI IMG/M metagenome (GOLD analysis project Ga0075429, IMG submission 75295) | Populus rhizosphere microbial communities from Tennessee, USA - Rhizosphere MetaG P. deltoides SRZDD3 | ecosystem: Host-associated > Plants > Roots > Rhizosphere > Soil | place: USA...
GTAAGGGCGCTGAAGGGGGTAGAGTCACCCCCATGCCCTACTTTGACTACTACGGCTCTCCCTCCTATGTCCCCGGCGCGGGTCTTCCGCCGGGGATTCGTGCTTCTTCTCAGGTGACTCCGGGCATCGCGGGGACTCCCCAAGCTCAGGGGGGGTTCGACTGGAACAACCTCACCCAGTACCTCCCGGCAGTTGGTGCCGCCGCGGGCGGACTTGGCCTGGGTGCGTTGCTCGGACAGCGGAACCCCCCCGCGACGAGCTACGGGAACGGAGGCTTCCTCCCGGGCACTGCTCAGCTCAGCTCTGGCCTCCAGTCCCTCGGGAACCTCATCTCTCAGCTCCAAGCCGCTGCGCCTCCGGGCATGACAATGGATGCCGTTGCGAACGCCTCCAATCGACAGAACATTCTCCAGGGCTTGAGCGGGCCGGGAGCTGCGACGAACACGAGCAACGCGGTCGCCGGTTTCGTGCGCGACTGGAACGCGGGGAAGACCGCACAGCTCGCGCAGCTCCTCGGACTCCAGAGCGATATTGGGTCGCGGATTCAGGAGGGCGAGGAGCGGCGGCGGAAAGAACAGGCCGCCAGCCAGCAAGCCCAGACGCAGGCAGCGCAGGAACAGCGGCAGGGTCTCTTCCGGCTCCTTGGTACCCTCCTCGGAGCTATCGTCGGCGGCCCGGCTGGCGCGGGTATCGGCGGTGGTCTCGGCGGCCTCGCTGAGGAGGGGCTCAACTCCCTCGGCGTCTTTGGTCCGCCCCCGTCCTACTAATAGGAGCTCATCATGGCTGATTCCCTCACAGAGCAGGGCTACACCCCGTTCACTCCTCGCCCCGCGGCGCGTCGAGGCCCTGGTCTTCAGCAGGCCGCTCAGGACTTCCTCGATGCGCTGATGAAGTTGCAGGCGCACCAACGCGAGCAGGAGGCAAAGAAAGCGCAGATGGCAGCCCTCAACGAGCCCGCCATCCAACAGCTCTTCGGGATGCTCGCCCCGAGCGGCGGTGGAATGGGGGGCTCGGACCCCGGCCCCATCGGCGCGCGCTCACTTCAGGCGGCGCAGATGGTGGCGCCGGGGCTGAACCTGCGTGCTGGCCCCCCGATGGCGCCTGGCGGAGGCGGGGGTGCCGGGATGCTCGGTGGAGGCGCCCCTGCTCCCGGCGCCTTGCCCCCCGCTCTTGCCGGACTCGCGAGTCAGAGCCCGGGACCTGCATCTGCGCAGCCCAGCTTTCAGGTCTCCTCGCCAGAGGCCGCCGCGATGCTCCTCCAGCTCGCGCCGCACGCCTTCAACTTGGCGGGGACGCAGCAGGCCCAGGCGGTGCGCCGCGACGTGGAAGGGGGAAAGCTTGAACGTTCCTACCGCTCCATGGACGAGCGCCTCGCCGGGAAGATGCTCGACATCCTCCAGAAGCAGAACGACGCGCGCATGCGACTGGCGGCTCTGCGGATGCGGCCCCAAGGGGGCGGGGGGCGGGGCGGCATCCCGATGGACTACCGCCAGCTCAAGGACGTGGCCACCCTCATGGGAAACAACCTCCGGAACGCTGAAGGACAGCTCGAGGATGCGCTCAAATATGGCCTCGAGCCCGAGGTCATCACCATGCGCCAGCAGCTCGTGAACTCCATCCGGGCGGACCACGCGGCCGCCATGGCAGCGCTTCAGCAGTACGGCCCAACGGGTGCCCCGAGCAGCGCGCCGAACCAGGCAGACCTCGAGAAGATGAGCGACTCCGAGCTGGAGGCCATACTGAAGGCCATGCAGAAGTGATGCGCGCTCACCGAGTCCTGCGTCAGCGCATCCGCCAGCCGTTCCTTGACTACGGAATGGCGACGAAAGAGGTGCGGCGCTCGAGGACACTCATCTGGTATGGCACCGCGCCCTGGACGCGGTTCTTTCGGGCGTATGTGACGTGGGCGACTGGCACACCCCCTGCATCTCGCCCGTACTGCTCCCGCGTGGTAGCCTCGCGGGCATGGCTGACACGAAAACAGAGACTCTAGACGCAGTGCGCCGCATCCTCGAAGAGCGGAAGCGGGCGCGTGCGTGGTACACGCTGAACGCCCCCGAGGCCGCAGGTAGGGCACTGGACTACCTCCAGGGGAAGTCCGTGGAGGCGACACAGGGCATCCTCAGCCCAAGCCTGAGCGAAGGGGAAGTTGCGGACCCTGCGCGGATGTTGCTCGCCGACGCCTTCCGCGCCGTCAACCCGCTCCTCTGGGGCTCCATAGGGCAGGCGGCGTTCGAGTCTCCGGCGGCGGAACGCGCAGCGCTGGACCTCGAGACGGAGCCCATCTTGGGCGGCTTCGGTCCAGCCCTCGGCGCGGCGGCGCCCTATGCCCGGTTTGGTGTAGGGCAGGCTGCGCCTGCGGCGGCTACCGCGGGAGCCGCGTCTCTGCTCGGGCTCGGAGGCGCGACCGCTGAAGCCGCACCCCAGGTAGGTCGTTCTGTTCTCGAGGCTCTCCGCGCTGCCGCCCCGAGCGCCGCAAGAAGCGGTCTTGCCGGGGCCGGGTTGGGTGCCGGGATGGGGGCGCTCGCCGGTCTGGGGGAGCCGGAAGGGGCGCGCGCCGAGGGCGCGCTCACGGGTGCCACGGACCCGCTGAACCTGCTCTTGAGCTTCGGAGCCGGTGCTGCTGCGCCGCTCGCGCGGGCCGGCAGCGCGCAGGCGGGACTGAACAAGCTCGTGAACGGAGGGTCCGCGGCTGAGCTGCGCAACTATATCGGGCAGCGTTTCGGGGGGCCGGAGAACGCCCCCCATGACTTCCGAGAAACGCTCGTAGGTCGCGCGGCGGATGAGGCAGAGGCGGCGCTTCAGCGTTCCGCGCGCCCCCCAGCGCCCGCTACGGAGCCCGTGCTGCCCTTGACGGCTGAGCTTCCCCCGTTCACAGCACTGGACCGCCCGTGGGAGATTCCGCATGAAGAGCGCCAGGCGCTCATCGAGGCCAAGCTTCAGCGCTTTGAGGCTGAGCGCGCGGCGCGTCAGCCGCCTTCTCTGGACGAGACCGTCAACCTCCGCCGCCCGGATGCGCCGGCCATCCCGAATACCCCAGAGGCGCTTGACCCTTTGCCCTCGACCGTGAACCCCATGGAGAACACGGTCCTCGCAGCGGAAGCGCCCCGCCCGCGGAGCCTGGGAGCGGCAGCCCCCGGAGACGGCAGCAAAGTCCAGACCCCTGAGCTGACGCCCGCGGAGCGCGTCGCGGCAAACAACGCGATGATTGCCGAGCTTCAGGCGAAGCTCGCGGAGATGCAGGGGAAGCCCGCGGCGGCGGGGACCCCCACTCCTACGGCGCTTCAGACCACCGTCGCGGAGGCTGCGAAGAGTATCCCTGAAGCGGTACAGGCGCCGAGCGGTCCGGTGAAGGAGCCGGTCTATCCGCCCCAGGTTCCCCTCTCACCCGCCGCCGAGGATGCCATCGCGTTTGGACAGCGCGCGCTGAAGGAAACGCGGAACCCGGGCTTCTTCTCGCGGCTCTACAAGCAGCTCGTGGACCCCGTATACAGGTCGCCGGCCCACGCCGCAGAAGCCATCCGAGGCATGCGAGCGGCCTATCACGCTGCGGAGTCCACGATGCGACAGCTCGCGCCCGCGCTGAAGACCGCTTACAAGAAGGCAGGCCCCTCCGGGCAGCGAATCATCGACGCCTACATGGCGCAGTCCGACCTCACGACTGAACAGCTCGCCGCACGCGGCGGCCAGGTGACACCTATTGAGGCGCTCCCCCCGGAATGGCGCGCCTTGTTCCAGCAGGCGCAGGACATGCAGTCCTACATGCGGTCTCGCCTCTCGAGCGCCGGGTACTTCAGCGAGGCCCAGCTCGCGGAGATGAAGGCTCGTGAGGCGCAGGGCCAGGTGTGGTTGCACCGCGACTACCGCGCCTTCATCGACGGGCGATGGACGCCGCCCAAGGACACGTACGCGAAGGCGTTCTCCAAGCTCGTCGAGGGCGGCTTGTCCCCGGATGAGGCGCGGGCGGACTTGCACAACATCATGAACCCGGGGCCGGGCGTGACGCGCGAGACCGCGTTTGCGAATTCGCGCTTCAACACGTCCATCCTCAAGGGGCGCAAGGACCTCCCAGCCTGGCTCCGGCAATTCCTGGGCGAGGTGAGGGACCCGAGCCTGCGGACCGCTGTCTCTGCCGCCGAGCTGGAGAGGCTCTACCACCAGCACGTGGTCTCCGAGACGTACACGACTCCGGAGTATAAGGGCGCGGTCTGGGACGACACCCCCTCGCCCTCCATGTACGAGCTCCCGATTCCCGACGACAAGCACGGGTACGGGTCCTTCGCCGGCAAGTACGTGAATAGGCAGCTCTACGAGTCCATCATGCAGGCGAATGGGCCGGTGATGTCCAATCTCGTGAACGAGCTGGCGGGAGGGCTCACCGGCCTCTTCAAGACGGCGAAGGTCATCGGGAGCCATACGTCCATGGTAACCAACTGGCTAACCAACTTTCAGTACGACGCGGCCAGCGGGCTCCCCCCCTGGAACCCCATGCTCTGGAAGCGCCTCGCGCAGAGCGCGCGCGCCCTTCGCGCGTACGGGAAGAGCGCCGTCTCCTTCCCGGAGCGAGAGGGGCGGCTCGCGCTCCCTGAAGCTAAGGAGGGGGCGTGGGTGAAGATGGCCATCGAGGATGGCGCGCTGAAGCCCGGCTACGGCCGGGAGGCCGGCGGCTCCGCGGCGAAGGCCATTTACGACCTCTACTCCGAGATGGAAGGCAAGGGCATTGCCCGAGGCATCCAGCAGTCGGGACGGCTGTATGAGCGCTTCCGCTCTGCTGCCGGAGAGCTGTACGACATGATGGACCAGCACCACCGGCTGGCCGTGTACATGGAACACGTGACGCAAGGGCGCGAACGCCTCGGACTCCCCATGGACCGCGCCCGTGCCCAGGCGTCGGCCATCGTGAACGAGTTCTTCGCCTCCGCGGCGGATGTCGGGCCGGGCGTGAAGAGGCTGGCGAGGAACACCGGCCCGCTGCTGAACCCGTTCGTCTCCTGGCAGGTGGACAACGCGAGGGTGGGGCTGAACCTGGCGAGGGCCGCAGGAGTGGGTGCGAGGGGAGCAGTTACCGGCGGGGGGCTGAACGCGGCGTTCCCTGGCGCAGACCCCTACTCGCGCCTCTTCTCCGGACGCGGCATGTCCCCGGCGCTCAACGTGGCGCTCTACCGCATGGCGGTGCTGGGCGGGCTCTTCGGCTACCTGAAGCATCGCTTCGCTATCTCGGACCCGGAGGAAGCGATTGCGGAGACGAACCTCCGAGCCGGGTTCGTGCAAAGGAACCCGGACCGCACCTGGCTCCCCTTCCGGGACGGCCGGGGACGCATGCAAGTTGTCTCCCTGGGGCAGATGGACCCCTGGGGCCAGTACCTTCAGGGGCCGACGACCGACTCCTGGGGGAAGCGGATTGGCGCGAACGCGCTGAAGATGCTCACCTCCGGGGGCCTGAGCGAGCGGTGGACGGATGAGGTACTCGCGCGGTCAGGTCTGCAGAAGCAGCCGTTCGAGCCCCGTCTCCTACCAGGTCAGGCCCCCCGCGCCATCTTCGAGGACGTGTACCGCACCTTCACGCCGCAGACGGTGTTGACGGTGCAGGAGGCCGGGAGAAGGGCGGAGCTGTGGGGCAACCTGGGGAAGGCGGAAGAGCCGCTCACGGGGGGGCAGGCTGCGGTTCGCGCCCTCACCGGAACACACATCGAGCCGAGCGGGGCGAGGAGCGCGCGCGGGAACGAGCTGACCCAGCTCCGGAAGGAGATGATGGGTGACGTACGCAATCCGCTCACCATCGCGAAGCTGCCGGCTTCTCCCGAGGAGAAGACGCGGCTCCGTCAGGAGAGCCGGGAGGAAGTGCGCGACCTGCGCGCGAAGCGTGAGGAGATTCGCGCTCGGGTGCCCGGGGCTCCCACGGCTGCGCCCCAAGACGAGCGACGCAAGAAGCTCATCCAGGAGATTCTCCGGCTCCGGGCGTTGCGCGCGAAGGGAGCCGAGAAGTAGAGTCCTGCGTGTCGTACAACCCCCTTAAGGAGGACTTTCAAATGACGCAGGACTCTCTGAAGCGGCTCGTGGTTTCCATCGTCGGCGTGGCCGGCGTGCTCGCTTCCATCTTCTGGAAGCATGACATCGACCCGGTCTTGCAGGAGAAGGCCGCGGAGCTCATCGCCTTCATCGTCGGCATCTTCGTCTTCCAGTCCGGGGCGCACGCCGCGGTCAAGACGCACTCGGCGGGGAAGTTGGCGGCTCAGAAGGAATGGACGAACGGCGCGGCCCACCGGGTATCGACGCTCCCTGAGGCAGTCGACACGCTCAACGAGGCCGCCAAGTGAAAGCGCTCGCCCTCGCGCTGCTCCTCGCGACCGCTCCTGAGATTCCGCGCCTCGGGCAGGTAACCCTTGGGGTGCAGCAGGTGAAGGCCGGCGACACAGCTCCGGCCGCCGGGTGCTGGATGTCCGAAGCCGCGTGCACGAACATCGCGCAGAAGGTGAAGGATTGCAGCGCGGTTCCTCCCACGCCGAGCGCAGTCTTCCCGGTGCTGATGCTCCTCGCGGGCTTCGTGGGAGGTGTGGTGCTCACCGGGTGGGCGCTCCACGATAGGCGGTAGGGTTCACCCTCCTGGCCCTGCCGAAAAGGAAAGGCCCCCTGGCATACCTCGCCAGGGGGCCTTTCTGTTCTCGGGGGTGCCAGGGGAGGGGTTATTTACCCCCGAGGACATGCTGTTACGGTGCCACCTCCTGCCAGTCCTCGGCGAGGACATCCGTCTGCGAAGCCAGCCACGGTACGAAACTTCCCTGCGAATCCTTCATCAGGATGTAGGCCCGGAAAACGCACACGGTGCCCATCTGGAGCCCGGTCGCCTGCGCCGTGTTGCTGTTGATGGCCACGCCGTCCGGATAGCCCGGCTGGTAGCACAGCCACATGCCCTTGGCGTTCCAGCCGGTGCGGGCCACCCGCTTGCCAGCTTTTAGCTTCCTCACCGCTTCACCGAAATCCACGTTGCCTTCCTTTCGCTACAGGGTTAGTACAGGTAGTCGCGCAGCGACCGCGCTGCAACGAAGTCGGGGCGCCGATAGCTGTTGACGCTGAACAGCTTCACCCGTGCGTCCCGCTTGAAGGCGCCCTCCCGCGTCTTCATGTTCGAGTTCCCCCCGGAGGCGGAGAGGAGGTAGTCCTCGGCGAGGTGAAGGAACCCCCTCTTTCCCCCAAAGGACAGCGACCCTAGGCAGATGGTGACGTGTGAGATACGCGTAGCCGACTCGCCGTAGAAGAACAGGTCGCCTGGCGCTGGACAGGCTGTCACGAACAGCGGCAGCTCATCGAACGCGCGCTGCGTCCACCACTTCGCGAGCGTGGTCGCTGCCGCCTCGTCCCCAGCGACGTGCATGGCGTCAGCGACTAGCCCCCAGCAGTCGGTCCCGTACCCGCCAGGGACCATAAGGCGCCCCCCGTACTCGTATGGCGTCCCGATGAGCGACAGCGCAGCAAGGCAGAACTCCTGGCGAGACGGCTTTTTCATGTGTACTTCCTCCTGTTGTTGATGGATGCCCCCCAAGGGCTCCGGGGGTGCGAACGACGGGCACCCCCAGAGGGCAACAGTGAGCAGACCAATCACCGGCTGACTCCTGGCGGCGCGGCCACAGGCGGGGGCTTCCCACCAGGCTGGGGTGCCCAGCACTTGTTGGCGCGGGTAGCCGGGTCCGGGAGCTCCGTCGTGCCCGTGGAGCGGCATGGCGGGCGTTCGGCCAACTCGAGCCAGCAACTACCGCTGATGGCCACACCCCCCGGCGGGCACCGCCCATTGACCGCTTCCACCTGGCCCCGTTCGAGCTGCGCTCGTGACGGGGCGAGCTCATCGCAAGCCCCCCGCGCCGCGCCGCAGGCCGCCCGAGGGCCGGTGGGCGCCGTCATCACGATGATGTAGCCGCACGCGCCCAGGAAGAACCCTATCGCGGCGCACGCGAGCACGAAGGGTCCGGGGTGGGACGACATCCACTTGGGGGGCAGAGCCGCATCCTCGAAGCTCTTCTTCCTCATCCGCCGAGCCCCCCGCCATCGGGGATGAAGCCGCTTACCCCGTCCACGCAGACACGGACGCCGGGGTTCTTAGTGCATTGCCCTCCGTCCGCCCTGAACTCAAAGCTCGGTGCACCATAGATGGACTCCGGCCCGATGAGCGCCGCAATGCCGGCGTCCGAGTCGCATCCGTTCGCGAGTCGTGCGTTGCCGGGGCAGGTGGGGCATGCCTCGACGCAAAAGTTTGCTGGCGCCGTGCACGGAATGACGGCGGTTCCGGCGACGTGGTAGCCGCCATCCATGTGGTTGCGCTGAAGAATGTCCAGAACAGAATTGGTCGCGCCGCAAGCTGTACATGTGCCAGCAGCAAACACCCTGGCGTAGAGCTTTCGTACCCCGAAGTAGCCTTCACCGGACGGCGTGGTGCCGTACTCAATGCCGCTTGTGGTGGCTGGACCGACCACGTCAGCCGGCGACTGAGCGCAGACGGGCGCGCCGTTGAGGCTCTCTACCAGCCAGCTCCCGGCCGGGAAGCCGCGCGCCGTAGCTGCCTCAGAGCACTCGTAGGTGCGGCCGCTGAAACGCATCTTGGTGCCGTAGCTTACATCGGTTCCGCATCGAGGCACGCTGGCTGTGCTCGCTACGGTGATGGCCGGAGCGCGTACCACCCCGGCGTCAACGGTTGCCGCGCCGATGTCTCCCGTCACGGTGGCGTTGCCGACGATGCGCGTGTTCCCCGTGACATCGAGGGGGTACGCAGGAAGAAGCTTCCCCACCCCCAGGTAGCCAGTTGTGCCATCGGCGAAGAGAATGTCGAAAGTGTCGTTCGATATGAGGAAACTGCCGTCCTGGTATAGCCTCCAGTTCGCGGAGTAGGCATCGCCGTCCACGCGGAGGTTTCCAGCGACGGTCACGCCCGCGTCGAAACCAGTGCTTCCGTTCACGTTCAGCGTGCCCTGGATGCGCACGTCACGAGAGAAGTAGGCGCCCCCGTCCACGCCGAGGTTGTTGTTGAGCTGCCCGGAGAAAGGCGAGTTCACGGTACGGCGCGGGGTGAAGAGGGGCGCGGAGTACACGAAGGGTGCGAGGATGATTAGGGCGAGCGTCCCCGTGATGGCGATGATGTCGGTGCGTCGCATGGGCAGGGTTCCTTACAGGACCGGGAAGAGGTTGCAGTAGCCGTTCGTGCTCGCTGCACGCATGGCCACGTAGAAGTAGCCGACCGAGCCCCGGGAGTCCCAGGTGGCCCACTGCGGCAGGTAGAAACTCGTGTCGGCAGCCGCGACGACGGAGCTGTCGCCCCAGAGGAGCCAGGTGTCGGTGCTGCACTGGATGAGCAGGTACCCGTCCGAGCGCACCTGCGCGCGGGTTGAGGAAGCGGTGCTGGTGGTGACGTGGGTCGGCGGGGCCTCGGCGGCGATGGCGGAGGTGGCAAGAAGGACTAGGGCGAAGGCTGTACGGGACATGAACGTCTCCTTTCGAACCCGAGGCTACCCCAGCCCTACACCTCGTTCCAGTAGGGTGCGGTCTTCCCATCCGAGGGGAAGGAGTGGTCGCGGGCGCCAACGCGGTGCGCTCGGCTCATGCACGTGAGGGTCAAGTCGTCCACGCCCTTCGCGTCCCGCTCCGGGCAGATGACATCGAACGAGTCATAGGTGTGCATGGCCAGCCACGCCTTCGGGAAGTGCTTCTTGAGCTGGTAGTAGAGCCCGTGCTTCATCCCATCGCTCTCGTCGTAGCCCACCATGGTGATGTTGGCCACGTCAGCGGCGGTGCCCTGGACACGGTAGTTGGCCGTATCCGTGGGCTTCGGCTTCTCGCCGGCTGGGTAGTACCGCCGTCGCTCCATGAGGGCAGTGTCGTTGTAGCCCACCGTCTCTGCCTGTTCCTGCGACTTCTGCCACCAGCCGTCCCCGCCGAAGTCTCCGCCCGTAATCCCCGTGTGGTGCTTGACGAAGAGCTTGTGGAGGCCCTCCACGTTCTCCCACTTCGCTTCCTGGTCCGACTCGAGGACCTTCAGGAACACCGTGGGGAGCCCGGCGCGGTAGTTGGAGGCGAAGCGAACGACTTTCGCCTGCCGGCGGATGCCCTTGGGAACATAGTCCTTGAGCTTCTTCCCGGGCGCTATCTCCGGGAAGGGGAGGCCAAACCACTCGACCACGGTCATGCTGTGCACGTCGTGGCCGGAGTCGAGCATCTTCCGCAGGAGCTTGTCGCCGCTCACCTCGGCGAGCATCTCGAGCTCGATGCCAGAGAAGTCGCGGTGCACGATGGTGTACCCCTTCGGGGCGCGCAGGAAGCTCCTCATGGAGGGCAGCTCGCCTCGGAGGTCCGCGTCCTCCGCGCTCTTCTCCTCGCTCAGGTTGAAGAGGTTGAAGTCCGAGCAGCTCCACCTCCCCGTCTCCGTGCCGCACGAGTTGAAGGCCGCGTGCAGATAGCCGTCCGGCCCAATGCGGTTGTCCAGCTTCTCGGACATGACGAAGGTGCTCAGGGCCTTGATGGGCGCGTCTACCTTCCAGCACGCCCGGAGGATGGGCTTCAGCTCGTTCGGGAAGCCCGGCTGCGCCCACAGGGTGAGCAGCGCGTTCTTGGCCACGGATGGAAGCCCGGACTCCGTCCACGAGTGGTCGTCCTCAGGCACAGGCAGGTCGAAGGATGGGAGGCCCTTGCGCTTGCACTGGCTGAAGAGAAGGGCGCGGAGGTCATGCTCGTTGACCCCGCCCTTCCTGGAGATGCGCAGGTAAGGTCCCGGCTTGGACTTGTCGTCCAGCTCGAGGACCTTCGCGGGGCAGTACCCGTGCAGGGTACTCATGAGCTCCTCGGTCCTGGCCCGCGCGATGGCGTCCAGCTCCTTGGCCAGCTCCTTGCGCCGCGCTTGGTCCACCGGAAAGCCGCGGAAGGACATCTCGCCGGCCACTTGGGCTAATCGGAGCTGTTGCTTGTACAACCGCACCCGGCGGGGGGAGTCCGCGGGCTCCTCGTTATAGAGCTCCTCGCGTTGGCGCTCCCACACCTGCGCGGTGTACACGCAGTCCTGAGCGTTGTACCGGAGGAGCTTCCGGCGCGGGATGCGAGCGCTGCTGATGTCCCCCTTCAGGTCCGCTTCATCGGCCAGCGCCTCTGCCTTCCAGGGTGGAACCCGGAGGTACATGGCGGCTTGCGGTGCGAGGCCAACGCGGCTCGTGGAGACAAGCGCCCTTCGTGCGTCTCGGATGTCGTGGATGCTCATGATGGTGGAGGAAGGAGAATGACGCGCCGTTCAAGGACGGCGTCATATTCGTCCAGCGTGCAGTGTGCCATTGGACTATTAGCCATCACTTGAATGGCAGCTTCGCGAACAGCCTCCCACGCCTTGACGTAGTGAGGGTGCGCTTTCGCCTCACGAAGAGCAGCGCACGTGTCCTCGGCACAGCGGAATAGCTTCTCGGGGTAGAGGTAGTTCATGGGGGTCCGTAGGACATGCGGCGCCAAATGGAGGTTAGCTGCTCGTCCAGGTCATCTGCGCGCTCTGACTCCTCGCGGACCAGGGCGCATAGCGCGCTAACGGTGCGCTGGAGGGCGCCGAGGGTGCGGTAAGTACCGCGGAAGGACTGGACTTCCATCTCGAGCTCTTCCTTTTGGGCACGAAGTTGTTGAACGTCTTCTTTGAGTGTCACCTCATACGAATGGGTACGCATTTTCTCAAAGGTAAGTTCCTTCTCGAGCTCCGCTTCACGCGACCTCGCTCGCTTCGCCTCAGCGAGTAGGACGTGCACGGCTTCCGTGTCCACGGCGCAGGCGCCCAAGCAAACCCGCGCGAACTCTTCAGGCGGCATACTTTCCTCTCCCGTATTTGCGGTCGTTCCCATCGACCGCGTTGTGGTGGGTGCAAAGCCATCTGAGCGGTACCCCGGACTTAGCCTCTGCCAGGTACTTGTTCAGGCGGCACTCATACTCCAGGTCCCTCGGCGTCCAGTCCCGTCCGTTCACGTGGTCTACTTGAAGGCGTCGGGTACGCTTGCACGGGCTCCCCCGTTGCGTGATGGCCGCGCAGTGCCGAGAGCCAAGGTAGGTCTCTAGCTCCTTGAGCTTCGCCTGGATTCGACGCCTCTTGTTCCGAGTCCGGAGCCGGCGCGCATGCTTCTCCCTCGACTCCTCTTGCTCCCACGCGACCCAAGCGTAGTAGGCGGCCTCAGCATCCAGGAGGTTGAGGGAGAGGCGCTTCATGGCTTCGGGGGTGTGAGCGGCAGCTCGTACTGCACTGGCGGCACGGCGAGGTCCTCGAGCACGCGCAGGATGTCGTCGGTCTCGACGGCGTCATAGCTCGCCGCCATGAAAGCTGTCCGCAGGTCACTTCGCTTGATGATGAGGATGAGAGTGTCCTTTTCCATGTCCCTTTCTCTTTCACTTTATACGAGAGACCCCCTCCCTCTCTTAGGAGAGGGGGTCTCTCGTAAGTAGAGGAGGTAGAGGGGGGAATATATATTTAATTTGAAGGGGTCCCAGGGGCGGTCACCTCATCTGGAACCCGTGACGCTCGAGGAGCGGCACGTCGTAGTAGTACCCGTTGCACAGCACCTTGGGGAACCCGCTGTCCGCGAACACCTCCCGGAGCAGGGGCAGCACACCTGCCACCGGGATGGGCCACTCCCAGGAGAGGCCCACCCCGTACCTCACGTCCGCGCCCACCCCTATCGCGCGCAGCCGCGCGAAGCCCGGGAGGAGCGCCCACCGCTTCGGACCGCCGGGCGGTGGCATGGACTCCACGTCCACCGCCAGGGCCTTGCGGTGCATCCGACAGGCAGAGACAAGCGCCCTCAGCTCCTCCACGCCCGGGTTGATGCGCAGGGCAGGCTGCCGGCCGAAGCCGTGGGTTAGACGGTGCACGTATCCGGACACGTGTGCCTGGAGGGGAGGGAGCGCATCCGGCTGGCGGAAGGTGGCGGCGGGGTGGATGACCGGCTCGAACCAGAGGGAGGATGTACCCGGGAGCGCCTTGCGTCCTCTGAGCTCCACGTGGAAGCCCTGGTACTTCCCCATTCCGGTATCGGAGCCCGTGAGGGCGTAGTAGGCCCACTTCCCCATGGCGAGGACCCCGGCGCGAGGGGTGAGTCCCGCGAGCTCGCGCAGCAACCTGGGGCGGCACGCGTCGACGGCACCCCGGGCTTCCTTCTCAGACTTGGTCAGGGGAGCGCAAAGGGCCGCGTTGGTGATGAAGTAGCTCCCCCGCTCGAAGGGAGTACCGACCTCTGCATGCGCGTACTGGAGAAGGTGGGTAAGGCGTGTCCCCGTAGCGCCGACGAACGGGCGCAGGAGACGCACCTCGTTCGCTCCCGGGTCCTGCCCCAGAAGGCACGCGCGCAGGCCGGGTCTGCCCTCCGGAGGGACCGGGGTGCATCCCTTCCGAGGGCAGGTGGCGCAGAGGGCGCCGTGCTTCTGGGGGTCATAGGCGGTCATGGTGAGCTACCGTTGATTCCGGACACGCTTCTCGCGGTCGTGGAGCAAGGCGAGCCCCAAGCTAACAGCAAGACGCAGCGCGTCCCAATACCGGCTCGCGTCCGCTCGAGGACCTTGCTCCATGCACCACTGCTTCAGGTACGCTACCAGGTCGAGCGCCTCCTGGTAGGCGTCAATGAGGGGGTCCCGTCCGTTGTAAGCCTGGAGTGGCGTGCCGTATCTCTCCTGTCCAAGTCGGTCGCGCTCTCGCATGTCGTCACGAATATGAGCGATGTCCACTGCTCTGTACACCCACTCCATCATGCTCGCTACATCCAGCATCACCAACTCCCAGATGGGACACCCAGTGTTTGGTGTGGGAGGAGGTTGGTCGTGAACGTCGCTCATGACGGATACCCCATGAGTGCTTGGATGAACGCCACAATTGCGTAAGTGAGAGTCGTCGCTATCGTGATTATAAGGACCTCTCGCATGAAACTCTTCATGCCCGCTTCCCTCCGTGACGGTACGGCCGGCTCCGGTTGTAGGCCATCTTCTCAGAGATAGCCTTCTCAAGGTCGATGCCGAGCGCTCCAGCAAGGTCCGCGGTGCGGATGATGATGTCGGCCAGCTCAACGGCGAAGCCCTCGGGCTTATCGAGCGGGAGATACTGTCGCACAGCTCTCAGCTCCTCGAGGAGACCCGCGTCCCGGTACGCCTCCGCGGCCTCCGCGGCTTCCGTTACGACGAGCATGAGCTTTTCGGGAATGGTGCCGGCCACAGCGTCAAACAGGAGCTCTCCACGAACACCCTCTCGCAGGTCCCGCTGAGCATCCCAGAACCCATGCGCCCTGGAGTTCTCGTGCGCTTCTTGCATCATTTCGTCGATAGTCACTTGCGGCTCTCCTTATTGTGGGGGGTGGACTTCTTACGGGACGCGGGCTTCGTGAGGTGGTCAACCTCCGCGCCCATGTTCTGGATGGTGACTTCGGCCAGCTTGAGCTCCTCACGGAGCAAGCGAATCTGCTCGCGTTGCTCCTCGATGACTTCGGTCGCGATGTCCTCTCTCCGCTGGGCTGCGGCGAAGTGCTCTTTGAGGGCCTCGAAACGGAACAGTACGTGGTCGAGGGTCGTGACGAGAGACTCGCCAGGCCCGTGATAGGGCTTCAACTTTTCGTGAAGCATCTCCAGCGTTGCCGTCCGCGGCATTGACAGGCACCGCTTCAGCGTCTCCCGGAAATCGTTTTTGTCCGCCGGGAGGGCGTACGGCTCGAGCTGCGCATTCACCCAGACGAGGAGGTCCTTCATCATGCGAAAGCGGTCCTCCGACAAGAGGACCGCGTCAGGGCCAGGCGGACCGAACGGCATCCACGGATTCACAGCGTCTCCTCCTCTTCAATGACGAGCGTCGGCGTCAGGCTCGGGTAGCACGCCTCGAGCTCCTCGGACGTGAGCTTGCGCGCCCTCACCAGGCCCTCGAGCTTGGCAAGGTTGGGCGAGAAGGACACGGTCGGGTCCATGCCAGCCGTGGGCGGGAGCTTCTTTCCCTCGAGGAGCGCTTCCACGAGACCCGCGCTCGGGGTCGCGGCGCGGGGGAAGCGGAGTGCCGCCTTCAGCTTCCCGCTCACGACGTGACGGGAGAGGAGCCGGCCTTCGGGGGTGCGCTCTTCGGACACGCTGTCCGGGAGCGTGGCGCCCGCGAGGTCTTCCTTGAGGCGGGACACGAGCATCTTCTCGTGAGACTCGAGCACCTTCTTGAGCTTCTTCACAGCGAAGCCCACCTGTGCCCTCTGGGCGGGGGTGATAGCGGATGAGGTCAGCTCGGCGAGACCCGTGAGCCAGACGTGAGCGGTCGAGGCGATGGTGATGAGGTCAAGCTTCGGCAGGGCGGAGACGAGAGTGGTTGTGGTCTCGGTGACGGGTCCCTCAGAGACCACGGCCATCTTGGTAGTCTCATCACCGTTACGTCGCACGCCCGGGGATGAGAGCCGGTTACTGGCGAGAACCTTCTTCTTTGCGGCCATTGTGGATGCCTCCTGGGAAAGCGCCCGCCCCGAAGCGGGGCGGGCCGGTGGAACATGCGAGAACTACGCCTTCGGCTTCCGCCCCGGCTTCTTCTTGAGGGGTCCATACTCGTAGCCCATGGAACCCCGGCGGCAGAGACCAGCGCGGGACAGCGTAGTCGTAGCTCCGCGCACCTGCTCGAACTCGGAGAGCGGCTCGAGGTCCGGGACGTACTTCTTCCAGAGCTTGACGGCGTCGTTGGGGTGTGCCTTCAGCATCTCGATGAACAGCGCTTTGAACAACACTCGATAGTTCCTCTCCATGTGTACAACTCCTTTCGAACGGGACGTGCGGAATTGCGCGTCCACATGGAGGCCAGCGGAATCGAACCGCTGCACCGCGTGAGGGGGAGGGAGGGCCTCATCTCGCGGTGCCACCAGAACCCCCAAACACCCCGCCGTCTTCGCGGGGCCGCCCATCCATGGAGTCCGGAGTCGAACCGGCCGGAGGTGTTAGCTCCGTTTTGCCCTGAGCCTGGGGGCAATCGTGTGGGCGGTCGTCCAGCACCCACACGCAAACCTCAGCTCTTCAGGCGCCGCAGCCGTGCGGCACTCCCCCTACTTCTTGCCCTTCTTCGCGGGCTTCGTCGGAGGAGACTTCGGAGCCTCCTCGGGCTCGGGCTCGGGCGTCGCCTCGCTCTCTCCGCCCGCCGCGGGCGCGTCGCCGGGCACGCCCCAGCTCGTGACCTTGTTCTGCTTTCGCCCCTGGTAGTTATCCACCTCCAGGGAGGCGGCCGGGATGACCACCTCCGAGGCGATGGCGGCATCCACCATGCGCAGCACCCACTCCGAGACGAGGCGGCAGCCGGGGTCACTCCGCTTGCTGTACGTCACGGGGTTCCCGTCCTCGTCCTCGAGCGGCTCCTGGAACCCGGTCGCGTAGGCGCACCCGAAGATGTCGGCCGCGCTGAACTGGTTGGGGGAGAGGGAGAAGTAGTGCGTCAGCGTCTTCTCCCCCTTGTTGACCTCGTCCTCAGTCCCCTTGATGGCGATGGTGAGCTGGAGCGACGGGAACTTCTTCGGGTCGCTCGGGTTGCTGAATGCGGGCTTCCTGGAGCCGATGACGAGCGGGTACTCGCCTGGCTCCGCGGGCTGAGAGGTGACAGGCGGCTGACCGGGGGTGAACTTGTATCCAGCGCTTCCAACGGGCATGTGATTCCCCTTCCACTTACTTCTTGGGTTGAGCCGCGACCTTCATGGGCGCGGGTGCTGCAACCGCGGGCGTCTTGCCCGGCGGCACTTTGTCTGAAGGACTGCTCTCCTTCGAGACAAGGTCAAGAATCTTCTGGAAGTCCGCCGGGCACGGGTTCGGGAGGTTTTTGAATCGAGTCTTGGCCAACCACTCCGCAGATTGTCGAACCTGAAGCTGTCCTTTCCAGACTTCCTTGCCTCCTTCCTTAACGAACTTCGAGGTGAGGCGAGCAAGGAAGTCGCATGGGCCGGGACTCCAAATTTGACCTTTCCCGTAAATGTAGTGGCGTCCCTGCGCCTTGATATAGGGCGCCTTAGTGAAGGGGTCCTCAGCCTCCACTGGTCCCACTTCCCACGCTGTACTAACGACAGACTTCTTCCGAGCTTCGAAGGCGTAGCGGCAGGCGGCCTCAAGCCTGCGGTATCCGCCGAGGACAGCGCCCCAGCCGTCGTAGCCCATGCCCTTCTCGGTGCCGTCGCTGGACCAGTGGTTGATGGCCATGCCGGCCAGGAGCGTGAGACCGTCCACTCCGATGGCTGTAATATCGGACCTAGCTGCGAACGTGTGAACCCCCTGGATAGCACGCTCGAAAGGGTCGAAGTTCGAATCCTTCGAGGCGGGCTCATTGATGAGGAACACCATCTTCCCCTTGAACCCCAGGCTAAGGAGAACCTGAGGCCCCCCCTTCTCCGCGGAGACGATGCCGAGCCCGGTCTTGTCGGGGCAGAGGGTGGCGAGGAGGGTAGTCTTCCCCGCGCCGGTCTCGCCGTAGACGTAGCCGTACAGGAGACGGGAGCGGAGGCTTTCGAGTTCAACGAGCATGGGTCAGCTCCTCCAAATGTGCAGCGAAGTCTTCGCTACACCAATCTATGACTTCAGCTTCACGGCGTCCGATGTGTTTGGAGAACTCGTGTATACGGTCGCGGGCTTCGCCGGGAGCAGTCTCAGCTCCTAGCAGGAGCCATTCTTCGTAATCTCTGTTGGTGAACTGGTATAGCTCACCTATCATAGTCACGTACTTCATGTTTACTCCCACGGAGGCGTACGTCGCCCCTCTGATGGCTTGAACGCAACGAGCGGCTTCCGCGCGCCGTCCACGTCCAAGAAGGTGTACAGCCCAGACGCAGCCTTGCCCCGCTGGCAGAGCATGCGAAACTCGCACCGCCCACAGCTCGAGATGCGATGTTCGACACGGTCATCCCACTTGACGGTAGACGCCTGCATAACCCAGGCGTGAAAGTCGCGGCGAAACCAAGTGAGGGCATGCGAGAGGTCCGTGATAGGGATGGGCTTCCGCTCGGACACCTGAGGGCCGCGCTTTCCGCTCGGCTTGGTAATCACGTCGAGCAGGATGCCGGCGAGCGGCCCGAACTTCCGATTCTCCTCCGGCCCCCAGAGAGCCGCCTGGAGGAGAATCTGACCGTGCAGCGCGTACTCCGCGGCGACGCTCGCTCCGCCCTTCGAGGTGGTCTTCATCTCCCCGATGTAGATGCGCCCGCCCCATTCCTCGATGGAGTCGAGCCGCGCTGAGCGGTGCGCCCAGGTCGGGGCGTCAGGCACGAGCCCCCGGGGGGCCAGCTCATGCTCGACCGCGAGCGGCGTCGGGTGCGGACGCACGCGCCAGTGCGCGACGTAGACTTCCATGCATTTGAGCGCGACAGGGAGCGCGCTCGGGTCCAGGGGCTCGCCCTCTGCCTTCTGGAAGGTGGTCGGGAACCGCGTCGTGGCCTCCCGCCACAGCTCTCCCTTGTACCCGTCGTGGAGAAGCTGCGCCCGTCCAGCGTGAACGATGAGACCCACGCTCATGTAGTCCGGCACGAACCGCCGGAAGGGGCGAACACCCATGACCCGGGCGAGCTGGTAGCTGCGCGGGCAGCGGGGAAGCGGGGCGATGTCATGCCAGCCGAAGTTCGTCGCGCCCGTAGGGAGGGTGAGGAGACCTGGCGGTACCCGGTTAGATTTCGTAGTCATAGGGCATCCTCCAGCGCGCAACGCTCTTATGGGCGTTCACGAAGTCGTTGACGAGGCGCTCAATACAGGCGCCGCACAGCTCCACTTTTGACTTCTGCGTTACGATAATCTCCGCACCACACTTGGCGCACTTAATACTCTTCATGGCTTTCTCCTCTCTGCGCTGAGGGTGTCGAGCGCCTTGAAGGCGCGAGTGAACTCCTCTCGAATGAGCTGCTTTATGGCGCAGCTCGTGTTCGGGTTCTCGAGCAGCTCCAGCATGGGCTGAAGAAGAGAAGACCGGGACGGGGTCACGTCGATGGTGGTTTCATGCTCATTTGGGCGCCCCTCCCACCCACATGCACTACAGTGGTCGCTCTCGCGGTACCTGTACATGCTACTCACCTCGTCACAGCACGGGCAGCGCCAGTTCACGGCATCACCTCCTCTGCAAGCATGCGCTCGTACAACTCTCTCGCCAAGTCCGCCGTCATCGACGGGTCCAACGCTTCCTTCAGGTCGCCCTTGCTCACCTCCACCCGCCCGTCTACCTGCACCGCCTCCCGGAGCTGCTTCAGCACCCGGCCGCAGTCGCGCTCGTCGAGCGTACCGCGGACACCGTAGATGCGCACGGGCACCTCGCCGGACTGCCCCATTCGCGCGACGCGCCCCACCGCCTGACGGATTTGCTCCGCCTCGGAGGGAATGGCCGCGATGTGCACCGACTTCAGGGCTTGGAGGTTCCCGCCCTCGCCGATGGCCGCCAGCGTGCCGACGACACAAGGCACCTTGCCGGCCGCCTGCGCCTGGCGCACGTAGCTCTGGATGCCGGCGACCCGGTCCGCGGAGTCTCCCTTCCCCCCCATCACGAGGAGGCTCCCGGGCAGTGCCTTGTGTAGGGCCTCCGCGTGCGCCCGGAGCCAGGTGAGCACAAGCGCCGGCCGCCCGGCGTCGAGGTCCGAGGCCACCGCCTCAGCGACAGGATGCACCTTGCAGGTGAGCGCCACGTGCTCGAGGTGCGAGGCCGCCTTCGCGCGGTCTCCGTGTGATTCGACGATGGCGTTGAGCGAACGCGCCGCGTCGAATCTCGAGCTGGCCTCCACGGTCAGCCAAACCATCTGGTACTTGGTCGAGAAGGGCAGCTCCGTTGCGATGTCCTCCCTTACGCGCCGCAATGCCATGAGGGACATGCGGTTGCGCAGCTCGCTCATGTGTGAGAGGGCGCCGGCCTCGACGGTGTATCCGGTATGCCGGCCACTCGCGTACCGCGTGAGGAACTCGTCCCGCTTGCCCCACGCCCAAGGCTGGATGAGGTCCAGCAAACTGTAGAGCCGAGACATGTCGTTCACGAACCATGAGGCGGTGAGGGCGAGGCGGCCGGCTGCGAAGGACCCGAGGCGGTTGATTTCGTTCCGCCTCCCGGACTTCCAGTTCCGGATGTTGTGGGCCTCATCGATGACGAGCGTGTACGCCCGCTTCCGGTTGACCCTCGCCTCCGCCTTCATCGCGTCCAAGTAGAACGCGACTATCCACTTGGGGTCAGGCGGGGGAGCGGTCTTGCTCCGCTTGTCCCCGTCCGGGTAGACGACGTGGACAACCTGCTCTTCCCCAGTCAGCTCCTTCGTCCAGCGCTTTATCTCGCCCGCCCACTGCCCTCTCAGGGAGGCAGGGCAGAGGACGATGACCGTCTCCTTGCGATGGGCGAGCGCAGCGATGGTTTGCACCGTCTTGCCCACGCCCACGTCGTCGGCGAGGAGTGCCCCGGACTCGAAGTTCTTGCGGATGAAGCGCATTCCGCGCTTCTGGTACTCCGGCAAGCACATGAGCGATGGCTCATGGGGGTCAATATAATCGGAGGCGGCTCCTTCCCAATCCACAGAGCTGCCGCCAGCTTCCCAGCACGCGAGGAGCGCATGCCAAGGCCCGGTGTACGTGGCGCCCTCATCCTCGATGCGCACACCGGGAATCTGGGCAGCGACCGCCTTTGCGGCGTCGATGGTGCCGGTCGCGGAGAGGTAGGAACTCGAGTTCTTGGGGCGCACCATTCGAAAGAGACTCATCGCTTGTCCTCCATGAGCTGGTCGCACAGCCACTCGATGCCGGCACAATCGGGGGACTCGTTCATGATGCCGAGTCGTTGACCGAGGGTCAGCATCGAACCTGACAGTCGCGTCTGTAGGTCGCGACCGACACGGACATTATCATCGAACTCGCTCACCACCTGTGAAACCAATCGCATCAACCGCACGGCCTCAGCGGCAACAGAGGCCGCACAACTCGTACTGGATGGGTCAAAGTGCCTCAGCAATTCGTAGGTGTTCACGGCCCACCTCGCGTACGCCGGACGCTCTCCCACTCCGCGCCCCGGGGCCAGCTCGCGTAGCAGGCTTCCACGTCGCCGTCCTCCAGGAGCTTAGCGTAGGCCGCTGCTGCTTTCTCCGCGGCCTCTCTCGAGTGGAACGGCCCAGCTTCGTCGCTGTCCTCTTCATCGTGAAACCACCAGCTACCGTTTTTGTCTTGGCGCATGGCGCCCTCCTCCTGTGTTACCGGCCATCCGAACCCCCATCTGCTACAACTCCACCCATTCCTGCTTGGAATGATTACCCGCGTGTTCGGGACGCAAGCGCTGCTCGCGCCCAAATCCTCCGCACCGCATGCGGTATTGCGTCGCGGCGGCACGCACGAGTGGAAACCTTCTGGCCCCCATCTCGAAGTAGAGGCGTTTCCTAGCTACTTTCCGCTTCTTCTTACGCGAGAGTCGCATGCTTTACTCCAGCCCGTTCTTGCGTGCCCACCACTGCTGCACAATCACGCCCTCCGAGTCACACTCGACGATGACACTTCGGGGAATCCACTTCTCCTCATCCTCATCAAGGATGAAGAGGGCGGCCTTGTCAGTGACCGCCTTTACACCGTGATGCTCTACCCCGACCGTCTCCCCGTACCAATCGTCCGGGGACTTGGCGAGGTGGGCGAAGTCATCTGCGGTCCAGCCCATGTCGAGTCTCATACGCGGCCCTCGAGGCTCTTCTTTTTTGGGTATCTGATGCGCACGTTCGCTGATGCGGCACCATCACGCTTGGCAGCCCGGAAGAATACTTCTTGGCACGCGAGCATCGCAGCCCGTGTCGGCGCATCCGGCCAACGTGTCTGCACGATGAGGTCGAGGACCTCCACCATCTCGTTCATCACTCCGGTCTCCATGTCCAGCTCCTTTCCTCGGCGTCCTTCCAGACGCCGCTTACAGAAATGGCCCCGCTCCCGGACTTCCCCTGCCCTCCGCGGGTGAGGTAGATGGCTCCGTCGCAAGCTCCGAACAGAGCGCTGTGGCCCCGGATGGAGTCCCAGGGGCTCTTGCCTGGAGTCGTGACGGGGGCCTCCTTTCGCAGGTGGTGGACGATGACAAGCCCGCACCTCTTGGCGCGGCAGGTGCGCGCAAGGGGGAGGATGTAGTCCCGCGTCAGGATGGGAGAGTTCTCGTCCTGTCCGTGAAACAAGGCGAGAGGGTCAATGGCCAGGAGGTCCGGCTCCCAATTCTCCACGAGCTTGATGAGGCTATGGTCCTCATCGCTCGGGGCATCGAGGCTGAAGCCCGGGTCGCTCGACACGCAGTAGTTCCAGTCGGTCTCGCCCTTCCGGAACTTCCTCCGCATGACACGGCCTTCGTAGTGCACCCGGAGCCGGCCCGGGGACTGCTCCCCGGAGAGGAGCACGACACGCTTCGGCTTGAGCGGGGGCTTCACGCCGCTCGACTCGGGGAACAGCGCGATGCGCTGCGTAATAGCGAGGACACAGTGCTGGAAGAAGTGCGTCTTACCCACCTTCGGACCCGCCACGATGAGCGTGAGCCCCTCCGGGATGAGGCCCGGGAGAATCCACTTCGGCTCCTCCGGGAGGACCGCATTGATGGGGGTCAGGAGGCGACGGTAGACCTCCTTCCTGGCATCGGGCGTGTCGTGGTCAGCTTCCGCTGGGGCAGGGGGTGCGCGCTTCACTGCACCTTCTCCTGTTGCTCATGCTGCTCATGCTGCTTGCGGAGCTCCGAGTTCTCGAGCCCGGCTCGGAACAGGTGCTCGACGATGCGCGTGACGTCCGCGCCGAGCTGCTTCGTGAGGCCCTCCGCCACGTGCTCGGGCACATCAGCGGGGAAGCCCCACTTCACCGGCGCGTCGAATAGGCAAGTCGTACCGATGACGCCGGTCAGCGGGTCGATGGTGAGGTCCGCGGTGAGCTGAAGCATGATGCGGACGGGGTAGTAGCCGGGAAGGTTGGCGCTCATGGCTGGGGTTCTCCGTCCGTACAACGGCACGCATCGAGGGCCTGTAGGGCAGCACACGCTTCCGCGCGGAAGGACTCCCGGATAGACTCGTCTTCTTCCCAATCTCCGGTCTCGTAACAAGCTCCGTCATTAACCTCGAAGTCAAACAGAGCCTTGGCTACGCGGTCCACGCATGTAGGTGAATGTTCGAACCGATTAGATGCGATGCTCTTATTCCTCTTATTCATGACCCGGTGACCCCGTGAACGCTCGCATGCGAACCAGCCTTCCCACGCCATCGCCATGTTGAAGAAGTCATCGGCGCTGAGCTGGCTCACCGGCTCCCGCGATACGTCCCCGAGCCAGCATCCGGGCTTCCATCGGGCGCGAATCCACTCGAGCAGCGCTGCCCGGTCTGTCCACACGTCGTTGTTCATGTTGGTTGCCTCCCGTAAAAACACGCAGCGGGAACGCGGGCGAAAGCCGCGGTCTCAGATGGGGGGCGCCAGGTGTACGACTCGCACCCGCGTCCCGCCGCTCAAGTTGTTCGATGTCCGGCGCCCCCGCCGAAATCGTTGAGCGGGATATATGCCCGCCCTCATTCCCTGTCAAGGTTTGTCGGCTCTATCCCTGAGCTCTTCGAGCCAGGAGCGCACGTCCAGCAGCCGCTTGGCGTGCGCGCCATTGAAGAGTCCCCGCTCGAGAAGGTCTGACGCGCGAAGAGACTTGTCGGTGTCCTCCACAGTCCAGTGGATAATGTAGGGCGACACCTTGCAGACAGCGTCACTCAAGTCCTGGATGAGCCGATGGGCGTCGCTGACGGTAAGCGCACCTGCGACCTTCAGCCGGACGGGGCGGTCACCCCCGTCCAGGGCATAGACCGCGAGCTTGTCAGCCATTTACTTCGCCCCCTTCGTGCTCTGGGCCTTCGTGCTCTGGGGGACCTCTCCCCAGCACGCCTTCAGAGCCTTCTTCGTCTCCTGGAGGCGCTTCCGCGCCTCCTTGAGCTGAACCTCGGCGAGCGTGACCGCCATCGCGGCCTTGTCGTGGGGTGCGGTGTCACAGGTAGCAGGGGACGCTGCGAGAAGCATCAGGCTCAGGGTCAGGTGCATCTTGTTGCTCCATGCCCGCGCCACCGGGCTGTTGACTTGGCGTGGGACTCGGCACATCGCGCAGCCGAGTCAGTGCGAACTCCCAGCGCTTCAAGGGAGCTTCGTATCCAGCTTCTTCCCAGCGCAGACGTAGACGTTCACGTACGGCGCTTTCGCGGGGAGCCCGCCACGGTGCCATGGCTCGCGCCAATCTTCGTTCCATCCAAGTTTCTGGATGAGCGCGCGCGCGGCCCTGTCGTGATTCCCTTCCGTGTCTAGTGCGTAGTCCCACGGGACCGTGATGCCGCCTGCATCACAGAACGCCTTGACTCGCGCGCCCCGGGAGTTGGTGGGGCCAAGGTACTTCGTCACGATGGCTTGCATGATGTCCTCCGGTGGAATCCGATGTGGACAGTTCCGAGGTAAAGGTACAGCATGCGGTTCGGCCAGAAACCAATCTCCACGCCGAACCGCAGGATGCGATTGTAGTCACCCCCCTCAACCCACTTGTAGCGGGACACGCTGATGCGCTGTCCGAACAGGGAGCACCCCCAGCAATCGCCGTAGCCATCATCAGGCCAGACATTCACGAGCCAGCTCATCTTCGCCTCCTGTTGTCCGCGTCCAGGCACCGACCTGCGAGCTCGATTACCTTCGGCCACGGAGCGTCGAGGTCCATGGATTCCAGTGCTTCGAGGCGGTCGGACATCCTGTCCGTGTCCCATACATCGCGCCTCACGATGTAGTCCTCGATGAGCTCAAGCTCATACTCGAGCCCCGCGGGCGTGAGCGGGTTCTCGAGGAAAACACCACAGGCATCACAGTACTGGAAGCTATTGGCCTCGCCACCGCCATTCGGGTGAGGACCCTGTGGAAAGTCGTCCGAGTCCCCAGAGTCCTTGATGTCCTTATCTATGAGTTCCTCAATGGTATAGATCGCGCAGTCCGCACATAGGAGCGCCGCGTTGTAGATGTAGACATTCATGTCCTTAGTCCTCTCTGGTGAACTTGCAGCCGTCCCGCTGCAAGCGGTACATCATCCCATCGTTGCGGTTGAAGCCCGCGTCAATGATGCGAACGCCCGTCCACACCTTTCGACTTTTGTCCCAGGTGCCCCCGGCACCGCGGAGCTCCTCCCGGTACTTGAACGTGTTTCCGCTCACCGTGTACATGCCTTCCTCCTGCCGGGCTTGAAGCGCCGGGCGAGAGCCCGAAGGGCTAACCCCTTCGGACCTACGCTCGAAGTTCTAGCGGGGATAGTGCTCGAAGTCGCGTGCCATGACGGATGCAACACCGTCTCGGGTGCTGTCCGCGCAAATACAGCTCCCGGACTCTCTGAGCCGCGGACTGCCTTCCACTGGCCGGAAGTGAGCGTAAGTCCATTCACCCCAAGGCAGGCGGTAGGTGGCCCACACATGACCGTCGGAAGGTTCCCGCATCAGTATAGGCGTGGAACCCTCTGTGCAAATCGTAATGATGCGTTGTGCCAGTGCCGCTTGTGCTTCCTGCGGTGTGGCTCCGGTACCCTCGACCTGACCCAGCTTGGCCACGTGACAGAAAATGCGTCCGCGTGCATCCTTCCGCGTCTCCATCGTTATTTCGAGCTTCAACGTGCAACCCCTTTCGAGACTCCAGGGGAGGCCCCATGTGGCGCATGGAGCCAACCCAAGCGGCTCGAATCTAGCGAACGTGCCCGAGGTCTTCCGCCCGAACGCGGATGCGCTGGTGGACGGATGCATCAGGGTCTTCGTGGTACTGCTCGACCGCGTCTTCTCCGCCCCAATAACGGGCTTCCGCCTCAGAGAAAAGAATCACGTCAATGACGACGTGCTCCTGTCCGGATGCAGCCACGGCTACCGCATGGGCACAGGCGTCTCGAAACTCACGGAAATGCCTCTCCCATCTGATGCCGGGCTCCTTCTCGGAGCCCACGGCGAATATCATGCCGCCTCCCTTCTCGCCAGCGCCGCTTTGACCTTCAGCTCCGCGGTGTGCGCAGAGATGAACGCCTGAATCTCCTCCTGTGCATCCAGGAGCCGCTTCCACTGCTCTTGATAGAGCGTGACCGGGAATCGCCCGAGCCCGTACACGGACAGCCCGCCCTTCTCGCTCACCTTGAGGGCGAGCTTGCCCCCTGCCTTCTTGAGGGACTCGTTCTCCGCCCGAAGGCGGTCCATCTCTGCCTGCATGTCCTGCATCTTGCCCACTGGGGGGCTCCTTTCGTTGAGGGTACAGGGAGAAACCCGGCTTCTTTGCGCGGGCTCCACCCTGAGACCTCAACCGCCGTTCGCAAGATAGTCTTCAATCTCGCTGCAATCCGGCACTTCATCATGCCGCGCCGCGAAGATTGACACGCGGAACCGTTGGCACACATAGATGCGGTCCTTCAGCCTCATATGCATCCATGCGTCATGAGCACGCTCACTCTCCCGTGTGGACAGGTCCATATCGTCCAACACGGGGTAGCACGCAAGAGCGCTCTCCGCATCCTCAGCTTCCTTGACACGCGCCGTGTCAAGTGGGTCAATGAGGATAATTTCAAACCACCCCGGCCCCCAATGGCCGAAGCGATGGACCTCAACCGTGTCGCTCTCACCCCCTAGCGCAGCCAGGAGCACGGCAAAGTTGCTTTCGGCGCGGCACCCGCTATCACGGATGCGCATGACTGGTGCCACGAGCCAATCCTGCCGACCCGGAAGCCCATGACCGCGCGGGTCAAAGCTTGTGGGTGTCCAATTCTTGTAGGTATCCATCCATCCAATCCTTGGTTGAGACTGCGGAGAGGGAGCCCCAGGTTTCCCTGAGACTCCACTCCGGGGACTCAACGGTAGATCTCTGCCAGGGCGAGCACCGCGAGCTTCTCCGCCGTGGCTTCCGCCGCCGCCGCCGCCGCCACCAGCGTCTCGAATTCCCCGGTGAGGGAGGCGAGGGCGGTCTCGAGGGCGGCCCTGAACTCTGGCGTGTCGCGGCAGCACTCCACGAGCAACTGAAGAGCGCGAATGTGGGGCAGGGTGAAGGCCATTGCACGGGACGCGCCCACAGCGCCCAACTCGAGGCACATAATGAACTCTCTCACTATTGTGCCCCGCGGTCCACCTCGCCTGATGAGATTCGCCACCGCCTCCCACTCTCTGCTCAAGCGCTTCACTCCCGCCGAATACTCGCGCGCATCGCGGAGCGCGTGCGTAGCGTGCTCCAACGCAGGTAGCTTCGAGTGCTTCTCTTCGAATTGGGGCGTCATTATGGCGCCCTCCATGCTCGCGTGAGTGAGTACAGCCAGAGGCGGCGAGCTTGCGTCTCTGGGCCGCCCGGGAGCCCCTTGGAGGGAGCTCCCGAGGTGAGCTATGTCCCTACGTGTACGCGAATCCGAGCACCTGTGGGGAGAGTGCGAGTCTCCCACAGACACGAGCTCGGGTAACGCATCCCGTCCCGCCCGGTCAGCCCGGGATAGTCGTCGGAGAGATTCCTTAGGGAGAGCAGGAACCTCACCCGCTCATCTTGCTCGACCGATGCTGCTGTGATGCAGGCGCCAGCGTGTCCGTGCCGGTTCACACACTCGCTCACAACCTGCTCGCGTGCGACCCGAATCTGCCTCTCTAGCCTGTCCGCATACGTCAACATGGTGTATCTCCTTTGGTTAATCGATGGCCGCTCGCGCGGCATACGCCGCCTTCGCGGCTGCGGAGCACTGACGCGCCAACGTCAGGAGCGCGTCGAAGTCCTCCTGGGTGGCGTACATGTTTCGCCTCCCGGTCGCGCGTCCCGGACCGGGATTCACGCCGGCGTAGGCGCCGAACACGAATTCGATGCCTTGTCCCACGTAAAACCTGTGGGCGCCGTTGTAGGCGCCTCCGCTACTACTCCATTCACCATCCCGCAGGGCGATGGGCGGCTTCTCCTGCCACCGCAACTTGGCGGCCTCGGAGAGGGCGTCGAGCTCTGCCATCAAGCGGCGGAGCTCTCCAAAAATCTGTTGGTCCTGCTCGTACGTCAACATGTTGCCTCCTTGGGTGGTGGACTAGTCCCCTCTTCAGTCGAGAGGGGCTAAGCTCACAATCCTAGGTCACCACGTGTCGCGCCCTAGACAAAATCCGCTGTCACTCTCGTACACGACTGCGCGCACGTGGTACCGCTGCGCATGCCACGCCTGAATCTTTTCATCCCGCTCGCGTGTCTCACGCGAGGGGATGCCAGTCAGTTCTGCCGACTTCACGCGCTCTACCCACACGCGCAAACAGGCGGCCTCAACAACGCCTCGAAAGTACATGTTCCTCCCTTCAATCAAGAGGCGGAGCTTGCTCCGCTCTAGCCGACGTGAGGGTACACCCATGAATCCCGGTCCGGGTAGAATTCCGGACCGTTCTCATCGAATCCTACCCACCCGCGGACAGCGCGCCCGCGGAATTGACATGCGGCGGGGAGGGAGAAGTAGGTGTCTGCCTCACCGGTCACGTACACTGTCCGTGGCCCGAACGGTGTCGGACAATCGCGGAACAGAGCGAGCGTTGGTCCGCCCATCCATTCCGTGAACCACGGAACTGCACCGTTCGGGTACGGTTCGCCCGCGCTATCAGCGCGGTATTTCTGAAGTCCCATTCTTAGCCTCCTGAGCTTACGGGGAGGGCGTCGAGGTCTCCTCGACGCCTACCCAGAGAACTCAAACAAATCCCACCCTCGACTACTTAATGCCAGCCCGGCGCTTCGCGTCGGCCAGCGTGTAGCCTTCAATTTCTCGCACCTCGTAGCGAGGCTTGTCACCCGTCAACAGCGCCTTGTAAATCGGGGGAACCACAAGCACACGCACCGCGAACGTGTGCATCTTAAGCTCACCGCGACCGCTCGGCTTTGTGACCATTCGTGGACTCCTTTGTAGGGGTTGGCGAGGCTCTGGACGCCGTAGGTCCAGAGCTACGCTAGCACCTACAGGCTAGGCTGCACGGCGCGCTCCGAGTCCGTGACGCGCTCGGAACGCCTCCCACGCCGAGTAGTCCGGCGCTGGGAGCCCGCGATTCACCAGGCGCCGGGGGCCCGTGGTGAGCCGCCCAGACGCGAGGAAATCCTCGAGAGAGACTCCACGGTGGATGTCCGCGGGGAGGAATCCCTTCACCCGGGGGTGCACGTCCAAGGCGACCTTGGAGAGAAGGATGCCGGCGGTGCTGGTAACCTCGGCATACTGCACGCGCCCAGAGGCGCGAGGGTCGGAGAAGGCGGACGACTGCATGAGGCGCGCGAGCGCGAAGGACGACGTGAAGGACGACGTGTGCATGTGAATCTCCCCTGGTTGAGACGACAGGGAGTGGCACCCCGCGCGGGGGTGCCCTACCCTACGGCCTCAACTCTGCCCTCGAATTAGTCGTGCGTGCCGACACAGCGTCGCCCATGGACAGGGCAATCCCAACTCTCGAGGCAAACGCACGCGCGTCGCGTTGCCTGTGAGCAGCACGCGCCGGGGTCAACTCGAGGGGGGCAGAATTCGCACCCCGCGTCCCGTGCATCCTCCACGGGACCTAACGCCGGTGCTCCGGGCGGGAGGGGCTTCCGCCCGCTCCAGTGAGCGTGACAGACTTCGTGGGTGCGCGCTCGGTATGCCTCACGTACCCTCACAGCCCCCCCTCCGGGGCATACAGCGCGTGCTCTTCCCACTTCTCCCACGGGGACACGCTCCCCGTGAGTGCGAGAATCTCCGGCTCCAACTCCGTCGTCTCCAGCTCCATCTCCATGATTCCTCCTGGTTAGTCCTACGGCGAGGCTCCCAAGCTCTGAGCTTGGGAGTGACGCTGATGGGCTAACACCCTACATCCCACGTCCACCACGGTCTCGCTGCACACCCTCCCAGCTCGCCAACGCGGCCAGCTCTGCGGCACGCCTCTCCCCGTCCTCGCGACGCCGCCTCTCCCGGTACAGCCCCGCGTGTCCACGCGAGGACGGGTCTCGGAGGGGGTACACGACCGCGCTACCCACGCCAGCGGTGGCTGTCCCGTAGGCGCGAGTGAAGGCTTCCTCGCGGGTTACCTCCCGCGTCAGCCCCCGGTACAGCGTGCTCTGCGCCTCTCGGAGCTCCTCTGCCCTCGCCTGTCCGGTGAGGGCCACGCGCGCCAATTTCTCTGCGTGCACCTGCCTGAGCATGGACGCATCCTCCGGGCAGAGCTCGGGCTTGCGTGCCCTGACGATGTACCTCATGGCTATCTCCTGTTGTGGGTTGGCTCTACGGGGAGAGTCGTGAGCCCGCGCTCACGGCCGACCCTGAGGGGCCAATCTACTGCTCTGCTGCGATAGCCTCGCGCTCTGCCTTCAGCGCGGCCTGGACCGCAGGCGACGGCTGCGGGCGCGGAGCCCCGGCTCCGTGCTGACGCCACGTGTCCAGGAGGGCTCGGTACCGCTCGACTTCCGAGGGTATGGGGGGCCTCACCTCCTGCATACACACCGTCTTGTGCGTGCAGGCTGGGTCCTGTTCGGCCCCCGTCCGGAGGGCTTCCCAGAGGGGGGACAAGGGGTACACGGCTGGGGGGAAGGTCTGCACGGTAGGTGCCTCCTGACAGCGGCCGTGTGAGCCGGGCTGGCTCACCGCGACCGCCGCATGCCGGGTGACTGTGCAGCCCGTGTGCCACCGCTGTGGAACGCACGCCATGTGCGCGCTCGCCGCTGCGGCCTGGCCTCCCCAGGGGAAAGGGGATGGGACCACCCCTTACCGAGGGGGGAAACGTGTGCACGCAACCAGCTGCGCAGACTTTTCGCACACGCACAGCGCCAGGACGTACGTCCAGGCCACCGTCCCCATCCTGGACCGGACGGGCGCGCAAAACCGCGCGCACTGGTGCAGCACTTGCGACGCACCCGCGCAGATGACTGCGCGGCCAGCTCGTGCCGGCTCGCTACAGCGACTCCCGCCCGAGGGACGCACGCCGGCCACCGACGACCGAGGCGAGATGGCGGCGTGCGACAGCGCGCTCGCTCGTGCGTCGCCGCACATATGTGTGCGCGATTGCGGCGCCGCGGCGCGCCGGCCGGCGCCGGGCCCCGCCAGGGTGGGGGCGGTACCGGGAGGAGTCCGTCTCCTCCCCCCTCCCCCCGCTCCCACTCTGAGGCTCCCCTCCCCCTGGGGACCCCCACCCCCGGGGGCCGGGGGAAGCGTATAGGTTCCCCCGACAGACACGATTTTCACCCTCTTGGGAGAGGTAGTTGTATGTGTGCGTTGGTGTGCGTGGGGGTTATGTCAAGAGAGATTTTGGGGTTCGGGTACGAATTTTCCCGCTTGACGTTTATTATTTATCCCTTATATTCCTCTACCACTCTCTTAGTGGGGGACCCCCTCCTTAAGAAGGAGAGGGGGTCCCCCACTCTAGAGGTGAATGAAATACAGGAGGAAAAAAGAAAATGCTGGGCATCCATCATGAAGTGAAGCCGATTGCTGGGAAGGGGGGTTCGACCCTCTTCCTCTGGAAGGTCGTAGACTTTGGACACGCCGTCGCCGAGGGCGTGGCGGAGACGGAGAAGGAGGCGGTCGAGGCCGCCAAGGAGGCGCTCTTCGCGCGTATAGCGACGCGGCGGCAGAAGGCTGTGGACAAGGGCGCGCTACGGACGAAGCTCCGGGAGCTGGTCCATCAGAGGCCCTACCTCGTAGCTGGCGTGGTCGAGCTGCTCATCCTTGGGCGGGACAAGGGCGGCATCCTCCTGGAGGCGCGGGAGGTGGAGGAGCACTGGTGGGGCCGGGAGACGCCCGAGGACCGCAAGCCCATCCCGTCCAAGGAGCCCGCGGAGAAGAGGCGAGGCGCGCCCCTGAAGCCGGCCCCGGTGAGAGCAGCTCAGCTCCTTGAGCTCCTGGAACGGCTGGACTACCTGCCGGTCAAGGATGGCCTCTACGTGGTAACCCGCGTCTCCAAGTGGGCTGAGGGCCTCTTTGGCCCCGGCTGGCTGGAGCGCGGCACGGAGCATGGAGCCCCGGGGAAGAAGGGAGGCCGGCGTTGAGACGCGGACGACTCGGAAATGCAACGGAGGTCACCGTTTGTGCTTTGTGCCTCCGCGCATCTTGTTGGCAGGGGTACATGTACTGCGAAGGCCACAAGACCGCGGGCACTAGCATAAGAACAGTCGGTGAGCTACGTACGCTCAAGTTGGAACATGCGAGCTACTGGCAGGTGAACACGTGAGCCGCACACGGAAATTCGACCCCAACCACGAGCCTGCGGACCTCGAGGACTTTGACCACAGCATCAGGCGGGCACCTATGCAGGATGACGCCTGGGGGGACGACTTCGAAACGGTCGAGGACGAAGCGGACCTTGACCTGGTTGACTTCATCGAACGCCAGGCACACCAAGCGCGGAGGCCCCGATGAGCGAGTGGATGACCACAGACACCCCATGGGGCAAAGAGCTCCTCACCAGCCTGGAGCCCGGAGACCGCATCGAACTCTGGCGACGGGCGAGAGAGCCTGAAGTGTGCGTGGTAGTCGTGCTCCACGGACAGCGCATGGCGAGACTGCCTTCGACGGAACTCTTCTGCCTCGACCATGACGCGGACGCTTGGAGCCGCTATCGCATCCGGAGGGCGACATGAGCACCCGCGACCCGTTCGCCGATGTCCTCACCCCCGTTGACGCCTACATGCGCGTCACCGGCATCCGCACCCGCGCCCTCGCCCGCGCTTTGGGGCACTCCGGGGAGGCTACCCTCATTGGCTGGACTAACGGTGACCACATCCCCAGCGTCGTGGACGCCTGGCTCGTGGAGCTCGTCACCAAGGGCGCTATCCCCATGCCGTCATGGGCAGGCACGGGGAAGGGGAAGGCGCTCTTCTCCAAGCGCATGGCGGAGATGCCGGAGGACGTGAGGCGCATGCTCCTCACGGGACAGGGTAAGCTGAACCTGAAGCGTGACCCCTCGCGCGACCCTTCACCTCGGGAGCCCTGACCGTGTCGAAGCCAACCGACTTCAGCAACCTGTTCCCCGCCCCGGGCGCTGTCCTTGAGGCGCTTCAGGGCGTGGCGCCGCAGCTCTTCAAGTGCCCGAACGGACACGGCCTACCGCATGAGGTGGCCTGGGGACGGTGCTCCCCTGTCATGTGCGTAGACCGTGCCGAGCTGCGACCGCCGCCCGAGGACTCCCCGAGCTACGCAGAGGACACGGTGCGTCCTCTTGGGGTCAAGCGCCGAAAGGTGGCGGACCCGGTAGAGGCAGAGGCCATCAACGCCCAGGCGGAAGAGGCGGCGGAGCTCATCCGCCGCCAGGCGAAGCGGGCCGCGCAGGAGGCGCTCATGCCACCTCCGCCGTTCCCCGTCATGCCCTCGAAGCCGGACCGGGCAGCCGTGGAGCTGTACCTCAACGAGCTCGCCGTCTACGGCGCCTGGAAGCGCGCCTTTGACCTGCGCTTCGGCACGCAGGCTGATTCGAAGGACGCCGCTCAGGAGTTCATGGACCGGGCGGGTTACCCGCGCAAGAAGGAGGCTGCGGCTTCCCTTCGGGCGCCCATCATCATCAACCTGGGGGGCGGGAAGCTCCCGTGGCAGAACGGAGGCAGGACACATGAAGCTGAACTGGCCGTGGGCGCTCTTGGAGACGGGGAAGAGGACGGAGCTGCTCAAGAAGGTGAACCAGACACGAGCGCGGTTCGAGCACGACTTCCCGCGCGGGGACCTGCCGAACCGGGGGATGGTGACAGCGATGCTGGAGATGGCGGAGGCTCAGCTCCTTGATGCACGGCTGGACCTCACCTATTACCTCCACGTCTACGTGGACCCGCGAGCGGCCATCTGTAGCTCGTCCCTGACGCAGGAAGCTCGCCATCACTATCGGCTCGTCTAACATGCGCCTCTCCCTCTCTCAGAAGCTCCAGCTACAGCAGTCCACCGCAAACGCGCGCCCGTCCGAGGTTGACCTGAACGGGCTCGTGGACCTTGTCATGGGCGGACCAGGCGGACATGCCAACCCCATGCAGCGTAAGGCCATCCTGAGCCCGGAGAGGACCGCCTGGTACACGGGGCCGAAGGGCACCGGAAAGACGGAGGCTGGTGCAGCCAGTGCGCTGCTACCCGCTATCCTCTACCCGGGCTCCCGCTGGCTCGTCGCCCGCTGGCGGTACTGGTCCCTGAAGGAAACCACGCTCAAGGCGTTCGACCGCTGCCTTGACCGCCTCGGGCGGGCTGACTTCCTTGTGGAGAAGGAGGAAGGCCCGCCCAAAATCTACCGTCTCGCCACGGTGGACCCGACGACGGGGAAGCCAGGCCCTCTAAGCGAAGTCACCTTCAACGGCCTGGACGACTATGAGAAGGTGGCCTCCATCGAGTACACGGGCATCATCGTGGACGAGGCCAACGAAATTGAGCTGCCCATGGCGAACGCACTCAACACGCTCCTGCGCCACAAGCGACCGGGCTGCGCGAGGGCAACCGGGCCGTACTTCCTGCGCTTCATCTCCAACCCGGTCACGCGCTCCCACTGGTTGCACCTCCAGTTCTGCGGCGAAGAGGGCTGTGCGTCTCCGCCGATGGGGGTCAAGTACAACTTCCCCTCGAGCGAGAACCTCCACAACCTGCCGGAGGGGTACTACACGGACATCTCCCGAGGGATGCTCCCGAGCATGGTTGCCCGCTACATCCACGGTGTCTGCGGTCCGGACCCGAACGCCGGGGATGCCATCTTCACGAACGACTTCCACGAGTCCCTCCACGTCAGGGACCTGAAGGCGGACCCGGCCATCCATGCCGGCATCAGGGGGTGGGACTTCGGGCGAAGGCGCCCTGCGTGTGTCTGGGCGCAGGTAACGCCATACGGGGCCATCAACTACCTGTACGCGCTCCTCGGGGAGAACGAGAGCCTCAAGCGCTTCGCGGACCGGGTGCTGGCTACCTCTCGCATCCAGTTCCCCACCATCCAGAGCTGGACGGACTATTGCGACCCGCACGGGGAAGCGCAGCGGGACGTGTCCCCGGAGACCTCCATCTCCATCCTCCAGGACCTTGGGCTGCGGCCCGTCTACCGCCACCTCAGCATCAAGACCGGACTCGAGGCCATCACTACGCAGCTCAAGACGCTGGTGGGCGCGAGGCCACGCGCGCAGTTCGACCGCGTGGGCTGCGCGCCGCTCATCGAGGGCTTCCAGTCCGGGTACGTGTGGGGTACGCGGGGTGGCGCGGGCGGCGACCCGAAGCCCAAGGCGGATGGCTTCTACGAGCACTACATGGACGCGATGCGGTACATCGCGGTAGGGTTGTCTACGGGGAACAACAACGCCCATGCACGTTCGGTCCGGCCCCGCCCGAACTCACGCACCGGGTACTGAACAAGGAGCACAACACATGGCAGTTCCATCGCTAGCGAACACTGAGGTCGCGAAGTTCTTCACTAACTCGGAGTGGCTCTCCGCGGTCGTTGATGCGCTCGACGCCATCAACGCTCCGTTCACCGGGATGCTCGTGGGGTCCGCGACCTGGGATGCGGCCTCCATCGCGGACGGCGACGCCGAGGACAAGGACATCGTGGTCACCGGTGCTGCGCTTGGGGACTTCGTGACGGCGGTCTCCTTCAGTCTCGACCTGACCGGCCTTCAGCTCACGGCAGCCGTGACCGCTACGGACACCGTGACGGCGACCCTTTCCAACTCCACCGGCGGCGCCGTGGACCTCGCCAGCGGCACCGTGCGCGTGGTCGTCGTCCCCCAGGCGAGCCTCGCCGCGGCGCCCACCGTCCGTTCCACGCTCCTCACGAAGTAAGCCTGGAGCTCACATGGACGCCGTCACGCCCGAGCTGTTGGATGCTTCGCAAGACCCCCTGGGACTCGGCATCGAGCTGAGGCCGGATGGTTCCCCGAAAGGGTTGAAGAATTGGGCCTCCATCGAGCGTGTGCGGAACCGTGTGAGGAACGAAATCGTCCCCTGGTTGGACGAGGTCCGCGGCAGGCGCGCGACGCTCGACAACCGCTGGTCGGAGCTGACCCGGGTGTGGACGCTCGAGCATGACGAGAAGCCCTATGCTGGGCGCTCGAACATCTACATGCCGAGCGGGAAGAAGGTCGCGGACACGCTGACATACCAGCTCACGTCCGCGACCTTCCCGGGCGAGGACTACTTCGGGGTGGACGCGACGCGCCCTGAAGACGCAGAGCGGTCAAACCTCGTGAGGGACGCGCTAAGACAGCGCCTCGAGCGGGACACCCACGTACGCTCAAAAGCGGAGCTGGTATACCGCCAGCTCGTCATCAAGGGGAACGCGCCAGCCAAGTTCACCTACCGACGGAAGTCCCTGAGGACTATGCGCGCCTCTCGCACGGACCCGTTCTCGACGCCCGAGCACGTGCTGTACGACGGGCCGGTGTTCGAGCCAGTAGATGCGAACACCCTCTACGTGTGGCCGGAGACCGCGGATTCCCTCGAAGAGGCCATGCTAGTGTTCCAGGACATGACCCTTCCGCTCAGCCTCCTGCGGCAGCGCGCCAGGGATGGCATCTACGACAAGGGTGCGGTCGAGCGCGCAACCGCGGGCGCCGTCTCGAGCGCTGCCATCGCGGAGCAGAACCGCCTCCAGTCCCAGGGTATCCCGGACGTGTCGGACTCCGGCAAGTACGCAGGGCACTCGATGGTGGACGTGACCGAGGTCTACCTTGAGTTCGACCCATCCGCGGCGACGGCGAACGAAGAGGTGAACCCGCTGCCGTTCCTCATTACGGTGACCGGAACTGGAGAAGTCCTCCGAGTTATCCGCAATCCCTTCTGGCATCAGCAGCCGCCCTTCGCCTGGGGGCGCATGGGCCTTCTCCCCGGCCGATTCTACGGCACGGGCTTTCTGGACGCCGTTCGGGAGCTGAACATCCTGCTCAACGCGCACGTCAACCAGGGCATGGACGGCGCCACCTGGGCGCTCAACCGGGGCGTGCTCTACAACCCAAACCTCATCCAGGGCGACATGCCGAACATGAGCCCCGGCATGGCCATCCCTGTCAACGATGTCAATGCTGCCTTCCGCGAGTTCGGACCCGGGCTCGAGGTCATCAACGCGGTCTCCAACCTGGCGACGCAGGCGATGGCCTGGATTCAGGACCACGGCGGCGCTCCCCCTGTGCTTCAGGGGGGTTCGAGTCCTGGCCGCGCCTTCCGGACCGCGACCGGTGTCGGGACCGCTCAACGCAATGCCTCCATCCCCATCCAGGAAATCGTCAAGCGGATGGAGGATGAGGTGTGGAAACCTACCCTCTACTTCTTCTTCATGCTGGACCAGCAGTTTGCCCCGGATGCCTTCTTCGCCCGGTACGCGCGCCAGGGCGAGGTGCCGATGCGCTACGGACCGCAAGACCTCGAAGGGGATTGGCGCTTCCAGTGGCGCGCGAGCGACCAGACCGACAACAAGGCCGTGAAAGGGCAACAGCTTCTCCAGCTCATCCAGCTCCTCTCGAGCCCGGCCATCGCGGCTGTCCTTCAGGCGAACGGGCTCAGCTTCAACCCGTCGCCTCTCATCCGCCAGCTCTACACGCAGGTCTACGGAATGAGGGACATTGACGAGGTCCTCCTGAAGCAAGCCGTTCAGTCCGTGATGCCCGGGATGCCGGGTGCTACCGGGGGAGCTCCAGGGATGGCCCCTGGCGCGCTCAATGGCGAGAACCCGAGCCTCGTAGACAACGCCGAGTTCACGCGTATGCGCGAGGGCGCGAACGCCGAGGCCGGAGCCATGGGCGTGGCCAACACCCCTGCTATGGGTTGACGCGGCTGCTCACCCCGTGCCAGTCTTCTCCCATGGCACGGAAAATGAAACCCATGAAGATGCCCCCCGGGATGGGCATGGATGAACCCCGGAAGCCTCCGCTTGGTTCCGGTCAGCGCTTCAAGCAGCTCTCCAACAAGCTCGAGAAGCGGGGTGCCAAGGACCCCGACGCTCTTGCCGCCTACATCGGGCGCAAGAAGTACGGTGCCCCGAAGATGGCTCAGCTCTCCGCGAAGGGACGCAAGAAGTGAGGCCGGAGGGCATGAGCGTCGAGGAGTACGCCAGCGCCATGGCCGGCCTTGTCACCAGTCCCGGATGGAAGCTCCTTCAACTCTGGGCAAAGGGCCGCCGTGAGTCCGAGGTTCAGGCGATGACCTCGAGCCAGGACCCGAACGAGTTGCTCAAGCGCGCCGGTGTCATCCAGGGCATCGACGCCATTACCGCTTACCCCGACTGTGAAGTGAACGCTTACCGCATCAACAGGAGGAAGTAGATATGGGTGACGAAAACCAGAACGTTGCACCCCCCGTAGCAGCTCCCGAGTCCCCGGCTCCTGACCCGCTCGCGGCCCTCGCGGCGCGCATCGAGCTGATGGCCCAGCGGCAGGAGCAGCAGAGCCAGGTCATGGCGACGCTCGTCGCCATGCGCACCGAGCGCGCGCCCCAGTCTCAAGCGGATGAAGGCCCACCGGCGGACCCCGACATCCAGCGACTCGTCGCCAACGAAGTGCGGCAAGCGATTCAGCCGTACGCGCAGCAGGCAGCGGCTACGCATCAGATGGTTTACAACCAACGTGGCGAAGAGGTGCTCCGCGCCATCGGGGCCACGCCGGAGGAGGTCAAGGCCGTGCGTGAGAAGCTCAATGAGCTTCACAACGCGGGCATCACCTTCAACGTCAGCGGGCGCCAGGTGCCGGCGACGCTCGAGTTCGCGGCCAACTTCGTGCTGGGCGAGCAGCGGGTGAAGAACGCGATGCGCGCCCCGGCCGTGAGGAGTGCCGTCAACGCCAGCGCCGTCGTGGAGTCCGCCGCGCGCGCCGCGCCAGCACCCGCCGCTCCCGCGGCCACGCCTGTTTTCAAGCGAGGCCGCATGGACAGGACCGCGGTCGAGAAGCTCGAGGCGAAGCTCAACGCTAACGTCCAAGGCGACATCGACCTCTTCTCGTAGTAACCCCTCACGCACGAACAAGGAGTACGCACCATGGCCGCAGGTTTCCAACCCTCTTCTGACTTTGCGGCGGACCGCAGGGTCTTCTTCCAGACTCGACTCGTCGAGAACCTGGACCTCGTCACGTTGCTGGACCAGTTCAGCAACACGCCCATCCCCATGCCGGACGGGAGCGGTACGACCGTTACCATGGTGAAGTACGCCAGGCTCTCGCTCCCGATGGCCCCGCTGTCCCCTGAGGGCCAGACGCCGAACTCCACGCCGATGTCCCCGTCCACGCAGCAGGCGACGGTGGACGAGTGGGGCATGTGGGTGGCCTTCACCACGAAGGCGCTCATCACCACCCAGCACCCTATCCTGAACATCTCCCTGAAGCTGCTCGGCGAGGCGATGGGCCTCACCACCGAGTACAACCTCCACGAGATGATGGCGCGGGCGACCAACCGCCAGTACGCGGACGGTCGCGCCAACCGCGCCGCCATCGTGGCCGGCGACTACATCACTGCGCAGATGATGGTGCGCGCCCGGGTGGGCTTCGAGGGCAACGGCGCCACCCCTCGCGGCGGGAACATCTACGCCGCGGTGACCGACCCGTACGTCCTCGGCGACATCCAGATGGACTCGGGCACCAACGGTTGGGCGGCGGTGCATCAGTACTCGGGCGACGTGTCTGCGCTCGAGAAGGGCGTTGCCGGCCGGTGGCTCGGGTTCCAGTGGTACTCGAGCAACTTCTTCCCTGTTCTCACCCGGCTCGCGGCCATCAACGACACCCCGACCACCGGGGGCTCCCTGTCCGGTACCGTCTACTTCAAGTGGACGCGGCGGGGCACAGCGCGCGGCTTCGAGGAAACCATCGGCGTCGAGGACAGCACGGTGATGGGCGGCAACACCCGTCTCCAGTTCCCCACCCCGAGCGATGCTGGCTACGTCTACAACCTGTACGCCGGCAGCGTGACCGGGGACTCGAACCTCTTCATCGCCGCTCAGAACGTGCTGCCCAGCACAACGGTCAACCTGGACGTGCTGCCCACCAGCGGGCTCACGCCTCCGGAGACTCCTCCGAATGCTGTGCCCGTGCACCTCATCTACTTCTTCGGGAATGACTTCTTCGATACCGTCGAGCTGAACCAGAACTCCATGACGCCCACCGCTACTCGCGGCGGCGCCACGGACTCTGACCCTCTGGGCCAGCGGCGCACCGCCGGCTGCAAGTGGAACACCAAGCCCTCTATCCGTGACCAGGCTCGAGGGAAGGTGCTTGAGGTCTCGACTCGCTTCAACGCCTAGCGCCAGTGACGGAAGTGGAAGCAGCCTCGACTGCAATCGGGGCTGCTTCGTTTTTATCCACCAGCCCCATCTACACAGGAGACAACCAATGACCTCGGCAGAGCGGAAGGCAGAAGCGGAGCGGAAGCGGAACATGGGCAAGGAGACGGCGGCGCGCCTCGAAGCGGCTCCGAACGCGGGCGCCCCCGCCAACTCGAGGAACCCGGACACCACGACGGAGAACAATCTGGATGCCATCACCGCTCTGCCGGAGCAGGCCCGGGAGAACGGCGCGTCCCCGGAGCGCGTCAAGCAGCTCGAGGCCATGGTGTTCAAGCTCGCCGGCATCGTCGAGGGCCTCCAGAAGCGGGAGGCCATCAAGGCGCCTACGCTCGCCACTACGAGCGAGGAGGCGAGCCGCATCGCACAGGCGACCACGCGGCTTCAGTGTCCCGCATGCGGCCAGTTCGCGGAGGTCTGCAACGGGGAGCACGTCATCCTCAACATCCGCCCCATGTCTCCGGAGGTCGTTCGCAACTTCGCGGGCGTCACGCTCAACGGCCGGAGGTACGTCGGACGCTGCACCGTGGCCAAGTGTCAGGTGGACCTCATCATGAACATGCTCAATCGCCAGATGTGCGCGGAGAAGGACCTGACGCGGAACTGCGGCAGGATGTTCAACGTCGCCACTATTACCGAAGATGGGCGGCCCCAGGGCTCCATCTCGTACGTGAACTAAGAGGGGTCATCCATGGGACGACTCACCCGAGACCAAATCATCGCGGCCGGCCTTGCGAAGGCGGGCCACGACAACACCATCACCTCCACGGCGGCCACGGCCTTTCAGGCGATGCTGGATGACATCTACGCCAGCTTCGCGTGGCCCTTCCTACGGAAGCGGGCGGCCGTCACCATGGCGGCGGGACAAGGCGCCTTCGACATCGGGAACGGCTCGGGCGCTCCGGCCGCCGTAACCGAATGGGTCAAGAGCATCATGGCCATCAAGGTGGCGGACACGGTGAGCGACAGCTTCGCCGCGGACCTCCCGCTCACGGACGCAGATGGCCTCTCACCGAACGATGAGCCCGCGTGGCACACCAGCACGGGGACTCCGCAGAAGATGCTCCGCGAACCGAAGTTCGGAGACCCGTGGAAGTGGACGCTGACCCCGGTCCCGGCGCCAGAGAAGGCATACCGCCTCCTGGTTGAGATGCACGCCATCCCCGCGGCTCTGAGCTCGGGCTCGGCAATCCCGGCCTACCCCTTCGACGACACCCTCATCGAGGCGGTGTGTGCCTGGGCGGCCTTCTACAATGACGACCCGCGCAGCGTGGCAAGCGACGGGAAGGTGGCGGCGCTCCTTCGGGCGGACCGGGTGAAGCTGGCTCCCACCAAGCGGATGGGCCTCGACACACAGCGCTTCACGCGGGGAGGGTAAGCCATGCCTACCGGCGGATTCGTCATCAAGGACTTCTCGGGCGGGGTACGTCTCGACCTCCCTCCCCGGAAGCTGGCGGAGAACGAGCTCGCGGCGTCGCCGAACGTGTGGCCTGTAGAGCAGGATGAGCTGGGCCTGCACGGGACCGTCTTCTCGAACAAGGCCACTTCCAACCACGAAATTATCCCGGAGGCGATGCTCCTCATCCCGTTCAATGATGAGAACGGCGCTCCACATGTCGTGTTCTTCGGCGAGCGGCGAACGGATGCCTTCGGAGCGGTGGCGCCGCTCCTTGTCGATTACCGCGCGTCCTTCGGCATCGCCAACGACATCGTAGACGCAAACACGCTCGCGGCGAATTTCGATTCCCGGAACCGTCCTGGGTATGTGGTCTGGAACGGAAAGTTGTATCTGTTCTCGGGTGTCAACAGGCCCGGCTACGTGGTACGCGTGAATCCTAACGGTAACCTCGCTTCAAGTGAACTGGGCCTCACCTGGTCAGCCAGTGATAAGCCCCGTGCCAGGTGCGCGTGGCTCTATCGGGGCCAGTTCATGCTCGCCGGGTTCGACGCCCCGGAAGAATCCACCATCCGGAACTGCGCTATCCATGACCCAGAGACGCTCGTCTCCTCGACACTCTCCTTCTACCTGGGACGCGGAGACGGCGACCGCATCATCGGGGGCATCGAGATTCCCGTGAAGGGTGGCGCTCAGTACATCGAGCCCTACTCTCTCGTGTGGAAGCGGAACAGCACGTGGATGATTCAGGGTCCGCCCCCCGTTCCCGGCGACACAAAGGTCGCGGTCAACGTGATGAACGTCCTTCCAAAGGAGGGGCTCATCGCGCCCGAGACTGTGGCGCAGACGCCGTTCGGCACCATCTGGTGTAGCGGTCAGAATGTCTGGATGGCGCTGTACGGCGAGAAGCCTATCCCCATCGGGGATGCCATCCGTCCGCTCCTTGAGAAGGCGCCGAAGGGGCACCGCTCCGGCTGGCATGCGGTTTACTACAACGGGGTGTATCGACTCACTCTGCCATCCTCTCGACTTCGCCTCGGTGCGGTCTATCCCATCACGGACACTGAGCAGTGGTGGTGCGACCTCAGGCAGTACGAGGAGAAGAAGACCTTCTCCTGGTGGGGCCCACTCGATATACCGTTCGCGGCCTCGGCGGTTCAGCCCGGTTCAGACGGGAGGCTCTTGGCGGCCTTTGGCTCGAAGTCGGAGATTTTCGACCTTGTGGGGGGTGCGTTCATCGGAGAGATTTCCGCGACAACAACCGGGAAGATTCCCGTCATGGAGCCGTTCGCCTATGTCGGTCTTGCCGCCCCGGACTTCGAGCTGCGCACCCGTGAATACGACGGCGGGGACCCTGACCTGCCGAAGCTCTTTCAGTCCGTAGAGCTTCACGCCAAGCTTGGACACCAGCCGGTCAACGAGCCGTACAGGTTCCAGGTGGATGTGTACGGCGATGGCGGCAGCCGGAACATGAAGGACTGGCCAAGCTCTCTCACCCCCGCGCAGTTCTCTCCGGAGGTCGGGCTCGGCTCATTCATCCTCGGCACGAGCTCACCGGGAACCGGCTTTCAGGCAGCGTCCTTCTACCCCCCCGGCGGCGCGCGCTACCACCCGAACACTTTTCAAGTGGTTGTTCGAAGTCCCGGCGATGACAACGGGATTCCGAGTCTCCGTCTCCGCACCATTACCCCTCGCTTCCGGCCCATCGGCCGCCGCCCGTAGAAAAAGGAGAGCACGCAAATGATTGTTCCTCGCTTCAGCACCGCCATCCGCACCGTCCTCATCGTCACCTTCATCTTCGGCCTCATCGCCGGGGGCATCCTCCTGAACCTGCCGGCGGCCCGGGCCCACATCGGCAGTCCCGCTCGGACGACCTTCGTTGACGGAGACCCCCTCACGGCAGCGCAGCTCAACGATTCCTTCAGCCACGTGGACAACGTTTTCTCGGGCGGCATCACGGACAGCATGGTCTCCGGGAGCGCGTCTCTCCAGCACAGCAAGCTGGCCACGCCAGCTCTCCTCCCCAAGGCGTGGGCGCTCGTAGGGGTGGCTGCGCTCTGCAACGGAGCCGCAGCGGTAGGGACGCCGTGCAGCGTTGATGTCAGCTCCAGGATAAGCTCCGTCGTCGCGGGCGGGGTCACTGGGCAGTACAACGTGAACCTGGCGTACACGCCGACCAATGCGAACTTCGGCATCCTCGCGACAGGGCGCATCGCGGGGGTCAACTGCAATGCAGGGTTCCAACAGACCGCTGCTCCGCAACTTGTCGTCTACTGCTTCACCGGGACGACGGGTGCCGCAACGAACACCCCGTTCACGGTCATGGTACTGGACGACTAATGGCGCGTATCCGAGACGAGCAGGCCCAAAGCCTCGGCTATGAAGACGTGCTCCCCGGGGCTGGGATGGGGGTTTCGCCGACTACCATAAAGCAGCTCAAGGCTGGTTATGAGGCCCCCCCCGACAAGCCCGGTCCGGCGCCTGTACCGGCGGCGGCCGGCATGGGCGGAATCCCCTCCACGGGGCCCCTCTACCAGCTCGGGGGCGCTCAGGGAGGGGCGCTTCCCTTCCCAGGGATGGAAGCGCAGCTCGACCCGAGCGCTCAGCTTCTCGCGTCCCTCGAACAGTACCGGATGGCTCTCATCCAGGCCATCTTCGCGCACCTGACCGGCGGGGGCTTGGGGTAAGGGCGCTGAAGGGGGTAGAGTCACCC
>Ga0075429_100000136_pt1 | contig 44169 bp, 40 predicted proteins | sample RhiMetdeltSRZDD3_FD_75295 | JGI IMG/M metagenome (GOLD analysis project Ga0075429, IMG submission 75295) | Populus rhizosphere microbial communities from Tennessee, USA - Rhizosphere MetaG P. deltoides SRZDD3 | ecosystem: Host-associated > Plants > Roots > Rhizosphere > Soil | place: USA...
CGCACAATAAGCATCAATGCTCAGTTGTTTGATCGCATGCTCTAAAGATGCATCGGGTTTAAAATACTCCCAAAGGTTTTCATAGTCTTTCTCACCTACCGGTTTTTCGTTTTCATAAGTATCCCAAAGCCTGTCAAAAGAAAGGAATTTTTCATGATCGGGTAACTTCTCGTTAAAAACCCTTTCTACCGGTTGATAAACTTTGATATCATCAGGCTGATCATAAGAACCGGTAATAAATGTTGTGAACTCCGGGCCACAAATGAACTTTTCAGCTACCAACCCTCCAAATGTAAAATCCCAGCCATGATAACCCTGGTATAATTCATCAATAACATTTCTTAATTCATCATCTGTGTTCACAACATTCTTTAATCCAAGACCCATGCTACCACCTGAAACAGCCGGCTTAACAATAACCGGTGTGCCGATATAATCACATATACCATGCAGGTCTTCTTCAGGATTAGTGATGCCTTTCCATAAAGAAGTGGAAACCCGGGCATCATCAAATGCCTGCTTCATAGTGATCTTGGAAGTTGTATTGTGATAATACTTTTCTCTTGAACCTGTATAGATAAGATTTTTCTGTTCAAGATACCGGATAACGGATAAGCCCGGGGCGCCATTCACTTCATCGCCATCACATAAGTTGAACACAAGAGGAATGTGTCCGTTTGCTGAATCTGCAATTTTATCAATGATAGTTTTATAATCGTTGATCGTTACATACTGCCATTTCCATGGAAGACCTAATTCATCAAATGCTTTTTCAAACTCTTTTATATTAGCATCGAAGTCGTAATAGTATTTCAGATTCGGATCATCCGTATCTAATTGCGGCGCCAATATCCAAACAAAATATGGTTCAGCCTTCAGGAGACTTGTATGCTTCGATCCATCAATCATGCAGAATTCAATGGAATTAGTTAATCTTTTATAGATTAAACACTGTAAACTTAATTATAAACTTAATATAATGTACATAACAACCCCAATTATTTAAAGATTATTGATGATTGTGGATAATATTTAACTTCAATCAAACGATTTGTTATGATCTATCGGGTTATCATCCTTTGTTTATTGGCTATATCATCAAACGCACAGCAACCCAATATCATTTATATCATGAGTGATGATCATGATGCAGATGCTATAAATGCCTACAATAATAAATTTATTGCTACTCCTAATATGGATAGAATAGCCAAAGAAGGCATGAGGTTTACCAATTGCTTTGTCGGTAATTCTATCTGTTCGCCTGTAAGAGCAACTGTTTTAACCGGGCAACATTCACATTTGAACGGCATAAAAGATAATCGTACCCCCTTTGATGGTAGTAAAATCACTTTACCCAAGCTATTAAAAGATGCAGGTTATCAAACAGTGCTTGTTGGTAAATGGCATCTGCATTCATTGCCAACAGGTTTTGACTATTGGACAGTATTACCGGGACAAGGGCTTTATTATTCCCCCCGTTTAATAAACATGAATAATGATACCATTCGGTATAATGAATATGCCACTTCCCTCATTACTAAGCAAACCTTGACTTGGCTAAAAGAAAAGAGAGACCCTTCAAAGCCTTTTTTTATAATGATGCATCATAAAGCCCCGCACAGGAATTGGGTACCTGAGTTGAAATGGCTCCAAGTATTTAGTAAAAAGAAGTTTCCTGAACCGCCAACACTATATGCTGATACAATTGGTAGAGGCGCAGCATTTAAACATCAGCGTATGAGCATCCTTAAGGATATGACTCTTTGTACTGACCTGAAGATAGACCCTCAGTATATAATCAATATTCCCCATTTGAAGCCTGATTCAAATGAAATAAGAAGTTATCATGCTTTTATGAATGGAATACCTGAAGGTCAAAGGATAAAGATGAAAGCAATTTTTTCGCAGAGAGGTATAATGCTTCAGCGGTTAAAGCCAACTGGCAGGGAGCTATTAAAATTAAAATACCAATGGTACATGCAGGATTACCTTGCCTGTGTGGCATCAATCGATGAAAGTGTTGGCCAGGTATTAAAATATCTAGATGAAACAGGTTTATCCGAAAATACAATGGTTGTTTATACCAGCGACCAGGGTTTTTATATGGGAGAAAATGGATGGTTTGATAAGCGTTTTATGTATGATGTAAGCATGAATACACCACTATTGGTTCGGTGGAAAGGAAAGATCAAGGCGGGTTCGGTAAGCACTTCATTGGTTCAGAATATTGATTTTGCCCCCACCATGCTGGATGTAGCCGGAGTAAAAGCACCGGATTGGATGCAAGGATTAAGTTTGAAACCTATTTTAACCGGTAAACAAAATGAACTGGAGAGAAAAGAGCTGTATTATCGCTATTATGAATACCCGATCGACCATTATGTGATACCGCATCTTGGCATTAGAGAAAAACAATACAAGCTTATTTATTTCTATACAGCGAATGAATGGGAGCTTTATGATATGAAAGCGGACCCACAGGAACAGAAGAATCTGATCAAGATTCCAAAATACCAGGCCGAAATAAATAGAATGAAGATGAAACTGGTTGAAGCAAAGAACAAATACAAGGACGCAGAACCTGCAGGCGAGCTGAAATAATATTAAACAAAGATTGTCTTGCGATTTCTTTGGAAACTATACACAAAGCTTGATGGATGGAAGGCAATTAATGAATTTCCCAATTATTTAAAGAAGGGTGTGATCATCGTTGCGCCGCATACTCATTGGAAAGATTTTACAATTGCCATTGCATTCCGAAGTGTTTTGAAAATAAAACAAGCAAAATACCTTGGTAAAGCGGAATTATTTAGTGGGCCGTTTGGTTTCTTGTTTCGCTGGCTTGGCGGTACAGGAGTGGATCGTTTTAGTAAACACGGCGTAGTGGAACAAGTAGTAGAGAAATTCAATAAGGCCGATAACTTATTCATCGCATTATCACCGGAAGGAACCAGAAAGAAGGTTGATAAGTTGCGAACCGGCTTTTATTATATAGCCAAAAAAGCAAATGTGCCGATCATAATGGTTGGACTTGATTATTCAAAAAAGGAATTGAGTGTTTCGGAGCCATTTTATACTACAGATGATGAGGCTTCAGATTTCAGAAAGATCATTGAGTTTTTTGCGCCATTAAAAGGCTATTATCCTGAAAAAGGATTTGCCCATTTATTGGAAGAGTACAAAAGTTGATCATTTAATTTCTTCAAAAATCCCTGTCTCTTTATTTTTTCTCACATTATCCCAATGAAAATAACGACCATTCATTGCGACATAAACCCCGGCAGCCAATGTTTGTGCAAATGCTAAAGCACTGCCAAGGTTAAAAAGACCATCACTACTTCCAAATTTTATTGGGATCATGGCGCCAGTAAGCACTACTGTTTTCTTATTCACTTTTGACGCAAGCAATTGGGCGGTTTCCGCCATTGTATCGGTTCCATGAGTGATAACGATCTTGTTCTCTTCACAGCTATTACATTGGTGCGCTATGAGTTCCCTGTCATGATCGGTCATTTCCAGGCTATCGATCATCATCAATGTTCTTATTTCAACAGGTACCTGGCTTCTGCCAAGATTAAGCAGCTCCTGCAAATGAGTGTCTTTAAAATAAAGCTGCCCGTTCAATTCATTATATTCCTTATCAAAAGTTCCACCAGTTATAAAAATTCGAATTGCCATCAATCAAATTTTACAAAGTGAAAATATGGAATCTTTTGGATGCTGATAAATTCGATCTAATATTCAGAACTTAGCACCATGCAGCAACTAATTAATGGCATTGATAGTTTTCTATCAGATCCGCAAATGAATAAGAATTTGCGATTTGCGATAGTTACAAATAATGCTGCTTTTACAGCTGATAGGATTTTATGCAGATTAGCCCTGCTAAAAGATGGGTTCAACCTTGTTAAAATCTTTTCTCCTGAGCATGGTATCTCAGTAAGAGGCGAAGATGGCGTTTACCAGGATCATTCCCTCGATATAAAAACAAATTTGCCAATCACTAGTTTATACGGAGATCGCTTAATGCCAACTGACGAAGATCTTAATGATGTGGACATTGTCTTATTTGATATTCCAGATGTTGGCTGTCGTTTTTATACTTATCTCTGGACGATGACGTATACGATGGAAGCTTGTGCAAAGAATAATAAGCAATTGGTTATTCTTGACAGGCCAAATCCAATTGGCGGAGATCTCGATATGGCCGAAGGACCAATACTTGATGAGTCAAATTGTTCTTCATTCATCGGTCGATGGTCTATCCCTATAAGACATAGTTGCACATTGGGAGAGCTTGCGAACTATTTTTCAAAGAAAAAAGTACAAAACCTCGATCTAAAGATCATTGCTTTAAAGAATTGGCGCCGCAACCAAATTGCAGGAACGCCAGGGTTTGATTTTTATCCAACATCGCCAGCCATACAAAACATTTCAACTGCATTGGTGTACCCGGGAATGGGTTTATTAGAAGGCATTAATCTGAATGAAGGCCGAGGTACAGAAAAGCCGTTTATGCAATTTGGCGCTCCGTGGATAAATGCTGAAGAATTACATGATCAACTTTTTGATAAACTTGTCTTCGGTATCAGGTTCAAACAATGCTCTTATATTCCAAACGATAGTTTATACAAAGGAGAAGTCTGCAATGGACTTGAACTAGTTATTACAGACGAAAAAACAATTCAGCCTGTTTCATTTGGGATCAAGCTTATGTCTTCCCTTTTTGATTTATATCCGCAGCATATAAAAGAAAGAGCTTACGTTACCAATGCAAATCCTACTGGCAGCCGACATTTAGATAAATTATTAGGTATAAAAAATGCATTTGATTTAATCAGGTCAAATGCATCAATTGAAACTAATATTTCTGAAATATGGTCTGCAGAAATAGCGTCTCTTCTCTTATATCAGTAAAGTGTTATTTTGTAACACATTTTACCAAACCCTTCTCACTATGATATTTGCAATGGTAAGGATGTGGTCCAATTTTATTAAAAGCCAACCCAAATGCTCCACCTGGTTCTATATTGCCACTGTCAAAACTTCCATCGTCAGCTGTAACAGTATGAACTTGTTCAGCATCACCATTCACCCATAAAATTGATCCGGTTTCCATTACCGTTACACTTGCAGGTGAAAACGCAGAGTTTTGAATTGAAACTCTTGTTGTATAGTTAATTACACTTCCTGTGTTGTTTATACTTCCCGTAGCATTTATTGAACCATTCACGCTTTCCGCAAGACTTCCTTCATCTCTGCTGCAGCCCAAAAAAAGAATTGATCCTAGAAATAACACTGATCCAATTGTAAAAATTTTTGCCTGTTTCATACGATTCGGTTTTTGGTTTATCAGGAATATTCCAAAGAGCCATATGCAACATCAAGGCCAAAGTGAAATGCTCAAATAGGATTGGCTGTTACTGTTTGTACCTCAGTCATTAAAAAAATTGATGGGTAAACATAAATAGGTTCGTGATATTTCTATGTGTTGATTGTTTGTAACTTTAAAAAATGCCAACACATACAATAAATACATTTTATAACAGCACTCATATGGAAGTTGATCGGTTGGGTCAACATGTGTTTCAACTTGAAAAAGTTCGTTCGCAGGAAATAATTCTTCGTCATCTAAAATCATCAATGATAATTGCTGACATAGGAGGAGCAACCGGCGCCTATTCTTTTTGGTTGCATGATATGGGACATCGTGTGCATTTATTAGATGCTGCCGAATTTCATATTGAAACGGCAACAAAAATTTCTATTACGGATAACAAACCTCTTTCGTCAATTTCATTAGGTGATGCAAGGCAACTTCCTTTTGATGATGAAAAATTTGACCTCGTATTGTTGTTTGGGCCACTTTATCATTTACAGGAAAGAGATGATCGTATAAATAGTATCGCTGAAGGAAAAAGAGTTTTAAAAAAAAATGGTGTATTACTTGCAGCGACAATTTCAAGACATGCTTCTTTATTTGATGGATTCTGGCAGGGTTTTATTGATGATCCTGCTTTTGAAAATATCCTGCAACAAGACCTTGAAGATGGCAATCATTTTAATCCCGTCAATAATCCTATGTATTTTACTGATGCGCATTTTCATACGCAAAAAGAAATAAAAGAAGAATTTACCGCTGCTGGTTTTTCTGAATTCCACTCAATAGCAATTGAAGGTTTCGGATGGCTGGTTCCTGATTTTATGAAAAGATGGAATGATGAAGGATCAAGAAATAAAATGCTTCAATATATTACACTGACAGAAAATGACCCGGTAATGATCGGTATGAGTGCCCATGTGATGACAATTGGCACCAAATCAAGCTAATAAAAATTTTTAGAATGCGGCCGTTCCAAATTAAATTTGCGGATACAAAAAAGGCCCTTCCGTAGAAACGGACTGGCCTCTCACGATTGCTTGCCATATGAAAATCGATAAAAATCTCTTTTAGGCCTCTCTGCTGCTTGCCTTCTCTTCTAACGGTTGCTTGCTTATGAAATAACAGAGACGCGGATCAAAAGTAGGTCGCGGCTTTGTCTTACTGAAAATATCTTCCGGTCGTTTTTATCATTTCAAACGGATGATAATTTAAGTAACTCATTGCTTGCGAGGTGGTTATGAAAAAATTTAATATTATGTCCAACAGGTTCTCAGATATATTATTCCAATTGGTTCATTCGCTGGAAAAGTCGGAAAAACGACATTTCAAGCTCTATATAAAACGAAGTTCAGCAAAGCAAGACCTCAAGATCATTCAGCTTTTTGATGCATTGGATAAGCTGGATGAATATGATGATAAGCTCTTGCTCAAAAAAATGCCCGGAATTTCCAAAACGCAATTAGCCAATTTAAAAAATCATTTATACAAACAATTACTGGCCAGTCTTCGTTTATTGAAAACAACCGAAAATATCGATCTGCAGTTGAGTGAACATCTGGATAATGCCCGTATTTTGTATAATAAGGGATTAAAAATTCATAGTCTTCGGATACTGGAAAGAGCAAAAGAATTGGCAAGAGCTAATCAAAAGTTCAATACACTTGTTCAGCTTCTTTCACTTGAAAAGAAAATTGAGACTTTACACATCACCCGCAGCTCTACTGATAAAACAAAGCAGATGACCGAAGAAGCATTGGAAATCAGCGGGCATATTGATCGAGTCACAAGACTTTCAAATCTTGCATTGCTTTTATACCGCTGGTTTGTGATGTATGGTCATGCAAGAAATGAACAGGATGAAAAAGAGTTAAAAACATTTTTTAAGAACTATTTGCCTGCAGACATTGAGAAAGTAAATGGATTTTATGAAAAGCTTTATCTCTGTCAAAGCTATTGCTGGTATGCTTTTATCCGCCAGGACTTTTTGATGTACTATCGATACAGTCAAAAATGGATCGATCTTTTTGATGAGCAACCAATCATGAAAGAAGTAGAAACCGGTCACTATATAAAAGGCGTGCATACATTACTGAATGCTTTCTTTGATCTGCGTTATTTTGAAAAATTTGAACCGGCTCTGAAGAAGTTCGAGTTGTTCTCAAAAACGGAAACGGCCAAACGTCATGATAATTTCAGAACACATACTTCTATCTATATCAATAGTGCTAAAATTAATCAGCACCTGATGAAAGGGACTTTTTCAGAAGGGTTGAAGCTGGTTCCTTCAATTGAAAAAAATCTTGAGGAGTATTCTTTGTTTGTTGATAAGCATCGCATACTTGTATTCAATTATAAAATCGCCACGCTATATTTTGGAGCCGGCAAATTTGAACCTGCCATCGATTACCTGCAAAAAATTATCAATGGTCCTGTTGATCTGCGTATCGATCTGCAATGTTATGCCCGCTTGCTGCATTTAATGGCGCATTACGAATTAGGAAACTACACGATCATAGAATCGCTGATCAAGTCGGTTTACCGCTTCATGGCTAAAATGAAAAATCTTACAGTAGTTGAGGAAGAGATGTTCCGTTTCCTTCGTCACTCATTTGACGTTTCCCCAAAAAAGATAAAGCCTGAGCTGGAAAAATTCCTCTATAAAATAAAACATCTTGAGAAGAATCGCTTTGAAACAAGGTCATTCGCTTACCTCGATGTTATATCCTGGGTAGAAAGTAAAGTGTACAATAAGCCAATGAGTGATGTAATTTTCGAAAAATACCTGAACAGAAAAAAAAGAAACCTCGCAAAGGCTGCTTAAAAAAATAATATTTTTCCAGCCCCTGGAAAGATGTCTGTACCCCTTGGACAATGTCTCTCCATGAAAAATGAATCTTTAAAAGATAGTGTTTAATAAACAAATTACCTTTCCGGAAATTTTATGAAGCAGTTTTACCTCCTGGTACCTCTGATTTTTACGTGTTATATGAATTTAGCTCAAACCAAAAAAAGAATTTCAGATTTTGGAATTCGAATAGGTGTAATGACCCCAGGCAAATTGAATGGGATAACCGACGTGGCAGGTGTAAAAGTGGGGCATACTACATTGATAAAAGCCGACTCGATCAGAACCGGCGTTACTGCAATTCTTCCCCATAATGATAATCTTTTTCAGCAAAAAGTGCCAGCAGCATTTTATGTAGGTAATGGTTTTGGAAAACTGGCTGGCTCTACACAAATAAAAGAACTTGGTAATATTGAATCACCCATTATACTTACGAATACCTTGAGCGTACCAACAGCTATGAATGCAGTTGTGTCTTATACCCTGGCACAAAAAGGAAATGAAAATGTACAATCGGTAAATGCAGTCGTGGGCGAAACAAATGATGGTTATCTCAACGACATCCGGGGAAGACATGTTATTGAAGCCGACGTTTTGAATGCAATAAAAACTGCATCAACAGGGATGGTAACAGAAGGAAATGTAGGAGCCGGCACAGGTACAGTATGTTTCGGTTTCAAAGGGGGGATTGGTACGGCTTCCCGCGTGTTACCCAAAACTCTTGGTGGCTATACAATTGGTGTTTTAGTGCAAACAAATTTTGGCGGCGTGCTGACTATTGATGGAGTACCAGTGGGCGAAGAATTAAAAAAATATTATCTCAGTGAACAATTGAATGATAAAGCAGATGGAAGTTGCATGATAGTGATCGCTACAGATGCTCCACTTGATACACGTAACCTTGAACGATTGGCTAAAAGAGCATTTATGGGTTTGGCAAAAACAGGTGGTATTGCCCATAATGGCAGTGGCGATTATGTAATTGCCTTTTCCACAGATAGCAGTTTACGAATTCCTTTTAATGCTCAGGCTCAACTAAAGCAAAATATATTAAGTAACGATGCTGTATCTCCATTGTTTATGGCTGCAATTGAAGCGACAGAAGAAGCTATAATCAATTCATTGCTTGCAGCTGAAACTATTAAAGGAAAAAGTGAAAGAACAGTTGAAGCTTTACCACCGGATAAACTAAAAGAGATTTTGAAAAAATATAACCGACTGAGTAACTAATATGCCTGCTTTTTTAAATGATCGCTTTGTTGAAAATGATGAAGCCGTGCTTCATGTATCGGATCTTTCTATACAAAGAGGCTATGCTATTTTTGATTTTTGCAGAACAATCAACGGCATTCCGCTGTTTTTGCATGATCACCTGGAACGATTTTATGCTTCTGCATCGGCCATGCATTTACCATTAAAAAAGAATCCCGAAGAGCTTTCGTTTATTATCCATGAACTGATAAAAAGAACTGCCGTGTCTGAGGCAGGCATTCGCATTATGCTTACAGGTGGTAATTCCACAGATAGTTATCATCCTGCCGAGCCTAACCTGGTAATCACCTGTAACCCCGTACAAACTGCAATTCAGTCCGATTTTGAAAAAGGTTACTCAATTATCACTCACGAATATCAACGGGAGTTACCACTGGTTAAAACCATTAATTACACCATGGCTGTATGGTTGCAACCCATGCTGAAAAACAAAGAAGCCGATGATTTTCTTTATTACAATAAGGAGAGTGTAACAGAGTTTCCGCGTTGTAATGCTTTTATAGTTACCAGGGATCAAAAGCTAGTGACCCCTGCACATAATATTTTAAAGGGAATCACCCGAAAACACATTTTATTGCTTGCAAGAGATATGATGACCGTAGAAGAAAGAAATATTCTTATTGATGAATTGTCAACTGCCCACGAAATTTTTTTAACGGCCACGACCAAAAAAATTATCCCGGTAATAAAAATGAATAATAAAATCATTGGTGACGGCCGACCCGGTGTTGTTACCCGGAAGCTTTATCAAAAATTCCTTGAGTTAGAAAATTCATTGACTCATCTTGTAAGCCTGTAAATGATCAATGCCGCTCTTTTTATCAGCTTTGGATATTCATGTAAATTAATTGTCTCTCCGGGTGCATGTGCGCCACGACCTGATGCGCCAAGCCCATCGAGACAATCAAGATATTTTGCAACATAAGAAATATCGCCTGCACCTCTTGAACCAGGATTACCGGCTTTGACTTCACCATAACCCATTGCAATGCTGATTGCATTTACAGTTTTTACTAATGCCTCATTGCCTGCTGTTGGCGGCATGGAGGGAATACCATCTTTGAAACTTATCGTTGCTTTTGAATTTGCCAGGTTTTTTGAAACTATCTGGCGCATGTTTCCTCTCGCCTTTTCTTTTTGTTCTTCAGTAAGAAAACGCAGATCGCCGATCACAACAGTTTTGGGTGAAATAATATTCGTTTTACCTGAAGCTTCGCCTTTTTGTTGCGCATCATTGTACGTCACATCAGATCCACCAATAAACAGAGCTGGGTTGAAAGTAAGATATTGTTCATTACCCAATCTTTCCCTGAATTCATTGACGATTCTTGCAGCTTCGTAGATCGAACCGTAACCCGCCGAACTAAAAATTCCTGAAGAATGCGCCTGTCGTGCTTCCACTTCAAGTTTCCACTCGCTGGAGCCGCGACGTGCAGTTGTAACAGTATTTAATCCATTGGCTCCTTCAAATGCTAACGCTATATCGTGCTGCTTTGCTCTTTCAATAAAATCACCACGACTAACTTCTCTTGGATCACCAGCATTTTCTTCATCACCTGTAAAATACACGGTGATTGTTACATCATCCAGTAACCCCTGTTTATGTAAAGCTTTTAATGCGGCTATCACTAGTACATCTCCACCCTTCATATCATTAACTCCTTGTCCCGTTGCAGTACTGTCGTTTAGCATCGTAAAAGGATTTTTCGGCATATCGGGTTCAAAAACGGTATCAAGATGCCCGATCAAAAAAAGCTTCTTTCCTTTTTTACCCTTTCGATATGCAACAAGATGTCCTGCCCGCTTTAACGAATCTGGAACTGATATCCATTCAACTATAAAACCTAAAGCCCTTAATTCCTTGCCATATAAATCCCCAACTTTTTTTATTCCATTGATATTAAAAGTGCCACTATTAATATCCACGGATTCTTTTAAAAGCCGGAGAGTAGAAGGCATATCGCCTTCTATACTTCTTACTATTTGCTGTTCAATCTTTGAAAGTGATTGTGTATTGGATATATATCCGACAGCTGAACAAACTATGAGGCATAAAAACTTCTTCATTAAAGAATTCTTTTTAAGTAGAAAGGTAATTATTGCCGGGCATACATTTGTAATTTTCAACTACAGTAACTTTATACTATGGCAAGAACTCCTTCAACAATGGTGGCACTGGCAACACATGCGCCGGAATTCGTTTTACCAGATACAGTTTCGGGAAAAAGACTTTCCCTTGTAAATCTAAAAGGTGATGTCGCAACAGTGGTCATGTTTATATGCAACCATTGTCCTTTTGTTAAACATGTAAATGCAGAACTGGTAAGAATTGCCAATGATTATAGAAACAAAGGAACCGGTTTTATTGCGATAAGCTCTAATGACGTGGCAAATTATCCGGAAGACGCACCGGATGTGATGAAGCAAGTTGCCCTGCAATTGAAATATCCTTTCCCCTATTTATACGACGAGTCGCAGGATGTGGCAAAGGCTTATGATGCGGCTTGTACTCCAGATTTTTTTATTTACGATAAGGATCTGAAACTTGTTTATCGTGGACAATTAGATGATTCAAGACCGGGAAATGATATCCCCGTAACAGGAAATGATATTCGTCATGCTTTGGATTGTTTGCTGAATGATCAGTCCATACCCGAATTTCAGAAGCCAAGTATTGGGTGTAATATTAAGTGGAAGCTGGATTAAGATTTTAATCATTCCCTTTTAAAAATTACGGCATGAAAAAAAATATAATCACTATCGGTATAACTACTGTTGGCCTTTCTTTCGGACTTTCTGCCCAGTCGCTGAGTGATGAAGTTATAAGGTCACAATTTATTAAAGACTGGGAACGGGCGAAAATATATACTATAGATTACCTCAATACCATGCCGGCAAATAAATATTCTTTTAAAGCCACAGATAGTATTCGAAGTTTTGCAGCTCAAATGCTGCATCTTGCTCAAAGCAATGTAAATATTATCAGGTTCGTGACATCAGAACCAAATATAATTGGTGACAGAATACTTGAGGATAGCAAGACGGCGCAAACAAAGGATTCTGTTATGTATTATATCGTAGCAAGCTATGATCTTGTAATTAACGGTCTACGCAAAATGAACCTTAGTACACTCAATGAGAAGATACAATTTTATAATTGGGAAGAAACAAGGTATGCATTGCTGCTAAAAGCTTTTGAACATCAAACACACCATCGCGGACAAACTACCATTTATATCCGGTTGGCAGGATTTCATCCTCCGCAAGAAAGGTTATTTTAAAGAATTCTTATAATAAAACAGGGCTATTCCTTTTATAAGTGTTCTTTGGTATTTTATTTGACCCATTGTTTCTGTAACAAGTGTTTAAAAATATGAGTGCAAATACAGCGATAAAACTGGAAGCTCCCTGGGAAGAAGTAAAAGAGAGAATAAAAGAAAGAAATATTGATCTTACTGATGCCGACCTCGAATATGAGCCAGGCAAAGAAGATGAGCTGTTATCAAGATTAGAAAAAATCATGCATAAAAGCCGCCCCGAGATCATTGCTTATATAGAAAGCGTTTCTGCAAATACCGATATGGCGGGTTGAAATGGCCGATAGAACTGGCAGACGCAAGAGAAGCTTACCAGGCAGCGCTCAGCCCGGCTATCAACTACGCTTATCCAATTTTAGTTTTCTTCATCACGTTGCTGTATTACCTTACGCTTGTGCGGCACATTGAATTTATTCATACAGATCATTTTGAAAATAATTACTACCGGCATCATGTGCAGGGCAAATTATCATTGTTTATTGATTTTTTCTGGCAGACAAAATTCGAAAGGCTCTGGCGACCTAATCCAAAAGGTTTTAGTGATGCATTATTTCCGAACCTTGGCTACACCTACCTAATTAATTTGGGAAGTCCATTTGTGATGCAGGTAGAGGATTTGAAATTTAATATGAAAACGGATGGGTTTCTTCCGAGACCTGGATATATTGAATGTTTTCATCAGCCAGGTAATGTGTTGTTTGGAATTAAATTCAAGGTAAGTCCTGTAATCTTTGAAAAGAAAATTGATTTTGCTGATTATAGTGGTGCAATATTCCCATTAAGCTATCTGGTTGAGCCAGAGTTGCTGAGTAAAGTAAAAAAAACTCCCTCATTTGAAAAACGAGTACAGATCCTAACGGATCATTATGAACAAAAGTTGAATAAATACGAAGGCTCACTACAACCCGTAAACATTGTGACTTCTATTCTTGACATTGCCGTAAAGAAAAACAGGTACAGTACACCAGTTGAAGAGCTGGCCAAAAAATACAATGTATCAGCAAGAACATTGCAGAGGTATTTCGGCGCATGTACCGGAGTGAACAGTAAAACAGCATTACAAATTCTACGAATTAGAAAAGCTGTCAGCTCGATCCTGTCTGCGCCAAAAAGCTTTCATTACAGTGATTACGGTTATTATGATTTCAGTCATTTTTATAAGCACCTGAAACAATTTTTTCATAATGATTCATTGAAACGATTCAAACCTCATTTACAATTACTACAGGCAATAAGAAAAAATAAAGCCGGTCAGAATACCGGCTCGTCTACATATGAGAAAACGAAATAAGGCTATACTTTCTTTATTGAGCTCTTTGTCTTTCTTCTTCTGATCCTGTTGTTCTGCGGCGGGCTTGTAATACCTTATTGCTCCCAAACCGATAGGTAAAAGTCAGATTTGCTATTCTTGTTTCTCTATAAGCTCTCCATATCTCAATATAATTATCATAAGTAATGGTAGCCCGTGGTAAATTGGTCCAGAAAATGTCAGTTATATTAAATCGCAGTTGTCCTTTGCCTTCCCAAAATGTTTTTTGCACACCCGCGCCTACGCCCCATTGAGATCTTGTAACCATAAACCCATATTGTCCGCCGGTGTTATAATTAGCGCTGAATTCTGCTGTCCATCCCTTTTTGAATGTAAAAGTATTGTTGGTGCGCAAATCAGCAACTGCTCTTCCTTTATCAAGTGTGGTGCCGCCAAGATTACCATTGAAATGGTTATAAAAAACATTTGCATTGTTGATCATATTCCACCACTTGCTGATACGAATTGGGGCGGCAACTGTCAGGCCGAAATAATCAGATGATGAGAGATTCACGGGTATCTGAACTGTTACATTATCTTCAGCTGGTATATTAGGAAACACCTCTTTAAATCTTGCGATCACTATATTTTGACTTTTCTTTGTATGGCTATAACCAAGAGTAAGATTTATATTTTTGATCGAATAATTAAGCTCATATGCCCATGTAAACTGAGGCAGCAAAGAAGGATTACCAGTTGCATACGTAGTTACATCAATCAGAAAAAGAAAAGGATTGAGCTGTGAATAATTAGGACGATCGATCCTGCGGCTTACTGAAACTCCAATGCGCTGATCTTCTTTAATGCTATAATTAAAATAAGCACTTGGGAAAAGTTGTGTATAGGAAGAATCCCAGCGAATATCCCCTTTTACCTGTCTTGTTTTTACATTGGTATTCTCGGCACGAAGACCAAGCTGGTAACTGATCTTTTTTAGTTCCTTTTTGAAAATGAAATAAGCAGCATTTATATTTTCGTCATAATAAAAATGATTGGTCTTATTCACATCATCGACCGGATATCCATTGCTCATGTTAAAGAAACGGGCATCGTTATCGGCACTCACAAAACTTGTTTTGAATCCTGTTTCGATCTTAGCTTTCTTTTTTAGTGGGTTCACATAATCTGCTTTTGCAGTGGTAAGATTCAAATTTCCATCCTGTAAACCATCAAGGATATAATCCGGTTGCCTGCTCGTCCCATCGAGATTATGATATTGTGTAGATACCCTGGAAGAGTTATCGGTGTTGAAATAGGCATAGTCTACATCAGCGGTTAATTCACGACCTGTTGTATCAAATGTATGTTTGATGTTGAAGTTGGAGGCGATGTTTTTATTCTGATTGTTATTTTTTGTCTGGGTATTAAATTTATAAAGCGGCAGCTTATTACTTCCAATTACAACAGAACTGTTATTGTTATAAGGTTTGAATGAATTCAAATTGCTATTCACAACAAAACCATAGACTGTTTTTTTGTTGGGGTAAAAATCAGCACCGAAGCGCAGTGAATTCAGATACAAAGGGATCTTTGTATAGTTATCTTTCAGATCTTGTCCTGCAAATTGTCCGTTGGTAAAAAAGTTACGATCAAGAAGCAGGTGGTTAAGGTTCATTCGATAGCTATAATTATAGCCACCAAATAGATTTACTTTTTTATTTCGATAGTTGAAATTGATCCCTGCATTTGCTTTTGGATAAATTCCTTGCCCATAGCCGGCAGTAAATGAACCATTGGTTCCGAAGCGTTGATCTTTTTTCATCCGGATATCAATAATGCCTGCATTTCCTGCTGCATCATATCTCGCTGATGGATTTGTAATGAGCTCTATTCTTTCAATTGCATTTGAAGGAAGACTGCGTAAATAATTTACAAGATCAGATCCGCTCATTGGGCTTGGTTTACCATCGATCATAATGATAACACCTGCCTTGCCACGCATACTCAGGTTATCATTAGCATCTATCAAAACTCCGGGTGATCTTTCCAATACATCAAAGGCAGAGCTTCCAGCATTTATTACACTATTCTCTACATTTACCACAATGCGATCAGTCATTTGCTGAATAAAAGGTTTGCGGCCGGTTACCTGTACGTTTTGCAATTCTTTAGCTGCAGGTTTCAATGTTATCTCAGCAAGCGTTATCGCATTCTCCGCTTCCGATAAAGTGATCACTTGCGAAAAGGATCTTTCATGATTAAGATAAGTTGTTCTTACCAGGTAAGAGCCGAATCGAATGCTCTCAAATTCTATCACACCTGATCTGTTACTGATGGCAACTTTTGCTAACGAGGAATCTTTAGCCCTTAGCAACTCGGCTGTTGCGCCTTCAACAGGTCTCTGTTGCTCATCCATTATTTTTCCAGTGATCCTGCCCCGGCCTGTTGTCTGCGCGGTGATAACGGACGACATAATGAAAAGTATGATTAGTGTAAGAGTAAATTTTTGCATACTGAGAATTTGCAACAAAAATGGGCATTAAACGAACCATTTCGTAGAGCTAAATGATAGGGAGTAGTATGGCAAGATGAATGGGGTTAAAAAAAGTTAAGTTTGTCTGATTTTTACATTGGTCAGGCTATTTGCTTACCAGGCTATTGTAATGAGTTACGATCGCTTCAAAGTTTTTTTCGTTGTCGCCAGATAATTTTTTGTCGCTAATAAATTTCGATATCTCATCTTTTTTATCAGGAAATACAGTTGGAAGGTCTTTTAATTTTTTTAGCTTGATCCACTTGCCGCTCAATAAAACAAAAAAATGCAGATCCGTCTGTATCGTTTGCTCAACAGTAGCAGAACCATAGGGCTTGTTCTCAAACATTCTTTTCTTATGTTGTTTATAAAGTTCTGCTTTGCCCGTTTGTAACAGTTCGTAGAAATCCTTTTCAGGTTTATCAGTTGTTTCAATGTAATCGGAAAAGATAAAGCGATGGTCTCTGTTGAAGATTGTGTCCCATAATATTACCTCCCTAACCGGTGTGGAAGCGATCAATTCAATTTGTTTGTCATTGAGATAATTTACCTGCGACTCCAAAAGATTTAGTCGCAGCAATACATTTTTGTATTCCTTTCCCCCACTTACACTGATGGCACCACGCATCATATTCTCATTAAAAAATGGGGAACCTGATACCACTCTTGCAAACTTTGCATTCACAAATGGAGTACCTGCTACCGTATATAAATAATTAAGAGCTCCGCCTACTCTATTCGGTTCTTTATCTACATCTACCGTTTTTTGGGAAACAACACTGAGCCAAATGCAAGAAAAGCAGCAGCAAATAAACAGGCGTTGCATATAAATAAGTTTCAGTTAGTTTCAAGTTACTAATTTATTTTCTGAATAGTGTCAATGTTGGCACCCTGTTTGGTCATTATCACTTGCTGAGAATTTATTTTTTTCAATTAAAAACCAGGTTTTATGAAGCTCAAACTAATTACCGCTTCATTATTTTTAGCCGTTTTTCTTTTTTCTTGTGTGAGTAGCAAAAAGTATAAACAGGCACAGGCGGATTATGCAAGCTTGCAAGTCAAGCATTCACAACTTGAAGGAGATCTAAGCAATTGTAATAATGACAAAGCAAAATTGGCCAAAGACAAATCTGATCTGGAAGCTGAAAAGGCAAGTCTTAATGGACGGATCGCCGACATGAACAAACAGATGGATTTTTTAAAGGATAACAACACTACTGTATTAAAACAGTTACAGGATCTATCAGTTATTACTTCATCACAAGCTGAAAGCATCAAGAAATCATTGGATAATATTGGCGCTAAAGATGCCTACATCGTAGATCTGCAAACTGCAATGGCCCGTAAGGATTCACTAAATATGGCGCTTGTCATGAATTTAAAAGGTGCTATTGGTAATCTAAATGACCAGGACATTAACATCAAAGTGGACAAAGGAGTTGTGTATATTGATATTTCCGATAAAATGCTTTTCAGAACAGGCAAGTATGAAGTAACGCCACAGGCCAAAGACGTTCTTGGAAAAGTTGCAATGGTACTGAAGAATCAACCGGATATTGAATTTATGGTTGAGGGCCATACGGACAATGTTCCTTTCCGCAGCGGTGTGTTGCTGGATAATTGGGACCTGAGTGTAAAAAGAGCGACTGCAGTTGTCCGGATATTGCAGAATCAATATGGACTTGACCCGAGGAAAATGGCAGCAGCCGGCCGCGGTGAATATAACCCGATCGTAGATAATAGCAGCAGTGATAACAAAGCAATTAATAGAAGAACGAGGATTGTGATCTTGCCGCAACTTGATCAATTCTTCCAATTATTGGAACCTAAAAAAACTTAAGGCAAAGAGGCCGTCTCAAAAGTGAGCAAACTTAACCGCAGAGTTCGCAAAGAAAATGCGCAAAGAACACAACGTGTTGATTTCTAAATTTTCTTTTTTGCGTCCTATGCGAGCACTTCGCGTTCTTGACGGTTAAAATCTCTTTTGAGACGGCCTCTTTTTGTTAGATAATTACATTCCATATTGCCCAAGAAATTTTATACGCATCATCTTCAATTGTTCCCAGGTAAAATTATGCTCGGATAGTTCTTCCTGCGCCACTTGTAGTGAGGATGTTTCGCAACCTTTAAAATACTCGATGATCTCTTCCTGGTCGTATTCATCAAGGATTTGCGATAAAGCATAATCAAGATTGAGTTTGGTCCCACTTCCTGCAATCGTTTCCATTTCTTCCAGTAGCTCATCCATCTTCATGCCCTTATTCTTGGCAATTGTTTCCAGAGGAATTTTTTTATCGATATTCTGAATGATAAAAACTTTGTTACCGCTTTTATTTACCACACTTTTCATTACAAAATCATCGGGACGTTCAATATTATTATCCTCGACATATTTTGCGATCAGTTCAATAAAAGGCTTTCCGTATCTAATCGCTTTCCCCTTGCTTACGCCTTGACACTTTTCGAGATCGGCCAAGGTTACAGGATAAAGCGTCGCCATGTCCTGTAATGATGATTCGAGGAAAAGCACAAAGGGCGGCAAGCTTTTTTTCTTTGCTTCCTTTTGACGAAGCTCTTTCAACATTTCGAACAACCTATCATCTGTTGCGGCTCCTTCACCGGCTTCAGCTCCCTCATCATCATCTGCATTTGCTTCTTCGTATGTCTCATTCAAAACGATCTTGAATGATTTTGGTTTCTTTAAAAAGTCAGTGCCTTTCTTTGTAAACTTAAGGACCCCGTATTCTTCTATGTCTTTTTGCAATAATCCTTCCAGCAACATTTGCCTGATCAATGAATTCCAGAAATGCGGCTCCTTATCACAACCGCTGGAAAATATATCAAGCCCCTCATGACGATACATGGTTATTTGCGGAGTAGGTCTTCCGTAAATCATATTCACCACGTACTCCATAGCAAAACGTTCATCAAGAGCCTTAATGGCTTTGAGTACACATACTACCTCTTCTTTTGCTTCGATCTTTTCCTTAGGATGTTTACAATTATCACAATTGCTGCATTTATCTTTTTCATATTCTTCACCGAAGTAGCTCAATAATATTTTTCTCCTGCAAACACCACTCTCTGCAAATGCAACTGTCTCACTGATTAATTGTGAACCAACTTCCCTTTCACTAAGTGGTTTGTCACGCATCAGGTGCTCGAGCTTCGCTACGTCTTTATGCGAATAATAAAGAATGCATTTCCCTTCCATCCCATCACGACCAGCACGGCCGGTCTCCTGGTAATAGTTTTCAATACTTTTGGGGATATTATAATGGATCACAAAACGAATATCAGGTTTATCGATCCCCATCCCAAACGCGATGGTGGCTACGATCACCTGTACATCTTCATTCATGAATTGATCCTGACGATCAGATCGTAACTTGCTATCAAATCCTGCATGATAAGCCACGGCTTTAATACCATTAGCCATAAGCATGTCAGCAAGCTCTTCCGTTGTTTTTCTGTTAGTTGTATAAATAATCCCGCTTTTACCCTTATTCTGCACTATGAACTTCGCCATATTCTTCAGCGTATCATCTTTCTTGATCTTTGGAATTATTTCGTAATAAAGATTGGGGCGATTAAACGATGAAATAAAAACTTTTGGATCGCGGAGATCAAGATTCTTAATAATATCACTTTGAACTTTGGGTGTCGCCGTAGCCGTCAAAGCGATCATTGGGATATCTGGATTTATTTGTATCATCATTTCTCGCAGACGGCGATATTCAGGTCGGAAATCATGCCCCCATTCAGAAATACAATGCGCTTCATCAACAGCGAAGAAGGAAATTTTGAGATCGCTGAAAAATTCCAAATTCTCCTGTTTTGTCAGGGTCTCCGGCGCAACGTAAAGCATTTTTGTTCTGCCGGTTAACAGGTCATCGTGTACTTCTTTTATTTCTTTCTTTGTAAGGGTAGAATTTAAAAAATGTGCCACATCATCTTTGCTGCTATAGCTACGAACAAGATCGACCTGGTTTTTCATTAAAGCGATAAGTGGGGAGACGATTATCGCTACCCCCTCGCTTACCAGGGCGGGTAGCTGATAACATAAGCTTTTTCCGCCACCCGTGGGTTTAATAACAAATGTATCACGTCCTGCAAGCAGGGATTCAATAATTTTTTCCTGGTTGCCCTTGAAAGAATCAAAACCAAAGTGTTCCTGAAGCGCTTTGTGAAGGTCAAGTTTCTTTTTTGCTACCGGTTTACCGTTTGTTGCCTTAGCTGTTTTTTTTGCTGATGCAGTTCCCATTACTCAAATCTTTTCATCTTCTTTAAACAAAGTATATCTGATTAAGATACAGAAAATATCCAATCAGGCCTTTTGCGGTGCATATTTTTTACCTACAAAACAATGCTTTTTAAACAGCGGGTGGCGGGAATTTCAGGGTGGAAGTATTGTATCTCCTTCGATTAACCCGTAGTCACTCCTCCAATACCTCAAAAGACAATGGCTGCGAATTTACGAAATTCATTTGCACAAACAGTTACTAAAAACGAAATGACAAACCTTAGTTTGTTTCATAACAAATCCTATAATTTTGGCGACTCAAATGACCGCTCCAATAAAACAGATTGCTTTAAGGACTATTGAATTAGAATCTCAGTCTATCAGTGGGTTAGCTCAATTTATCAATTCTGATTTTGAGAAAGCGATAAACGCAATCGCTGATAATAAAGGTCGACTAGTAATTAGTGGAATAGGAAAAAGCGCAGTTATTGCCCAAAAAATAGTTGCTACGCTTAATTCAACCGGCACTCCTTCAATATTTATGCATGCCGCTGATGCGATTCATGGTGATCTTGGCATTGTACAACAAGATGATGTGGTTATGATCATAAGCAAAAGCGGAGAGAGCCCGGAGATCAAAGTTTTAGTTCCTCTGATCAAAAATTTTAAAAATATTCTGATTGGAATGATAGGCAATACAGATTCATACCTTGCAAAACAATCTGATATTGTTTTAAATACAACAGTAGAGCAGGAAGCTTGCCCAAATAACCTGGCGCCGACAACAAGCACGACTGCTCAGTTAGTAATGGGCGATGCATTGGCCGTTTGTTTGATGGAAATGAAAGGATTTAATAGTGATGATTTCGCAAAATTCCATCCGGGAGGTACGCTTGGAAAAAAATTATACTTAAGGGTCGCTGATCTTTATATAAAAAATGAAAAACCAAAATTGACAAAAGAGAGATCATTGAAAGAAGTGATCGTTGAAATTTCTTCGAAACGTTTAGGAGCAACTGCAGTTGTAGATAATGATAATAACCTTTTAGGAGTAATAACAGATGGCGACTTGCGAAGAATGCTTGAAAAAAATATTTCATTGAATGGAGTAATAGCGGCTGATATAATGACTGCAACACCTAAAACAATTGGACCTGAAGAATTGGCTGTGGGCGCCCTCGATACGATGAGAAAAAGATCAATTACACAGTTGGTGGTTGTTGAAAAAGGAAAATACCTTGGATTTATTCATTTGCATGACCTGATCCGTGAAGGATTGATATAAAAAGAACATGAGTAGCAAACATAATTATGTGGCGATAATGGCTGGCGGTATTGGAAGTCGTTTCTGGCCAATGAGCCGCACCGCTTTTCCGAAACAGTTTCTTGATATTTTGAATACAGGCAAAACCCTTATTCAACAAACGTATGATCGCTACAAAAAGCTGGTGCCTGAAGAAAATATCTTCATCATTACCTCTGCGGAATATATCCCAATTGTAAAAAAACAACTGCCACAAATCGCGGAAGAAAATATTCTTGGAGAGCCTTCAAGAAAAAATACAGCGCCTTGTGTTGCTTATATTTCTTTTAAGCTGCTTAAGAAAGATCCCAATGCAAATCTTGTTGTGGCACCGGCTGATCATTTAGTAACGGAGACGAACGAATTTATCAAAACGTCAAAAAAAGCTCTCGATTTTGTAAACCATATCAATGCCTTTGTAACACTCGGAATAAAACCAACACATCCGAATACCGGTTATGGTTATATTCAACATGATACCACACCTGCAGCGCCTGATATTTTTAGAGTAAAAACATTTACTGAAAAGCCAAATGAAGAATTAGCAAGAACGTTTATTGCGAGCGGTGACTTTCTTTGGAATGCAGGGATATTTATTTGGAAAGTGAAAAACATTGTTACAGCCTTTGAAAAATATCTTCCTGAAATGTATGAGGTCTTTGCAGCGGAGAAAGATAAATTTAATACTGAAGAAGAGAAAGGAGCCATTGAACAAATCTATCCACAGTGTACCAATATTTCTATTGATTTTGGCATTATGGAAAAAGCGGATAACGTCTACATAATTCCTGCATCATTTGGCTGGAGCGATCTTGGAACATGGAACAGTGCCTGGGATAATATGGAAAGAGATTATTTAGGGAATGCTGTCGCCGGGAAAAATGTTATGATCATGGACGCTACCCGGTGTATGGTGCATGCACATGACAATAAACTTATAGTATTGCAGGGTCTTGATGACTTTATTATTGTAGACACAAAGGATGCATTGCTTATTTGCAAAAAGGAAAAAGAACAGGAGATAAAGGAATTTGTGGCCGAAGTGAAGAGAAATAAAGGCGATAAGTACCTATAAAATGGCATCGGATAATTGGCCAAAGGGTTTTATTTTTAGTAGGAAATCTATGGCTGCTCCTGTTAACAATATTCTATTTCTTGACATTGAAACGGTTCCTCAATATGGCGACTATAATTCTTTGCCAAAAGATTGGAAAGAATTATGGGATATAAAAGCAACCTCACTTTTAAAATACCACGAAGAGGAAACCAAGGAAACTATCTATCACCGCGCAGGTATTTATGCTGAGTTCGGAAAAATAATTTGTATTAGTTGTGGATTTATCCAGGGAAATGGAGAAGGAAAAAAACTTATCCTTAAATCTTTTTATGGAGAAAATGAAAGTTTGTTGCTTGTTGAGTTTTGTGACATGTTGAACAAATGGACCAATAGTGATGAGCAGAAATATTTATGTGCTCATAATGGAAAAGAATTTGATTTTCCATACATGTGTCGTCGACTTATTATCAATGGTATGCCGATTCCGGCTGTTCTTAATTTCAGTGGCAAAAAGCCATGGGAAGTTTGTCATCTTGATACACTCGAACTCTGGAAGTTTGGCGATTTTAAAAGTTTTACTTCATTGAATCTGTTAGCACACACGCTTGGAATTCCAACTCCTAAAGATGATATTGATGGCAGCAAAGTATGGAGTGTGTATTGGAACGACAAAGACCTGAAACGAATCGTAAACTATTGCCAGAAAGATGTGGTTACAGTAGCTCAAATACTTTTAAAACTCCAGGGAGATGCTTTGGTAAGTCCAGAGAATGTTGAAATAAAGAATTAGCAGGCAAAATTTCAGCTGTGTTTTTTCAGCCTTTGACGCAGAACAACTATTTTTGCTGCCCCAAAAGGGATTCCCGAATAGGTTCGGGAGAGTAAAGGTGCGGTAGCTCAGTCGGTAGAGCAAAGGACTGAAAATCCTTGTGTCGGCGGTTCGATCCCGCCCCACACCACGGAAAGGCTCTGGTTGATGACCAGGGCTTTTTTATTCTTTCTATAGATCATGATTTATGAATTATGATTTTGATAATGAGATGTTTCGATTGGCTACTGAGCTTGTAAATCAAAGCTCCCGGAATATTTTTCTCACCGGTAAAGCAGGTACAGGCAAAACAACTTTCTTAAAATATATCAGGGAAAATTGCACAAAACAAATGGCAGTTGTCGCACCCACTGGTGTAGCAGCCATCAATGCGGGGGGTGTTACCATGCATTCTTTTTTTCAATTGCCGTTTTCACCATTTATTCCAGAAACCGGAGGATTCCGGGATCAAAATGAAGCGGTCACAAATCGGCATAGTCTTCTTAGCCGTTTGCGGATGACCACCGAAAAGAAAAAGATCTTACAAGAACTTGAATTGCTTGTTATAGATGAAATAAGTATGGTTCGTTGTGATATGCTTGATGCGGTAGATACAATCTTGCGTCATATGCGCAGGCGATAATATGAAAAGTTCGGAGGAGTCCAGGTTTTATTTATTGGTGATATGTTTCAATTACCCCCCGTGATCAAAGAAAACGAATGGAACCTGCTAAAAGATTTTTACAATAGCCCCTATTTTTTTGACAGCCGTGTAATAAAAGAAGAGCAACCTGTTTTCATTGAATTCACTAAGATTTATAGGCAAAGCGAAGAGAATTTTATCCGTGTTTTAAACCAGGTGCGAAATAATGAACTTGATGAGCAAGGAAGATTTTTACTGGAAAACAGATTTTCAGCGGAGCACAGAAGAACAAAAGATGATGGCTACATAATACTTACGACACACAATGAAAAAGCAAGGATCAAAAATGAAACGGAGTTAAATAAGCTTGGATCACATTCGTTTTCTTATCGAGCTGAAGTTGAAGGTGATTTTCCTGAGTCAGCTTATCCGGCAGAAGAATATTTGCAACTAAAAGTCGGAGCCCAGGTTATGTTTATTAAAAATGATACAGAGAAGGTCAAGAGATACTTTAATGGGAAAATAGGAATTATCACCGAATTAGATAATGATAAAATTATTGTTCAGTGTAAAGATGAACAGGAATCAATAGAAGTAAAAAAAGAAAAATGGGAAAATATTCGCTACTCCGTTGACAAAACAAGTCGCCAGCTTAAGGAGGAAGTTTTGGGATCTTTCACACAATACCCGTTACGACTTGCCTGGGCAATTACAATTCATAAAAGCCAGGGATTAACATTTAACAAAGTGATCATTGATGCAGGTGAAGCATTTGCCCCTGGACAAGTTTATGTGGCACTAAGCCGATGCACAACGCTCGATGGAATTGTATTGCAAAGTCGAATTAGATCAACAAAAATGTTTACCGACGAAAGGATTGTTCAATTCTCAAGATCAAATTCTGCAGAAAATGTTGAACGGGAATTACTTCAATCAAAGAAAAATTATCAAGGTAAACTTCTTTTATCATTATTCGATTACAAACAAGTCATTGAAGATGCAAAAGAGTTGAATATGTATCTGAAAGATAATATCTCTTCCTTTAATGACCAGGCTCCACACTGGATGGGTGAATTTTTAACTGGGATCGAAAAGTTACAGTTGACGGCCGAAAAATTTCAAGGCCAAATAGAAAAAATTTTTGATCATGAGGAAATTCCTGAAACTAATGAATTACTAAAAGGAAGAATTAATGCCGGAGTTCAGTATTTTCTTAAGGAACAAGCCAAGCTTGTTGAGAAGTTGATCGGCTGTGCCATTATTACTGATAGCCGTGTTCATGCTAAAGAGATCAATGTATCGTTAAAAGAAATTTTTACAGGGCTTTCAATAAGAAAACATTTATTGGATGGTTTTTCGGACAAGTTCGATCCGGCGGCATATCATCTTAGAAAGAAAAACTTTATCGTTCCGCCATTTGGAATAAATGTCTATGCCGGAGCATCCGAGCAAAAAATTCAGAGTATTCATCCATTACTTCATCAAAAATTGAGAAAGATCCGTGATGCTATTTGTTCTAAAGCAGACCTGCCAATTTACATTGTCGCAGGTACAAATACTCTTGATGAAATGTGCCGGTATTTACCGCAAAGTTTATCAGAACTAAGAAAAATCAGCGGGTTTGGTGATGCAAAAACAGAAAAATATGGTCAACAATTTTTAGATGTCATTCTGAATTATTGCAAGGAAAACAACCTCTCTTCGCTTATTCATGAAAAAACTCCTAAAAGAGAAAGAAAAAAAGCAGGCGAAAAAAAGAACAAGATCGATACAAAAGCTGAGTCATTCAAGTTATATAAAGACGGAAAGCAAATCGAAGAAATTGCAAAAGAAAGAGGCTTTGCACGGCAAACAATAGAAGGTCATCTTGCTCATTATGTTGCAACAGGTGAAATAAATATTACTGATCTTATAAGCAAAGAAAAAATTTTGTTGATTGAGCCGGTTGCTAAAACTTTTTCTGGCCAATCACTAACAGCCATAAAAGAAAAGCTGGGTCATGAGATAACTTTTGGAGAAATAAAACTTGTGTTGGCCTGGATCAACTACCAAATAGATCAACGACCCATATAAACCATTAAGATTTGAACATCGCTTGGGTTAATTCCTGAGATACGGCTTGCCTGCCCAAGGGTAGATGGTTTGATCTTGGATAATTTTTCTCTTGCCTCGTTTCCAAGCGCCGAGATTTTTTTATAGTCAAAAGTTTCAGGAATCATCAGGTTTTCTAACTGACTCATCCTTTCGACAAGTTCTTTTTCCTTTTCGATGTAAACATCATATTTGATTTGAATAGAGGCCTGTTCGATAACTTCATTTGAAAAATCCTTTAATTCATTTTCCAGAACTGGTATAACTTCCATCAGATCTTTTAATTCAATTTCAGGCCGCAACAAGATTTTAGAAGCCTTTTGTTTTTCAACTATTAGTGATGACGAAATCGATTCGAAAAAAGGATTTATATCAGTCGGTGATAGAGAAATTTTATCAAGCAGATCTTTTATTTTTTCTACCCCCTCTTTTTTTGTTCTTACCTTTTCCATTCGCTCTTGTGATGCTAATCCAAGTCTATAACTCAGTTCAGTCAGCCTCATATCAGCATTATCTTGACGAAGAAGTGTTCTAAACTCTGCTCGTGAAGTAAACATCCTGTAAGGCTCATCTGTTCCCTTGCTTATAAGGTCGTCTATTAAAACACCAATATACGCCTCACTCCTCTTCAGGATTAAAGGATCGAGATTTTTTACTTTTTGATGGGCATTTATGCCGGCCATCAATCCCTGGCAGGCCGCTTCCTCATATCCTGTTGTTCCGTTTATTTGACCCGCAAAAAATAAATTCTCAATCAGCTTTGTCTCCAGTGAATACTTTAATTGGGTAGGCGGGAAATAATCGTACTCGATCGCATAGCCGGGTCTAAACATCTTGGCATTTTCAAATCCTTTTATACTACGAAGTGCTTCGTATTGAACTTCCTCCGGAAGCGAGGTAGAAAAGCCATTAAGATAAACTTCAATTGTGTTCCATCCTTCCGGCTCTACGAATAACTGATGCCTGTCCCTTTCAGCGAAGCGGTTTATCTTATCTTCAATGCTCGGGCAATAACGGGGGCCTACTCCCTCAATCTTCCCGCTAAACATTGGGCTTCGGTCAAACCCAGTTCTCAGAATATCATGAACTTTCTTATCTGTATAGGTAATCCAACAACTTCTTTGCTTGTTAGGCTTTTTGGTGTCAACAAAAGAAAATCCAGTTATTGTCTCATCACCGGGTTGTTCTTCCATTTTAGAATAATCAAGGCTTCTGCCATCCACCCTCGGCGGAGTACCCGTTTTTAATCGATCACTTTCGAATCCTAAACTGAGCAGCTGTTCAGTAATACCTGTGGCTGCTTTTTCTGCTATCCTCCCACCGCCGAAATTCTTTTCACCTATATGCACAAGGCCATTAAGGAAGGTACCATTGGTAAGAACGACCGCTTTTGAGGTGATTGAGTGACCCAAGCCTGTTTTGACCCCGACAACCGTACCGTCCTTGGTTATTAATTCCTTGACTATGTCTTGGTAAAAATCAATGTTCTCCGTCCGTTCAAGCATTTCCCGCCAACGAATTGAAAACAGAGTTCTGTCATTCTGCGCTCTTGGACTCCACATCGCAGGACCCTTGGATCGATTCAACATACGAAATTGAATAAGAGACTCATCTGTCACAATTCCGGAATATCCTCCCAATGCATCTATTTCTCTTACAATTTGCCCCTTGGCAATTCCCCCCATTGCCGGGTTACAACTCATCTGGGCAATAGTTTGCATATTCATAGTAATAAGCAAAACCCTTGACCCAAGATTAGCTGCAGCCGCCGCTGCTTCGCAGCCGGCATGACCAGCTCCAACAATTATTATGTCATATGTTGGGAACATAGAGGGTAGCAAAGGTATTTTTTAAGTGACACTCTTTTGGATCAATTTGTGAAGAAAATGTGTCACGTGAAACACTAGCCAAAATACAAGGACAGGTAGTAGTCTTCCCTAGTCCTCATTCTCTTTTGTTGCCGAGGTCCTTTATCGCTATACCCGCATAAATGGAGTACTCCGTGAAAAATAACCCTATGCAATTCTTTGCCAAAACTCGTTTTATGAGTCTTCGCATTATCGCTCACGCGATCACAGCTTATATAAATCTCTGCAAGGATCGGATGCTTTGAAAGCTCAAATGTTATTACATCGGTAAAGAAGTCGTGAAACAAATACTTCTTATTGATACCATGAATTATTCTATCAGTGGCAAATATGAAATTAATCGTGTCAAATTTCCTCTTCTCCATACTGAAAATCAATGAAATAAAAGATCTAAGCTTTCGTCTCTGCCTGAGATTTGGCTTCGAACCTTCAAAAAAGAATTCAATTTTTGGCGGAACCCCGGCGGACATAATTTCAGAATTCGTAAGCAAATGTAATTCAGCGATTTTAGTTTTGCATTTATTAACTCATTTATGAAATTATCTGATCTGAGACCGGGACAAGAGGCCATAATAGGAGAATTTGATAACAGCGATATCCTTTTAAAACTAATGGAAATGGGCTGCCTTCCAGGCGAAAGGATATACCTTGAGCAGGTCGCTCCACTTGGCGATCCTATTTCCATTAAGGTATCCGGCTATTCTCTTAGCCTTAGATTGAATGAAGCAGAGCAAATCAATGTAACTGTAATAAATTGATTATCAATTAATTAAATGGATATTGGACTTTATTTCGGTTCTTTTAATCCTATTCATATCGGCCACCTCATTATAGCAAATCATGTATTAAATAACACCAATATCGAAAAGATCTGGTTTGTTGTATCACCCCAAAATCCATTTAAAGAAAGCAACTCATTGTTAAATGAGTTCGACAGATTGCATTTAGTTAGATTAGCAACTCAAGATGACAATCGAATAAAAGCATCGGATATAGAATTTAGTCTTCCTAAACCATCTTATACAACAAATACATTGGCTTTTGTGTCTGAAAAATATCCGGAACATAAGTTCGGAATTATTATGGGAAGCGATAGCTATCAGAATCTTGATAAATGGAAAAATTATGAAACTATAATTTCCAATTATCCAATCTATGTTTATAAAAGAGAAGGATCTGAAATAACTAAACCGTATAAGATTGCTCCACTTATCCTTAATGCACCAATCATTCAAATCTCTGCTTCACAAATAAGAGAAAATATAAAAGCAGGAAAATCTATTCGCTACCTGGTGCCAGAAATTGTAAGAGAAGAAATTGAAACTAGAAAGTTTTTCAAACAAAAAAATTAGAAGATTGAACCAAGGATCAGGCAGCCAATGACGATAAATGGCGGAGGTATCTTTGTATATTGTAATAATGTAAATGTACCTGCAATAACAATCGCATTAATCAAACTTCCGAGTCTTATATCCAGCAAAGAAATATCTTTCATTAAATAAAAAGTAGAGGCGATCATTATTCCTACAACAACTGCATTGATGCCTTCTAAAGAACGATAGACTGCTGCATATTTTTTTAGATTATTCCATATAGGGAAGAAAAACAAAACAAGTAAAGCGCTTGGTAAAAAAATTGCGATTGTTCCAATTATACAACCAACCAATTGCATAAGTGTTCTTTCTTCCGTTGTTTTCCCATAGTCTTTCAATGCCATTCCCCCTGCAAACGAAGCAATGGAAAACACCGGTCCCGGCAATGCCCTTACTATTCCCATGCCTGTATACATATCGTCTTTATCTATTCTTACCACTTCGGGATCTTTTTCTTTTATCGCATCCGGGCGCACACAAAACTGCTCATACATCATTGGCATTAACACTTGCCCGCCACCAAATACAAGACTCCCCATTCGATATGTATTTTCAAAAAGATTGACAGGCGTTCTATTCGGCCAATCATTATTTTTTGCCACTGAGCTAAAAAAGCCTGCCGTAATAAAAATTATTCCAAACAACCAGAAATTCCACCATTTGATCTTTCTGGGTTTTTGTTCTGTTTGTAGAATGCGTTTTCGACTCAGATTGGTTGTTATCCCTCCCAAAACAATAAGCAATGGAAATATCCAGGGTTGCTTAAATAGTAGAAAAGTAGCAACCGCACATACTCCCATTATTATCCATGTAACGGTATTCCTTATAGAAATACTAAATGCCATCACCGTTGCATACACAAGAAATCCCACAGCCATTGGGGGAATGAATTTGAAAATGTCAACATGCAATGCCTTCTTGTCTATATAATGCAAGAGAAAAGAAAGTGCACCCATTAATATACTCGCGGGTAAGATCCAGATAATAAGGGTGAGCACAGCCAGTACAACGCCACCCCTTTTATAGCCAATTAGTGTAAGTGTTTGTGTAGATGAAGCACCTGGAAGTAATTGGCAAAAAGCAGTGTATTCCATAAGTTCTTGCTTACTAACATATGGCCTTTTGTGAACAAATGTTTTTAGCATCATACCTATATGTGCTTGTGGGCCCCCAAAAGCAGTCAAACTATGAATAAATACGGCTTTTAAGAATGGAATATGGCGAAGAAGCATGGTTGCTTAAAAGTAAAAAAATATATCCACCCATTGTGATCGCTTAATGAAAAATTATTCCGGTAAATTCATGAAATTTTTAGACTCATGAAAAGGTTCGCCTTCGTAATCATCACATCATTTGCAGCATTCTTTGCAAATTCCCAAAAGAAAACAGTTATTGATCTAACAGAAAAGATCAATTCAGCCGCTGATAAAATTGAACAAAAATGTATAGCATGGAGAAGAGATATCCATCAAAATCCCGAATTAGGAAATAATGAGTACAGAACTGCTAAATTAATTGCTGATCATCTTCGGTCGCTGGGCATTGAAGTGAAAGAAAAGGTTGGCAAAACCGGAGTGGTTGGTGTTCTTAAGGGAGTAAAACCCGGTCCATGCATTGCTTTAAGAGCAGATATGGACGGGCTACCGGTTGTGGAAAGAGTTGATCTTCCATTTGCATCAAAAGTTAAAGCTACATATAACGGAAAGGAAGTTGGAGTAATGCATGCCTGCGGCCACGACACACATGTGGCAATATTGATGAGTGTTGCAGAGATCCTGGCTGGAATGAAAAATGAATTAAAAGGATCGGTAAAATTTGTTTTTCAACCTGCAGAAGAAGGTCCACCAGAAGGTGAGGAAGGCGGTGCGCCATTAATGATCAAAGACGGTGCCCTGGAAAATCCAAAAGTTGATGTCATGTTTGGTTTGCATATTAGTTCGCAAACCGATGTTGGAAAAATAACTTATAGAAGTGAGGGTATAATGGCGGCATCAGACTGGTTTACTATTAAAGTAAAAGGAAAGCAAACTCATGGCTCACAACCCTGGGCCGGGATCGATCCTGTTGCTGTGTCGGCTCAAATTATTAATGGACTTCAAACTATAGTTAGTCGCCAGGTCGACCTTACGAAAAATGCAGCCGTAGTTTCTGTGAGTACCGTTAATGGCGGCGTAAGATCTAATATTATTCCTGAAGAAGTAATAATGACCGGAACAATTAGAACGCTGGATACCGGAACACAGAAACTTATACATGAGAAAATAAAATTAACCGCTTCAAAAATTGCGGAAGCGTCCGGAGCAACTGCAGAAACATCTATTGACACCAAGACTCTTGTTACCTATAATGATCCGGCACTAACAAAGCAAATGTTACCAAGCTTTGTAAAAGCCGCCGGTGAAGAAAAGGTGATTGAAATTCCAGCTGTAACAGGCGCCGAGGACTTTTCCTATTTCGCCGAAAAAGTTCCATCGCTTTATTTTTTTATAGGCGGCCAACAAATAGGTGTTGATCCAAAAAAAGTTTTCCCACACCACACTCCTGATTTCTGGATCGATGAAAGCGGAATGAAAACCGGTATCAAAGCTTTTTGCAATCTTGTTTTTGATTATATGAATATGTCAAATAATCAATCTTCTCAAAACAAGAAGCCTTTTTAATTTATTTATGAGAAATTTTCTTTTTATTGTTCTTTGCCTTAGCTGCTCAGCTTTTTCATTTGGACAAAAAATTGATAAAAAACTGCAGGAAAATATTCAGAAGGCAATACAAGGCTTTAATGGTGATATTGGCATTTATGTAAAAAATCTCCGAACAGGAAAAACAGTTTCTATAAATGCCGACACTATTTTTCCAACGGCAAGTATTGTAAAGGTTCCGATCCTGATTGGTATAATGGATAAAATCCAAAGAGGTGAATTGGCTTACGATTCAAATCTGGTTTATAAAGATTCAATGCTTTATGAAGGTGTAGATATCCTTGGTTCATTTAAGAATGATGAAAAAATTCTTTTGAAAAAGGTAATGATGCTGATGTTGACAGCCAGCGACAATACCGCAAGCTTATGGTTGCAAAGCTTAGCCGGAAAAGGAACAAGAATAAATGAGATACTTGATAGTCTTGGATTAGCTTATACAAGAGTAAATTCAAGAACACCAGGAAGAGAAAATAACAGGACGCAATTTGGTTGGGGACAAACTACCCCAAAAGAAATGGGGATCATCTTTGAAAAAATTTATCGCAATGAAATTTTTTCAGCAGCTGCCTGTGACCGTATGATGCGCAGTCTTGGAAGAAATTATTGGGATGTAAACGAAGCGATCTCTCAAATACCGCCATACATTGAAGTATTCAGCAAAAATGGATGTGTAAATGCAAGCCGGAGCGAAGTATTATTAGTGAATGCTCCGCATAATCCTTATATCTTTTGCATTTTTTCAAAAAATAATAAGGACACCAGATGGACTCATGAAAATGAAGCATGGACAATGGCAAGAAAAATCTCTTTAATTCTTTGGAGATATTTTGAGCCAAAAGATAAATGGGAACCGCCCGGTTAAATAGATCATTTAAACAATTGGTAAGCTAGTAAACTCATTATATAAGCCAATCCGGTCATATAGATAAATTGAATGATCGGCCATTTCCAGCTCTTTGTTTCCCTTTTAACAACAGCAAGTGTGCTCATACACTGCATCGCAAATACATAAAATATCATAAGCGATAAACCGGAAGCAAGTGTATAAACAGGTGTTCCATCCTCTTTTTTCGCAGCTTTCATTTTGTCACGTAGTCGTAAACTATTTTCATCCTGGTCGCCCACACTGTAAAGTGTTGCCATAGTCCCTACAAAAACTTCTCTTGCCGCAAATGAAGTGATCAGTGCAATACCAATCTTCCAATCATAACCTAATGGTTCAATGACCGGCTCAATTGATTTTCCTAAAATACCGGCATAAGAATTTTCAAGTTTAGCGGCATCATGAGCTTTACTTATCTCTTCATTATTTGCCCCCGATTGGTGTATCTGTCTTTCATATTGTTGTGCTACTTCTTTCATTCTGTTGCCTGGTCCAAAAGAACTCAATGCCCAAAGGATTAAACTTATAATCATGATAACCTTACCAGCGTCAAATACAAAGATCTTCGCTTTGTTTACCATTGTTTGTAATATATTGCCCCAACGTGGTGAACGATAGGTTGGTAATTCGAGAATAAAGAAGCTTTTTTCTTTTATTTTAATGAACCATCGCGCAATAGAAGCAACAACCAGCGCCATTAACAAGCCAAGTAAATAAAGCCCCATCATCACTAATCCCTGAACACTTAGAAATCCAAACAAGTAGGTATTTGGGATAACCAGTGCGATCAAAATTGTAAACACTGGCAACCTGGCTGAACAACTCATTAAGGGTGTAATCAAAATTGTCAGCAATCTTTCTTTCCTGTTCTCAATGCTTCTTGCACTCATAATAGCGGGTACAGCACAGGCAAAGCCGCTAATCATTGGCATTACACTTTTCCCATTTAACCCAACACTACGCATTAAACGATCTGACAGAAAGCTGATACGAGCCATATAACCGCTGTCTTCTAGAATGGTGATCAATCCAAACAAGATCATTATTTGCGGAACAAACACAAGTATGCCGCTTAATCCCGCTACTACGCCATTTATTATCAGGTCACTCCACCATGCATCTGGTAATGATCCTGACAAAACAGAACTAAGATTTGCAAAACCTAATTCGATCCAATCCATTGGGTACTGAGCAATCAGAAAAACACTTTGAAAAAGTAAAAACAACACCGCAAGCAATATCAAATAACCCCACCGCCGGTGTAGCAGAACATTGTCAAGTTTATCAGTAAACAAAGTTCTTTGTAACGGATCAGGCTCGACCACTGTTTGCTGCATTATTGTTTTAATACGTGCATAACGGTCGGTTATTTCTTCAGCTTGAGACAGTGTTTTGTTTAACGGAATATTCTTTATTGATTCCTCCACAATTTTTTTAACCGAAGGGTTTATATGAAGCTCTTTGTAATTAAATGCAAGGTGCAAAGCTTTATAGTCGCTAAGATGCGGTAATCTCTCTTTAATAGCTTGTACAGTACCCCGCCCCCAAATTGCATTCGGAACAAAATTTCTGGTTGTATTGGTAAGATTGGCCGCTACCTGAAATAGAGTTTTCTTTAGTTGCAAAATTCCCTTGTTCTTTCTTGGGTTAATTGGTACCACAGCTACACCAAGTTCTCTTTCTAAGCCTGCTACATCAATTTCCACTCCTTTCTTTCTTGCAAGGTCCATCATTGTCAACGCCACCACCGTTGGAATTTTCAAATCAATGATCTGGGAGGCAAATAAAAGATTTCGTTTCAGATTCGATGCATCAACTATCACTACCAAAATATCCGGATGTTCTTCATGCTCTTCATTTATCAATACATCATAAGTTACCTGTTCGTCGTGCCGGCGCGGATAAAGGCTATAAGTTCCCGGCAGATCCAAAAACTCTGCCCATAGATTATCATCGATCTTTGCTTCACCAACTTTCAATTCAACGGTCACACCCGGAAAATTTCCAACCTTCTGACTTAAACCCGTAAGGCAATTGAACAACGAACTTTTCCCGCTGTTTGGGTTTCCCACTAAAGCAATATGTAATTGTTTTCCACCCACTGTAACCTGCAAATGTAGAAGGTAGACCCCAGCGCTATTTACGAAATTGGGTTTTTAGAGGTGATTTTCATTATGTACCCACCGTTTGGTCAACTATTTAACTTTCGTTGCGGCGGTTCATTCATCGTCCTGTTTCACAATTCAGCTCATTAGAGATTGCACGTGGCCAGTGGTGTAAAGGTCGGTTCCCGAAAAATTGAACCTTCACCGTTGCCAATACAAAACTTTAACCTCTTTCAAATTCCGCTATTCAATAACTTTGCACCAATTAATTTCAAATTCTTATGAATAGTATCCGTGCGGTCTTTTTATTTGTTTCCTTTTTTCTTTTTCAAGTCTCCTTTGCTCAGAAAAAGAAATCACCCAAGCTAAGTAAGGCTGATCAGGCAATCGTAACAAATCTGCAATCACATATCGCTTATCTGGCAAGTGATAAGCTGGAAGGAAGAAGGGCAGGTACTGCGGGTGAAAAATTAGCTGGCGAATACATAAGCCAAAAATTCCAGGAGCTCGGTTTGCAACCAAAAGGAAGCGAAGGATTCTTTCAATCATTTGAAATTTATGATGGCAAGCAAATAAACAGTGCCACACATTTTATCATCAACCAAAATCATCTTGCAATCGAAAAAGATTTTTTTCCTTTTCCTTTTTCACAAAACATGAGTATCGAAGCATTACCGGCTATTGCCGTTCAGGAAGCAGATATGCCATGGTTTTATGATCTTAAAGAAGCGGTAGAAGAAAATAAAAACAACCCGCATTTTGATTTAAATGAATATATCCGCAACAATGCAAAAAAAGCAAAGAGCCGTGGCGCATCTGCCGTCGTTGTTTATAATACTTCAGATGTAGATGATAAATTAAAATTTGATAGTAAAGACAGAACTGAGAAACTTGATATCCCCGTGCTTTATGTTTCTAAAGATGCAGCAAAAAAATATTTCAGCGATCAAACTGCAACACTTGATATCAAAATGAAAGTAGATGTTGGAGAGAAAAAAAGAACGGGTCGGAATGTAATCGGATATCTCGACAATGGTGCAGAAAGAACTGTAATCCTCGGCGCACACTATGACCATCTCGGTTACGGCGAAGACAATAATTCTATGTTTCGTACCGGCGAAAAACAGATACACAATGGCGCCGATGATAATGCAAGTGGTACAGCGGCATTGATCGAGCTTGCAAGAGTTCTGAAAAATGCAAAACAAAAAAATAATAATTTTCTCTTTATTGCTTTTTCTGCTGAAGAGATTGGATTAAACGGATCAAAATATTTCACGGAACATCCTACGATTGAGTTAGGCAAAGTGAATTATATGATCAATATGGACATGGTGGGAAGATTGAATGACAGCAGCAACACGGTAACGATCGGCGGCTATGGCACGTCTCCACAATGGAGTGCATTAATCAATACAACTGACAAAAAGAATCCATTTACAATACGAATTGACAGTAGCGGTACAGGACCAAGCGATCACACATCTTTTTACAGAAAAGACATTCCTGTTTTATTTTTCTTTACCGGCTTACATACAGATTACCATAAACCGAGTGATGATTTTGATAAAATAAATTATATCGGCGAAACAAAGATCATTCACTATATCAGTGGCATTGTTCTTTCACCAATAAGTATGGGTCAAAAACTTGCTTTTACAAAAACAAGGGAGACGCAAACAACGTCATCCCTGCGGAGCGGTGGCGTTACTATGGGCATCATGCCCGATTATACTTTTTCCGGCGCCGGGGTACGTTGTGATGGGGTCACCGACGGAAGACCTGCACAAAAAGCTGGATTAAAAGCTGGAGATGTAATTGTCAAGATCGGGGATCATACCGTAAGCTCTATGGAGAGCTATATGCAAACACTTGGAAAATTTCAAAAAGGAGAAAAAGCAAAGGTAAAATTCAAACGAGGAAATGAGGAGATGGAAACAGAAGTTCAATTCTGATCTTTTACAAAACCAAAACTACTTGAGCAAGCTTATTTTAGATACACAGGATATTACTGATGGCTTTTTTGAAGATACCCGCCTACTTGGCATTATGGCGCCGATGAAGGATTATCAATTTTGCTGGCAGCTAAACAATATACTTGGTGTTGATTTTCGTGTAAACAATGATATTGAGATCCAGCTTAAGAAAAAAAACAGGAATTATTTTTTCAGTTTGTATGAATACCAGGAGCCAGCCACGGCGCTGGAACATTATATTTACAATAATCAATTTGATGGGGAATATTTACTACCCGAATTCAAGCATCTTGATTTTTTATGGCTGATGAAAGGAGATATTGTGACGGACATAATGTTGCAGCAACAAGTGGAAAACATCAAATCTATTGCCGGAGTACAATTGGTAGTAGAATTGACGAATGAAAAGATCAAAAACAAAGAACATCTCGTATTTTAAATTGATAACCTATGTGGCAGGAAAAAGAAAACAAGCTATACAAGAAATTTACTTTCAAAAATTTCAGCGAAGCATTTGCTTTTATGACACGAGTTGCTATTGAAGCAGAAAAAATGGATCATCATCCAACATGGACGAACACCTGGAACACCGTTGAGATCTGGCTCAACACACACAGTGCCGGAAATATTGTAACAGATAAAGACAGGGAATTGGCAAAGAAGATAGATGCTTTGTAAAGATTAATCTTGTTGTGGTTTATCCGCATTTAGTTATTTTTATAACGCATGCAGATAACTGACACTATACTTATGGTCCGACCCGCTGCCTTTGGACCAAATAATGAAACATCAACAACAAATTTTTTCCAATCACCTTCAAAAGTATTAAACAACCAAGCTCTTCAGCAATCAGCATTAAAAGAGTTTGATAACATGGTTGATGTATTGCGAAAACATGATATAAATGTCGTTGTAGTTGACGATACCCCAGCACCTGTAAAACCATCGGCGATCTTTCCAAACAACTGGCTCAGCACATCACCAGAAGGAATTGTTTCTGTTTTTCCAATGTATGCTCCTAATCGCCGACCGGAAAAAAGAGAGGATATTTTAAAATTGCTCGCAGAAAAATTTGTAGTAATAGCTGTGCAGGATTGGAGTGAGTTTGAAGTAGAAGGAAAATTTTTAGAAGGAACCGGAAGCATGGTGATCGATCATGAAAACAAAGTGATCTATACATGTTATTCACCACGTACAGATATTTCAGTATTGGAAAAATTTGCGCAAGCAAATAAATACAGGGCAATTGCTTTTTTAGCTACTGATAAAAATGGTCGCCCTGTTTACCATACTAATGTTGTGATGACGTTATGCGAAGACTTCGCCGTGCTTTGTGAAGAGGCGATCGAAGAAGAATGGGAGTTGATCGCCATACGCCAGCTTCTTGATAGCAGTGGGCATGAGGTCATCAAAATAACAAAAGAGCAGATGCATTGTTTTGCGGGCAATATGCTGCAGGTAAAAAATAATAAGGGAGAAAAACTTTTGGTAATGAGCCAAACGGCTTTTGATACGATGTATGACGATCAGAAAGAAGAACTGTCAATGAGAAACACTTTATTACCTATCCCCATCCCGATCATTGAGCAAACCGAAGGAGGCAGCGTACGCTGCATGATGGCCGAGATCTTCTTAAAGAAAAAATAAATTTCAGAAATAGGTGTGCCTAAAATTTTGATCTCCCGTTCATAAATTGATATGAATCGATCCTTACTCTTCTTCTTTTCTCCCATTCAAAATATGGAAAGAAATGATCAGCGGCTTTTCAGCAACTCCAAATGATGTTCATTATGATGAATCGTAAAGTAAAGCATCTCTCTTAAAGTTAGTTTCCCTAACAGCGGATGAGGAAGTATATATTTATCAAGATCAGATTCAGATTGCCTTTCAATTTTGGTGACTAATTTTTGTTTTTGCTCGTTGTACTTTTTTATCAAACTATCTTTCTTTTCAAAACCGATAGCTGGTGGAATAAATGGCCCACTTGCTCTGCCACCCGCTGCTAATTTTGTTTTATATTTTGTTATAAGTTCATCATAGCTTCTTGATGGGCGATTCGTCTTGCCAAACAAAATCAAGAGTGCAAATTTTGGGAGGCTGTAAGCAAGTTGTAAGGGTTTTATGGACCGGATAAGATGATCGAGATTCTGCCCTGCACTCCATTTACTATTTCGTGTAGCCTCAAATTGATCTTTATTTAATGGAGTAATGTAGTTGTTGAATGCATCAACCTTTTCATTCAATGCAAAAATGATCTGTAGCTTGTCATGTATTTGCATGGTCATAGATTTAATTAGCCGGTCAGTCCTCAATTATTTTCTTACTTCAACTGCCTTTTCTCCTTTTGAAATAAATTTTCCAATTGGTTCAGTAAAATTCTTCAACCCGGACTTCTCTAATAAACTAACAACTTCATCTTTAAATCTTTCTTTTACACTAAATAATAATCCGCCATTTGTTTGGGGATCGGGAAGCAAAGTAAAAGCCTCCATCACATTCACTACTTTTTCAAATCTTACTTTATCGTGATAACTGTTCCAATTCCTGGTTGTAGCGTCAGGGAACACTCTTCGATTAATAAAATCTTTCACACCTTCGACAACCGGCATCTTATGATAAGAAATTTCTGCACTTAATCCACTTCCTTCGGCCATTTCTATTAGGTGACCAAGCAAGCCAAAACCGGTCACATCTGTCATGGAAGTTACTCCTGTCATTTTTCCTAAGTCTGCACCGATCTTATTCAACGTTGTCATTTGCTCTACCATTATTTTCAAATGTTCCTCTTTTAATAAACCTCTTTTTTGTGCAGTAGATAAAATACCAACGCCAATTGGTTTTGTCAGGAAGATCAGATCTCCTTCTTTAGCTGTATTATTCTTTCTTAAATTCTCTTTGCTTACAATCCCCGTTACCGCTAACCCGAATATCGGTTCTGTTGAATCAATACTATGACCACCTGCTAAAGGAATGCCGGCTTCTTTACAAATTGTTCTTCCTCCTTCAATAACTTTTTGTGCAAGTTCAACAGGCAATTTTTCAACAGGCCAGCCAAGTACCGCAATAGCCAGTAAAGGCTTTCCTCCCATGGCATAAACATCGCTGATAGCATTTGCGGCTGCTATTCTTCCAAAATCTAATGCGTCATCAACGATCGGCATAAAAAAATCAGTAGTAGAAATTAATGCCATTCCATTTTCAAGATCATACACGGCTGCGTCATCTTTGCTGCTATTACCAACAAGAAGATTTTTATCATCAGGAATTGAAAGATTACTTTTTAAGATCTCATCAAGAACCTTAGGTGAGATTTTACAACCACAGCCGGCGCCATGTGAATATTGAGTAAGCCTGATAGCGTCCTGAGTTATCAGTTCAGAGTTCATAGCCCGCAAATCTCGGATATAATGCTGATTTCCTATTTGGATTTTCTGCGAAGTACAATAGCGGCGTTACGATCAAGGTCTGCCTTGAAGCGTACATAAAAAATTTCTTCGCCATCTTTTATCTGCAATAAGCCTGTATTAGGAGGATACTTGCCCAGATTGTCTGCATATAATACAACAAGCAAAGAATCGCTTTCGGTTTTCGGTACATAAAACGTTTTTCTAAATGCAGAAGACTTCAATCCTTGCTTTTCAATGAACATCTCGTCGTTAATAATTACACTAACACTATCTCCATCCACTTCTCCATTATCATATAATGCGATCGATAAACTGTCTGACTTGAAAAAAATTGTTTCAGAGGGAATGGAAACTCTTTCTTTAACCAGAGAGGCCGCTGGCTTTAACTTCCTGCTGCTCTTTAATTCCTGGAACTCAAAGTCTGCATCAGCTTTTTTCTCTGTTATAGCGACGTCCTTCTTTACATTTTGATTTGGTTGATTAGTTACAGAAGTTGTTTTATTATCAACTGGCTTGGTTTCAGGTTTTTTATCAACCGTTGTAGTGTTTTTATTTGCATTTTGAGTTGGCTGATAGCCTACCGGAACAGAAACAAGTTTGTTATCGGGTTGTTTTGACTCTGTTTTAACGGGAGTTGGGTTCGTTACAACTATATCCTTTTTTACATTCTGAGTAGATTGACCAATTGCAGGCACAGTTTTATTATCAACTGGCTTAGTTTGGTTGTTCACAGGAGTTAAAACACTCTTTTTTTCCGGAATATTGGTTTCAGGCTTATTTTCTATCGTAGTTGTATTTACCGAAGTATTTGCAGCAGATGAAGTATTTCTATTATCGGGGACTTTCGTATCCACTTTAGTTATCGAAACATCGGGTTTTTTATCTGCAGCATTAGTGTTAGTTGCAGCCACATCCTTTTTCTCGTTTTGAATTGGTTGAGTATTTATCGTGGTTGAAGTCGATTTACTTTCGGGGAGTTTGGGGTCAAGTTTTGCAACTGAAACCTCTGGTTTTTTATCAGCTGTTTTTGTTGTTGAATTCAAAACTTCTTTCTTCTCTTCTTTTTTCACATTATTCTTGGCAATCGCATCTTTATTTTCCTTATCCTTCGCCGGCTTTTTCTCCGGTTCTTTTTCTTTTGGTTTATTAAATGCAAGAGTCTTTTGCAAATCAAGATCACCAAGATGCTCGTACAGTTTTGATTTGCTCAGGTCCTTTTCCTCCTTTGTTTCCACCTTGCCCGAAATCGCATAATATTTTTTAGTAAGATTTGTTTTCCAGTTTCCATCTAACTTCCAGACACTATCTAATGTATTTCTACGTAAGGTGTAACTAACAAAAACTTTTTTCTCCGGCTTTTGAGGAAAATTATGAGAGATCACTTCATCATCTTCTACTTCACAAATATCTCCTTCCACTTTTCCTTTTACCCTTTTTACAATGTAATAAAGTGTATCATTTATAATAAATGTTGAATACGCATAACCGTACACTTTGCCGTTGTATTCCGTTAAAGCCATTTCAAAGGATTGGTCGCGGCGTACCGTTGTACTGTCATTTGACAAAACACCTGTATAAACACCGTTCAATGATTGTGCAAATCCAAAAAGAGGGAAAAGAGAAATAAGCAGGAAAGACTTAAGTTTTTTCATGATACACAGGCTGTTGGACCAATTTTTTTGCATTTTCAGGAGATACCGATTCACATTTTATCAAATGTAATAACGAATTTATGTTCTCCCGATTGTGCAGGCCTTTTGTGTACCATTTATCGTAATATTTCAGCAGAATGCGGAAACTTTCTATTGTATTGTTCTCATTTAAATACTCAATCGCTTTTTTAGCCTCTAATCCCCCCAGCCTCTCTTTTATTCTTTGGATCGCATCGATCATCCTTTCCTTGTCGAGGGCGCCATATTCTTTGTCTAAATGTTTAAGTCTTTCTTCAAAGGGAATATGCAGGAAATATATCTGTGACTGACGCATTGTATACCAAAGATGATTTGGCAGGTTAATATGACCGATACGTTGTGATTCATCTTCTAACCAGATCGGTGAATGATCAATGATTATTTGTGGGATATTTTGATCTTTCATTGGTGGCTCATAGCGTAACTTTCTCAATTCAAAACTCAAAATATTCTCAAACATTTCCTGTGTCGGCTGTTTCGGCATCCCGATATTTCCAAATGCAGAGCCTTTATGTTTGGCAATATCTTCCAGATCGATAACCAATTCGCCCTTTCTTTTTAATTCTTTTATTACTTCGGTTTTTCCTGAGCCCGTATATCCGCCAAGTACTTTCAGCTCAAATGGAAGTTTGAAAGTATCAAGAACAAAATTTCTGAATTTTTTATACCCCCCGATAAGAGTATATACCTTGAAACCATATACATCGAGCAACCAGGCAACAGCGCCACTACGCATGCCGCCACGCCAGCAATAAACAAGAATAGTTTTCGAGTTCGGAGTTCGGAGTTCAGAGCTTTTGACTCCTGACTCCCGACTCTGAACTAACGACTCAACTTCTTCAACCATCCTCTTCATCTTCGGGCCAAAAAAATCAAGGCCAAGTTTGATAGCACTTTCACGACTTTCTTGTTTATAAGCAGATCCTACAACAGCTCTTTCCTCATCGGTAAATAATGGCAAACTATATGCACCTGGTATATGTGCATGCTGAAATTCACCCGGGCTGCGAACATCAATTACCGGGTGATGCCTTGATAGCTCAAGAAAATATTCAATATTTATTTTTTCGATGGCCAGAACCAGGATTTAAAGATTAAGAACGGATTTTGAGGAAAATTAGGAAATACCTGACAAAAAAAAAGAGTCCACAAATTAGTGAACTCAATCATATCCTAATAATCTTATTTAAATCATAATAATCACGGTGCTAACTATTCATACTCGCCAAAAACTCATAATTATCCTTCGTTCCCCTCATTCGTCTTAGTAATTCATTCATTGCCTCTTCGGCATTCATATCGGTAAGATAAACACGGAGCAGATTCATACGTTGCAGCACATCTCTTTCCAGCAACAGGTCATCGCGGCGGGTGGAAGATGGAACAAGATCAATTGCAGGATAAACTCTTCTGTTAGATA
>Ga0075429_100000137_pt1 | contig 44168 bp, 32 predicted proteins | sample RhiMetdeltSRZDD3_FD_75295 | JGI IMG/M metagenome (GOLD analysis project Ga0075429, IMG submission 75295) | Populus rhizosphere microbial communities from Tennessee, USA - Rhizosphere MetaG P. deltoides SRZDD3 | ecosystem: Host-associated > Plants > Roots > Rhizosphere > Soil | place: USA...
ATCCCCACGCTGGTCTCGTTGTCCTATGACCGGGTCGTGACCGCCGAAATCGGGCTGGATCGGAGAATTCGACCAGCGCCGCGTCAGAAACTCAAACTGGTCCTCGATCGTGCTGCCATAAGAGATGAACATCAGCCCACGCTCCTGTTTCAGGAGACGCGCTGACGGGCGCTTGACGCCGACGACCGGTGGACCAAAGGGAATCCCGCGGCGCAGGATCATCCGCAGCATGCTGTCGTCAGGCTTCCCCAGGTCTGTGGCGCTATCACGCGGGTTCGTCTTGCGGATGTGGGCGAAGTGCGGGCAAATGCTTCCCAGCATATCCTGGCTGGCTTGCGGAAAGGCATCCCCGGCATAACCGCCGATCGGGCGAAGGATCGACGCCCGGGTGTCGTCGTTAAAGATGAAATGATTATTTGCCCAGGGATCGCCGGCGAGCGCATTGTTGTCTGCCCCGGGCGTGCGCATGATGGGTGCGCCGCTAGGCCAACGGCCCACAAGCCTGGAGGCGAACTCCTCGGCTGTCATGCCCAGGCTTGACCCGGCAGCGATCGCGAACTTCCAGAAGGCCGGTACATCCTGCCGGAGGCGCCGGCAGACCAGGTAAGAGCCGAGAGCGGCCCAGGAGGGGAAATTCGAGGCAGGCGGCGCCGAGAGATACGGATGCTCCGGATCCTGTCTTGGCTCCCCAAGCAGGAACTGCCCGGGCCAGAGAAGCAGCTGCCCTGGCTTGGCGAAGATTCGAGCGCGCCCATCGCTGTGAGCGATGTAGCGGGGCGTAATGAAATCTCCGGGCGCCGCCGAGACTTTGCCGCGAACGCCGGGCTGGGATACACCGTCTTTGAAGCCGAAGTGTTCGTGGCCGTGCAGGTCTCCGGGCAGGGTATTGCCTCTCTGCTCGAACAGCAGCCGTAGTCCCGATCTGATAGCCCGCTCTTTGATGGAGTCCTTTACCGTTACCAGGTCCTCCGGATCGTCGGCGGCGACGATCACCAAAATATCGGCTTCGTTCTTTGGACCTCCGACGACCCAGCGGCTTCTATGACCGCGGTTCGACGGACGCGTTGGATCTCCCAGGTAGGTCGAACGCTCGGCCAGTCCCTGGCGGAAGCTCTCGTCCCCAAAAAGGAGGGCATCGGCTTTTCCCACCAGCCGCGCGATCGCCCGGTACGAGAAGGCGATGTTGACCCAGGTCGCACACATCGGGGGCTCGGTACCGAGCCGCAATCGAAGGGCGCGGAAGGCGCGCACCCAGGTGAGTACGTCATCCATCGAGGAGATGAGCGGCGCGATCCAGCGCAGCCAGGCTTTCGCCCGCTTAACGTTCTGGATCCGAAAGAACAGAAAGTGCTGGTGATCCTTATTGAAGCCGGGAATCGTATTGCCCTGGATATCCGCGCGTGCTTTCAGAGCGTACACCGGTTCCGGCTCAGCGCCCGGAATTTCGGCACCGGGATCGCCGCTCAGGGCAGGAATTAAGATGCCCTGCGGCAGCTTGGGTAGGAATTTGCCCAGCGTATCCACTACGCGGTTCAATTGCGCCGCCGAAGCCTGCGGCTGGATCGCAAGCTCCAGCGGTTCCAGGTGCCGCAATGGCGTGAGCGCTGCCTGATTTGACTGCTTCTTTGATCGTGTCTTCTTTTTTGCTTCCATTATGGCCTCACTCCGGCAATGCCGCCGGCCGTGACCGTCACATGTTCGGCGATCTGCCCGCCCCATTCGATGCGCCGGCCCCCAATCCGGATATCGCCTACGACAAACCCAGCCGCAGGGGGCACCCGGTACTCAAGGCGCAGGATCTGGCCGGGTCTGCCGCGTATGATCTTCCAGTAATTCCCCACCGGGGAGCCGTCCGGTTTCGTCCAGCCTGTGTCGTCGTAGCCCGCGATGTACAGCCCGATGGGCTCGCGCAATGTGACCGACAGTGGTTTACGCACCAGCGCGGCGACATCGTACTTAACGCGAGGATCGACCGAAGTGTTCGCCACGGCGGGCATTTCGTAGTTATCGGCAGCGGTAGGGAGTGGAGAAGGAGGGGGAACTCCCGTGATCTGCGTGGTCGGCGTCATAGCGCTGCCTTCCGCGAGCCCTAGAGCGGCTCTGAGGGTATTGATCGATTGCATCAGATGAACGATGCCGTCGGCCTCGTTCCAGCGGTTGCGGCGCTGGTACACGCCGCCAATGTGCAGGTCCGCTTCCACCACCGCCGGACTCACGAGCGACCGGTAGAGCGCTACCACCCGTGTCCGGTCAACGGCCCACAGCGCCTCCCAGTATTCAGGCGACTCCGTGGTAAAGGTGACTCTGGTGATCTTGCCGGCCGCATTGCGCTCCACCCGCCATTCACAGTACTCATCCTGAACATTACGATTGCCGATATCCCCTCCAGGTGTCCGTTCGGCTTCAACGAATGCAGCCAGTCTATCATCGCGATGCGGCATCAATACGCGCCGCGGGAAAGCCATCCAGACCAGAGAATGTGTACCAAGAGCATTTACATCGGTATCACTCGCATCATAGAATTCCCCAAAATTGGTGCCCGGGGTAGATGGCGCCAGTTCCAGGTCGATGAAGTCGTGCCAGTTGTCGTAGAAGGGCGACCCCGCAGGCAGGTCGCGCAACGAAGCGGGTGTATCAAAACGGGTGAGGAGGGCCATCGATCGTTCCTTTCAAATTCTTCATCGCGTAATTCCTATCCACCAGGGGGAAGCTTGCGCAGAATCACTTCCATTCTCGTCAGAGCGTGTAAATATATAGATTTCCGTTAGAGAGTCCGTTGATGACAAAGTCGCCATAGATTGCCGGACCGAAAGCATAAGGTGCTGAACCCAGGCCCGTGGCAGACCAAAGACAGAGCCCCGTCGCGGCATTCAAGGCATATAGACCCGGCTTTGTAGTGGCTATAAAAACGACATCATTTACCACTGCAGGTGAGCTAAGCCCTCGCTCATTGGGTGTGGTATACATCGGAGGTACAGGAATATTGTATTTGGGCGGGTTCGTACCAATCGTTGTCCAGCCGTCTGCCAACGTATTCCAATCGAGGGCCCGCATGAACGGCGTTGTAGTTGAGTCGATCCCTTCCCAGCCAAAACCTCCTGCGCGATAGCCACCCAAACCCACGAAAATTCGGTTGAGTCCATAATGAACTGCCGCTGTACCAAACACCCCATATTGATTCTCATGCGCCAAACTGTGGTCGTCGATAGCAGGAAATGGATTACCGGCCGAGTCGTAAGGAAGGAGCTGGCGCCTCGCAAGCACAGTATTCAAATTACTCGCATCAAGTAGGAAAAAGGAGCCATTCTTGCTTCCGATCGCAACTACACGTGTGCCGCCGCGTGTGAAGAGCATGGGCGGGGCGGGCACATCCACATCATCATCATCCGGCCGATAACTGTCTGAGGCTGTCGGTTGGAAGAATCCCGTAAAGTTACCTGTGGTTGCATCCAACGAGAGCACACCACTGGCATACTTCGGATCCGGCAGGGGATCATCAGGAATCGCGTTGCCGGTCCCAATATAAATCCGGTTCAATACACCGTCATAAGCACAGGCGGACCACGGCGAAGCGCCCCTTTGGGGAGGATCGGCCGCCGCCTTGGTGAATGGGCTTGGAGGAACCCCGCTGTACGAAGAAGGCGGGATCACATTCGGGCTATTGTCTGTAACTCCGGGGAATAAATTCGTGCAGAAGAGCCAGATCACATTCCCGGTACCAGCATCCAGGCAATATACAAATCCAAAGGCATTGCTTTCGCCTTCACCAAACCCGATGTACACGCGGTTGTTGACAACGAGGGGCGAGCTCCACCCATTCGATCGGGCCGTGCCGTGGTCGACCGGCTGATTATGCGCGAGGTCGGTGTGTCGCAGGTCTGTGACCCACACCAGTGTCAGAGTGGTGGCGTCCAGGCAGTAGACTTTGCCGTTGAGACCCGAGAAGTACACCCGGTTGCCGACAACAGCAGGGGAAGAGCAGATACCCGTCTGCCCCTGGCGCGATCCAATCCCCGAAAAGGAGAAAGTCGCATCGACGGTGCCTGTCAACAGATCGATCTTATACAATGTACCACCGGATGTGACGAGGGAGCTTGTCGCGGTACCCACATAGATCTTGCCATTTACCACGGAGGGGATAGAAATGATCGGGCCGGCTAAGGCAATGGGTGGTACATGCAGATGCAAGTGATGAACGCTCGTGCTGCGGATATTGCTGCACCCCGAAGCGGCGCCGCTATGTCGTTCATCATGGTGATGCATCCACCAGTTGGGCGAGAAAAACCAGCAAATCCTGAAGATAGGCAGCCTGAGAAGCGGTGGTAAGAATATCTCCCAGTCGATTGGGGGCCAGGGGCGCGGCCAACGCGGCGGGAAAGGTAACGGTCTCGGCCATGGGAGTGGTTCGGGCTCGGGATCAGGCATCCACCCACCGCCTGGAAGATGCCAGGGCGGCGATGGGTCTGGCAAGATCTCCGGCGCGTATACCAATGCTTCTTCAGGCAAGCCTTCCAATGGTATCTCCAGGCCGGCAAGACGATCTTTAAATTCCTTAATTCCTGCGTCGCCGGGCAGCGGATACGGCGCAATTGCACCATCCTGACCCAGCCTGACTTGCCGTGGATCAACCAGCCCATCGCCCGTTTGCACTTCAAGGAGCGCCAGCTGCTGACGCAGGAGCTCTAGCTCCGCCTCGGGCGTTTCCAATACCGGCGCGATCACTTGCTTCACCAGGGCTTGCCCTGCCTCGTAGGAACCCGGGTCGAGATATTTGCGCTCGCGGGCCATCGCGCGCACCATCTCCTGCAAGAAGCGGTCGCGGGGAAGTCCAATCGGCACATACACGCCAGGGTGTTGAATCTCTGTCCAGACAAAGCCCAGGCCGATATTGATGCCTGATTTCCAAACCGGTCGCAACGACCCGGACTTCTCATCCCACCAAAAAACGTGGACAGACACGGCATCAATCCCTATGAGGGCGCCAGGATCATAGGGCTGGACGAGGATGACCGGTGAGAATTCATCAGGGCCTGTTACATTTGTCGCCAGCCCCAGATCTCCCAGGGTTGATCGAGCCAGTGGAATGTCAACGCTGTTGAGCTTGATCTTACGGGCTAGATCGCCGGGAGATGTCAGTTCGAGCAAGTACGGCTTCGGATGCTCGTATTGCCTTCTTCGCGAACGCTGGGGCAATGTCCTCTTAGGTTTCTTGCCCGATCTTTTCTGTTGAGAAACTCTTTTCGCCATGGTCGCTACCTCCTCGAGTCATAAGAAAATCGAACTTATTTACGCTTTCAAGTTACGTACACTTCCCGTCAAACCGGCGAGGCCTGGTTTGACGGCAATTCACCCGCCGATGCATCAACACCATGAAGGGAAAAAGCACTCCCGGCAAAGGCAAGTGCAGACAGGACAAATAGGATCGAGTACCCAACAGCGGGAGCCAGGCTGTTCACCCAATCCACCAGGGGACCAAATAGTCCAGCCGCGGCGGCAGCTCCGGCTGTACCGATATTGGCGAGGCCGAAAAAGCGAGCCGCTTCTGAGGCGGGCGCCAGATCGGCAGTAAGCGCCCAATTCGCACCACTGAACGCGGCGGACCCCAGGGCCATCAGTCCACCAAATATCAAAATATGCAGGCTGCTCTCTGCCAAAATTAACAGCAGAACACCCAATGTGCTCAAGGCCGCTCCACTCAGCATCAGCGGGACTCGTCCATAACGGTCGGCTAACCAACCCGTTAATGGGGCCGCCAGGACTGTGATCAGAGTCAGTCCGGCAAGCAAAGCGCCGGCCTCTTCTGCTGCCTGCCCTGGATCAAGACTGAGCCGGTCAGCGACGAAGAACAAGAAGAATCGGCCCACTGCATACGTGCCCAGCAAGAATAGAAAACGCGAGCCAATTAACCATGCAAATGAACGATGCTGTCGTAGATCAAGATGGAAGGACTCGGCTACAGTGACTCGAGTTGACATAGGAAAGAAAGACTGTTGAGGCTCGCGTACGAAAATTACCGTCAACACACAGGTAAAGACCAGGACCGCGGCGATGGCGATCAGCGCTGAGACGATTTGCCCACCCACAAGCAGCTGGCCCAGCAGAGCAAAGCCGAGCAACGCACCACCTACATCCATAAACCCTTTGAGCCCGGCTGCCGTCCCCCTTAACGGCGCTGGAACCAGGTCGGGGATAAAACCCTGTTGTGCGGCTTGCGCCAGGTTGGCGGTGACTTGAATCATGGAATAACTAAAAAACACGGCAACTATGCCCCTGGTGAAACCGAAAACGAGAAGAGCAGCCAATAGCAGAGCTACGCCTAAAACAATGGTGCCGCCTCTTCCCCAGCGGGCACGGAGTCGATCGCTGAATACACCGGCAATGGGTTGGACGAACAGACCGACGAGTAACCCCCCAAATGTCAGCAGTCCCAGGATTGTCGCCCGGTTTGCTTCGGTGGTGAATTTGAGCAGATGGCTGGGCAATACGAGAGTATTCAAGCCGTCCGAAAGCATGCTCAGTCCGAGCCAGAAGACACTAATCCCAATCAACAACCGTACTCGACGTATCATTGCCACCTTCCACGATAGAACCATGAATTGGATCCCTGTCCAGCGCGAAGCCTATCGCTCAAGAGTTCTGAACGGAGCCGCACTTCTACCTGGATAGAAATATTGTCTTCGAATCCACCCGATAAAACCAGCTAGGAATTTCCCTAGTTCTTTCCAATACCGCTTGTTGTCGTTCCCAGCGGTAGCTGTGATTTCGTTACCCCGCAGAACGCGGCGCTTGTCACTGCTCCTGCGCTGCACGAGCAGGCGAAAGGCTACAGCGCGGCGGGCAGGGAATCGCCGAAGACGATCCGAGAGCTGGACGAGACGACAGTCTCTTCACAACGCCGGGCAAGGGGTCAGTGCATCCTACTCTTCAGGCAGGGGCCATTCGTCCCTGGGACAGAACTCAAAAATCCCTTTCCTGGCTTGATCCACATCCCGCTCGGCCTGTGTCCGTTTGCGCAGGACACTGCCGATTCGCCAGCCCCCCAGCAGAAGGATCAAAAACAGGAGTGCGATGAAGACCTGTAACGTCCACCCGAAGTTTTCGTCGATCAGAACCACCTTCTCCCTGGCGATGCTGATCACAGCCTGAATGGCGATCACCGTCGTGATGGAGGCAACGAGAAATATAGCTGTCTCGCGCAGATCACGCTTGGCCCGCCTGAGGCGATCGAGTGCCTGCTGGTAACCACGCTGGGAGGCTTTGCACGCATGCAGCTTCGCTTTCGATTCATTGTGCTGCAATCGCTGGTAGGCGGCGCTGGTGTGATCCTTGCCGAAATGCTTTTCGAGCTTATAGAATAATTTAGGGTTCGTCTTATCGGCGATCCGCAATACCTCCTTATCTGAATCGGACCACCCCTCGCCGCTCAGCCAGTCCCGCAGCATGTCGGATCCCCTGGGAAGGGAGCTGACCAGCCTGGACAACGCGGCAGCCGACAGGCTGACACTCACCGGCGAGTCCTTGATTGCGATTGCTTTCCTCCAGAGCTGTACTGTCTCTTCGCCGGAAAGGGAATTGACGACGGACGTGAGGGTTTCCTGATCCAGCCCGGCAACACTGTTGTACTCCAGCAATGCCCTCGGCAGATTGGTCCCTGCCTTGGCTGCCAGGCTCACCAGGGTTGGTACGAGGCTGGTCGGGATAAGCTGGCCGGGGGAGTTTTCGAGATCACCTGCCTGCGTGCTGGCCGCACCAGCTTCGAACAGATCCCGCGTTTTCAGCACCTGGCTCAGGATCTCTTCGGCATCCTTTTGATCGTCGAGTATCAGGGCTTCGACCGCCAGCAGTGCATCCTGGAACACGGCCATGGGCAGCGGATCGCGGCGGCTAAAGTTTCGACCGATGAGGTCTCGCAGCATACGCAAAGCAAGGTCTTTTCTGGCCCCGCCGGATTGCCCATCGATGGTCAAGTCCACGAATTGTTTCAGGATGGGCTCATTGCTCTCCTTTTCCAGGAAATCGTGAGGATAGCGCTCGTTGACGTTCCGGTAAAAGCCATCGCAGGACAGGTATTTGCCTGCTTCGATGCGAAAGGCAAGGTCCTCCGACGTAAGAAACAGGTGGAACAATTTATCCTGGACGTCATCGGGGATCGGCAGGTTTGGATTTTGTGACAGGTGACTCAGGGCACGCCGCGTCTGGAACACGCCCTCCTGGTCCAGCAGCTCGTCCACATGCTGCATCACATCTTCCGGCTGGATGGCCATTGCCTCATCGTCCAGGTCGACGCGTTCTCGCTGGCCGATCTGCCTGCCCGTCAGGGAGTAAAAGGCGGGCAACACCCGGATGGCCACCTGCTTGCTGGCCGTTGGCTTGAGCACATCCTGCCGGGTGGAAGTGCTGGTCTTTCTCCCGGTCTTCGATCTGGTGCCTGTGCCTGTCTGCGGCACAACTGGCTCCGCCGAAGCCGTGATCTCGGAGGCCACCCGTTCGAAAAAGCCGGTCGTGAGATCGTCCGGCAGGCGGATGAGCGCCAGTTTCCCCGCCAGCTGATCGAAGATATTGCAGAAGTCCGCATACGCCACAGTGCTGAAGTTGGAATCATAGGAGGCGAACTTCGTATTCGAATCTACGGTGAAGGAGCCCGCGTTCAGCAGCTCTTCCATCAGGATATACAGCCCGCGCCGGATCTGTTCCTGGCGGCCTTCACTCAGCCAGATGCGTTCCCGCAGCAGGAGATTTTCCTTCTCGCTGGAATCGGTCTCCGCCTGGCTGTTGAGGTTTTCGAGGGCATCCTGGATCAGTGCGTAGAGCTGGATCACCCCCGGCAGGACCGAGCGGTCAGTCAGATACGACTGCAGCAGGCGCGGCGCCCAGCGCTGCAGCGAACGGATCTCGCGCATGACTTCACGCGGCAGCCCGCGGGCGCGATAGGTAAAATACTTCGCCAGGTTCGAGATCAATGCCTGTTCCTGCAGTGAAAGCCCCGATGTGTCGGCCAGCAAATTTTCCAGCAGGAGCTGGGTATTGGCGGAGCTGAACATAGGCACGGTGATGACCGCGCTGAAATAACTGCCCAGGATCGAATCCTCTTTCTTACGGTCTTCCAGGAGCATGTAATAGAATTCCTTGCTGGTGACCAGCAGGAACACAGCATGGCGCCGGAGGAACAGGTTCTTGAGCGACCGGATCAGCACATCCTGCCCTTCCCGCGCTTCCATCTTGTCCATCTCGTCGAAGATGAATAATAGTTTTACGCGGACCATCCGGTCGTTGTAGGGTCGCGGCTCGGCAAGCATGTCGATAAACTGTCCGAGGTCCTCCTCCGCCCGGTCTTCGTCGTAGTCGAGCAGGCTGATGGTGCGATCCATTTTCTCGTTCCAGTCTTTGGACGTCTTGTACCCGATCGTCGGCACAACCGCCATCACGGCGGTCTTGACCGGACCGAGGAAGAAATCACCGGGATTCAGCCCCAGCCCTCCCTGAAGCGATCTGGACTGTGACAGCGCATCTGCCTGCGACATACTGACCTTATACGAGGCCCGCAGATTGGCAAACCAGAGATGCTGCTTTTCCTGCGCGCTGAGAAGGTGTGTCTGCTTCTTCTGGAACGGCAGACGGATCTTTTCCGGCAAATTTTTATCTTCCCACTCTTCCAGATTCCGGAACGTACGATACAGGGCCCGGATGCACAGTCTCAAAGCGCCGCCGACACCCGCTACCTTTGCAACGCTAATCGGAACCGCCACGACCTGGCACTGGACGTCTTCCACCTGGAGACCCTGAGCGGTCTCGATGTTATATAGCACCTGGTTGATAAATGTGGATTTTCCCACGCCCCGATACCCGGTGATCAGGATCACCCCGTCGCTCCGTACGATCTGGTTTGCCAGGTGTTTCGCATCCGCATTGTCCCGGGCGTATAAAGGCAATTCCAGGCCCGCCAGGGGGGCGGTGATGAGTGGCTTCAGCGGCAGCCAGACGTAATCGTCAGCTATGGCGATGCTGCGATACAGCTGGCTCGTGGAACTGCCCAGCCCGGGGACATCCTTCCAACGGCGTGCCTTGCGGATCTCGTTGATGTCGGTCAGGATCTTGTATAAGCTTTCTTCGGCTTTTTCCGTAACCGTTTCCGGCCCCTCATAAAACCGCAGGGGAATATCTGCGACGGTCTCCTGGATCGCCAGCGCGATCACCTCGATTGCCTCCGTATCGTTCATCACGGCCGGGTTGAACTCCGCCGGCTTTCCATTCCGGACGTCGAATATGATTTTGGCGCCGGAAACGTATTGCTCCACTGTCTTCCCCTCCAGGCGGCGGTCGATCTTCAGCGCCAGAGCGAACTGCGGCTCATTCGGTATGCCAGCCTGCATGCCGACATTCTGGATCAGCAGGTCCAGAAGCTCCTGTTTGAGCGCGTCTACGTCGGCCGTGGAAGCGGAGGTTTCTCCGGCATACACCGCGACAAACGGTGAGAAATACTTCTCCGCGATATTTTTCAGCAGCTCATTGATGACGGGTATGGGATCTTTGGGCTTGGACCGAATCCGCAGCGTTTGAAGCAACGTCGGCTTCGCTGCGATCTGCGTCTTGAGCAAAATTATGTCATCCATTCTTCACTCCCTGATTGTGTGCCAGGCTGCCGATGCGCTGAATCACTCTGCATGCTGCGTAGTTGCAGAACGTAGGCAATTCAAGAACCTGTGGAAAGATAACTGGACAGTTCTTATTATATTTCAATAGGGATGACCGGAGCATATGAATTCTAGACTGGATAGGAAGAGGACCGAAGATCAAAACCAGCTCTACCCCTATTAACGCAATTTTTCGTGAATTTCACGGCAGAGCAGAAATTTTGCCTTGGTAACCGTCCCACCGGCTCATAAATTCATGGTAGCCCCTTTCCCTTCCCTGAAGTGACCGTCGCCCTGTAGCGTGTAGACCCGCGAGCTCTGATGAGAAGAACATAAAATAACCTAAAAATCCCACTAAAGATTTCTGATGAGGTTTTTAGGCAGGCTTACTGTTCTTTTAACACAGCCGTGCTATCCTGATACTGCCTCAAGAGAGGCAAACCCAAAGAGAAGATAAGGAGGTTGTGATGACTAACTTAACTCGGTGGGAACCTGCTCGTGAGATGATGACACTGCGGGATGCGATGGACCGTCTGTTCGACGACGCGTTCACTCGACCGTTCTCCGTCAGTAGGGAAGGCGGGTCCAACTGGTCTTCACCGGCGATCGACATGTATCAGACCGGTGACGAGGTTGTGCTGAAAGCCGCTCTCCCGGGCATCAAGCCCGATGAGGTCCAGATCAACGTCACAGGTGACGTGCTGACCATCAGAGGCGAAACGAAGCAGGAAGCAGAGAAGCAAGACAAGTCCTGGCAGATCCGGGAACATCGCTGGGGCGCATTTGAACGCTCCGTAAGATTGCCAACCGGTGTGATCGCCGACAAGGCGAAGGCTGAATTCGACAACGGCATTCTGACAATCAGCTTGCCGAAATCGGAAGAAGTCAAACCGAAGATGATCAGCGTCAGGACAAAAACAAAGTAAGGTGAAGGTAGAAAGAAAAGAGAAGGGCGGGGCCGACAAGGCCCCGCCCTATTCGTTTAAGAAAGACAGACCTCGGAGGTCTATCCCCTGTCCCTTTCTCTGGCCGGGAAGAGGTGCCTGCAGGACGGGATCGGGTCTCTGCGCTGGCAGGATGTAGAGATATCTTCCGTCAAGAGCACTCGTACGGTCCCTGGGCCGGACGGTGCGGGTCGCTACCTTCGATGGCCCATGCGAACACAAACGCCAGGGCATCGATGTCACACTGTGAGAGGACGGGATCGCCGAGATCCGGCCAGCCATAGCCCATCACATCTGTGCTCTCGAGCAGATTGGTGGTGTGTCCCAGGCCGAGGGCGTGACCAATCTCATGCAGGGCGATCCATTCGATCAGCTGCGGCTCATACGGGGGTTGTCCCCAGGCGGGTGGGGCTTCGGAGCTGACCAGAATGTTCGGGCAGCGGTGCTGGCCGCAGACGGCGAAGCCGGCGAAGACCGCCCCGCCTGCATGCGGCACGTAATGCACCACGATATCCGCCCGCTGGGCGTTGCGGGCTGAGTCGGTCACATCGGTGAGTGTGATCAACCCATTGAAGCAGTCGAGGAGTACCGCGCTCCAGGTGGCAGCCGCATTTCGCAGGGCCGCTAGCTGTTCCGCTGTGGCGCTCGGGTGTGCCTGGACGGCGATCGTCAGGTCGGTGTGGTCCCACCAGTAGCCGGGATAATAATTGCTCAGGATAACGAGTGCCTCGGCATTCGACTCAGGCAGGCTGCAGCTCACACCCGGTACCTGATGAGGGGATGGATTCAGCGATTTTGCCCCTGCAGGCATCGGCGTCAGCAGCGCTGCCAGGACGAAGACGACGACGCAGGTTCTTGAAAAACTCATGGTCTGTTCCTCCAGTTTCGATTACACAGCATGTGCCTGTGCAACTTCTCTGTGAAGACGGGAAGGTGTTCGGAACCGTTCACAGAGGCGATCCACGCAAGATCCCATACACTGACTGAACAATGCACATTATAGCGGATGGCTCGATATTTTACGAACCAAAGCGTTTTCATCCTACTCGTCTCATTGAGAGTCTTTGCGAAGCAAAGACCTAGCCGCCATCCACTTCCCTGTCAGGGAAGTGGTGCCGCGGGGCGGTGGGGAGAGTTAACGTCGAGAACCGCGGCGCCGACCGCGGTTCTCTTTCAAAGGAGGAGAAGAAATGTCACCTTATCGTGCCAACTATAGCACACGAGTTGCAAACCTGCCTGACGTGGAACGTACGATTTCCCTCTCCTTGACCGACAGTCACGGCTTACGGGCTTCGCTCGTCCGTTGTCTGCCTCACGCTGTTCCAGGCTCTGCGACGAACGCCTGTCTCTGCCGTCTGAGTACCCACAGTAACCTGAGCTTTCGGAGGAAGGGTATGTGGCCCGCCGTCATCCAGGCAGCTCCGAAGAGCCACAGCGAAATTGCTTCGACCACAAAGGTGAGCTTCCAGGATGTGACCAGGTCTGGCAGTATCAGCGCCATGAGCAGGTAGCCCACCAAAATCAGCAAGATGAGGGAGCCGCAGAGCATGTAGATGAAGCCTCGCCTGATTTTCTGCCTGTAGGCTGTGAGCAGGTAGCCGAGCTTCCCAATTCCGTACGAAAAGGAGAATTTCCCCTTCTGCGCTCGATGCTCACTGTCGTATCGACTGGACACCTCGGATACGATTCTCACAAAGCGAAGAATCTCGGAAAACAGGAACCCTGTGAATTTTCGAGCCAGGCCGCCGTTTTCGCGCACCGGGGTAATCTCAATCCCTTTCAGCTCGGGATGCTTATCAAACTTTAAGTTCAGGCTGCGCAGAAATGCGATCAGGGAAAAATAGACTACATTGAAAAATAAAAGGAACGCGCCGATGGTGTGGAGCCTGACTGTTGTATCGACGGAACAATCGTCACAGGCAGTCGGAAACACGGCAGTGAAGATGGCTGCAATGCCTCCGATTCCGCTGATCCAATCCTCCTGATCCCGCTTGATGCGCATCCATAAAGCGCTGCCTTCGCTGAGTGGAAACCACAGTCTATGGCCCTTATAGGAAAGCAGCAGGGCGCCGAGAACGAACATGAAGCCAACAAAGACATCCCGCATCGGTGGTTCATGGTACGAGGCGCTGATGGAGGTGGTGATCCTGCCTGCCAGCAGGTACACCACAGTAGGAAATGCAAGTGCAATCGCGCCAATGAGCAGGCGCAAAGTACGGATGTCAAATACCTGCTCTTCGCTGTTTTGTAAAATTTTCATGGCATACTCCTCTCTACACCTATGAACGCTGCATATGTATTTTTTCCGGCAAAGTGGGCAAGCCCGGCGGGGCATGAGGGGATCTCTGCAGGGGCAGTGAGGCAGACGTGTTTGCCAGATCCGGGTCAAAGGCGGGGTTTCCCCTCCTTTGTTCTGCTGGGAAGGATGGATATGCAGCGGCGCTCGCAGTCATAGCAAGGGATCGGGATGGACGTTTTAGTAGAGGAACACCTCGAAGCATTCATTGATCGTACCGGTGATGGTGGAGTGAAGGTGAAAGGAAAGACCATGAAAGACGAACTGCTGATGTGGAAGAACGGCGAAATGCTCATATTGCGGGACCATGAAATGATCGCCCTGCAGGAAGAGATGCTTTTATTGGATGGCACGCGCATCGCGCTGGATGGGAAGATCATTATGAAAGATGGTACCTGGCAGGCGCTGGTCGAAGGACAGACCATCCTGGTGGAGAGCCAGGCGACGGGTTGACGTGAGGGGAGGGGCAAGCTGGCAGGTAGGGGTACCCTACCTCGAAGAAGGGACTTCCCTCCCTGCCCGGGCTGTAACTTTGCGGTGTACCTCGTGTCATGTCTGTACAATACAGATACGGCTTGCCTGGCCTCCGCAGCGCCGGAGGATCGAAACCAGGGTTGGAGCCAGGGTGAGGCAGTCCCTCGCCGTCTTCACGGAAGCCTGATCTTTTAATTATGTACCTGTTACCTTTTTTACCTGTGTACCTTTTCACCTTATCCCCAGAAAGGCAGGACTGTCTTATGGCTATTTATCGTTTCCATACCCCTGCATCACCCCGGGGAGGCGTATCATGAGCTTCCCCTATACCCCCAACCTGAAGGACGAAAAGCTCGAGAGCCTGAAGACGCAGTACGAGTATCTCAACATCCTGCGCCTGCGGCATTTACAGTGGATGAACACGTCAGATGACCCTGTCACCGAAGACAGGCACCAGGAGATCGCCGAGCTGATCGAGCGCATCACCGATCAATATCACCACCTGCTCGATGGGCTGCAGGAGTAAGCCGGTCAAACGTGACAGTCACCTGGCAGGTGACTGTCACGTTAAGTCAGGTCTTCGAGCCGGGCACCCCGGGTTGTCCCTTTCACCATGTCCATCGCGTTTCGCATGCACTCTGAGTCGGGGTACATATCGCTGCGCACGATCACTTCCTGCTGGTAATAGCGCAAAGCTTATATTGTAGGTCAGGCTCGCAGCCTGACGCACTGGTCAGACGGGCTGCCAGCCCGTCCTACTTCTTAATGCATATCTCCAGGAGCGTGCGGGGGTTTCTCTCTCTAAGGATCTGAATTCACTTTAGGAGCAGCCTCATGAGCGCAATCGCCAGCGAACGGCAGGACCTCACTTTATATTCCCGGTTCGTGTTATACGGCCTGGTCTTACCGCTGCTCTTCATTGCCGGCGTCCAGCTCTTCCTGCTCTCGGAGCAGACGGAGACCTACTTTGCCTGGACGTTCGCGGCGCCGTTCTCTGCCGCCTACATGGGCGCCGGCTACTGGGCTGCCATGTTCCATGCTTACACGGGGGCGAACTCCAGGTCGTGGGCGTTCGTGCGCAGCAGCCTGCCCGCGGCGGTCACCGCGACGGCTCTGCTCAGCATCACCACCTTTCTACACCTCGATAAATTCCATCTCTCGAGCCCGCTCCTGATCACCCGTTTCGTCACATGGGTCTGGATCCTGGTCTACGTGGTCGTACCGCCCATCCTTGTGATCGCCTGGATCCTCCAGAGCCGCCAGCCCGGGGCGAACGAAAAGGGAAATCACCCGCTCCCGGCCTGGATGCGGCTTGGCTTCGGGCTGCTGGCGGCGTTCGCCCTGGTCTGCGGACCGGGTCTCTTTCTAGTCCCCGGGGCGATGGCCGCGTTCTGGCCCTGGGCAGTCACTCCGCTGGCCGCCCGGGCCGTCAGCTCGTGGCTCACCGCCTTTGGCGCGGCATGCGCTACCCTGGTCTTCGAAAATGACCTGCGCAACGGCGCCGGGACATCCTCGAGCCTGCTCGCCTTCTGCATCCTGGAGCTGGTCGTGGTCGCCCGCTACGCCGCGGCGGTCGACTGGGGCAAGCCGCTATCCATTGCGTATGTCATGTTCCTGGTCGTCGGGGCCCTCGTCACGGGTGCGAACCTGCTGGCAAGCAGGAAGTGACCCGGAGCGGCGGTCGCTTGAATTCACCTGGCGGATGTGCTAAGATGAATCTGCCGTTGTTCGATCTTTATTAGTGATTGTGGGAGATCAGATATGTCGCACGTCCAAGTCATCCCCGCCCGGCAGCAGGCCGAGCACTGGCTGGCAGTATTAAGCAGAGGCCTGCTCTATGCCCTGGGACTGCTCCTGCTGGCGATCTGTTACAGGGAATATCAACGCGCCGGGCTGGCCTGGACCAGCTGGGACCTGATGCTGATCTCGGGCGTGCTGGCGTTCATCGTGGCGCTGGCGCTTGTCCGGAGCCTCCCCCTGCGTATGCAGCAGACGCTGGACCGCCTGGCAAAACGAGGCGTCTTCGAGCTCTCGGATGAGGCGCTCGTGCAGCTGCAGCGCCGGTTGGAAGAGCGCGGGCAGCTCTTTTCCAGAGCCGGTGCCGTCGTGGTGGGGTTTGTCATCCTTGTGGCGTTCATTCTCGCCTACCGCGGGATCCCGCTCTATAACCTCGGGCTGGTGGTGCTGGAGGTCTTTCTCGGCGCGGTCGCCGGCTATTACATCGGGCAGATGGTCGCCTACGGCACGCTCGGGCAGCTTTCGGTGAGGGAGGGAATATCCGTCAGCCCGAAGCCGGGTCACATCGACCGTGCCGCGGGGCTCAAGCCCATCGGGGATATCTACTTCTTCCAGGCCATGGTGGTTGCCATCCCGTGCGTGTACATTGCGGCCTGGTGGTTTATCATCCCGCTCGTGCCTCATTACCATCACTGGAGAGGTGCCTATCTCGGGCTGCTGGCGGTGGCAGTGCTGTTCGAGATCCTCTCGTTCCTCCTGCCCCTGTGGGTGTTCCACCTCATCATGCAGCGGCAGAAAGTGAAGAGTCTGGCGGACGCCGATGAGATGAGCAAAAAGATCGCCGAGCTCGAGAACCGGATCCTGCACTCTGCCGACGCCCGCGAGTCCAACGACCTGCAGAAGCAGCTGGATTTTCTGAGGGAGAAGTACTGGGAGATCGAGAACATGCCCACCTGGCCGGTCGACGCGACCACGCGCCGCCGGTTCACGGTCAACAACCTGTTCCTGCTCCTGCCATTCCTGTCAGACGTCGTCCGACTTTCCACGCCCTGGAAGCATTTGCTCGAAGCCCTGGAAAAATTCCTTACCGCGCAGTAAGGCCCCTCCCTGGGCCGTTAAACGGGAAAACCGCGGCGCCGACCGCGGTTCCCTTTAAAGGAGGAGAAGAGAAATCACCTTACAGCCCCAACTTTAGCACACGCAGGGCAATCCTGCTTGACGGGGAGTGTACGTTCCCCCTACTATTGTGCGACAATAGTGGGGAGTTTCGGGTCAAATTTATTCTTTAGAGCGCTCCCTGCGCCGGGGATGGCGCAGGATTTCCTTCGAAATCGCCGCCGCCTTCATCACCCTTGGCAGGGCGCTCCGCAGGGATGCTGAGCAAGGGGTAAACTTGCCAGGAACGTATCGGTATTTGACTGGTTATCAGGGAGAGACAGGCCCCATGAGGGAGAAGCGTAGTCGTTCCGGCAGTCAACAGGCGGGGGGACGTTCATGACCCATGTGTTCATTTCCTATTCACGCAAGGATATCGAAATTGCGCGCAAGCTTGCCGAGAGCCTCCAGGATCGGGAAATCGAGTATTGGATCGATTGGAAGGGCATCCCTCCTTCGGTGGACTGGAGGCGAGAGATCCAAAAGGGCATTGAAGAAGCCGATGCCTTTCTCTTCCTGATCAGCCCGGACTCGGCGCAATCCTCTGTCTGCAGAGAGGAGCTGGATCACGCGGTCCACAACGGCAAACGCCTGATCCCCATTGTTGTGCGTGACGTGGAGCGAGACGGGAGGCCAGAGCCGCTCAAACCTTTGAACTTTATCTTCCTGCGCGACGGCGATGATTTCGAGGCGACGTTTCCAAAGGTGATCACAGCCATCGAGACCGATCATGTCTGGGTGCAGGCGCATCGCCAGTTGCAGGTCAAGGCTTTGGAGTGGGAGAGGAACAATCAGGAGAACAGTTTTCTGCTGCGGGGCAGGGAATTACAGGATGCCGAGTCCGACCTCGTCAGCAACACCGGTAAGGAGCCGCTTGCGACGGAACTCCAGCGCACGTACATCCTGATCAGCCGGCGTGTGAGTGACCGGCAAAGAAGACTGACGACAGGCATTGCCATTGCCGCGGCCGTCGTGATGGCGGGGCTGGCAATTTACGGGTTCCTGCAGGCGCGCCTGGCGAATGAGCGGGCAATTCTGGCTCTGGCTCGCCAGCTATCGGCGCAGGCACAATCCCTCCTGGGAAGCGGACCTGAAAGGGAAGTAACGGCAGTTCTGCTGGCCGCGCAATCGATGCGCCTTTTTCCCTCTGGTGACGCCGCGCAGGTCCTGCAAAATCATACCCTGGCACGCCAGATTGCTCAATTCACACAGGATAGTGATGTCTATTGCCTTGCCTTCAGCCCGGATGGCAGATATGTTGTTTCGGGAAGCAGGGATGGTACGGTTGTTGTCTGGGAAGCCGCGAGCGGTAAGGAGATCATGCGCAAAACACACGATGAATGGGTGCTCGCCGTTGCGTTCAGCCCGGACGGAACTTATGTGGCTTCTGCCGGTAACCTCAGGACCCGTCTCTGGGAAATCCCCAGCGGCAGGGAGATCACGCAACTGATCCATGAGGATGTGGTCCTCTCGATCGCCATTAGTCCGGACGGAAAGTATCTGGTCACAGGTGCAGGAGACACCGCCCAGGTCTGGGAGGCTGAGAGTGGCAGCAAGGTGACGCAGCTGATCCACGACTCTGCGGTGACTACTGTGGCGTTTAGCCCGGACGGTAGATCCATCGCCTCGGGGAGTGATGATGGGACAGTCTATGTGTGGGAAACTGCCACCGGGAAAAAGATTTCGCATATGGTTCACGGGGGCGGATTCTGTCCCCGTGTCTTTAGCCAGGATGGCAAATATATAGCGGGCGGAGGCGGCGATAATCTTGTATATGTATGGGAGGCTGCTACTGGCAGGCAAATCGCTGTCATGGAACATCAGGGTGTCGTCAATGCTGTTGCCTTAAACCAGGACGGAAGCCTTGTGATCTCCGCCGGAGCGCTTACCGCCCAGGTCTGGAACGTTTCCACGCAGCAGGAGATCTCACGCTGGACGCATAATAGTGATGTCTATTCTGTGGCTTTTAGCCCAAACGGCAGAGATGTGGCATCCGCCAGCGCCGACGGGACCGCGCGGGTGTGGGAAGCTTCGAGCGGTAGGGAAATCGCCCACATGAGGCGCGATGCTTACCTGTGGTCTATCGCCTTCAGCCCGGATGGAAAGTATGTGGTATCAGGCGGCTGCCGGGTATCGGACGAAACGGGTTCCTGTTCCGAAGGCATTGCCCGGGTTTGGGCGGCGTCAGCCAGCAAGGCCGTCGCTACCATGGATCAGGATGGCTCTGTGTTCACCATGGCATTCAGCCCGGACAGCAAATTTCTGGCATCAGCTGTCTGTCGCCGCTATGAAATGGGTTCCGGTTGCGTGGAGTCCGGCGCCGCTGTCTGGGAAGTCTCTACGGGCAGGCAAACTGCCCGCGTGACCTACCAGGACTCCATGGACTCCCTTGCCTTTAGCCCCGATGCGATCCGCGTACTGTCTGCCGGGAAGCGCACTGCCCGCGTCTGGGAGGCATCTGGCGGCAAAGAGATCGCACACCTGGACTATGGTGAAACGCGGGGTTCGGCAGCTTTCTCCCCTGATGGCAGCCTTCTGGTCTCGGGTAATCCGGATGGGACCCTTCGCGAGTGGGAAGTCCGCTCGGGGAGGCAACTTATTCAGATGAAGCATGAAGGCAGTTTGGAGTTTCTTACCTATGCACCGCAGGGAGATTACGTGGTCTCTGCAGGGGGAAAGTTCCTCCGCGTGTGGGACGTAGCGAGCGGAAGAGAGATGGCCCATATGGACCACGATCAGGATGTGGTCTCGGTTGCCTTCAGCGCGGATGGGACCACCATCGTGTCCACCAGTCTCGGCGGGACCGCCCAGGTGTGGGAAGCTTTAACTGGCAGAGAACTTGTCCGCCTGCAGCACGGCCGTCTTGTCCAGGCGACGGCGCTCAGCCCGGATGGAAAGTATGTGGTCCTAACCGGGTGCGATGTAGCCGAGGAAGGATTTATCTTTAGCTGCCCTCAGGCAAGCGCCCGTGTCTGGGAGGTCTCCACGGGCAAGCCCGTTGCCAGCGTCCTCCATGACGATGTGCCGCTGGCGGTTGCGTTCAGCCCGGACGGTAATTACGTCGCCTCTGTCGGGTGCGCGCGGTGGAATCCGGAATTTGTATGCATCGAGTCCCGTGCCCGCGTGTGGGAAGCAGTCAGCGGCAGGGAGATCGCCCGCATGACGCATGATCAGCTGATGGTGGCGGTTGCCTTCAGCCCCGATGGCAAGTTTATCGCCACCGGAAGTGAGGGCTCCGCCCAGATCTGGTCCTGGCAGCCCGGCGATGTGATCGCGAGCGCCTGTGCGTATGTGAGGCGCAATCTTTCCCCTGCGGAATGGGCTCAATATATCGGCGATGCCGTTCCCTATCCTGAAAATCAGGAGGGCGCAGTCTGTCCGGCTTTTGCTCTCGACCCCCAGGTTACGGCAACTCCCATCTCCATTCCGCTGCAGGCTCCTTAAATGCGAGAACCGCGGCCGCCGGCCGCGGTTCCCTTTAAGGAGGAGAAGAGAAATCACCTTACAGGGACAACTTTAGCACACCCCGGGCGTTCGCGCTTGACGGGGAGTGTACGATTGCCCTATTAGTCCGCAACAAAAAAGACCCTAAGGGATTTTCAGGCGTCGGCGCAATCGCTCGCTTTCGATGTTTTGGTCTCGTAATGGGGTGCTTTTACCGCAGGATCCCTTAGGGTCTCATAAACAACGATATAATCGCCTCCAACCAGAAGGAGGTAATATGAATCCACCAACTCCTACACCAGTGGGCGACTGGCCGATTTACAACTGTCACATCCACACATTCACAAGAAAACATACGCCCAAGAACTTCATCAAATGGGTGCTCGCCGATGCCGACCAGGGACGCATCAACTGGGCGAGGATCCCCATCTATCTGCTCTTCGTGTTCCTGTACTTCGGCCTGCTGGTCGTGCTGGCGAGTTTTACAGTCTCACTTTCTACGGCATCCGGCACGCTGTCGCTCCTGGGATATTCCTTCGTGTTACTCTTCCAGGCGGTGCTGGTGATTCCCATCGTCCTGCTGGTCGTAGTCCTGGCGGCACTGGGCGTCATCCTGCTCCTGCAGTGGATCATTGACCTGCTGCTCAAGATGCGCAGCGTCAGCCAGTCGGCAGAGACCGACAACCAGCTCACGGAGCTAAAGAACAAGGTTGTCCAGGGACGGCGGCGCGTGATCCGTTCGGACCTGTTGATGGATTTGCTCGTGCGGATCAACCCGGCCTCGAACGATATCTTCGAACGGACGGCGCGCTTCCTGAAGATCGCCGAGCAGCCTTCGCAGGGAGATGTCTTCCGCCAGGTGGAGATGCAATACCCCGAGAAGACGACCGTCTTCGTCGTCCTGCCGATGGACATGACCTTCATGAACATGGGCGAGCTCGAGACCCCGATCGAGCGCCAGCATGAGGAGCTGTTGACGCTGGCGAATGCCTTCCAGGGGCAGATCGTCCCCTTCTACGCAGCTGACCCGCGGCATGAAGACATCGTGGAGAGGGTGAAGAAAAACCTCGTCCCCGGCAGATTCCGCGGGATCAAGATCTACCCCAACCTGGGCTACCGGCCGGACGACCCGAATCTCATGGATGTCTACAAACTCTGCCTCAAGGGAAGCTACCCCGTGCTGACGCATTGTTCCCCGGGCGGGATCTGGCGTTACGGGGTATCGAAGCAGGAGCGCCGCGCCAACTCGGATCCAGAGAACTACCGGCGCATCCTCGAGACCAAAGGCTACCGGGACCTCAAGTTGTGTCTTGCCCACTTTGGCGGCGCCGAGGAATGGGTGAAGCACCTCAAGGGCAGGGCCCGCGGTGACGAAGAGGAAGCCTGGGTCCGCACCATCTACGACATGATCGCCTCAGGCAAGTACCCCAATCTCTATACAGACATTTCGTATACAGTCTTCACGCCCAAAGTCGAGGGTCTATATGTGGACCTGGTGGACTACCTCAGGGTTCTGCTTACCAATGACCGCGTGCGCAGGCGCGTGCTCTTCGGGAGCGATTACTACATGGTCGAACGGGAGAGTCTATCTGAAAAGGAAGTCTCCCTGCTGCTCCGCAGCCGCCTGGGCGAAGACCTGTACAAGCAGATCGCGTACACCAACCCGAGGGAGTTTCTGGGGATCGAGACAGACGCGCCGGTGGCGAAGACGATGAGAAAGAGAAAATCGACCCCCTCCCGGCCTCGTCCAAATGCGACGCGGAAGCGCCTCTGAACATCTGATATTTTCTGTCCCACTTGGGGGAGGTGCCCGCTAGGGCGGTGGGAGTCGATACCGTGCAAACAGCTCCGGATACATTGCATCCGCCAGCCGCAGCTTCACCGCCTCTTCCAGCGCAAACCAGCCGATCGTGCTGTGCTCTTCGGGCTGCATATTGACGGGCGTGCCCGTCCAGTCTGTGACGCGATAGATGTGCACGATCAACAGATCGGGGGGCTCTTCCGGAGGGGATGGAAGGTCGACGGTCAGCGTCTCGAGGAAGGTCCATTGCGTGGGCGTGATCCCCAGCTCCTCCTCTAGCTCCCGGACGAGAGTCTGCTGAAGCTGCTCGCCGGGCTCCACGTGCCCGCCGAACATATCCCAGACGTCCGGGTAAAAGACCCGCTCCGCCGAGCGCTGTCCCAGCAGGATTTTTCCCACCCGGACGATCAGGGCCGCTACGACTTCATGTTGCATTACAGCACATACCCGGTATAAGCCGCTTTCATATACGCCTCTAATCTCTCAGGCAGCGCCGGCCGTGTCATCGAAAAACTGTCGATGATCTGCCCGACCCGTTCGGGGTAGGCATGCTGCCAGTGTCCCAGCCCATGCAGGGCGCTCTCGCGGCAGGGGTTCGATTCGAGATACAGGGTCGACTCCATCACTTGCAGGACCGCTTCCGCCAGCTCCCTGTGCGCCGTATCCCCCGGTTTTGCATACAGTGGATTAATGTCCCACCACATATAACAGACCATGTTCAACGGGCTCGCGCCCGGCTCATCGATATGGCTGAGATGAGGGCTGCAGCGCCTGGCAAAGCACTGCTCGTAGAGCTGGTGAAAGGATTGGATACAGCGCTGCCGTGCGGGCCAGGGGATCTTCTCATTCATTAACGCAAACATATGACTGGAGCAGGCATTGCTCGCCAGGAACCAGAGTCCCTGGTTGAGCTGGGAGTCGCTAAAGGGCTCAAACACCAGCGCGGCATTCTCGAACGCCCGGGTCATGTATTCGACCGTATCGGGGGTGTCTTCCTCCCACCAGTCCCGCTCAGTATCCCAGTACCAGGCATTGGTCAGCTCGCTGACGGGGTGGTCAAAGACATGTTCCACCCATCCTTCAAAGGTGATGTTTTTTAGCAGCTCGCCCATAGGCTTTGAATTTTAACTTACAAATCCAGGGTAGGAGTACGGCTGGGACCTTCGGCCGAGCAACCAGAGAACCTCCCAAAAGGGAGGACTCTCGACGTATCAAAATGCAGTATCTTTATAGGCAGCCGCCTCGGGGCTTTCCGACTAGCTTCAAAGAGCGGACGACATTGTTATTGTCCCAATTTGGGTCAAAGCTCGTGTCTGGATAGGGGTCGGCGGAAACGCCTCACAGTTTGCCGAGACGAAGTTCAGGGGGTCCGGGAGGGAATCGCCAAAGAAGATATCCGTGGCGGTGTCGGGACCAAGATTGGTCACCCGGATCGTAAAGGTGATGTTCTGTCCGATCTTGACCTTCTTTCGATCGGCGGTCTTGGACAGGGCAAGGTCCGTCACCGAGCTCTGCGCAGAAACCGACGGCACTGTCGTGGAAAGAATGATCAACAGGCTGAAGAAGGCTAAGAGAAAACGATATACCCATCTGGTCATTGTAGAGCTCCTTGTTCAATCAAACCAATAAGGACGGAAAATCAATACAGCCCTATGTTGTCCAAATCAGTATCGCAGTCATCAGAACAGACGGATTGTGGCTTGTAACCTCTGTTAACAGTCCTTAACATGCTGGACCTACTGCGGATGGCCGAAGTGCCGCCAGAAGGCATGAGAAGCGATAGACGCTGGCTTGAGAAAATGGAAGGGGCTGCTCCCGATGAGCAGCCCCTTCGCTGAGAGCCATCCTTCTGGCGATGGAGACAGAAGCTTACGGCGCCTCATCCTCATTTGGGGATGCTGTTGATCACCTGTTCGGCGTCGATCAATTTATCCGCCTGCGGCAAAATGAAGGTCAACGCCGCTCGAAGAATTTCCTGTGTCCTTTCCTGGAAGAGGGTTGTGACGGTCGTCCCGGCGGCGATCAAGATCGTGGAGATGGATACCCCCACAGAAGGAATGCCGTGTAACTCGAAGAGCATTTGCCAGTCACGGTAGCCCTGGCGCAGTGTCACATAATCGAAGGCGATCAATCCCAGCAGCATGCAGTGGAGGAAGACTTGCAGGACCCAGAAGAAAAACCCCTGCCAATCGGTCATGGTGGTATTGTTGACCAGCGCCAGAGGCAGTGCCGGCAGGACGATCACCAGCCAGAACCGGACTCCTTTCTCCAAGCCATTCTTGCCCCGCAGGAACGGGTAGAAGTAACCAAAAAGAAAACCAATCCCGACCCAGCTGATCAACAGGTTCAGCAGGTCGGCGAAGAAGGACCAGAGCGGGTACCCTGAGGACGTCACTTCGCCGGCCATGAAGTTGTTGATCCAGATCGTAATCCAGGGGATGGAGAGTAGTGCCGCCCAGTACGCACCGTGAATGCCGTTTTCCCAGGCCGTTGGGTGAGGTCCAAAGGTCAGAGCGACATCCTTGATCGGTTTGCCATGTACTTTGGCTCTTTCATTGCACTCATCCAACTCCGCACGACGAGCGTCCAGCTTTTCCTTGAACTGGATATAAGACAGCTCATCCTTGCCCATTTTTGTGCTCAGGGATTTGTGCAGCTCGTGATAGCCGCGTTCTCCATTGTTCAGGTTGACCAGCTCTTCCAGGAAATGTAAACGATCGTGGAAAACGCGCATGTACAGGGGCTCCAGCTCCTTCCAATAGTGGGCAGGCTTCACAAAGTTGAACAACAATCTGTAGCCAAGAAGGAAGGTCAGCGGGATGAACAACCAGTGTGCATTTGAAGGATAGAGGACCGTGGCTGCTGCGATCATGCCCACGGCCAGAGTCAAGCGGGTCAGGACGGGGCTTTTCCTTCCCTGCTGATAAAAGAACCACGTGAGTCCCGCCAGAAAGATGAATTGGATCAGGTTATCCAATTCACCGGCCAGATTCATGACCTCATAATAGTCGGCAGGTGCGGCGGAGCTGGAGAACAACAGGCGCATGGGAATCGCTGACAGGATTGAGACGAGGATCAACCGTAAATAAATTTGCTGGCTCATTTGTGGAACCACGCCTGCCTGCCTTGCCAGTGTATACACCAGCCGCAGCATGGAATACACCAGCACCGCGCCGAGCGCCGTGGCATACACAAGCCATGCCCACCCAACCTCGACGCGGAGATCGCGCTGGATACTGATCTGCAATCCATAGCTAAGACTCCAGATCAAATTGCCAATGAAGATCACCCAGAAGGCTAGCGGCCCGATGGCACGGGGAATAGGCTTCCCGTCCAGGATGATATAAAGTGCTCCAAAGACAAGCATTAATAGTACGCCACAGATTCCGACCAGAAAACAGACCAGTAGTAGATGGACTTCACTGCTCGGCAGGATTCCAATATTCGTGTTTTGCTGCGCATAAACGTAGTACGCCAAGGGAAAAGCGATGAACAGACCGACAACGAAATAGGTGAAGACCGACCAGAAAGATGGATTCTTCCTCACCGGAGCAGCTTTGTATTCAGGTTTCAAAGGATCCGTGAGCCGGGCAATGTCATTCTGAAAGTCATCCCACTGCTGGCAGCGCCGGATCAGCATTCTAGGGAGAAGCACACCCATGATCACCGTTCCCACGCTGAAGTACCCGAGGGGAAGGTAATTCACAGACACGTTCTTCACACCAAACAGCCGGTACAACTGGTCGAACATGCTGCCAATCTCCACCTGCAGCTGCCCAAACGCTCGCACTTGATAGACCGCAGAGTACAGGTTGCTGATAGCCACTGCCAGATAGTATGAAAAATGGAAGAACAGCAGCGCAATCACCACCTCTGAGAGCAGTAGCAAAGAGGCAGGAAGCTTGCCCTTCCATCCCCAGAGGATGAGCAAAAAGAGCACGAGGGGCAGGGCCTCGAGAATCGCCTCAATCAGGAGGGCTCCCAACCTGATATCCAGCAATTTGCCTACCCGTTGCAGCAGTGTCTGGCGTGACAATATCTGGGCAAGGGAAAGCGCCTGTTCTTCTATCACCTCTGTTTCGATGTACATGAGCGGCAGATCCCCCTGCCTCGTGTCGAAGCGGATGATGTTATCAGCGGATTCGACCGGGTACGGATCGATCCTCACCAATTTGCGACCCGGATGCTTGATGAGGATCTCTACCCCGTCGGCGGCTTCCTCCTGCGGGCTGACTGTCTGAACCGTACTCGGTCCCTGCAGCAGGGAATTCCCGAAGTAGTGGATGCTCACGTTTTTTTCGATATGACGCAGCGCCACAAGGTGTACGATCACCGAATCCGTCTTGGTGTCGATGAGGATCGACGGCCCCTGAAAGTCATCATCGACCAGGGGTGTCCCCATCACATACCAGTTGCCAAACACCATTTCCACCAGGGCTCGAGGGATCTGGCGGGCAATCCCACTGCGGATGACTGTGGCAATCTCATGGTCTTCTTTTACCCAGAATGAAAAATCGAGCCGGGCACTCGTCGTATCCAGGTCGATCACGACGGTTCGTCTTTCCGGCCAATCCTCCTGCTCCAGCGAGTTTCTCATGTATTGCCGAATTTCTGCTGTATTCCGGTCCGGCAGCGTCCCGGCCTCGGGCAGGCGAAAGTTCGTACTCCTGATGCTTTCCACCATGAACGTCTGGATGGGAATGAGAAAGAGATCCGAAAAGATCGCCAGCATCCCCATGAGAATAAAAACGGTGAGAAGAAAGCCCGATAGTTTTTTCCAGGTTGGCATATTTTCCTCCACTTCTAAACGATTGGATGCAACGTTGTGTCTGTGATGGGCTCTACTACAGAATACAGCAAATTGCTTCCGTATGCAATACCTTCTCGCTTACCCAAAGCTGGAGCGCGGGGCTTTTTTTTTTGGAGAATTTTGAGTATACTGTAGGTATCCAGATGTATAGATAACCAGGAAAACACATTGGCAGGGAGCAAATTCAGGGTCGGAAATATTCGAGATGTAAGCGGGGAAGTTATTCTCGCGGGCCGCGACGTCTATAAGGGATACACAGTCGAACAGGTTTCCGCGCTGCTGGAAAAGATTCAGAGCACGTTCCAGCCCAGGCCATTCGATGGTCGCAGCCCGTATAAGGGACTCGAAACGTTCGAAGAAGAAGACAGCGAGCTATTCTTTGGACGCGAGGACCTGATCGGGGAGCTAGTCCGTCGGGTGCGTGAATCACGGACCCTGTTTATCACTGGTCCGTCCGGCAGCGGTAAATCGTCTCTGCTGCGGGCAGGACTGATCCCGGCTTTGAAGGGCGGTGCGCTCAAAGCAATGCGCAGTGAACGCTGGTGTTATGAAACCCTCGAGCCAGGTCCCGAGCCGCTCAAGGAGCTAGCGCGAGCGATCTCGAGCATGGCAGGCACGCTTCGCGCCGGTGAGGAAATCAGTTCGAGAGGGTCGAGTGACCTTTCGGTTCTTTCACAGTGGTGCGAGATCGCTTTGGGTGCGGGGCGCTCAAAGCGCGCCGTCTTGTTAGTGGATCAATTCGAGGAGGTCTTCACCCAGGTGGGCAGCGAAGAGGAGCGACAGGCTTTCATCCGCCTGCTAACTCACGCGGCAACTGCTAAGAACGGGCGAGTGATCTGCCTTTTTGCCATGCGCTCAGACTTTGTTCCGAACTGCGCGGCCTATCCCGAGCTCAATGCGCAGCTCAACCAACGGGCCGGGTTTGCTCAAATCGGGTCTATGCAGCCTCACGAGCTTGTCAGTGCGATTGCCCAGCCTGCTCTGCAGGTGGGTCTGAAGATCGATCCGGCGTTGGTTACCCAGATCATCAACGATACAGAGGGGGAGCCGGGTGCGCTGCCCTTGATACAATTCGCCCTGAAGGATTTGTTCGACGCGCAGGCAGAGAAGGGCATTACTGCTCTGACCCTCGATGATTACTTACAGCGGGGGGGCATCCACAAGGCGCTCGAGCGGCATGCCGATGCGGCATTCAACAGTTTCACAAAGGCGGAGAAGGCGCTCACCGAATCTTTGTTCAAGGGCCTTGTGGAGATCGGACACAACGCGCCCGTCACGCGCCGGATTGCCCGTCTGGAAGAGTTTACATCTTCTGCAATGGATGCAGTGGCCCTCGAGTCAGTGGTACACCGGCTGGCAGATGCCCGCTTGATCAGTACCGATGAAGATAAAGCCACCGGGCGCACGATCACGTTAGCGCACGAAAAGTTGATCGAGGCCTGGACATGGCTAAAGCAACTGGTCAACAACAACCGCATTTTCATCCAGATTCAGAATGAGATACTTGAAGATGCCCTTGAATGGGAGATTCACGAGAAGGACAAGAGTTATCTCTACTCCGGCGCGAGGCTGGCCAGCGTACAAAAAAAGTTGCACGATTTTCAGATCAACAATGAAAAGGCCAACTCTTTCCTGAACGCTTGTGAGGAGGCTTATCGCAAAGTGCGCCTGCAGCGTGTTGTTATTGTTGGGCTGCTTGCGATAATGGGTACGGCAATTTATCTTGTTGGCATTCTACCGTTATTCGCCTCGACCCTCGTATTGGATCAGGTCGATCTAGGCGGGGCTGGTGTCAATGCCCTGCAAATCGCGCCAGATAACACGATCTATGCCGGGTTGTTCAACAACAGAATCAAGAACGGGGCACGCTGTCTTGCCCGGCTTCTTCCCGGCGCCAGCGAATGGGAAAAATTCGGGCCGACCTGCGAGGGAACGGTGATCGCATTATGGGTAGACCCCACCGATCCAGATTGGATCTATTTCTCCACGGATACAGACAGTGGCTTCTATCGAACGGAAGACGGTGGACAAGCCTGGATACAGATCGAAAAAAGAGATGGCTTACCGCTGGAGCATGTGAGCAGCCTGGCCGGTACCTCAGAAGGGGTTTTGTTTGTCGGCGACCTTACATCGACAGCCGGTGTCTATCAAAGTGCTGACGATGGGAAAACCTGGACGCCTCTCGCCGGCTCACCTGCTCAGACCATCCATACGCTGTTGTGGGTGCCAGAACAGGGTTTACTGGTGGGGACGAATGGGGGACTCTGGCTGTGGAACCTGAAGGAGGAATGGCAGCGATTGATCGCAGTCGATACCAGCCAAACCAATCAGAGAGTTCTATGTGTGAAGGTCATGTCCACCCATCCCTTCACCGTCATAGCGGGGGCAGATCCGGGGATATACCTCTGGAAGGAAGGCCAGTCCACGCAGCGCCTCCCACAAAATAACCTAGTCAAACGAGCCTGGGGACTGATTGCTATCACAAAGCCAGAACCTTATGTGATTGCCCTGACATTCGAAGGAGGGCAGATCTGGCAGATGACAACTGAGGGAAAAGACCCGGTGCAACTGGATGCTATGCCATCCGAGGGTCTAGCGCTGGTGCTCCAACGTGAAGCTCCCTTGCGTATGTGGATCGGGACCTTGGATGGTTTGTATGTGGGCGAATTTCGCAGAAAAGGCTCAGAGCTCATGAGCAAGAGCAAATAGGCAATCGCTGCAATTTCTTTTGCAAAATGGAGGCAAAATGACCGCGCAAAAAAATACCCTTCCGCAAACGGAGCAAGTCAAAGAATCACGGATTAAAGGGGGTTATGAGCAAACGCGTCCGCCGGAAACCTATCGGGATTGGGTCCTTGACAAGCTTCCTGCCCATTCGAGCATACAGTTCGCGGGGGAGCCTGAAGCATCAGGAAATCTTGAGTATATCGTCGCAACGGAGAATGGCGATCTTTCCTTAGGTCTCGGTCTGCCTCTGTCCGTGTCACCAGATGAGCGAGCTTATCAGCTCCTCCAGGATTGGATGCCGAAATTAATGCCGGAGTACGAACATAGCTCGATTCGGTTGTTTTTCAAGCATAGTCTGCAGAGTCTGATGGGAACCCATTGTATATTGGGCCTGGAATATAAGGGCTTCGAAATTGAAGAACATTCCTTTGTCGTGCATCTTGACCGGCAGAACCGTATCGTGCTGGTATGTTGTACCTATTTGCCGAATCTGCCTGATCTGTTAAAGAGTGCCGGGGAGAGTACTTTCCCACAGGAAGAAAACATCAGGAAAGCTATCAGCGATGAGATCAGGAGCCTGGGAGAATACGATCAGGTGGACGCTGAAAAACTATGGCTGCTGATCTGGGAAAAAGATGGACCCTGGTATGAAGCTGTGCCTGGGAGTCAAGTGAAGGTAATCCTGCCCAGGCGTAAAGTACAACCGGAAAAACCAGCAGATGTCCTGGGCATTACAGAAAAAGGTATAAAGAAAATCCATAACTCCCCGGGGCTCGCTGACCGGAAACTGGGACTAGGCGAGGTCAACCGAGAATTCTGGGAGGAGGCTGACACAGATCTCACTATTCTGGGGGATGAAAGAATGCGCCAGCAAAAAAGTCAGGGTATGTTACTGGATCTGGAGTCTACGTCTGAATTAGTGGGCAGGTATGCAGCCATCAAGGATCAGATCGAGGTCTATCATCGGGAAATGAACGGAATTTTTATCAATGAAAGCGGATCTTTGTTTGACCGGGTCAATGCCTACTATCACCTCGATTACATCCAGCGACATTTCCGTCACAGACTCGGACTGCATTTATTGGATAATTATTCACACTTAAATCCTGTCCGCCTCGTGCTGGCCCGCGGATCTGATGATGTCTCGCGTTATGATGTGAACGGACAACATATCACTTTTGGGCAACTGGGACGCAGACCATTTACCGCGGCGCGGGATCCTCGCGTCGTCTATCATGAGTTTGTCCATGTTGTGACGGATGCAATTGCACGGCTGCACCGCGCGGGCAGGTTGATCACTCCCCGGGCAAGTGAAGCCTTGCAAGCCCAGGCTATGGATGAGGGCGTGGCAGATTACTTTGCATGCAGCCTGGCTGCACAGCAAGGAGCGAAGAAAGCCTTGTTCTATTACCGGAACAATCGCAAATGGGCCATGCGTCGCAATTTGGATCCGGATCCGGCACCAGAGGCGCGTCAGGAACAGGTTGATACGCAGAACCTGGTGTCAGAGACCTCATGGAATCAAGAAAAATATCGCTTGGGACAACTATGGGGGCAATATCTCTGGCAATTGCGAAAGGCTATCGGTGCTGAACTTGCTGATATGATAATCGTTCACAGTCTGTTCTTTCTGACACGTTGGGCGACCTTTGTACAAGGTCGAGATGCCATCCAGCTCGCCGATCGTCTCCTGTTTGGCTCTAAACACGAGGATCCAATCGTGAAAAAATACGAGGAGGTAATGATTGGTATTAAATTCAGCAGCGTACCGTTCCCGAACATAAGGCAGCCTGGAACGCAGTCTGCCGCCTAGCAAGCCAAATCTACACAGGAGATTCAAGGAGGATCCATGGCTCCAGAGATAGAGCTTCTTTACATCTTGAAGAAACATAAAGGGTCAGACCGGTTTGATTCGGAATTGCCGATCCGCATTCCGCTCGCCGACGAGATCGAGTTTCTGGTTTCCGCGCAGATGGAGGCCGCAGCACCCAATGCCGTCATGGGTGTCTGGCAAACGGATAGCACCTCCCTGATGACCTTTGTGCGCCAGGCACAACTAGCCCCGCTCGATTTGCCCGATCTTTCCAAGATCAGGAAAGTACGTTTTCGTATTCTGACACATGCCAGCCTCAATGGACAGCAACACCAGGTTGCCTTCGCTTATGAGATTAATCAGAATCGTTGCGACGTGGTGCCTGCAGGCCCTCTCCCAGGTCAAAATTGGGTTGCCCTGGTTTCCTTAGCAGGTAACCAATTTCGGCTTCAGCATCGGAAGCCGGGTGGCGGACCGGGCGGCGATAATCCCTGTGCCGAGCTGAACTGCCATAATTCTCCGGATTGGGTCACGCTCATCAAATGCTGGCGGAATAATTGTCCTTAATTCGGAGGATTCATGCCAAAGAAAAAAAACAGGAGCGGCGCGTCGACGAAAGTGAGTGTAGGGAACATTCGGAACGTCAGCGGAAAGGTAAATGTTGCGGGCGGCAATATCACTACACATGAGTCTCTGCCCGGATTGAGCCCGGCTGAACTCCGAGACGTGTTCATAGATATTTACAAGGATATCGATCGACAAATCGGATCTCGACCTGCCGTGAAAGAAGATCTGAAAGCTGAGGTAAGAGAGATTGAAGAAACCGTGACCGCAGCGGCACAAAAGAAAGAAACGATAGACGAAGGGTTTTTTTCGCATCGCTTTCGCAACATCGCTCGCATGTCACCCGACATCCTGGATTTGGTGGTGGCTATGTTGGCAAATCCGCTGGCTGGATTAGGCTTGGCGGTTCGAAAGATAGCTGAGAAGGCAAAAGAAGACGTGAAATAGTTTGCGAAGAGAAAGTTTCTAAAAGGGGCCACTCCTTTGGAGCGGCCCCTTCGTTCCCCCTGTGCTGAGATCCATGCGCGGCCCCTGAATAAACAGCCGAACAAAAAGACGCCGCGCAGGTTGTGAGAGTCGCGGCGCCGACTGGTTGCCCGCCGAGCCGACGGCGATCACCTGCTAGGTATTTTCGACACCGGGATTGCCGTACACCCCGGTCTGGCCATATTCCATCAGACGAGTTGCTAATACACTATACGGGAGAGGCGGGGCTTCGGATGTATAGACCAACCGGAACGGGCTACCTTAATCATCGCAGTGGTGAGAAACGTGCTTTTGCGGTTTCTCGATCGGTGGGGACTGTCGTATAATGGCAGCGTCCGAGCAAGCTAGGATATAGATCCCCACGCGAGGAGCACAGAATGGCTTACACATTGGATACAAAAGTCGGCGAGATCCTGAAGGATACCGGGGCGGTGGAAATTTTGGAGCGCTATGCCCCGGGCGTTTCCAGTAACCCGATGATCGGACTTGCAAAAGGAATGACGCTAAAGTCCCTGGTTGCCATGCCGCAAGCCAGACAGGCGGGAGTGACAGAAGAGATGGTGTTGAAAGTACTGGCGGAGATCAACGCACGAACGTAAACATGCAGGTCAGGCGTTTCACGTGATATAAGCGTGCTATCGGGAAATACGGCGGGCAGAGGCCCGCCTGTTATGTTTAAGGGCTCGGCTTCGAGACTGGCGATCCGAGATCCTTTCGCCCCTCAAATATCTGCATAAATCTCGAGGATGTTGCCTTCCGGATCTTTGAAGAAAACCGTGCGGTGCCCGTAATCCCAATCGCGTGGAGGCTCGAGCACCTCCACCTGCTTACCAAGGAGCTCCGTATAGCAGACATCTACTTCCGACGGTTCGACCCGGAATGCAAGCTGGACGCCAGCTGAACCGGTCCGCTTTGAGCCATCATAGGGACGCCCGCGCGGGCGGAGGGTAAGAAGCACTGCTCCTGCGCGCAACTCGAGCCAGTCTTCCCAATCCCGCGCAATCGGGAAGCCGAGGACTTCGTGATAGAAGGCTTTCATCAAAGCGAGGTCCTCGCACAGGAGGATAACGTAATCGAGGCTGTGGAGATTCATGACCCCCTCCCCCGCCTCCCCCAAATTCGCAACCATAAATGAAGCTGATTATCTATATTACTCATGGCGAATTTGGGTGAGGTGCCCGTGATTTGCTTCGCAAATCAGGCGGTGGGATCCGAGGAGGTCACCAGTTCCAGCAACTGTCCTTCTATCTCCTGCCAGGGGGCTGCCAGGTCCACAGACTCGATCCGGATGACCTGGTCCTGGAGTTGGATCCGTTCCGAGAATCTGTTCCGCACTGCCGGGTAGAGCAGGATGCCCGCTGCTGTGCGGTGCGCCTGCGAGAGATGCTCCTGCGACTTGAGGTAGGCATAGATCTGGTAGAGATGGGAGGAATCAAAGAGTAACTTGCCCCACTGGTTCTCTGCAAGGCTCTGGGCTGTGAACTTGGTGTCGAGTACGATCATACGTCCGGTCGATCGTTCCTGCATCACGATATCGGGGATCATGAGCGGCAGACGTTCATTTGCCTCCGTCGTGTGCCACTCGAGGCGCTTCTGGGCGCTCACCTCCCAGTCCTTGAGATGCATGCGATAGAAGTTGGCGACAAAGCGCTCGTAGATCTTGTATAAAACCAGCACTTCGCGGTCTATGAAGGGCACAAGAGACCGGGCATGCCCTTCTGAGTCGCCCGGTATCTGGCGCTGGACGATCAGATCACAGATCGAGAGCATCAGGCGGTAATCATGGTCCTGCCCGCTGCGGGCGTACAACTGGCGCCGGATGATTTCAGGCGTGAGCTCAACGAAGTCGATCCCATCCAGGTCGCGCAGCAAATGCCGCAGCTTTTGCTGCATCTCCCTGGCGCGTTCCACGCCCGGCTCGAACCGCCCCATCTTCGCCAGCCGGGCGAGCGTGCTGCGGATGATCTGATTCTTCAGAGAGTTAGCACGATAGCCCTGGAATTGGCAGATCAATTGTCCGCGCTCCAGTGCATGCTGGTTGATGGACTCGGCAAAGTTGATGCGCCCGCGGATGCCGCGCAGTGTATTGGATTCATCGATGTAATCATGGCCCAGCCCGATGCGCAGTCGCTGCTGCATCAAACGGATCAGGACGGATGCCAGCAAGGCATCGAGCGTGGGCGCCTCCTCCACGAAAGCACTCTGCAACGGCCAGCCGCGCACCCGGTCAAGCGGCACTTCGTTCCAGGCGTACAGCAACATATGCCACAGGTTGCGGATGGGTATGCCGTATTCGGTGAAGGAAGGAGTGGAATTCTGAGTATTCAAAATAATTGTGAGAATGCACGAACTACAGAGACACTGAGAGAAAATTAATTAAAAGCTCCGTGGTTCAATTTTTTCCTCGCTGAGCGCACTCGAAGCGTGATTGCGACAAAATCATCTTGGATACGGAGGCTTTATGTATCCTCGCGCTTCGACTGCATGCCTCGGCTTACTCTCGGCACTCCGCTCAGCCCGGACTATGCCAATAGCCTCTTCTCGGCATCTTCCGCACGCTTGGGGTTGTCGAACCAGTATTCCTTAAGAAGGGGGAGGATCTCAGTACGGACGATACGCATGTACCAGCTCTTATCCAACCCGGCGAAATTATCTCCCTTGGGCAGGAAGAAGCTATGACCGATCTCGTAGTTCTCGCCAAGCATGGGATCGTCGCGGATCTCCTGATTGAGGCGCGTCATCCGCTCGACGATCAAGTCCACCAGTTTCTCCTCCATGCTGCGCTCGAGCAGCCATTGGCGGAAGAGTGGGCTTTCATATTGCGGCTTGAGTGTGATGAATACGAAGCGGCGGCGCATGGCGTAATCGACCATTGCCAGCGAGCGGTCTGCGACGTTCATGAGTCCAATCAAATACAGATTGGGCGGGACAAAGAAGTGCGGCTCGTCCTCCGTACGGTAGGCAAGCGGGAGGGCAAACTCGGGTCCGCGCTTGTCGGGCTCGATCAGCATCAGCAGCTCGCCGAAGATCTGGCTGATGTTGCCGCGGTTGATCTCGTCGATGATGAACACATACTCGCGGTCCGGGTCTTGAATGGCTTTCTGACAGAACTCGTAGAAGATACCATTCTTGAGCACAAAGCTTCCTGCCTTGCCTGCCACCGGTCGATAGCCGCGCACGAAATCATCGTAGGAATAGGACTGGTGGAACTGCACCATCTCGAGGCGGTCGTTGTCCACCTCCTTCATGAGGGCATACCCGAGCTTGCGTGAGATGAACGTTTTGCCAACGCCGGGCGGTCCTTGCAGGATCATCGCCTTCTTTGCCTGTAGACGCTCAAGCACATGTTCCAATTCCTCTTCATCGAGAAACACGCCGGAGGCGATCAGGTCATCAATGCTGTAGGGTGGCTTGGACACCTCGATGAATTCAGAAAGGATCTGGTCTGTCTCGCTGGCGTTCATTAGATGGTTGAGGAACCAGTCATAATCCTGTTCCCGGTCATACCAGACGAAATCACGCAGCTTCTCGGCATATTCTTTCAGCCTGTAATTTTCGTCGGTGCGCAGGCGCCAGATCATGTTGCGGTTGGTATAGAAATACCAGCTCTTCTCCTTGAAGTCTGGTTCCCATTCCACTTCTACAGTCTTTCCGTCATCGCGGTTGGCGACGATCGTGCCGATGGCCTTGATGGTCATACGCGAGACGGTCTTGTTGCGGGCGTCGAACGGCAGTCCCGTCCGTTGTGTGGAGGCGGCTTTGACGGCGATCCGGTCGTTGACGCGCATGGACATGACATCGTTGATGAAACGATTCTTGTACCCATTCTCCCAGATCCCCTCTTCGAGAAAGCGCTCGGTCTGGTCGGCAGGGTCACGGTCGTCCCAGTAGGCGCCGACCAGCCAGTAGCTGATGCCTCCCCAGGCGCGGTACTGCGCTTCCTTGGATTCGGCGATCATCCGGGCCCGCTCGTTCTCCGCACCCCAGGCAGCCAGCGCGATCTGCGGGAAAGGCTTTTCCTCCTCGCGCATCAACCTCACCATCTCGGCATAGAATTTTGCGGTGAGACCTCCAGTCGGCAGGCGGATCCCCAGATATTCACGGTTGCTCTGGTCCAGGCTCAGGAAGGTCTCCGGTCGGACCCAGAACAGGCCCATCGTGAGGTTGACGTTGGTCTGCTTCACCTTCAACGCCTCGTCGAACGCTGACAAGAACTCCTTATTTTCCAATGGGTTCTCTTCGAGCGCCAGCTGGAATACACGCCACAGACGTGAAATGTCCCTGGCATCGCGTGAGGTCTGGTTCGGAAAGAACCAGGACCGCATATTATTCAGGACGGGCACACCGTTGAAATCTTCCGGCAGGTCTTTCTGTAATCCGAAATGTTGTTTGATCTGGGAAAGAATGGCGAGTCGCTGATCGTAACCGATGCGCCGGTTGAAGACGCCGAAGAAGGTAAACGGATCGATCTCTCTGAGCACGAACCGTGCTCCATCGGTGTCCCTGTCGTAGAGGGGCGTGATCACATACCCTTCAGAGCGAAGCTCTTCCAAAAAAGAGACCAGTTCTTCCTGGCGGTTTTCCCACCTTGTCAGTTCCTGCGCCAGCTCCTGGTAGATTGGTATCCACGTAAATTGATTAATTAACGTAGCCATTAAAATGTTTCCTTCCGAGAGGTCGTAAAACAAGGATACAAGAAATTGCGCATTTGGGCAAGACCCCCCATCCGCCAGGAGTGCCTAACTTCGAGGACATACTACGACGTGTCACCCTTCGCTACGCTGGCGCTCACTCACACCGTAGCGGTGTGCTTCGCTAGAATGACATGATGTTTCTGATATTAGGTACTCTCCACCCGCCTGATAAGCACCCTCCCTAAATACGAGAAGTAAATATCAGTTGCAATCGAGCAGGCTTATGTCGTATTTGGGAAGGGAGGGATCGGTCGGTGGGGTCGTCCTTGACTCCCACGCTCCAAATTCGTACAATGATTTTACCCACTGCAAATTTCAACATCTTCATCAAAGCACGCCACACCAGGCCTTACTTTAGAAAAGGAAAGGAGGTGAGAGATATGGATGCAATGAAACAGGATCATATTGTGATGCAGGACGGCAGGGTCATGATGATGAAAAATGGCGAGATGAATTCCCTGGATGAAGAGCTGACGCTGCCCGACGGCACAAAAGTCATGATCGATGGGACTGTGATGATGCCCGATGGCACCACCCGCATGATGGCGGAAGGCGAAACGATGATGATGCAGGGTACACCGGCCGGCGCCGAAAACATGTCCGACAGGCAATTCAAGGAAACCATGGAAGACGAAGAATTACGGGACGAAATGCCGTAAGCTGCATCTCTGCCCGTTCTGATCCGCCTGCAGGCTTCACAAGTGCAGGCGGATTTTTAACCCACCCTCTCCAAATACAACTCCATATCATGCATGCAAACAAAGTTAATTATGTTGTATTTGGGGAGGCAAGAGGTGGAGCTGGGAGCCAGGAACTTTCTGGACGTTCCATCGTCCTTTTCCTATAAAATTGAAACCTGGAGAGAGAATGAATCGATTGATTGCTGTTTTGTTTCTAAGCCTGACCTTATTGGCTGCCTGTACGCCTGCTCCGGCGAATACCACGCTTGAACCTGTTGAGACAGATACATCCGCCCCAACCGATGCACCTGTGATTCCATCAGATACCGCGCCTGTTCCAACGGACACCGCTCCCGCGCCGACCGAAGCCGCCCCAAACCCCAAGCTCCCTGCCGCGCCCTTCGAGGCACAGACCTATCTCAATGAAGAAGCCGGCTTTGCCCTCGATTACCCTACCGGCTGGACCGTTAACGAGATGGCTGCGGATCCGCGCGGCGCACAGGTCCAGTTCCTGTCTTCCCCTGAACTTGCGGAAGCGGTGACGCTGCCGGACGGCGCCACACGTGTCAACGCGACCATTTACCAGTGGGATCCGAAGAATGACCTCGCCGCGTTTGTCGCGCACCAAAAGAGCGCCTGGGAAGCATCTGGTTTTACGATTCTGGAAGAAGACCAGCGCGTGCTCGAACTCGGGTTGCCCGCTACACAGTTTACAGTTCAGACGCCGGAATCACAGGCTGTCTTTTTGATCGCCGCGCTGGGAGATCGATATCTTGTGTTGAGTGGGGAAGGGGATCTGGAGCTGGTAAAAGAGATCGTGGGAAGAGTCCGCCCCATTTCCCAATAATGACGGAAAGGACTCCAAAGTCTCCAGACTTTGGAGTCCTTACAAGCGAGCCACGGAGAGAAACTTTCCGTGGCTTTTTATTTATACCTTTGTATTTAGCCGATTTCCATGCCTCGTAGAAAGCCCTCCCCAAACATTTCGTCGACTTTCTTCAGCGTTTGTTCTGTATTCTGGGGCATGCTCAGAAAATTCTCGGTGAATCCGTAGTTGAAATCCAATTCCTCGTTCAAGGACAGATACCGAAGTGCGTGGCGTCTCGGGTGATAGTTGAAGATGAGTTTGTCCAGGTGCACGAGTTCACGCAAATGTGATCGGATCTCCGGCTGGACCGAATCGGGGATCGAGGCGAACCATTCGGAGCCGACGACATGTAGCCATGGTAAGGCTGAATAATTCTGCTCGTGGACAGCCAACAGATCCAGATAACCGTTTTCGTAGAGAGGCGCGAATCCCTTTTCGATGAAGATATTTTCCGACTGTGAGAAGTCTGCCATCTCCTGCGGCGAGACATACAACTTCACGCCAACGCAATAGGTCTGGCTCGGTCTCTCCAGCGCGATATCGTGCGCCCCGATATGCAGAAGGTCCGGTGCAGCATTCCTGCGCGGGAAGTACAGTTCCATCTCCTCGATATTGTGGATATGACCATCCGAGGGATAGACAGTCTTGACGCGCCCGAAGACGAGCGGAGGACGGTCGCCGCCGCGGCGCTTGAGAGGCAGCTGGCAAAAGTAGTTTTTTGCGATCCAGCCTTCGGCAGGAGAAGGAACCAGCTGCGCCGCCAAATGCTGGTAGGCATCCTCCACCTCACCCAGGGTGAGACTGGAAAGAGGGCGGTAACCGCGCGGGTCGGGTCGTTTGGGAGATCCATCGTCGTGTTGTCCCCCTTGCTGAGCCTGGTCTGGCTTGGTCGATTGCTTGTTTCCCAGCCAGTGCGCCTTGCGCGGCTCTCCGTTCCCAGTTTGGATGAAACCGGGCAGGAGACCCAATTGCCGAAAGGCAGTTTCAAGCGCCATCGTAGGGTAAGGATACAACCATTTAGGCCAGGGTGCAAGCGCTTTATGAGAGGATGAAAGCGGGACTCAACGTCTCCAGACGTTGAATTTTCAAGGCAACGTCTGGAGACGTTGAGTCCGTCACCAAAGCTTTTTGCGTATATCCACTTCCGTCAAGATTGCCTCCAGTGCCGCGCCGCCCATCGCCAGGCCTTTGTCAGAAACTAGGTAGCAGGCGTCAGGGTCATCCCGCGGGTCGATATCGCCGACTTTTAGTCCTTTGTTCACGTGGATGCCATCACGGATCACCCCGCGCAGTACGCCTCGTAGAGGGCATACGATTTCGGATCTCTGATTTTCTCCGGATGCCTGGATCTCAGCGATCAACTCACCGGTTTCGCAATGCTCGCCGATTCTCTTGTGGCCAAGAAACAGTCCTGCCTCCGGTGCCCGCAAGACCCGGCGCGGGTCGCCTTCCGGTTGGCCCGAGTCGGGTTGGGGAGCTCTGTCCCAGTACACGCGTCCCAGCGTATGACTGCGGCGCGTCTCGATCACAGCGTGGCAATTCATACCGGCATGGAAGCCTGGTCCAAGCCCGATGTGGAGAGGAATCCCGACAGGGAGGGGCTGGGGCGGTGACTTGAGCAGCCGTGCATCGATTACGACAGGAAAGTAGAGAGGCGAGCGAAGGATGTCAGCATCCGGATCGACGAGGACGGGAATTTCTCCGGCATCGGCGACGAACTCCAGTTGTTCGCGTTCCACTCTGCGCGCCGTCACACCTTCGACCGTGTGCACTCCCTCATAGACAGCTTCCCCGAATGAGACCGCTCGCCGGACTGCCAGCGGCTGCGCAAGTTCGGTGATCACCACCTTGATACCAGCCCTGTGCAAGCGAAGGGCAACTCCCGAAGCCAGGTCCCCGCCGCCGCGCAAAAGGACGAGTGCTGGTTTATTCTCGCGCATGTAAAGGTTTTGGGGGCATACGCTCTTCAGGAGAGTCCTGAGTCCCCCCGCTCTGTTCTTGAAGCATGTGGCTGAACGAATAGAGTAGAAGGAATACAAACAGGAAGAAAATCGTATAGAGAAGGGTGAACGCCGCCAGACGCCTGCTCGGATCGATCACAATGCCCAGGATCTCCTGAGCCGTCTCAGCCGGGTTCTGCAGGATGTCCCAGGAGTTCAGGCGCACGAAGCGACCAATGTAGATCCCGAAGCTGCTCAAGGCAGAAATGACGAAGACAAACAACCAGCCTGCGGTGCGCCCAAAACTACGGACGAGGATATCCTGCATCAGGTAGAGGGAAATCACGCCGAGGAGCATCCCGGTCCACGAGCACCAGACCACGATAATCACGTCATACCAGAGCGGTGCGCCGCTTGCGCGGCGCGCCAGGTCCTGCAGGTCGGTGAGCATATAGGGTGCGTTTGGATAGAAGATCAGCCACAGGAAGGCGATGAATGGAAGGACGATATAAAGGGTTGCCCGCCGCCACCTGACCGCGTGAGCAAAGTATGCCAGCATGAAGGGTATCCAGGCGAGAAATAGATTCCAGATCAGTCCAAGATGACGCCCTGTCTCGCTGTAGGCCACACGCGCAAAGACCAGCCCGATGCAAATCGCACAGGCAGTGTTGAGCAGCACAAAGACCGCGACGCTATAACGGTTCTGAAAATAATAATTGAGATAATTCTTGAACATGATTTCTGCTACTGTTACTCTTGCGAGAGCCGCCGGGATGGTGTGAGAGTGGCCCCTAGCGCCATGACCGAAGTGTCTCACTCGCCCTGGCGACCTGGCGAGATGCTGCGTTCCGCTCAGCACGACATGGAATACTACAGCTCACTCACAAAAAAGATCAGATCGATATCGCCCGGGGAGTGACCAAAATCTGTCAGCATGGCAGCGGCTTCGGTGCGGTGCTGCGTCCCATGGTTGACGAGGTGCGTCATTGCATGCCACAAGACCCTCGTGAATGGCTTGCCCGAGGTGTTGGTGTAATCGAAGGTGTTGTTGAGTCTCTCGTCGCTCATGCCGTTCACAACCTCCATCAATCGCCTTTCTTCTTCTGCCCAGCGCGCCTGCAGGGACGGAAAATCAGGAAATTCGTCTGCTTTCAACATAGAGGTGGGTGAGGTGCCTTCCCATCTCGTGCGCCAGATCCATTCGGCAGACAACGCATGGACCAGTGTGCTGCGCAAGCCGCCGTGCGGAAAAGATGCCGGTGCGAGGAATTGCTCTTGAGTCAGATTGGCAGCCGCATTCCAGATTTTCGCATTTGCCCACTGGTTGTATTGGTAGAGGACGAGGATGTCTTGTTTGTTCATAAAAGGTTCCTTTGGCGCCGATCGCAGCGTGCTTCAACAAATGAAAGTTTCTTCCTGTGGCGCTTGGACTACGGGACTGACGAACACAGTTCCTCCGGTCAGCGCGCGGGACGCTCCACCAACAAATGCCCGAAGGTATACAGAGTGATATAGAGGAACAGGAAAAAAGCACCGAACAGTCCGATAAAACCAATCGATTGCAGGCTGGGATCCTGTACCCGCTCGAAGGAATAGAGAGCAATCCCCGTTGGGTTACGCAGGATATCCCATGAATTCCAGCGCAGGAAGCGTCCCATGTACACACCGGCAGCACTCAACCCTGTCACGGCTGCGACAAACACCCAGCCTACGAATCGTCCAAACTCGCGCCGGACCATTTCCTGCATCAGAAAGAGCGAAACCATGCCAAGCAATACTCCAGTGAAGGCAAACCAGACCAGCATCATCACATCATACCAGACGGGTAGATCGCTTGAATCGTAAGCGAGGTGCTGAAAGTCCGTCAGGATATAGGGCGCGTTGGGGAAGAAGATCAACCACAGGAAAGCAGCAATAGGAATGAACAGGTGGACCCACTTGCGGTTCATGGTCAGGGTATAGGTGAAATAGGAAATGATAAAAGGGATCCATGCCAGGAATAGGTTCCAGATCAGAAAGGCATAACGTTCCGAGCCACTAAACTCCGCCCGCACCCGCCAGATCGCGACCGAAAAGACTGTAGCGCCTGCCAGCAAAAGGAACATCATCAGGCGATATTTGCTTTGGGAAAAATAGGTCAGGAGTCTTTGTTTCATCAGGTCACCTCTCTGCCCGCAGGAACTCCAGCAGGATCGGGTTTACCTGTGCGGGCTTTTCATAATGTGGGATGTGCCCAGCCTGTTCGATGGCATGGAACTGGACATTGGGCATGACCCTGCGCAATATCTCGCTGTGCTTAAAGGGAACCGTGTGATCCTCTGGACCCCAGAAGAGTAAGACAGGCTTATTCATTTTGCCAATCTGCTCATATGCATCGATGAATGAACCGAGCATGTCGTTTCGAATGGTCGAGAGAATGGCGCGCTTGAAGCCTTTGTATCTCATCTGCGTGATATAGCCGGGCAGGATCTGATCCGCATAGGCGCGGATAGCCGCTTCTGTGGAGCTGATTCGGGTCATGCCGCCGATCCCCAGCAGGCCGATGATCGTCTCGCCAACGAAGGGCATTGCCAGCATTTTGAGGGCCCGCCCAAGCGCAAAAGGCCCGGCTCCCACGGGATCGATCAATACCAGCTTGTGGACCCGTTCCGGATATCGTTCTGTGAACACAGCAGAGATGGGGCCGCCCGTGGATAAGCCGACCAGGCTGATCGGTCGTGTGAACCCCAATCCATCCAGCATATCTCGAAGCTGTCTTACGAAGAGGTCAATATTGTAGCGAGTTTCTGGACGGTCCGAGTAGCCGCGCCCGAACAGGTCATAGCGCAGGACGCGCAGCCCCGATTGTGTCAGGAATTCAAATGTCGGATCGAAAATGAAGTAAGGGACCGAAAATCCATGCACAAGAACGACCGTCTCTTGCGCCGTGGGATTACTGAGCTGGTAGTGGGTGAAGCCGTCGGAGAGTTGGATGAAGGAACCACTCGCCTCTTTGCGAGTAAACTCATTCAATTCTTCCGTCTCATCGTGATAGGAGAAAGTCATAATCGCTAACCAACGAGACACGGAGTCACTGAGATTTATTTTTCTCCGTGTCTCGGTGT